>Ga0209471_1000331_pt1 | contig 32836 bp, 38 predicted proteins | sample GraSoiAngelo_128_FD_185885 | JGI IMG/M metagenome (GOLD analysis project Ga0209471, IMG submission 185885) | Grasslands soil microbial communities from the Angelo Coastal Reserve, California, USA - 14_0927_12_20cm (SPAdes) (version 2) | ecosystem: Environmental > Terrestrial > Soil > Grasslands ... | reverse complement strand
GCAGACCTCCATTGCTTCCGCCCGCAAGCTCGCTACGGAGAGGGAGTGCCAATACGTCTTGGGATCTGCCGTACCTAACAGGCCAAGTCGCGGCGGCAGCAAGAGCGTGAGGAATTAACTGCCGAATTTCCCAATTCAGGAGAGACAATCCATGAAAACCTACCTAGGCTTCGGGCTGCTCGCCGCTCTCACTCTGGCTGTCGTCATGGGCGGCTTTTCACCGGCCCTCCCGCACGCGACCGTCCTGGCAAGTACCCAGACCTCGCCCACGTTCGGTCAGCCGACGATCAGCGGTATCCAGGGCGTGGGCTTCGAGCAGGATCTCCGGCTCGACCCGACGAACGCCAGCCTCGTCTACACGAGCGTCCCCGGCTCTCTCTCTTCGGACACCAGCTGGATCTGGCACTCGAGGGACGGCGGAAAGACCTTCAAGTGGGTGACCGCCTCGTTGCCCAAAACGGGAAAGGTCAACGGTTGCGCCGGCGGCGGCGACACAGAGCTCGCCGTCGACACGGGCGGGAACCTCTACTTCAATGACCTGACGCTCATCAACTTCAGCACCGCCCGATCCGACGATCAGGGGGCGACGTTCCCCTGCAGCAACACCGGCGTGCCGGACACGGCAGTCGATCGCCAGTGGTACGCGGTCGACGGCAACCCGCGCACCGGGGACGGCCTGGGCACCGGCGCGGGCCACAACATCTACCTCGCCAACGACGAGATTGGCCCAGGCGCGGTCACCTGCCCGGTATCAGGCGTCGTCAACAACGTGCTCGCGATGTATCGCTCACCGACTCCTGCTGGCGGCTCAACCGCTGGCATCCAGTTCGGGCCTGCGAAGAAAGTCTCCGCCCCGCTCAGCTGCGACGAGGGGATCATGGGGAACAACGAGGTGAGCCCGGTCGCCACCACGAAGGATGGCGCCCCCGAGCCGATCAAGCACGTCTACGTCATCCACGACGACGCTACGTTCAGCCGGATCCTGATCGGGCGCTGCTTTCCGGTCCCGTTCACCAGCGATCCGAGCGGTCTCAGCTGCAAGGACCTGCCTGTAGCGACGCTCGGAACGATTCCGGCCGGTGCTACCTGCCCGACCGCTAAGACCGGCGCCAACTTTCCCACTCTCGCCATCGACACTGCGGGCACCCTCTATGCCGTCTGGGAGCAGGCCCCGCAGGACCCGGTCCGTTGCAAGATCACAGGAGACACCCTGCTCAAGTACAGCTTCTCTACGGACGAGGGCGATCACTGGTCGACGCCCATCACGATCCCGACGCCAGGACTCCGCAACAACGTCTTCGCTTGGGCAGCCGCTGGCGACAACGGACGGGTCGATATCGCCTGGTACGGAACGCCGACTCCGGCCAATCCGGACGACCCGAACTGTGGCACGAATGGCGGCGGCAAGGGCGGGCCGGACGCGACGACGAACGGCATCTGGAGCCTCTACATGGCACAGACGCTGAACGGGCACTCGACATCGCCGACCTTCACGGCACCGCTTCTCGCAGGCGAACACTACGTTCACAAGGGAACCATCCAGACAGTACTCGGGGGCCAGTGCGGCGACCGCACACTTGGCGACTTTCTCCAGCTGCGTATCGGTAGCCGGGGCGAGGCGCAGATCTCCTACGCCGACTCGAACAACGCGGATGAGCCGTTCGCTCCGCACGCGATGTATGTGAAACAGAACGGAGGCGCCGGCGTTTTCGCCGCGAGGCCACAAGTCAACGGCGACGCGATCTTGCTCAACGCTGCCAGTGACCCCTCTGGCGACGGAAGACGCGAGTCCATCGGCATCACCGGCCCGAACGACCCGAACCTCGACATCCTGCAATCGAGCTTCTCTCAGCCCGCGCCGGCAAACTGCCATCCCGCCGGGACGCCTTGCTACCGGGTGACGATGATGGTCAACAACCTCACCCTGACCCCACCAGCTCCCGATGCAGTTGCAGTCTGGTTGACGCAGTGGCTGGTTCCGGCCGACCCAAGCTGCACCTCCACGGCGGCGTCGTGCCAGAACGGCGGCAAGAACCCGTTCGTCTATTTCGAGTCCAACAGCACCTGCTGGTCGGGAGAAAACGCGGCGCAGCTGCTCGGCGGAGGCGTGACGCTGACATACCCGGGTACCAAGCAGATCAGTGCGCCCGGCGCCTGCTCGGTCGTGCTCGGAGCGTTCGGCACGATCACCATTGACGTTCCGATCGCCGACGTGAGCCTGGACGCTGGCGTCGCGCCGCTCACGAACAGGCTTTTCAGCGTCACCGCGAGCACGATGACGTTGAACGTCCCGCCGGAAAGCGTCCCGCCGAACCCGGGTAATTTCAACCTCTTCACCGGCCCGATCGGGGGCGTCCTCTTCGATCTGATCGATGTCGTTCGCGCCTATGATTTCGTCCCTGGCGCGGGCGGAGCGGGCGGCGGGGGCTGCCACGAAGCAGACGGAGACGGTCACATCGCCGGCGAGCGCAGCGGCGCGGCCCGCTTCCACTTCGATGCTGATGCCTGCGAGGACGGCGATGCTGACGGAGTTGATGCCAGCGATCCCGGCTCGAACATGGACTTCCACTCAACCCAGTTCGCGTCGGTCGCCTTCGATGATGTCGCGCATACGATGACGATCGTCGGGAGGGGGCTTAACAACGGCCTGCCTGTAACCTTCACGGCCATCGCCGTCGACAATGGCCAGACTTCTCTCAACATGTTCAGCCTGACACTCAGCGACGGCTACACCAATACGGGCACTCTTCTGGACGGAAGCATCACGCTGTTTTAAACCGCGCGAGCCCAAATCGCCTGCAGTTGACGCCGGTCTTCCCTAGCGGCGGGGAAGGCCGAAGTGACTGAGGGACTATGTGAACATGCGCACCGGCGCGCGCGATGCGAGAACAGCACACGCTCGGAGCATTGTTTCCGGCCAATCGATCTGAGTGACGAGATCCATCTGGTTCCCCATTTCTTTCCGGCTCGATCTGCCGGTGCTTTTTGCGTAGGGGCACCTATCTCGTCGCACGGTTGCGCTCGGATGGCACCAGGGGAACGCTGCTAGCTAGCCCATTGGCAATACGACCACCCGGGATGTATCGCCGGGCACGCAGGTACGACCTGCGAGCTAGTCGCGCTCCTGGGCGAGCTGCTGACCGAAGGTCGCCCCGCCCCTGGCCCAGGCTTCGAGCGTCTCGACGCGTTGCTTGCTCCACGAGCGCGCCCGCCACCAGAACACGGCGGCTCCCGCGAGGCTCACGAGGCAGGCGGTGGGGAACACGATGGGCTGCAGGTCCCACCAGAGCTGGAGCTGGCGCGCCGCGATCGCGACCCCGACGAATGCGAGGAGCTCGACCTCGAACAGCAGCACGAGGAAGGTGAAGGCGAACGAGGCGGCGCCGTAGGAGCGCCTGCGGCGGTACGGAAAGGCGATGTCGATGAGGCTGCTCACGCCGCCGCGATCTTAGAGGAGGGTCGCCGCCCGTTCGGGTCCAACGCCGATCATTCCGACCGGTGCCCCGACGGTCTCAGCGATGCGGTCCAGGTATGCGGTGGCCTTCGCCGGCAGCGCCTGGCGCTCCGTCACACCGGTGATGTCGGTCGACCAGCCCTCCAGGGTCTCGTAGCACGGCCGCGCTCTTTCGAGGACCAGGGTCGTCGGCATGTCCGTCGTGCGCTTGCCGTCGAGCTCGTAGCTCGCGCAGAACGGGATCCGGGCGTACACGTCCAGGACGTCGAGCTTCGTGACCGCGAGCTCGGTGAAGGCATTGAGGCGGTGGGCATGCCGCGCCGCGACGGCGTCGAACCAGCCGACGCGCCGCGGGCGCCCCGTGGTCGCGCCGTATTCGTGCGCGCGCTCGCGAAGCGCGGTCGCCTCGTCGCCCCGCAGCTCGGTCGGGAACGGGCCCTCGCCCACGGCGGTCGAGTAGGCCTTCACGACCCCGATGACCCGCGTGATCCTCCGCGGCGGGATCCCGGCCCCGACGCTCGCGCCACCTGCGAGCGGATTCGAGCTCGTCACGTATGGGTAGATGCCCCAGTCGAGGTCGCGCATCGCGCCGAGCTGCCCTTCCAGAAGGACGCGCGCATCCTTCGCCAGCGCGGATTCGACAAGAGGAAGGGTGTCGACGATGCGGTCGCCGAGCTGCGTGGCTGCGGCGAGAACGCCGTCGGCCACCACCGTGGCGTCGAGCGGAGCGTCACCGAAGCGCTCGAGGATGGCGTTCTTCGTGTCGAGCTCGCGCTTCACGCGAGCGCGGAAGCTCTTCGGATCGCGCACCTCGTAGACCTGAATGCCGTGGCGCCCGACCTTGTCCGAATACGCGGGCCCGACACCCATACCGGTTGTGCCCAGCTTCTTGCGGCCGCGCTCCCGCTCGTCGAGACGGTCGAGCGCGATGTGCCACGGCATCACGAGATGCGCGCGGTCGCTCACGCGAAGATTCGCGGTCGAGATCCCGCTGCGCTCGAGGTCGGCGAGCTCGCGACAGAGGAAGGCGAGGTCGACCACGCACCCGGGACCGAGGACGCAGAGCGCGCTCGGATTGAAGATCCCGCTTGGCACGAGATGAAGCTTGAACGTTCCGTGCTGGTTGACGACGGTGTGACCGGCATTGTTTCCGCCCTGGAATCGGATGACCACGTCCGCCTCCTGCGCCAGGAGGTCAGTGATCTTCCCTTTGCCCTCGTCGCCCCACTGAGCACCGACGATGGCCGTCACCGGCACGTATTCGAATGCTATCCCGGCCGCTGCCCCGCGACCAGCGCGCCGAGCTTCGCGAGCTCGACGAGCGTGAGGCTGCGTGATGGCTCGCTCGTCCACCAGAGCGTCGCATCCCAGTCCGGGTCGTCCGCCGGGTGATTTCGGAATTCGAGGCCGGCGCGGGCGAATTCACGCTCGAACAGCAGAGCGGCTCGGCGCTGGTGATAGGGACTGGTCACGAGGATCGCCGACCGAAGGCCAGCGGACTTCATGAGGGCGGCGACGCGCTGCGCGTTCTCCTCGGTCGTGGCGGAGGAGCCTTCGACGACGATCGTGTTCCCGGGAATCCCCGCCGCGACGGCCTTTCGCTTCATGAGCTCGGCTGAGGCGACGGACTCGGGATCGCTCGAGCCGCCGGAGAAGATGAGCACCGGAGCGTAGCCCTGCTTCCAGAGGGCGATCGCGGTATCGGTGCGAGCGCCCGTGTCGCCGGAGATCGCGACGATGGCATCGGCTTTTGCGAGCGGGTCGGTCACGTCGAGCCAGTGCCCCACCCCGACGAGCAGGACAAGGATCGAGATCACGCCGACGAGAAAACCGAGGATGAACCGGTTCACAGCGCTTCATAGTCGCGTGTCAGCGGCAGCTCGACGACGAGCGCGGCCCCACCACCGGGCGTTTCGGCCGCGCTGATGCGGCCGGCGTGCGCGTCTACGATCGAGCGCGCTATCGCAAGGCCGAGACCCGCGCCGGGCCCCCTGGCGCCTTCGCCGCGGTGAAAACGCTCGAATACCCGGGTGCGTTCGCCCGGCGCGATGCCCGGACCGTGGTCGGACACGGTGATGCGCGCCATGCCGTCGCCGGCTGTCGCCTCCACCTCGACCGCGCTGCCCGCGGGCGCGTAACGAAGGGCGTTGTCGAGCAGGTTGTCGAAGACCTGTTCGAGGCCGCTGTCCCGATCCGCCACGACGACTGGACGGTCGACCCGCGTCGCGATGCGGACGCCCCGATCCGATGCGCGCGAAGCGGCGCGCTCCGCCGAGGCTTCGAGCAAGGCACGCAGATCCACCTCCTCGGACCGCGCCGCGAGGGAGCGGGCGTCGGAGCGCGCGAGGACGAGGAGGCCCTCGACGATGCCCGCCATCCGTTCGGCCTCCGCCTCGATGCGACCGATGGCGGCCCGATAGTCGTCCGCCGACCGCGCCCGCTCCAGGCTGAGCGTCGCGTCGGCCATGATCGTCGCGATCGGCGTGCGCAGCTCGTGCGAGGCGTCGCCGGTGAACCGTCGTTGCTGCTCGACGGCGGCCGCGACGCGATCGAGCATCGCGTCGAGCGTGCGGGCGAGCCGGCCGAGCTCGTCGTCGCGCAGCTCCCGCGGTGCGAGCCGGCGTGAGAGATCCTTCGCGCCGTAGTCCTCGGCCGCGCGGCGCAGCAGCTCGACCGGACGGAGCGCGCGATATGCCAGGACGTAGCCACCGACCGCCGCGATCGCCACGGCGAGCGGAAGCACAAGCGCGAGGATGCCGAGGAGCTGGCTGACCGCGCTGTCGATCGACGCGAGGGAGCGGACCACGACGATCGTCGCGAGAACGCCGTTGTCGGTCACCGGCAGCGCGCGGATGCGCAGTCGCTCGGTCCCGCTCGTCAGGGTCTCGGAGCGCGACGCCGCCGAGCCGGCGGCAAACGACGCGATCGCGTCGGACGCCTTCGGTGGAGGAGCGGACGAGTCGAGAAGCTTGCCGGACCGGTCGTACAGACCGACGAACTCGCCACCGACGACGAAGGACTCGTCGCCCTGGCCCTGGAGCGCGAGCCCGCCGCCGTCCGCCTGGATGCTCGATGCGACCTGCGCTGCACGGGTCGCGAGCTCGCCGTCCAGCTGTCGCTCCATCGCGCCGCGGAATACCAGCACCAGCGCGAGACCGACGGCGCCGAGCGCGACTGCGAGCGTGAGGACATACCAGGCGGTGAGGCGCAGCCGGATGCTCATCGGCGAACGCTACCCGTCGCGCAGCCGGTAGCCCACTCCGCGGACTGTCTCGATCGGGCTCCGCTCACCGCCGGTCAGGTGGCGGAGACGCGCGATGTAGACGTCGATGACGTTCGAGACGCTCTCATAGTCGCCGCCCCAGCTGTGCTCCTCGATCTCGCCGCGCCTCACGACATCGCCCTTTCGTCGCAGGAGGTACTCGAGGATGGCGAACTCGCGCGGGGCGAGCTTGATCGGTTCTCCGGCGTGTGTCGCGGTGTGGCTCGCCGGGTCGAGGCGGATCTCGCCCGCGCTGAGGATCGGCGGCCGCTCGGGCATCTGGCGGCGCACGAGCGCGCGAACGCGCGCGGCGAGCTCCGGGAACGCGAACGGCTTCACGAGGTAATCGTCCGCACCGAGGTCGAGCCCCTCGACTCGGTCCTCAACTGTGTCACGCGCCGTGAGCATCAGGACCGGCGTTCGCGATCCGTTGCGACGCAGCTCGGCCGCGACCTGGGCGCCGTCGCCGTCCGGGAGCCGCCGGTCGAGGATGATCGCGTCGTACTCGTTCGTCGCGGCGAGATCGAGCGCTTCCGCGAACGTACCGGCGAGATCGACGGCGTAAGAGTGCTCGATCAGGCCGCGGCGGACGACCTCGGCGAGCCGCGACTCATCTTCAACGAGCAGCAGTCGCATCGGTTCGATCGTACGCGGCGAGCCGGGCACCAACCCGGCTCGCCGCGGGCGCGGAGGAGTGGGTCAGTCTTCTTTGCCTCCTGACTTCTCGGCGTCGGCATCGCCCGCCTCTGTGGCGAGGATCGCGCCGTTGCCGGCGTCGATCTTCACTTCCTGCGCGGTCTTGTTCGCGTCGGTAAGCTCGACCGCCCAGACCACGCTTCCGTTCTCGTCCTGGAGGGTGGTCTTCTGGATCGTCCCTCCCGGGAACTTCGCGAGGGCCGCGTTCCGCGCGTCGGCCTCGGAGATCTTCGCGAGCGCGGCGAGGGCGGCCGTCTCGGCGGCCTCGCTCTGCTCATTCCCGGTGTCCTTCGGCGCCTGAACGGATCCGGTGTACGAGGGCTCCTGCGTCTCGGTTTGTCCGGGGTTCGCGGGCTTTGACGGTGCCGCGCTCGGCGAAGGCGGCGGTGATTCGGCAAGGGCGATCGAGCCGATCACGCCGAGGGTGAGGGCCGCGGTCGCGCCCAGAGTCGCGAGGGTTTGCTTGTTCATTTGTGCCTCCAGGTGATTTCGGTTCGCAGCTCCGAGGGTGCGGAAGTCACATGAAGGGAAGATGAACGACGGCTTCATGTTCGCTTCAGGCCGAGTCGTCACCTTTGTGACCACGACCGATTCAAAGAAAGGAGACGACCAAGATGAAGACGAAGAAGAAGTGGCTCCTCGTTCCGATCACCGCCGCGATGCTCGCGGTCGGCACCATCGGCAGCATGTCGGTGTTTGCCGCGACCGAGCCGCCGGCGACGGCGGCGGCGGAAGCTGGGACGAATGCTCCCGAGCAGGCCGAGCCAAACGAGCCCGCGCTGCCGGGCGGCGGTTACGCGGACGCGGACGGCGTCAACGCCGACACGCAGTTCGAAGGCGTCCAGTAACGAGCGGGAACGGGAGGCTCAGCCATGAGCCTCCCATCACCCGCAGCGATCAGTTCGCGGTGACCGGAGAGGTCGATGCGCGGCGCGCCTCGAAACACTCGGAGCAGTAGACCGGCCGATCTGTCCGCGGAGCGAACGGCACCTGGCCCGCGCGACCGCAGTTGGAGCACACGATGTCGTGCATGCTCTGCGCTCTCGTCGCGGCCCGCTCCGCCTTCGCGCGTCGCCGACACTCCGGGCAACGCTGCGGCTCATGGAGCAAGCCCTTCTGCGCGTAGAACTCCTGCTCGCCGGCGGTCCACACAAAAGGATTGCCGCACTCGCGGCAGACCATGTCTTTGTCGGTCAACGCCATCGCCATTCGCGCGCTCCCCGGGCGAAATCCTATCCCGGGCAGTCAAATGCCATACCGGCCGGCGGGGCCGGCGGCGCGGCCAGTGCCGCGCCGCGACCCCGCTAGCTCGCTATGGTGCGGTGATCGAGCCGAAGAGCCCATCCGATTCTTCGTTCGGGCCGGCCGTGAAGAAGAGCGTGTTGGTCGGGCCGTTATTCGCGGACCCGTGGCCGAACTGCAGTGCCCACAGGCCATCGATCGAGATCGGCTTCCCGTCTGTGGCACGCAGCTCGCCGCGATGCTCGAATCTCCCGTTCGCCAGCTCCGCGTAGGCGTTGATCTGCCCATCGCCGAAATTGCCGACGAGCAGATCGCCGCTGAAACGTCCGAAGTCCGCCGGAGCGAGCGCGAGTCCCCAGGGGGCGTTCAGCTGGCCATGCTGCGCGACGCGCGCGAGCAACATGCCGGAGGTGTCGTAGACGTCGACGAATCCCTTTCCCTGCCCGTGGATGTCATCGACCGCGCCCGGTCCCTGCTCCGCATACGTGACGAAGATCCGGGAACCGATCGTCTGTATCCCGAACGGAGCGTACCCGGAGGGCAGATCGGGATCGACGAAGGCGCCCGCCCCACCCACGAGGTTGAAGCTCGCGTCGAATACGTCGACGCGCCCATTGTGGAAATCCGTCGCGTAGAACCGGTCGCCCGCGACCGTCGTCGCGAGCGCGAGCCCCTTGTAGATCGCGCCGGCCCCCGAGCGGTCGGCGAGGACCACGGTCTGATTCCCATACGCCGGAAGCCAGCCGCGTATCTGGCCGGCTTCGGTGTCGAAGACGAACCGGGCGCGCGCACCCGTCGGCCAGAACACCGTGCCGGTCGGTTTCGTCGGCACCTGAACGACGAGCGGGACGACCGAGCCGTCGGCGCGATAGAGGGTCGAGACATTCGTGCCGTTGTCAGAGACCCACCAGGGCGAAGTCGGTCCCGCGGTGAGACCCCAGGCGTTCACCAGGTTCGGGTCGGTGTGTGAGGCCATGCCCGCGACGTTCGAGACGAGCGGGTGAACGGTGTATGTGTTGTCCGCCGCCGCCAAACTCGCACCCGGAAGTCCGATCAGCAGCGCCATCGCGACAGGCAAGGAAAAGTGCCGTAGCAAACCGAGTTTCATGTGCCGCCTCCATTTCTCCCTCCACTAGTTCGGCCGGAGGGGGAAATGGATCACCCCCTACGACAACAAAACGCCTTCGGCGGCCGCCGTGAGCCGGAGTCCTTCGAGGAGCGCCGTCTTCGGGTGCCAGAGCCCCTCCCGCGCCGCCTTCGTGGGGTTCACACAGGCACGCAAGACCTCGGCCGGTCGCGCCGGAGCAGCGCGAATGCTGGGCGGGGGGCCGAGGATCGCGCTCAGGGACGACAGGAGCTGCTTCACGCTCGTCGCTATTCCTGTTCCGATGTTGAAGGTGCCGGCGTGCGTTCCCCCGAGCGCTGTCGTGACGGCCTCGACGACGTCGGCGATGTACACGTAGTCCCGCTCGTAGCTGCCGTCGCCGAACATCGTGAGCGGCTCGCCGCGTTTCCAGCAGCCCAGGAAGATCGCGATCACCCCGCCCTCGAGATCCGTGCGCTGGCGGGGGCCATAGATGTTCGCGAGCCGCAGTGTCACCGCGCGAAGGTCCGACGACTCGACGAGCTTTTCGGCTGCTGCCTTGAATCGTCCGTAGTTCGATTGCGGGTCGACGGGAACGTTCTCGTCGGCGCAGACGGGCGTCTCGCCGTAGATCGCGCCTCCGGTCGAGATGTTCACGACGACCCTGGCGCCGAGGCGGCGGGTGGTCTCGAGGACGTTGCGGGTCCCCCCGACGATCACGCGCTCGTAGAGCTCCGGCTTGGCCATCGACTCGACGACTTTCGTTTTCGCCGCGCAGTGCACGACGGCGTCGACACGATGGGTGCCGAGCTCCCGTTGGAGCGCCGAAAGGTCGGAGATGTCCGCAATGCGCAGATCGGCGCGCGGATCCAGATTCGCGCGGTCTCCGGTCGAAAGATCGTCGACGACCACGACGTCGTCGCCCTGCGCGAGAAGCGCATCGACGATGTGACTGCCGAGAAAACCAGCGCCGCCGGTCACGACAACTCGCAACTCGGAGCCGCTCCTTTCTCTGTGGGTCGTGTGGACAACTCGGTGGGCGAGATGGTGGACAAAAGACCTACGCGTCGTCCCGTATCGACGCTAGCGTCTCGGGAGCGCGAGGTCGCTTCCGCCGCGCGTGATTGCCGCCCCGAAGGAGCACTCCACGCTTAGAACACGTGTTCTAGAATTCGCCCGGTGACCGTAGAGACACGCGCGCCCGACCGGCAGGTCCCCTTCGACGAAGGCGCCGAGCAGCAGGTGCTCGGAAGCCTGCTCATCGACCGCGACGCCATCTTCAAGGTCGCGGACCTCCTGCGCGTCGATGACTTTTATATCGCGCGCCATCAGCGGATCTACGACGCGGCCCAGGCCCTCCTCGAACGGCGGGAGCGCATCGATCCGCTCACCATCCAGATGGAGCTTGCCCGCCGGGAGGAGCTCGACCGTGCCGGTGGGCAGGCCTACCTTCGCGCGCTCGCCGAAGGCGTGCCGACCGCGGCGGAGATCGACCGATATGGCCGCATCGTCCGCGACCGCGCCATCCTCCGGCGCCTGCTCGGCGCGGCCACATCGATCGCGGCGGACGCGTACGACGAGCCCACCGACATCGCGCTCGCACTGGACCGCGCGGAGCAGCGGCTCTTCGCGCTCCGCGATGAATCAGCCAACGCCCAGCTCCGCCACATCACCGCCTCGCTCCAATCGAACTACGAGCACCTCACCGACCGCATGGAGCGTCCGTTCGAAGTGAGCGGGATCCCGTCTGGATTCCGCGAGATCGACTACTACACCGAGGGCTTCACGGTCGGCGACCTGATCGTCCTCGCCGCGCGGCCCTCGGTCGGGAAGACGAGCCTCGCGCTTGGCATTAGCTTCAACGTCGCGCGGCGCGGCCATCCGGTCCTGCTCTTCACGCTCGAGATGGACGCGAAGCAGATCGTCTCGCGATATCTCGCGCTCCACTCGCGCATGGATCTCCTCGCGCTTCGGACCGGGAACATCATCGACACCGACGCAGCCGCAGCGCTGCACGGCCTGCCCGTGTTCATCGACGACACGCCTGGCATCTCGATCATGGAGCTGCGAACGAAGGCCCGCCGCGCGAGCACGCACGAGAAGATCGAGGTCATCATCGTCGACTACATCCAGCTCATCCGGACCGGCGAGGACGACGAGAACCGGGTGCAGGAGATCGCGACGATCACGCGCAATCTGAAATCGCTCGCGCGCGAGCTCGGCGTCGTGGTGATCGGCCTCTCGCAGCTCTCTCGGGCCGCGGGTGATTCCGGCGGGGAGCCCAAGCTCTCGACCCTTCGTGAAGGCGGATCTTTGGAGCAAGACGCCGACATCGTGATCATGCTGTGGCGCGACCGCGAGGAAACGCCCGCAGGCGCGCCGCGGCTCATCAACGGCGCCGTCGCGAAGAACCGGAATGGCCCGACCGGCGGATTCCAGCTCCTCTTCGAGAGCGAACAGGCGAAGTTCTTCTCGAAAGCCTCCGAAGAGGGCGGCCCGCCGGCGTGACGCTGCAGACCGACCGCGGCGTCAAGCCGCCTCCCGAGAAGCCCGAGGCCGAGGCGTCGCTCCTCGGCGCGATGCTCATGGACGGCGCGCTCTACAACGAGGTGGCGCGCGGACGCCTCGGGCCGGCGGACCTGTCGCGCGAGCAGCACCGCATCGTTCTCGCGGCGATCGCGCGGGTCGCGGAGCGGAGCGAGCAGGTCGGATTCGCCAGCGTGCAGTCCGACCTCGGGGCGCACGGTGAGCTGGACGCGATCGGGGGCGCTCAGTTCCTCGTCGGGCTCATGCAGAACGTGCCCACGGTCGCCCACGCCTCCAGCTACGCGGCGATCGTCGAGCGCACCGCGCTCCTCCGCCGGCTGATCGGCGTGGCGAACGAGATCGCGCGTCTCGCGCTGACCCGCGAGGAGTCGACCGCGGCCGTCTCGGACGCGCAGGAGCTCCTCTTTGCGGTCAGCGAATCCACGCTTCACCGGGACATCGTCCCCTTGGACGTCGCTCTTCGCCGCTACGCCGAGCAGGTCGACGCGCGCGGCGATCTTCGCATCGGCATCCGTACGGGGCTCGAGTCGGTCGACAAGAAGACCGGTGGCCTGCAACCGTCCGACCTCATTCTCATCGCCGGCCGCCCCGGTCTCGGCAAGACGAGCCTCGCGCTCAACGTCGTCGAGCACGCGGCGGTCACGCAGCGAAAGACGTGCGCGTTCTTCTCGATGGAGATGAGCGAGATGCAGGTGGTGCAGCGCCTCGTGTCGATGCTCGCGGAGATCGACGGGAACCGGATGCGTCGTGGCCGCCTCTCCACGCAGGAGTTCACGGCGATCTCCGCCGCGTCGAGCGAGCTGCAGCAGGCGCCGATCTTCGTGGAGGAGTCGAGCCGCCTCACCGTGACGGACATCCTCGCGAAATCGCGCCGCCTCCAGGCCGAGCGCGGCCTCGACCTCGTGGTGATCGACTACCTGCAGCTCATCGAGGGCGTGCAGGACGAAGAGAGCCGCGTGCTCGAGGTCGCCCGCATCAGCCGCGCGCTCAAGGCGATCGCGCGCGAGCTCGAGGTACCCGTGATCGCGCTCTCTCAGCTCTCGCGGCAGATCGAGCAGCGCGGCACCGAGCCGATGCTCTCCGACCTTCGCGAGTCGGGCGCGCTCGAGGCGGACGCGGATCTCGTCCTCTTCCTCTGGCAGAAGGACCGCAAGGATCGCGAAGAGGGTGTCGTGCGTCTCAAGCTGGCGAAGCATCGCAACGGGCCGACCGGCGACTTCGATCTCCATTTCCAGTCGGAGCTCACGAGGTTCCGCGACCTCGGCGAGACGCGCGAGGCGGTTTAGGCCGGCTCGGCTGTCACCAGGCGGCGGTCCGCGAACAGCCGCACGCGCGATCCCGCGAGGTACGCCGCCGCGTAGAGCGCGGCCACGATGATGAGCAGCGCCTGGTAGCCGGTGAGAAGCGCCGCGTATTCGAGGACACCGCCGATCATCGCCCCTATGAGATTCGAGGCGAAGGCCATGTCGGCGGTCTTCGTGTCGCGGAAGGACGCCGTGAAGACGAGGTTCGCGAAGAACACCGGCGCGAAGGCGATCACCGCCGCCGCGAGATAACGGAGCCATGCCGGGTCAAAGAGCAGCGCCGAAGGCGGGAGCACGTACGCGAGAAGCAGCGTGACCCCGAGACCGGAGTACAGGACCAGGCGAGGAGGCTTCGTCACCGCATTTACCCCTATCGCGAGCAGCACGCTCGCCAGGATCGCGGCGAACGCCATGGCGTTGACCGTCCAGGTGGTGCCGAACAGCAGGCTGAAGATCGTGAGGCTCCGCGTTTCGAGGAGAAGGAACGCCGCGCCGAGGAGGAAGAAGTGGGGGCTGAAGGCCGCGACCGGCGCGGACACCACGCGGGCGGCAAGCACCGTCGCCACACCGGCGACGAGGAGAACGAAGGCGAGCGCGAGGATGTAGTACGGCGCGATCACCCGATCGCGTAGATATAGGAAGGGCCAATCGTCGGTCGCCGCGGCCGGCCGGTCGCTCGGGCTCGCGGGGCTCAAGAGCGAGGCCTGACCCGACACCGGAAGGTCCGTCGCGCTCGCGGCGAGCACCGCGGCCGAGCCGATCGGCGCGTCGTACCGGCGCACGAGCGGATCGGTCTGAAAGACGTCCGCCAGCATGCCCTCGATCTTCGCGAGCAGCCACGGCTGCCGGTAGTAGTTGTAGAGAACGAAGACCCCGTTCGGTGTGAGGTGGTCGCGCGCGCTGACGAAGGCCTCGCGGGTAAAGAGAAAAGACTCCAGGCGGACGTTCGCGCTCGTGCTCACAAGCGTGAGCGAGTCGGGCAGCGCGAACACGATCAGGTCGTAGCGCTGCGCGCTCGAGCGAAGGAACGCGCGCCCATCATCGACGTACTCACGGACGCGCGGATCCGAGTACGGACGATCGGGGTGCTCGCGCTCGCCGAGCTCGAGGATGCGCGGGTCGATCTCCACGGCGTCGATCGCCTCGACCTTGTTGGCGAGGGCGTACGCGGTGTCCGTCCCGCTTCCCGCTCCGACCACGAGCGCGTGCCCGAACCTTCGGCCGGGAAACCACTGGTAGATCTGGTCGTAGAAGGGCTCGGTCGCGGACGGTCCCATCTGGACCGCGTGCATCGCCTGGTGAGGGATCCCGTTGACCGAGATCGTCGCGTCCGATCCGGCCGGCCGCAGCACGGTGATGCGGTAGTACGGCGACCAGAGATCGCCGCTCGCCGTGGCGCCGATCGCGAGGGCGCACGTCGCGACGACGAACGCGGCGTTGATCGCGGAGAAGCGGGTCAGCGGACGCGTAAGAGCGAGGCCCCCCAGCAGGAGCGCGAGGACCCCGAACCAGACCGGCGGCTGTGAGCTCACGACGGAGAGCCCGGTGAACAGCGCGATGCCACCGATCGACCCCACGATGTCGAGCGCGTACGCGCGGAGCGGCGGCATCGAGCGAAGAAGCGAGCCGAGCGGCAACGCGAGCGCGGCCATCACCGCGGCGACGAGAACGAACACCAGCGGCAGCACGAGGAAGTTGGTGTCCGCCGCGGAGCTCTCGGCGAGACCAAAGAAGATCTCATTGCTCGCGCGGATCTGCACGTCCAGCTTCGCACCGAGGATGAGGCCGACGATGAGCAGGAGGAGCGCCGGGAATGGTGACCATGCCAGGTCCGCGAGACGCCGACCGAGGAGGATCCCGACACCGATCCCGAGGAAGCTCGCCATCAGGAGGAAGTTCGAGAAGAACCCGATGTAGGTCACGTTCGCCGGGATCCAGCGCAGGAACACGAGCTCGACGAAGAGCAAGGTCGCGCTGGTCAGGACGAGGCGCCACCCCGGCCCGCGGAGGGGTTGGACCACGGCCTACGCCGGCTCGATCGCGACCGTCACATCAGCGCGGACGTCCGCGAGCAGACGCACCTCGACCTTGTGAACGCCGAGCGACCGCAGCGGTTCGCGCAGAACGACCTTGGTCTTGTCGATCTCGGTTCGTACCTCTTTCTTCAGAGCCTCGGCGACCTCCTTCGCGGTCACGCTGCCGAACGTCTTGCCCTGTTCCCCCGCCTTGAGACGGAAGACGAGCGTCACCGCCCCAAGACGCTGCGCGAGCTCCTCGGCGTCTTGATGCGCGCGATCCTTCTTTGTCCTCTCGGCCTGGCGCTCCTGCGCGAGATGCTTCAGCTCCCCGCCGGTTGCCTCGATCGCGAGGCCCTTCGGCAGGAGGTAGTTGCGCGCATAGCCGTCGGCGACGTCCTTGATGTCACCGGTCCGGCCGAGACCACGGACCTCCGCCTTGAGGATGACGCGCACGCGACGCTAGGAGGAGGTGGACGCCTCGTCGAGCGCTGTGTCCTGCTCGCTGCGCCGCAGCTCCATTTCCCAGGCGAGCACCGACGCCGCGACGGCGAGGACTCCCATGACCGTGAGAGCGCCGACGATCGCGAGCAGTGCCTCGATGACGCCGAAGAAGCCGGGGCTGGAGTCGCGGTCGCTCATGTGCTCTCCCTCTTCCGACCGGTCGCCTTGCGACCCTGTATACGGAACTTTTCCACAGTATCGCGGACATCGCCGAGACGGTCTCCGAGGAGCCGCTCGGCCGTGGCGATGTCGCGGCGGAGCTGGTCCTGGTCCTGCGAGATCTTCGCCAGGTGCTCCTCGACGATGTCCGGAGGCGCGCTTCGGATGAAGAGGTCGAGCCCGAGCAGCACCACGGCGAGGTCGTCGAGCTGCCCGAGGACGGGCACGAAGTCCGGGATGAGATCGATCGGCAAGACGATGTAGGCGCCGATCCCGGCGAGGATCAGCTTCTGTTGCGCGGGGACGCGGCCGTCGCGGAGGAGCGCCCAGACGAGACGGATGTACTTCGGCAGGCGCCGGATGATGTCCACGACCTCGGTCATGTCTTTCGGCGCGCGGATGCGGTTAGCCAACGTGGACCTCTCCCTGCGGGAAGCGTGCCCGAAGCGCGCGCAGGGTTGGAGCGAGCGCGGCGTCGCGATTGGCGGCCCAGAAGGACACGAGGTACTGCGCCTTGCCATCGGCCACGCTACGCAGCTCGACCGAGGGCGGCGGCTCGGGCGCCACGCCGTCGACTTTTTGCAAGGCCTCGCGCACCTCCTCCGTGCCGATCGCCCTCTCGTCCGCCGGCAGGACGAGCCACGCCGACGCTCTCCGCGTCGGAAAACGGGTCAGGTTCACGACCGCGGACGTCATGAACGTGCCATTCGGCACGATGACCTCGCGGCCGTCGTCTGTGCGCAGCTGCGTCGTGCGAAAGGAGATCTCCTCGACCGATCCGCTGTATCCGGTGACCTCGATTGTGTCGCCGATGCGAAACGGCCGCTCGACCAGGACCCACACACCGGCGAAGAAGTTTTTGAGGATGTCCTGCAGCGAGAGGCCGATGACCAGACCAACGATGCTGAATGAGGTGAGGATCCAGCCGAACGCGTCACGCGTGTAGATCGCGACGATCGCAAGGATGCCGACGGTGATGATCCCCAGCTGCGCGAGGTTGCCGAGGAGGATCGTGACGTTTGCCTGGGCGCGATGGCGCGTGAGCATGCGCATCGTCCCACGGCGCACTCCCCTCGCGATCAGAAGCGTGATCGCGGCCACGACGAGCGCCCAGAAGGTCCGCGATCCGTAATCCAGGAGGGTGTCACGGACAACGGACGGATCGAGAGGCATCGGGCGGAGAATACGGGCCGTCTTGACAACTGAACATCCGTTCGGTTAACCTGACGCCCAAGCGTGACGAAGCAAGACCAGCAGCGGGCCGACCGAATCCTGGCGTTCATCCGCGAGGCCGTCGCCGAGCGGGGATATCCCCCGAGCGTGCGCGAGATCGCGGAAGCCGTGGGGCTTGCCTCCACGTCGGCCGTGCATCACCACCTCACCAAGCTCGAGAAGGACGGGCGCCTCAACAAGGAAGCCACGCGCTCGCGAGCGCTCAGCCTCCCTGGAATGAACGGCGGCAGAGTCGTACAAGCCCCGGTCATCGGAGAGATCGCCGCAGGTCAGCCGATCCATGCCTATGAAGATCGCTCCGAGACGATCGGACTTCCGAGCGAGCTCGCCGCCGGTCGCGGCCGCGAGACGTTCGTCCTGAAGGTCCGCGGCAAGTCGATGATCGACGACCACATCGATGACGGCGACTTTGTCGTCGTACAGGAGCAGAACACCGCGCGCGACGGAGACATCGTCGTCGCGGTCCTCGAAGACAACGTGGCGACGCTGAAGCGCTTCTACAAAGAGAAGGACCGTATCCGGCTGCAGCCCGCGAACGGCGCGATGTCCCCCATCTACGCGCGGGATGTGCAGATCCAGGGAAAGGTCATCGGCGTAATCCGCAAACTGTCCTAGCTTTCGTCGATCGATGCCGGCACGCGCTCCCTCGCTCACCGTTCGTCAGCTGAATCGCGCGCTCCTGGCGCGGCAGTTCCTGCTGAAGCGCCAGAAGATCGGCGTGGTCGACGCGGTCGAGCGTCTGGGCTGCCTTCAGGGCCAGTGGGCACCATCCCCGTATGTCGCGCTCTGGTCGCGTGTCGCGGGATTCGAGCGCGAGGACCTTACCCGGCCGATCGACCGCGGAGACATCGTGAAGGCGACGCTGATGCGGGCCACGTTGCACCTCGTTTCGGCGCGCGAATACCCGTCGTACTCGCTCGCGACCATGGAGGGCCGCCTCGGCGCATGGCGACCACCCGGCGGGCCGCTCCTCGCGGAGCTCGACAAGCTCCACCGCGCGGTCATGACGTTCGCCGGCAAAGTTCCGCGCACGCGAGCCGAGATCCAGGAATTCGCCGCCGGACACCTGCCACCGAGCGCGGCAAAGAACGAGCGCGTTCGCAACTGGTTCAGCTGGGCCGCCGTGGCGACGAGCGGCCTGCTATGGGACGCGGCCGGCGCGCACTTCGAGCACCGACAGCTCGGGCGCCACATCGCACCGCCCGCGAGCTTGAGAAAAGTGCCAAAGCCCGAGGACGCGTTCGCGCTCGTCGTGCGACGCCACCTGGGAGCTTTCGGACCCGCGACCGTCGCGGACATCGCCACGTGGAGCAGCATCCGGGTGCCCAACATTCGCGCCGCGCTCGCTCGCGCGAAGGATCTCAGACGATTCACCGACGAACGGGGTCGTGAGCTTGTAGATCTGGCGCGAGCCCCGCGCCCATCCGGCGATGCCGAAGCCCCGCCTCGATTCCTGGCCCGATTCGACGCCGCGATCCTCGGCCACGCGGCGCCCGAGCGGACGCGCATCCTTCCGGAGGAGTATCGAAAGGCGGTGATCTTCTCCGCCGAGGTCTGGCCGACCTTCCTCGTCGACGGCTTCGTCGCCGGCCGATGGAGCATTACGGTGCGGCCGAAGGCCGCGGTGCTCGAGCTGAAACCGTTCAAGCGCCTTTCCCGCGCGGACCACACCGCTCTCCTCGAGGAGGGCGAACGGCTCGTTCGCTTCTACGCGCCCGAATCCAAGACGCACGGTGTGCGCGGATGACGAAGGGTGGCGGCGAGCGGCCGGTCCTCACGCTTCGCGAGCTGAATCGCGCGATGCTCGCGCGACAGCTTTTGCTGGAGCGCGCACGCGTCGGGATCGTTCCGGCGATCGAGCGGCTGGCGGCACTCCAGGCGCAGTGGGCTCCGTCTCCATACATAGCGCTCTGGTCACGCCTGGCGGACTTCCGTCGCCAGAAGCTCTGGTCGGCGATCGAGAAGCACGAGGTGATCCGCGCGAGGCTGATGCGTGGCACTTTGCACCTGGTCTCGGCACGGGACTTCTACGCGTACGCGGTCGCGACGCAGGACCTCCAGCGTGGCGCATGGAATCGCCTGCAGATCGGGCGCGGCGTGGATCCCAAGCAGGTCGCCGCGCTCGCGATCGGCTTCGCGCGCACCCCGCGTGCGAAGGAAGACGTGCTCGAGCACGTCCGGGAGCGCATCGGCGGGACGCTTGGCGGCCCATTCAACTGGCTCGTCTGGCGGTTCGTCAGCGCTCATGCCGACCTCGTGTCAGCACCGCCGGGCGGGCACTGGGAGTACGGCGGCACCGATGCGCCCTATGTGGCGGCACGCCACTGGATCGCGGACGGCGAACGGCCGTCGGAGGAGGCCGCCCTCGAGACGCTCGTCCGGCGATGCCTCGCGGCGTTTGGGCCGGCGACCCTCGCCGATGTCGCGAAATTCGCCGGCCAGGTACCGCCGCGGATCCGCCCGGCGCTCGAACGGATCGCCCCGACGCTGCGGACGTTCAGCGACGAGGAAGGCCGCCGCCTATACGACCTGCCACGCGCGCCGCGGCCGGACGGCGATCTTTCCGCACCCGTGCGGTTCCTTCCGCGGTACGAGGAGCTTCTCATCAGCTACCAGCATCGCGATCGCGTGATCGCGCCGGCGCACCGGCGCGCGGTCTACTCGAAGAACGCGATCGTCGAGGCTGTGGTGATGGTCGACGGATTCGCGGCAGGCACCTGGAGTCTGGTCCGCGCGAAGAAGGAAGCCGTGCTGCAGATCAGCGCGTTCGCGCGCCTCGGACCACGCGACCGCGTCGCGGTAGAAGCCGAAGGTGATGCGCTGCTTCAGTTCCTCGCGCCGGAAGCGACGATCGCGGGCGTGCGTTTCGCATGACACGCGCGATCCTCCACTGCGACCTGGACGCGTTCTACGCGTCGGTCGAGCAGCGCGACCATCCCGAGTACCGCGGCAAGCCGGTGATCGTCGGCGGCGACGGACCGAACGAACGCGGCGTGGTCATGGCGGCGTCCTACGAGGCACGCGTTTTCGGCGTCCGTTCGGCCATGCCCCTTGCGATCGCCGGACGCCTATGCCCTGACGGGATCTACGTACCGGGCAGCTTCGATCGCTACGTCGAAGCGTCGGACTCGGTCATGGCGATCTTCGAGGAACAGACACCGCTGGTCGAGCCGATCTCGCTCGACGAAGCCTTCCTCGACGTCACCGCGACCGAGCACCTCTTCGGCGGTGCGGTGGCCATGGCCGGCGACATCAAGCGGCTGGTGCGCGAGCGGTGTGGCCTGGTCGTCTCGGTCGGCGTCGCGTCGAACAAGCTCTGCGCGAAAATCGGTTCCGACCTGCGGAAGCCGGACGGGCTCGTCGTCGTCCCCGCCGGCGAAGAGGCGGCGTTCCTCGCGCCGCTCCCCCTCGAACGCCTGTGGGGAGTGGGCCCGCGTACTCGCGAAGTGCTTTCGGGGTGGGACCTGCGAACGATCGGTCAGCTCGCCGCGTTCGACCGCTCGGTCCTCGAGACCCGCCTGGGCGAGCACGGAATCGACATCTGGCAGCGCGCGAACGGGATCGACGAGGGCGAGGTCCAGGGCGAGCACGTGCCCAAATCGGTCGGGCATTCGCACACCTTCGACGCGAACACTCTCGACACGGCGAAGATCGAATCGACGCTTCTTCGCCTTTCGGAAGGAGTCGGTCGCCGCCTGCGCGATCACGCTCTGCGCGGGCGCACGATCACGATGACGCTGCGCGTCGCACCGTTCGAGACGAGAACACGCCAGCGAACGCTTCGCGAGCCAACCGATGACGACGTGACCATCTACCGGATCGCGCGGCAGCTGCTCCGCGACGCGCTGGCGGAAGATCGCGAAGGCGGTCGAAGCAGTCCCGTCCGACTTGTCGGCGTCTCGGTCTCCGGCGTGACCGCTGGACAGCAGCTGGGATTATTCGAGTCCGCCCGTCACGCGCGGCTCAACGCCGCGTTAGACGCAGTTCGCTCTCGTTTCGGAGACAGCGCACTCGATCGCGCGAGCGCGCGCGAGACCAAGGAGCGCCGTCGGTTCAGTGGACACAGGTCGCGATGACGATCAGATCTGTGGAAATCTCCCATCCGTTCCGCACGCGCTCGTGTGGAGAAGTCTGTGGAGAAGTTGGTGGACAGATCGTCTTGTTCACCGCCGATGACGTGATGATGATGCGTCAGGCCGACAAGGCGAAGGGGAAGGAAGGGGTGCCCGAAGATCAGATCGCTCAGGTGGCGATCGATTTCATCTCGTTCTGCTTGTCACGACGGGCAGTTGATTGGCCGTTCCTGTACGACGAGATGTGCTACGTGGCCTCGAACAAGCTCTATCGAGGGCTCGGATACGAGGAGCTTCGCGAGGTCGGCCTCGACCTTTCGCTTAGCGGCCTCGTGAAGACGAGCCGCATCGCGAACGAAGTCGTGCGGCAGGTGCGTATTGGGCGGAGGCCGCTGCGGGAGGGACTCCTCGCGGCGAGCTAGCGATCAGTTTGGCCACACCGGCGGGGCGGCGAGTGAAAGGAAGCGCACTCGCCGCCTCTTTTTCTTCATAATGGTGTGAGGGGAGAGCGCGGAGAACGCGCTTTTTCTGGACTGGTCCCGTGGTGCAGCGGCCTAGCATACGTCCCTGTCAAGGACGAGATCGCCGGTTCGAATCCGGTCGGGACCGCAGTATCGAGACTCCGCGCTCGGCTATCAGGCGCAGCTGTCAACGCTGCAGCCCGCACCCACCATGATCGACTCGCACCGACTGCGGCACCTATGTCAGGTGGTCGGGGTGGGGTTTGCATACTGCGGGCGCCCGGTGGGCCGGTAGACCTGGATCGTCACCCCGCTGGATGTGGCCCGCGATTCGACCAGTTTGAGCGCCCTGTCCCGGCCGGTGTCAGGGAACAGCCGCGTGCCCTGGCCGATGATCACGGGATAGGTGAGCAGGAGGATCTCGTCGACCAGCTGGTTGTCGAAGAGCCAGCGAACCAGCTTGCCGCTGCCGTTCACCTGCAGCTCACCCGCCGACTTGGCTTTCAGCTCGCGGATGGCGGCCGCGACGTCACCGGAGAGGACGGTCGTGTGGGCCCAGCGCGGTTCGGTGAGCGTGGTCGATGCCACGTACTTGGGCTTCGTGTTCAACGCCGTCCAGATCGGGCTGTCACCCGGATCCGGCCACACCCCCCAGGAGCCGGCGAAGATCTCGTAGGTCCGCCGGCCGAATAGAAACGCGTCGGCGCGCTGGTACACCTGGTTGAGAAACGTGTAGGCCTCGTCGACGAACAGCGGCGGGGCCCATCCGCCCCGCTCGAATCCGCCCCTGCGGTCCTCGTCCGCCCCGCCGAGTCCCTGCATCACTCCATCGACGGAGACATGCGTGACGGTCGTCAGCTTCATGGTCGCAGCTCCCTCTCGCCGAGTTTGTCGTCGTACGATTCCACCGGACCGCTGCCGATTATTTCGCACCCTCCCCGAACGGCGGCGATGTCGACTCCTGAACGGACACCGTGAGCATCGTCCGACGCTGTTCCATGTCAGGGCCGCTGCTGCGGAAGGACTCCAGCCGCCGCCCGCGACTCGGAGCGTTCGAAGATGTTGGCACGGCCGGGGTCGGCCAGGTCCGCGCAGGTCGCCAGATCGAGGCAGCCAACTCGACCTCGTAGGGGCCCCGCACGCGAAGGGGTCGAATGCCCCCTTCATTTGTCTAGTAACCTCCGCGCCGTGAGTCCGCGCCTCGCTCTCATGATCGGCGGAGTTGCCGCGGTCGTGTTCGGGCTGGCGCTGTTCGTGTCGCCTGAGTCGATGCTCGCCGGGTTCGGCGTCGCCGCCCCGGTCTCCGCGCGGATCCTTGCGCGCGACGTCGGTGCGACGCTCATCGGTCTCGGAGTCATCAACTGGATGGCGCGAAACGCGACTGGAGAAGCGCTGCGCGCGCTCCTCGTCGGCAACGTCGTTGTCCAGTCGCTCGAGCTCCTCATCAACGGCTACGAGATCGTGGTCGGCGATCTTCCTACACAAGCCGCGGGAGGACTCCTCATCCATGTGGTGCTCGGTGCGGTCTTCGTCCTCGCGATGCGGTCCCCTTCTTCGCGCACGTAGCGCATCGCTCGCTCGCTCGCTCGGGTAACAAATTCGTTCGATACCTCGTGACCCTTTCGCATTCGCGGTCGCGCATCTTTAATCGCTCGTGTGAGCAGGGGGAAGGGTCTCGCGTATTTCTTCATGCTCGCAATCGCCCTCTCCGGGTGTGCGCGAGCCTCACGAGCAAGTGAGGCCGATTCGAACATCGTTCTTCCCGACGATCGTCCACCTCGTGCGACGCCTCTGGTCGACATGCTGCGATGTACCGACCGCGCGAGCATTCCGGCCCTCGACAACGTCACGAACGTGGCGTGGGCCGCGGACTCGAGCGCGGTCGCGATGTCGCGCATCAACGTGATCCCGTCTCACACCACGATCACGGGCTACGAGGAGGAGCTGCGTCTGACGGTCTATTACCTGAAGACCGGAAGGGTGCAGGAGATCGGGCAGGGCAGCCGGCCCGATTGGTCCGGATCGGGCGCGTACCTCTCGTATTGGGGTGACGACGGTCTGCTCTACGTGTATCTCGACGGCACGATCGCCGGGACGATCGAAGCGTCTTCACCCGATGTGCGATGGGACGGTGACAACCTGTATTTCTGGTACGACGACGAGATCCGGGTCTGGCGCGATGGGGTGGCCCAGACCGTTGCGCACGTCGACACCGAGCTCATGCCGCGGTATCCGCGCGACGATGCGTACTTCAGCGCGGACGCGAAACGGTTCACGGTCGCGCGCTACCACCTCGACGGCACGACGGAGCGGTACGTCGGCGTCACCGCGACGGGAGAGATGACGAAGATCGAAGGCGAGGACGCGACCCTTACCGAGTGGTCGCCACGAGGAGAGACGTTATTGATCCGCTCCAACACGAGCCTCGCCCTGATGGAGCCGGGCGGAGCGGAGGAGTCGGCGCCGCTATCGAGCTTCCCGGGCACTGTGCACGGGTGGACCGCCGATGGCCGCCTCCTGATGGGGGTGGTGTCGGCGACCGTACCGGGCGGCAACGTTTTCGACCGCATCCCGGTGTGGGATCCAACCGACGCCGCGGACCGCGCGATCGCGACGCTCCCGAACCTCTTCGGCGCTCGCTCCTTTAGTCCGGACGGCCGCTGGTTCGCCGGCGTGAGCCGCACCGGCCTCTACGAGACGCAGCTCGAGCTCTACCGTTGTGGCGTCGCGAACGGCCAGGGTCTCGACCTCCGCGCCGATCCCACCTCCCGCTCGCGGCTCGGGCGCATCGACGGCGCCCCGCGCCGCTTCGTCCGCCCGGTCGCCGGCGCGGTCAGCCAGTTCCGCCAGGGGAGCCACACCGGTGTCGACATCGCGGCACCGATCGGCTCGATCATCGTCGCGGCCGACGACGGCATCGTGGACGCGGCGGGTTGGGTGCAGGTCGGCGGGCGCCGGGTGTGCGTGCAGCACGCCGAGGGAATTGAGAGCTGCTACTACCACACGTCCGCGGCGCTCGTGGCCATCGGCGACCGAGTCGCGCGGGGCCAACCCATCGCGCTCATCGGAATGACCGGCGCGACGACCGGTCCGCACGTGCACTGGGAAGTCAAGGAGAACGGACGGATCATCGATCCCCTCTCGCATTAGCGTCTAGCGATGCGAGTCCTCGCCGCGCTCGTCACCATCCTCGCGGCCGCCGTCATCGGAATGGCCGCGCTCGGCCAATTCGGTCCGACGGTATCGCCGGTCGTCCGCGGCACGGCCCGGCCGGCCAGCAGCGCGACAGCGACGGCCAAAGCGTCGGCCACGCCCAGCGGGCCACGCACCGTCACGGTCCGGCTCACCGAGCTGGAGCTCACCGAGGCGGCCGAGGGCTACACGCCGCTGACGGTCAGCGGAATCACGGTCACCGAGCCGACGATCAAGCTCGAGCCGGGAAGGCTGATACTGAACGCCACCGGACGCGCGTTCATCCTCCGCGGACCGATCGTCGTGGTCGCGTCACCGCTCGTCACCGATGGAAAGGCCGTCGCGAAGATCGAGTCGGCCACCTTCGCGGGTCTGGGCCTTCCCGACTCCACGAAGCAGGACGTCGCCGACACATTCGCCCGCGTCCTCGCGGCGAACATACCGTCGGGCGTGCGCGTCACGTCGCTGACCGTGAGCTCCGGAACGCTCGTCATCGAGGCCGTCGCGGTCTGAGCCGCTCTGCGCTCGAAATGCGATGATGCCGCCTACATCACCAGGGGAGGACACCACGTGGACTGGATCGAGGAGCTTGTTGGCCTTTCTCCGGACGCCGGCAGCGGAACGCTCGAGGCGCTCATCGCCGGCGGCGTCGTCGCGGTGATCCTGGGCGTGATCTTCACGGTCAGAGCGCGGAGCGCGCAGCCGCTGGAGAAGCGCCGCTAGCGATCGCGGATCGATGCCCGCAACGACGCCCGATACCCTGCGCATGACGATCGAGGCGGCCGCCGAAGCGATCCGCGCGCGCGAGATCTCGCCGGTGTCGCTCGTCGAGTCGTGCCTCGCACGGATCGAAACGCTTGAGCCTCGTCTGAACGCGTTCATCACCGTGACGGCCGATCTCGCGCGCGAGCAGGCACGCCAGGCCGAGCGCGAGATCCACGGGGGCGGGTACAAGGGCCCGCTGCATGGGATACCCGTCGCGGTGAAGGATCTCTTCGCGACGAAGGGGATCCGCACCACCGCCGGGTCGCGAATTCTCGCGGAGTGGGTGCCGAATGAGGACGCGACGGTCGTGCGCAGGCTGCGCGAAGCCGGCGCGGTGCTCCTTGGCAAGCTCGGCCTGCACGAGTTCGCGTACGGCATCAGCTCCGTGAATCCGCACTTCGGCGACGTCCGCAATCCGTGGGACACGACGAAGATCCCGGGCGGCTCGTCGGGCGGATCGGCGGTGGCCGTCGTCGCGAGCGAGGCGTACGCCGCGCTCGGCAGCGACACCGGCGGCAGCATCCGCATCCCGGCCGCGCTCTGCGGCTGCGTCGGCCTCAAGCCGACGTTCGGGCGTGCGAGCCTTGCCGGCGCGGTCCCGCTCTCCTGGTCGCTCGATCACCCCGGGCCGCTCGCGCGCACCGTGCGGGACGTCGCCCTCACCATGCGGGCGATCGCCGGATACGACCCGCGCGATCCGATTTCGGCCGATCGACCGGTCGCGGACCTTCTCGACGGCATCGACCGGGGACCGCAGGGGCTTCGCGTCGGCGTGCCCACCGATCACGTGTGGGACGACTGCGATCCGGCGATCGCCGCGGCCGTGCGCCGCGCGATCGAGGCTCTTGCGCGCGCCGGCGCCGCGATTCACGAGATCCCGTGGCGTCGCGCTGCCGAGTACGCCAAGGCCGCGAGCGCCATCCTCGGTGTCGAGGCCCGCGCGTACCACGAGGGCGCGTTCCCAGGGCGATCGTCGGAGTACGGCCCGCTCGTCCGGGCTCGCCTCGCCTTGCAGGGCGACGTCGACGCCGACACGTACGCGCGGTCGCTGGAGCTCCTGCGCGACGGGCGCGCCGGGATGGCCGACAGCGACCTCGACGGTCTCGATGTCCTGGCCATGCCCACGGTGCCGACGCGCGCGTGGACCATCGAGGAAGCAAAGGAGGTCGGGCGCCCGAGCGAATGGACGCGCATCACGCGGATCTTCGATCTCACCGGTCAGCCGGCGATCTCGATCCCCTGCGGGATGGACCAGGACGGCATGCCCATCGGTCTGCAATTCGCCGCGCGCATGTGGGACGAGGCCGGCGCCCTACGCGCGGCGCGCGCGTACGAGCTCGTGCGCGGGCCGTTCCCGCTGCCGGCACTGGATGGCTAGCGCGAGACCGGCGGTGAGTGCGATGGCTGTGTCGATCGGTTCGCCGGCGTCGAACGAGCCGCGCACGAAGATGACGAGCAGCGCCACGATGCCCGCAACGAGCACGAGGCAGCCGCAGCCGGTCACCCGCCGACGGTAACGTGTTCGCTAGCATCGCGCGGGGGAGGTGCGGCGAGTGACACGTGATGAGGCTTGGGACCTTTTGTGCGAGCACACGAAGTCGGAGAGCCTACGCAAGCACGGTCTCGCCGTGGAGGCGGCGATGCGCCGCTTCGCGAGAGAGAACGGCGAGAATGAGGAGACCTGGGCGATCACGGGGTTGCTGCACGACTTCGATTACGAGCGCGATCCACAGGGGCACCCGCAGAACGGAAAGCCGATCCTCGAGCAGGCCGGCGTCCCCGGTCCGATCGTGCACGCGATCCAAAGCCACGGCGATCACACCGGGGTCCCGCGAGTGACCGCGATGGAGAAAACTCTCTACGCGGTCGACGAGCTCTGCGGGTTCGTGACCGCGGTCGCGCTGGTCAAGCCTTCGAAAGCCGTGCGCGACGTCGACGCGACCTCGGTGCGGAAGAAGATGAAGGACAAGGCTTTCGCGCGCGCCGTCAGCCGCGACATGATGTTGAAAGGCGCCGAGGACATGGGTGTTCCGTTCGACGACCTCATCATCGAGGTCGTGCGCGCGATGGAGGACGCGGCGGGGCGTCTGGGCCTCGAGGGAACGACGACGACGTGACCGGTTACCCGCGCGGCGGCGGCCGCCCGGGTCGGAGCGCCGAGGATCGAACGCGCGCGACGGATGTGCGTGTTCACGCTTGCCTCGGTAATGCCGAGGAGCGCGGCGATCTCCTTCGTCGAGAGGCCGCCCGCGACGGCGCGCAGGACCTCACGCTGACGATCGGTCAGAGCGGCGACTGACCGCGTGCGGCGCGCGAGAACGCGGCGCGCAACGAGATACCCGGCAACACCCCCAAGGACCAAAGAAGCGGCGCGCTGCACCGAGAAAGGTGAGCGGCCGCGACTTGCGTCTAGCTCGCGCGCTTCAGGGCGCGGCGCTCGTTGGAGCGAACGACCTCGTGCTCGAAACGCTCGAGGAAAAGCTGCCCGCCGCAGCGAGGGCACAGTGGCTGGTCGCCGTCATTCCAGACGGGCGCCTCGCGGCCGCGAACCTTGTCGTAGGCGGTGCGCAGTTGCTCAACGGTCGGCCGGCGTGCGCTCGTGGCAACGAGCACCTCACCCAGGCCGTGGCCGCAGAAATAGCAGTAGAGCTCAGCTCGAAGGGCCATTTGTCGCGAAACCTCCAGGGATGAAAACGGCGAAGACCGATCCTTTGTTCCAATACCGTCGATCGGCCATTTCGGTTTCCGTATCCCTAGATACGCACCACCGAGCGCTGCGGTTTTAGTTTCCGGCGCTTTCTTACTGGGTCTTTAGTCGGGGCTCGTTAGCTGGCTTCGCCCTGGAGGGAAACGAGGGGGCTCGAGGTCTCCCGAAGGTAGGTCAACTGGCGGATGACGCCACGAGGAATGATGTGGAAGTCGTTGTGCCGGTAGTCGCGGCCTTCGTTGGTGATGTCGTAGTCGCCGACGATCACGACGTACTCAGGCGTGTCCTTCCACAAGAGTCCGCAGGTGAGCTTGCGCAGACGGTATGGCTCGAAATCTTCGGGGAGCGCGGTCCGCGAGTAGGCGGTGATGTCCTCCCACTCGACGGCCACGAGCGGTGCCGCGACCTGATCCACTGCCCTTCCCTCTACGACCTTCCTCATCGTTCGCTTCTCGGTACAAAGAGGCTCCGGAACGGAACCTCGGCGTACAGATCGCGACGATATAGAGCGCCCCATTCGTGTCAATGGGAACCGGGCGTGGATCGCGATCGGAATCGGATCATGCGCGCCGAGCGAGGTCCGCACCTCGGTTCCTCGCTCGCTCAGCGTGCCGTCGACGAAGGTCGTTATGTCGCCTGCCTGCCTCTTGCGATGAGCTCGGCGACCTTCTGACCGCCCTTCTTGCCGATCTCCTCGAAGTGCTCGTGTCCGTACTTCTCTGAAACGGTGTCGCCACCGATCTTTCCGATGCGACCGTAGAAGCGCGGACCGTAGAGCTCCTTCACCTTCTGCCCGCCCTGCTTTCCGATCTGCTCGTAGAAGTCGGAGCCGTGACGTTGTGCGGTCGTCTTGCCGCCCTTCTTGCCGATCTGCTCGTAGAACTCGGGGCCGTGCCGCTGGGCCGTCGTCGCGCCTCCGCGGCGACCCGCCTCGGCGACCGTCATCGCTCCCTTGTTCCGCGTCATGGCGTCACCCTTTCTCGCCCATCAAGTTGGCCGCGTGCTGCCCGGGCTAGATGGCAAGTACGGCAGCAAGACATGTGCCAGCGCTCGCCCGCCCGGTGAGTACCCGGGCGGCTAGGCGGACGGTCGGGGGACACTCATTGCCCGATGCGCATCGAAAGCGTGCACAAGTCGGGACAGCCGATCGCGACGTGAGTCGCGTGCGAAAGATCGAGAGTCCGCCCGGCGATGTACGGCCCTCGGTCGATCACCGGCACGGTCATCGTTCGCCCGCGATATTCGAGCACGACGAGCGTGCCGCAGGGCAATGTGCGATGCGCGACCCCGATGATCTCGGGTGTGTAGGTCTGACCGCACGCGGTCCGGTTGCCGTAAAAGCCAGGTCCGTACCACGAGGCGATGACGATCCCGGCGGTGGGCGGGTCGGGGAGCGGCGGAAGCGTCGCGACTGGTCGTGGTGGGGCGGGCGTCGGCGCAGGAGTCGGCACGAGCGTGGGCTCTGGCGTCGTCGCCAGCTCCGGTTCGGGGGTCGGGGCCGGCGTCGCCTGGACGCCGAGTACGACCTCAGCTCGCGCGATATCGCGGACACGCTCGGGCACCACGCTGGTGGCCTCCGCGGCCGCGCGCGGGAAGCCGTGCGCAACCGTTATTGATCGCGCCTCGCCGCCGAATGACGGTCGGAAGGACGGCGCGAGAGAGGCGATAAGGAATACGGATATGGCCGACCTCGCCACCGCTCCCCGAAACACAGGCCCGACGCTTTGCAGGACCGATTCCACAATGTGTCGGTTTCGTGAACACGACGCCTACCAATACACAGAGCGTGCGCGAGCTTGTTCGTTCGGTCGCCCAGGTTTCTCGCGATACGAGATCGTTACGAAGCGTAACCGCGCTATGCCGGCGCGGCGATCACGACGAAGCGCGGGTCGTCGCGGTTCGGTCCCGTCGATGTTTGGAGCGTCAGCCGCTCGTCAGGTGAGGGCTGGAGCCAGCTCGTGTCGGCCGGTGGAACCTTGGGATGAACTTCGGTGACTACAAATTTGAGTTCAGCGCCGGCCGGCGTGGTGATCGTGACCTCGTCCCCGAGTCGCGCCTTCCATAGGTCGAGGAACATTCCCGTGCGCGCGTGCGCGTAGATGTAGCTGTTCCCGACGGTCCCGGGGATCGCGGTCCCCGGGAAGTGAAAGGCGAAATTCTCCGGAGTCTTCTGAACGACGACATCTCGCTCGATGTCGCCCTCGGCGATCGGCAGGTCGATCCGAAGCCGCGGAAGCCGGATGCGATAGCCGTCGGGAATTGGTCCGGCCGACGGAGAGGCTTCCGCGGTCGAGAGAGGCGAGGCGACGGCCGTCGCGGTCGCGGACGGGCTGGGCAGGGCGACCGGTGCGACGGAGCCGGCGCGCGGCAAACCGACCCCAGCCATGAGGGCGATCCCGACGGCGAGAAGCAGCGTTCCGGCGAGCACCATGAACGAACGGGGCATGCGGCTATCCTCGGTTGCAGAACGAATGCCGAGCGAACGAGCGAGCATCGCTCCGCGGCGTGCGCGCGCGGCGGCAAAGCTGCGCGAGCAGGGCTTTGGTGCGCTTCTTGTGTCGCCGGGAGCGGACCTGCAGTACCTCGCCGGGTATCAACTCTTCAATAGCGAGCGTTTGACCTGCCTCGTCCTCGACGCCGACGGGAACGCCACGCTCGTATGCCCTGCGTTCGAGGCCCCGCGCGCCACGGTCGCCGCGCCGGACATCCAGCGCGCGACGTGGGAAGAGACCGACGACCCATTCGCGATCGTCGCATCGATCGTCCCGGCGTCCGGTGCTCTTGCGGTGGCCGATCAGATGTGGGCGTCGTTCCTCCTTCGCCTTCAGGGCGCGTTGCCGGGTCGTGAGTTTGCGGCTGCATCGGTGATCACGCGGGATCTGCGCATGCGCAAGGACGCCGCCGAGGTTGAAGCGCTCCGTGCGGTGTCGGAGTCCGCGGACCGCGCGTACGCGCGCATCCTCGAGCGCCCGTTCGCCGGCCGCTCGGAGCGCGACATCGGGGCAGACCTGGCCGAGATGCTGCGTGCCGAAGGTCACGAGGAGGTCGGATTCACGATCGTCGCCTCGGGCGCGAACGGAGCCTCACCGCACCACGAGGCCGGCGACCGCCGTGCCGCGGAGGGGGACACGGTCGTTCTCGATTTCGGCGGGGCGATGCGCGGCTACCGGTCGGATATCACGCGCACGGTGCACGTCGGCAGGATCCCGGGTCGCGAGGAGCAGAAGGTTCACGACGTCGTCCGACGGGCCCAAGAAGCCGGATATGCGGCCGCGCGCAAGGACGCATCGGCCGAGTCGGTCGACGCCGCGGCGCGGCGCGTCATCGACGAAGCCGGCTACGGCGAGTTCTTCATCCATCGCACCGGCCACGGGATCGGCCTCGATGGACACGAGCATCCGTACCTCGTACGAGGAAATCGGGAGCGACTCGAGCCGGGGATGGCGTTCTCGATCGAGCCTGGGATCTACATCCCCGGCCGCTTCGGCGTCCGCATCGAGGACGTCGCGGTCATCGCCGCCGACGGATCGGCGCGGCCGTTGAACCAGGCGGACCACGCCTTCGCGACCGTGGCCTAAACCATGCGTTTCGCCGTCGCCGTGCTCGGCGCCGGGATCGCTCAGATCTTTCCCTATCTGCGGCTCGATCAGTGGATCGGCGTCGGCGGCGCGCTCGCGCTCCTCTATATCGGATTCGCGTCCCTCGGCGCGGGGTTCTTCGCGGGTCGTCGCGGCGCGCTCGCGGGGGCGCTATCCGTTCTGGTCGGCGCCTTCGGGTATGCGGTCGTCGCGGGACTCACACAGCCGGGAGGGGATCCCGGAGCGTTCGCGTCCTTCTTCTTGCGCCTCCCCATCGCGGTGTTCCCGTTCATCCTCATCGGTGCGTTCGCGGGCTGGCTCGGCGCCGCGGTCCGCGGACGCGCGGTGGCCGCGCGACCGTGAGCTGGCCGCGCGTGTTCGCGTCGGTCGTGGCGAGCGCGATCGGGCTCGCGTTCTGGTGGGCCTTGACCGAGCCGCTGCCGGTCCCGCCGGTGATCCTGCTGGGTGTCGCGGCCGCGATCCTCTTCTGCGCCGGCCTCATCGCCGGAAACGGCGGAGCCATCGCGGCTCCCGTCGCGTTCCTCTTCTCGCTCTTCGTC
>Ga0209471_1000328_pt1 | contig 32984 bp, 29 predicted proteins | sample GraSoiAngelo_128_FD_185885 | JGI IMG/M metagenome (GOLD analysis project Ga0209471, IMG submission 185885) | Grasslands soil microbial communities from the Angelo Coastal Reserve, California, USA - 14_0927_12_20cm (SPAdes) (version 2) | ecosystem: Environmental > Terrestrial > Soil > Grasslands ... | reverse complement strand
TCAGAAGCTGACGCGCACGAACGCCTCCGGGCCGCTGATACTCATCCCGAACACCCCGGGAGTGGACCCGCCCCGGCGTACGAGCGAAGTGCGCATCGAGGTGTACCCCAGACCGAGCGCCAGGTTGGGTCTGAAGCGGTACTGCACGTCCTCCTCGAGGTCGGCGTACCAGCCGCGGAAGCGGCTCAGGTTCACCCGCAGAAACGCGGCGCGCGCATTCGCGGCCCAGCGGCTGGAGACGCGCCACGTGAGATCGAGCGGCAGCGCGGGAAACGGGGTTGCGGTCGTGACCTCCTGGCGCTGATTCTGCGCCGGGGCCTGCGCGCTCGCGTCCACCTGGAGGAAGTAGACGCCGAAACCCGTTGCCAACTCGAGGTGGTCGTTGCGAATGGGCGAGTAGGTGTAGGTGATGTCGAACTGGCGCCAGTCGAGCGAAGTCTGGGTCAGCTGGCCGGCGGCGAAGGTCTGGTTGTTGAAGACGACATCGTGGGCCAGGACCTCGCTCCCCGAGCGGTCGGCCTCGAAGTAATCGACGCGCAGGCGGCTGCGCTCGCGCAGGCGGAACATGAAGTCGACGCGCCCCTGGCGTAGCCGTCCCGGCATCCCGAGGTCCCGCTCGCCGCTCACCGGCGTGCCGGTCACCCCGGGGGACGCGAAGGACGGATCGATCCGCAGGTAGGTCCGCAGCTGCGGGTCGTAGAAGGTGCCGCGGATGTAGAAGCGATCCCGGATCGGGCTCGGGGTCTCTCGAGCGCGCGGCGGCAGCGGCGCCCCCGAGTACGGATCCCGGTCGGCCTGGGCCCACGCCGGGACGGCGGTTGTCGCGATGATCACCGCGGCGAGCGCGAGCGGGAAGCGCATGCGGACCGCCGCGGGTGCGAGCGTCAGCGCTTCATCGCCTCGAAGAAGTCCCCGTTCGACTTGGTGTCCTTCATCTTGTCGAGCAGGAACTCGATCGCCGCGAGCTCGTCCATCGGGTGCAGGAGCTTGCGCAGGATCCACATCTTGGCGAGCTCGCCCTGGTCGGTGATGAGCTCTTCCTTGCGGGTACCGGAGCGGTTGATGTTGACCGCGGGGAACACGCGCTTCTCGGAGATGCGCCGGTCGAGGTGGATCTCGCTGTTGCCGGTGCCCTTGAACTCCTCGTAGATGACGTCGTCCATCTTCGAGCCCGTGTCGATGAGCGCGGTGGCGAGGATCGTGAGGCTCCCGCCCTCCTCGATGTTGCGGGCGGCGCCGAAGAAGCGCTTGGGACGCTGCAGCGCATTGGCGTCCACGCCGCCGGTCAGCACCTTGCCGGAGGACGGCACCACGGTGTTATAGGCGCGCGCGAGACGCGTGATCGAATCGAGCAGGATCACGACATCCTTCTTGTGCTCGACCAGCCGCTTGGCCTTCTCGATCACCATCTCCGCCACCTGCACGTGCCGGGCCGCGGGCTCGTCGAAGGTGCTCGAGACCACTTCGCCCTTCACCGTGCGCTGCATCTCGGTGACTTCCTCGGGCCGCTCGTCGATCAGCAGCACGATGAGATAGACCTCGGGATGGTTGGAGGTGATGGCGGTGGCGATGTTCTGCAGCAGCATCGTCTTGCCGGCCTTCGGCGGCGAGACGATCAGGCCGCGCTGGCCTTTGCCGATCGGAGCAACCAGGTCGATGGTGCGCGCGGTCAGATCCTCGGTGGATCCGTTGCCGCGCTCGAGCTTGAGGCGCTTGGTCGGATGGAAGGGCGTCAGGTTCTCGAACAGCACCTTGTTGCGCGAGCTCTCGGGCGAGTCGAAGTTGATTTCGCCCACCTTGAGCAGCGCGAAATAGCGCTCGCCGTCCTTCGGCGGGCGGATCAGGCCGGAGATGGTGTCGCCGGTGCGCAGGTTGAAGCGGCGGATCTGGCTCGGGCTCACGTAGATGTCGTCAGGACCGGCGAGATAGGAGCCGTCGGCCGAGCGCAGGAAGCCGAAGCCGTCCTGCAGGATCTCGAGCACACCGTCGCCGTAGATGTTCTCGCCGTTGCGCGCGTGCGCCTTGAGGATCGAGAAGATGATGTCCTGCTTGCGCGAGCGGGCCAGACTCTCCAGGCCCATCGATTCGGCCTGCTTGACCAGCTCGTGGATGGGCCTGGACTTGAGCTCGGTGAGGTTCATCGAGCTGCGCGACTGCGTCAGCTCGGCCGGACTGATGATTTCGGAGTCGTCGACCTCGAACACCTCCGGCTCCTGCATCGGCTCGTCGGGGCGTCCGTTGCCGCGATTGCCGTCACGATTGCCGTGGCGCGGGCCCTTGTTGGGCCGGTTGCGGCCCTGATTGCCGAGATAGCCTCTCACAGGTTGCTGTCCAGAAATGCCGAAAGTTGGGATTTGGATACGGCGCCGACTTTCTGAGCCTCGACCGTGCCGTTCTTGAAGAGAATCAGCGTCGGGATGCCGCGGATACCGAACTTGGGCGGTGTCTGCGGGTTCTCGTCGATGTTGATCTTGGCGACCTTGATGCGGTCCTGATACTCGCTCGCGATCTCATCGAGGATCGGGGCGATCATCTTGCACGGACCGCACCACTCGGCCCAGAAGTCCAGCAGCACCGGCTTGTCGGACTTCAGGACATCCTGGGAAAAAGTGGCGTCCGTGGTATGCACTATGTGCGGGCTACTCACGCGGTTTCAACCTCCGTCAAACTGCAGAGCGCGTCAAATCGATCAGGTAGTTTCCGGGAATCCGCGCGCGGGCCGCAGCTGGGCCTTATAAAGAGGTCCCAGAACGCCGCGCCAAACGGTTAAACTAATAACTCGCGAGAGGTAATGACCTTACGGGAATTAAGGAAACCGCGGGGGGCAAGTGGGACCCAAGTTGGCCCCCTGACTAGGACACTTTGTAGCGCTTCCGAGCCCCTTTTGCAAGCCTCGAGCGCCCTTTTGCAACACACTCCAGATCCATTTGATGACTGAAGCACACTTAGGTCCCGTCGCATTTGCCTCGCTCGGGCTGCACCCGAAGGTCATGGATGGCATACGGCAGGCGGGCTTTACCCAATGCACACCGATCCAGGCTCAGACGCTGCCGATCGCGCTCGCGGGCCGCGATGTTGCCGGCCAAGCGCAGACCGGAACCGGCAAGACGGCCGCGTTCCTCGTGGCGCTGTATCAGGCGCTGCTCACGCGTGCCCCGGCAGCGAGCCGCAGCCCGACCTCGATCCGCGCCCTGATCGTGGCGCCGACCCGCGAGCTCGCGGTGCAGATCCATCGCGACGCGCTCACCCTCGGCGCCCATACCGGCCTCAAGCACACCGTCGTGTTCGGCGGCATCGACTACGAGAAACAGCGTCTGGAACTCGGCCAGGGGTGCGATGTGCTGATCGGCACACCGGGCCGGCTGATCGACTACTTCAAGCAGCGCGTGTTCGATCTGCGCCACGCGCAGGTTCTGGTGCTCGATGAGGCCGATCGCATGTTCGATCTCGGCTTCATCGCCGACATCCGCTACATCCTGCGCCGCCTGCCGCATCCCGAGCGGCGCCAGTCGATGCTGTTCTCCGCCACGCTCTCGCACCGGGTGCTCGAGCTCGCCTACGAGCACTTGAACAACCCCGAGCTGGTGCGCATCGAGCCCGACAAGATGACCGTCGATGAGGTGCGCCAGCTCATGTACTACCCCTCCATGGAGGAGAAGGTGCCGCTGCTCATCGGGCTGTTGCACCAGGCCGAGGCGGTCCGCACCCTGGTATTCGTGAACACCAAGCGCACCGCCGAGCGGCTCGAGAGCACGCTCAAGGCCAACGGTTTCAACGCCCAGGCGCTCTCCGGCGATGTGCCGCAGAACAAGCGGCTGCGCTTCCTGCGCGATTTCCACGACGGGAAACTCGCAGTCCTGATCGCGACCGACGTGGCCTCCCGCGGCCTGCACATCCCGGATGTCAGTCACGTGTTCAACTTCGACCTGCCGCAGGACGCGCCCGACTACGTGCACCGCATCGGCCGCACCGCCCGCGCCGGCGCCGAGGGCGATGCCATCAGCTTCGCCTGCGAGGAGTACGCCGTGTCGCTCCCGGAGATCGAGAGTTATGTCGGCCACAAGATTCCCTTCGCCCCGATCTCCCCGGAGCTCCTCGCCACCGGGGTGGTGGCCGGCCCCGCGCATGCGCACCGGCCGCGGCACGCAGGCGGGAACCGTCACGGTGGCGGGCGCGGTCACGGGGGCGGTGGGCGCGGTCACGGCGGCGGGCCGCGCGGCCGCCGGGGCGGGCACCCTTCCCGCGCGCACCGTGGCGGAGGTAGTTGAGCCGTCCGATGAGACAGCCGTGGCACTCGGGACACCGCTTGCGCTAAGCTTCTTTCTTTGAGGCCACCGCCAGCAGCCTTAAGGCCGTCCCAAGCCCATCCAGCGTCACACCGTGGGCCGTTCCCGTATGGCGGAAATCGAAGACAACGTCGACCGCGAGCTGTTCCGGAACATGGAAAAGCTGCGGCAGCTGCGCATCGAGCATCGTGATCTCGACGAGGTCATCTCGCGGCTGTCGCTCGATCTGCACGTCGACGAGTTGCAGCTGAAGCGCCTGAAGAAGCGCAAGCTCATGCTCAAGGATCAGATCGCGCGACTCGAGAGTGAGCTGATCCCGGATCTCAACGCCTGATGGACCGCGCCGACAGCGCCGTCAGCGGCGCCCTACAGCGACTGACGTCGCCGCCCGTGCTGCTCGCCGTGCTCGCGTTGATTGTCGCGGGCGTGATCGCGTTGCTGGTAGCACGGGCGCTGCGCACCCGGACGGCGCGCGCCGCGGGATCGCCCCCGCCGCCGGTGCACTGGCTCCACCGCTCGCTGCGCGGCGCCGTGATCCTCGCGCCTTTTCTGGCGGCAGTCGCGGTGCTGTTGGGCTCGCACGTGGCGCTGGCCGCCCTCGGCGGCTCTACCGAGGTCATCGACGGCGCCGTGAGGATCGTCGGCGCGCTGGTGCTGGTACGCCTCGCCGTGTTCGCGCTCGGTCTGACGCTCGGACCCGAGTCCTGGGTGGGCACCCGCGAGAGTCGCATCACCCTCATCCTGTGGACCGTCGCCGCGGTGGCGATGCTCGGCTGGCTGGACGCGCTCGAGACCGCTCTAAACGGCATCAGCCTGCTCCCCGGGAGAACCACCCTGAGCGTGTGGGGTCTGCTCAAGGGGCTGGTGGTGGTGACCGCCTTCGTGATCGTGGCCAGCCTGGTCGCGCGCGCCATCGAGCGGCACGTCATGAAGCTCGACCAGCTGGCGGTCTCGACCCGGGTCGGCGTCTCGAAGTTCACCTACTTCCTGCTGCTCGGGCTCGGCGTGCTGCTCGGGGTCAACGCGGCGGGGGTCGACGTCACCACCCTCAACGTGCTCACCGGCGCCATCGGCCTGGGGCTCGGTTTCGGTCTGCAGTCGGTCGCCAGCAACTTCGTCAGCGGCTTCGTGCTGCTCATGGACAAGTCCATCAAGCCCGGTGACGTCATCAGCTTCACCGGCACCGCCGGCGCCAACACCGCGGCCAGCACCGGCAATTTCGGCTGGGTTCAGGAGCTCCGCGGCCGCTACGTGGTGGTGCGCGACCGCGACGGCGTCGACACCCTGGTGCCGAACCAGAACCTGATCACGAGCCCCTTCATCAACTGGAGCTACTCGGATCAGCGGGTGCGGCTGAAGCTCCCGGTGACCGTGAGCTACGAGGACGATCCGGAGATAGCCCTGAAGCTGCTGGTGCAGGCGGCCGAGAACCATCCGCGCATCCTGCGCGACCCGCCGCCGGTCTCGCGCCTCATCAGCTTCGAGCCGAACGGCATGCTGCTCGAGGTGCGCTTCTGGATCGCCGATCCCGTGAACGGGGTCAACAACGTGCGCTCGGACGTGAACCGCGCGATCTGGCGCATCTTCCGCGCCCACGGCGTGACGATTCCGGTCGCTCAGCAGGACACCCGCATCCTCAGGTCGCGCCCGGTGCAGCCGGCGGCCCCGGCGGTCACGCAGGGATCGGTGGGTCTCGACCGGGCGGCCGACTAAAGTCCGCCCCTGAAGAGCTCCGCTCTTGTCGCTGCGCGTCGCCGACGGCGTCGAGATTCCGGACAGCGAGTTGTCGCTCTCGTTCGTGCGCTCCGCCGGTCCCGGCGGCCAGAACGTCAACAAGGTGGCGACCGCGGCGCAGCTGCGCTTCGATCTCGAGCGCAGTACGGCGCTCGCGAGTGGCGTCAAGGCACGGCTGCGCGCCCTGAGCGGTCGACGGCTCACCACGGAGGGCGCGATCCTGATCGTCGCGCGCCGCCACCGCACCCAGGAGGGGAACCGCCGCGATGCGCAGGAGCGCCTGATCGAGCTCATCCGCCGCGCCCTCGTCGCCCCCAAGCCGCGCAAGCCGAGCCGGCCCCCGCCGGGGGCGCGCGAGCGCCGGCTCGATCACAAGCGCCGCGTGCGCACCACCAAGCGACTGCGCGCGCGGCCGAGCTGGGAGGAGTGAGCCAAGGCAAGCCGTGGCCCCCGCGGGCCGCGTTGACACCTTGCGGCTCATGGGAATAACATTGTTATCACGATGAAATCCCTCAACGTGACCGTGCGTCGCATCGGCAACTCTCAGGGGGTCGTCATCCCCAAGCCTTTCCTGTTGCAGGCGGGCTTGGCCGGCGAGGCCGAGATGGCGGTCGAGCGCGGCGCCATCGTGCTTCGCAAGCCGCGCAAGCGGGTCCGCGAGGGATGGGCCGCCGCGGCTCGGGCGATCGCAGACGCCGGCGCCGGCGAGGATGAGTTGCTGATGGGTGAGTTCAGCAACGCCGGCGATTCGGAGCTCGCCTGGTGAAACGGGGCGAGATCTGGCTCGTCAACCTCGATCCGACCGTCGGCAGTGAAATCCGGAAGTCGCGGCCGTGCGTCATCGTCTCGCCGCCCGAACTGAACCGCTACTTGCGTACCGTCATCGTGGCTCCGATGACGAGCAAGGGTTTCGCCGTGCCCTTCCGCGTCCCGGTCACCCACGCAGGTACGAAGGGATCGATCGTGCTCGATCAGCTGCGGGCGGTCGACAAGATGCGGCTCGCGAAGCGGCTCGGCACAGTGAGCGGAAGAACACTGGGGACGGTTCTGACGAAGCTGCAGGAAGTCTTTGCTCCGTGATGTCCACCCCCTGAGCCGTCACTTCGCGCTACGCAAATAACCACCCCGCCACTATCAACACCGCCCCGCCACGAAGATATGTATGCATCCGCTGCAATGGCCTTCCTGCATCACCTCGCCGCCTTCACCCTGGTCGCGGCGCTGGCGGTGGAGGTCGCGCTGTTCAAGCCGCCGGTCACCGTGGCGCAGGCGCGGCGCCTGCAGCGCACCGACCTCATTTTCGGCGTCGCCGCGGTCGTGGTGCTCGTGGTCGGCATGCTGCGCGTCGCCTTCTTCGAGAAAGGGCCCGCCTACTACTGGCGTGACACTTTCTTTCTCATCAAGCTCGGCACTTTCGTGCTCGTCGGGCTGATCTCGATCTACCCGACGCTGACCTTCCTGTCCTGGAACAAGGGCCTGAAGGCCGGCGTGGCGCCGGAGGTCGACGCGGGGCGCACGCGGAGCGTGCGCATGTGCATGATGCTCGAGCTCACGGCGATCGTCGTGATTCTCGGATGCGCGGCGCTCATGGCGCGCGGATTTGGTTATCTGCGCTGAGCCGTCACGAGTCAGGATCGTCGTCGACCCCTGCGTCGCGGCCCGCACCTAGCGCCGCCGCGTCAGCCAGATCCTGGGGTCGTCCGGCGGCAATTTTCGCCGCAAGCAGATCCTCGCGCGAGATGAACGGTGCAGTCAGAGCGTCATCGATCATGACGCTCACCCGCCTTTGCCAAGCCTCCTCGAAATCGACACCGCTTATGCGTGGCAATATGTCCACCATGACGGGCGGCGCGCCCATGCGATAAAAGCTGCCAGGCTCGATGAGGTCTTGCGAACTGAGGCCCTCGAGTGGCGCACCGAACTGCACTAATGCCGCGAAGGCCGCCCTGCCGTTCTCGGGGTCTGCTTTGATCAGGATATCCAGATCCCTGGTAGCCCGCGGCGCTGCGTGAAACGAGACCGCATATCCGCCGACAACGAGGTACTTAACCTGGTGGGCGTTTAATGCGGACAAGAGTTCTTTGAAGTCTGGGTACACCAGCGTGTCCCTTCATGCCGTAAAGCTCGAGGGTCAGCTCCATTACGGCGCGGAACCGTTCGCGCGCGGGCAGGCGTTGCCACGCCTCATGCTCGGCCCTCTTCATCGCCTCGAGACTCTTGTAACGCGTCAGCGTCTTGTCCACCCCTCGAAATTAACACATCCGGGCAATTCGTGAGGTTGCCCGCCACGGATAAAATGTCTTATGGGTCAAAGAGTTAAAACCGCCAACCCCCTGCGCCAGCGACCGCCCAGCGGCAACCGGCAACTCACGACGCGGCAGAGGGTGCACCTACCCGCGGGGGCCGGATCAGCCACGCCGCCAGCGCGGGCAGCAGGATGATCGCGGCCAGCATGTTCACCAGGAACATGAAGGTGAGCATGATGCCGATGTCGGCCTGGAACTTGAGCGGCGAGAACACCCAGGTCGAGACCCCGATGGCGAGCGTGATGCCGGTGAAGATGATGCTCGCTCCGGTGACGTGCAGCGTGCGCTCGTAGGAGTCCCGCACGGAGAGCCCCTGGCGCAGGAACTCCTGCATGCGGCTGAATAGATAGATGCCGTAGTCGACCCCGATGCCGGCGCCGAGCGCGACCATCGGCAGCGTCGAGACCTTGAGGCCGATCCCGACGAGGGCCATGACGGCGTACACCAGCACCGACACCAGCGCGAGCGGCAACACCACGAGCACGGTGCCGGTCACCGAGCGGAAAGTCACCAGGCACATGACGAGCACCGCGGCAAACACGCCCGCGAGGATCAGCAGCTCCCTCGCCTTCACGGTCTCGTTCGTGGCGGCCATCACCCCGACGTTGCCCGCGGCGAGGCGCACCACGGCGCCCTCGAGCGGGTTCGCGGCGCGCCAGCGCTTCACCTCGCCGACCACCCGCTCGATGGTGCCGGCGCGGTGGTCGGCGAGGAACATCATGACCGGCACCACGTCGCAGTTCTCGTTCAGCAGCCCCGTGCTGGTTTCGATGTAGCGCGTCGATTGCGTGAGCTGGGTCTGCTCGCGCGGGATGCTGCGCCACTTGAGGCTCCCCTCGTTCCAGCCGGCGATCGCGACCTTGGCGACGAAGGGCAGCGTGATGACCTCCTGCACGCCGGCGACGTTCCGCAGGCGCCAGCCGAAGCGGTCGATCGCGGTCATCAGATCGTGACTGACGCACACCGGCTCCTGCGACTCGACGATGGCCGTGAGGACGTCCACGCCGATGCCGAACTTCGAGGTGATGACGTCGTTGTCGCGGTTGTAGCGCGAGTCGGGGCGCAGCTCCGGGACCCCGGCGTGGATGTCGCCGATCGGTGTCTCGCGCCCCTTCCACCAGCCGAGCGCCGCGAGCAACGCGGCGAGCGCGATGATCGCGAGCGCGGGGCGCGGTGCGGTGATGGCGGAGAGCTGCCGCCAGCGCGCCGCGAGGTAAGCGCTGCGCCGTTCCACCCGCCCGTGATAGCCGGCATCGAAATGCACGTAGGACACGAGCACCGGCAGCAGCACCAGGTCGGTCAGGATCACGATGGCGACGCCGATGCTCGCGGTGATCGCCATCTCGCGTATCACCGGCACCGGGATCACGAGAATCGTGACGAAGCCCACGAGATCCGCGAGCAGCGCGACGACCGCCGGCGCCAGGAGCTGGCGGAACGTGCGGCGCGCGGCCTCCGTGCTGTCGAGACCTGCGAAGGCCGCATCGCTCACGGCGCTGATCTTCTGCACCCCGTGGCTCACGCCGATCGCAAACACGAGGAACGGCACCAGCAGCCCGATGGGGTCGACGCCGTAGCGCAGCAGCACCAGCGCTCCCAGCTGCCAGATCACCGCCACGCTCGAGCACAGCACCGGCACGAAAGCGACCCGCCACGACTGGCAGTAGACGCGCACCGCCAGCAGAGTCAGGAGCACCGTGATGACCGCGAACAGCAGCACCGGGGCCACGCCGTCGGCGATATCGCCCATCACCTTGGCGAAGCCGATCATGCGCACGTCGATCCCATGGCGCGGAAATGCGAGCGTGTCGAGACCGCTGCTCGCGGCGCTGCGCACGCCGATGCGAGCGCCCGGGGGCGCTGCGGCCGCTGGCGCCTCGATTGCCTGTCGGACCTTCAGCTCGAGCTCGCGCGCGACCTGGATCGGATCGACCGCCGTACCCTGCGCATCCTGGTCGAGCACGATGGCGCTCACCAGGGCGCCGGAGAGATCGTTCGCGACCAGGCGCCCGATGATGCCCGCTTTGCGGATGTTGTCCCGCACGCGCGCCATGTTGGCGGGCGTGGGCGTGAAGTCCGCCGGCACGACGTTGCCGGCCTCGATGCCCTCCTCGACCACCTCGAGATAGCGCACGTTCGGCGTGAAGATCGACTGCACCTGAGTGCGATCGATGCCGTCCATGACGATCACTTCGTCGGTCGCCTTGCGCAGCGCGGCGAAGAACTCGGGCGTGAACATGTTGCCGTCGCGCGCAATGAGCGCGATCAGCACGCGGTTGGCGCCGCGGAACTCCGCGGCCTTCGGGTCGAGGTAGGTGCGCATGTACTCGTGGCGCACCGGCAGCGTCTTGTTGAACGAGCAGTCGATGCGCAGGCCCCAGCCGCAGAGTCCGGCAAAGAGCGCCGTTCCGAGCGCGAACAGCGAAAGAATCAGGGGCCGGTGGCCGAAGATCAGCCGCTCGAGCCGCGCGACCAGGGCGCCCGGCACGAGCACGCCGCCGCCGGCTGCGCCCGTCGTCACGGCGCGGTGGCCGCGCCGTGCGGCGCGCCCTCGAGGCTGATGAGGTTCGCCCCGTCCTCACCGACCGCCGCCAGCTCAGCGTCGCTCACGGCCAGCACGGCCGAAAGGCCGCCGCGGTCGGCCTGCTGGAGCAGCCTGAACGTGCGCCCGCCGTCGTCGCTCACGAGCACGACGCCCGCGAGGCCGACGATCGCGACGCCGTGCCCGGCCAAGCGCGCTGCGCCATCGAGCAGTGCCACGGTGCCGGTCGGAATCTTCGCCCAGGTCGCGCCCGCGTCCGCGGACCGGTAGAGATTGCCGCGGAGACCGAAGGCCAGCAGCGCGCCGTCAGCAAGCGGCAGCATCCCGAAGAACGAGCCCCCGTAGGGCGAGGTCAGCCCCGCCCAGCTCGCGCCGCCATCCTCCGAGCGGTAAAGGTGGCCCGCTTCGGCCGCGATATAGAGTCGCGAGTCGCCCGAGGAGACGATGCGGTTCAGGTGATAGCCGCCCGCGGTTTGCGTCCCGACGGACTCGCCGCGCGCGCGCGTCGCGGGCGGCGGCGCCGGCGTGAATTTGCGGGTGGCCCAGCTCTCGCCGCCGTCCTGGCTCACGAAGTAGGCGCTGTAGGCGCCGACGGCGATCGCGCGCCCCCCGCCCCCGCACCACACATCGAGCAGCGGACGCTGCGCCTCGGGTGCGAAGTGGGTGCGCTTCCAGGAGCGTCCGGCGTCGGCGGTGATCAGGATGACCTCGTCGTGGCCGACGGCCACTCCGTGTGCGTCATCGAGGAAGCAGACACCCGTGAGCAGCGCCTGGGTCGGCACATCAAGCGCCTGCGCCCAGGTTCTGCCGCGATCGTCGGAGAGCACGATGACGCCACGGTCGCCCACCGCGACCAGCCGCGGGCCGGCCGCCGCCACCGCGATCAGCAGCGACCGCGCGGCGAGCGGCGCATGCTCGGCGGACGGCTCGGGTGGCTGTGCAGCCGCTGCGCCCGCTACGAGCGCGAGCGCACACCCGAGCGCAAGGAAGGGCTTGCGGGGCCGCCGTGGATCCATCCTCAGGAGGCTAACGGATCCCGCGCCGCTCCAGCACGCTCGGCTGATAGTCGGCGGGCGTGCGCTTGATGTTGAAGTCGTAGGACTTCGGCTCCTCGCTCTGCAGGCCGAGCGCGAGATAGCGCCCGTTGGACAGATCCATGACCAGCTCGAGGTCCGTCCACAGGGTCGGGAGGTTGTAGTAGTTCATCGCGTGCCCTTCCTGCACTCGGTAGAGCTGCCCGCGGGTGTCATAGCAGTCCACCGCCAGGATCTGCCACGAGTCCTCGTCCACGTACAGCGTGCGGCGGCTGTAGAGATGGCTCACGCCGGACTTGAGCGTCGAGTCCACCACCCAGACGCGGTGCAACTCGTAGCGCGCCAGATCCTGGTTGATGTGATTCTTCTGCAGCAGCTCGCCGTACTTGAGCTTCCCGTCCTGGAGGCGGTACGCATTGTAGGGAACGTACATCTCCTTCTTGCCGACGAGCTTCCACTCGTAGCGCTCGGGGCTGCCGTTGTACATGTCGAACTGATCCGAGGTGCGCAGGTTGTCCGAGTTCGTGCCGGGATTGTCGAAGGCGACGTTCGGAGCGCGCCGCACGCGACGCTGACCGGGATTGTAGACCCAGGCGCGCCGCGCCTCTTTCGCCTGATCGAGCGTCTCCTGCACCAGCAGCACCTCGCCCGCGAGGCGCGCAGGCCCGGTGGTCTCCTGGGTGAAGAACAGCAGGATGTTGTTGAGCGCCGCTTCCGTCATGCCCGGCTGGTAGTACTGGAAGTAGAACTCCTCCTTGAAGTTCACCAGCGTATAGCCGCCGCCGGCCGTGAGCGGCGCCTGCCCGACCTGCAGCCCCGCGGCGAGGCCCCGATAGCGCGTCACATGGTTCCAGTACACCTCCACTCCGACCTTCGGGATCGGAAAGGGCACGCCGCCGATCGCGCCCGTCACGCCGTTGCCGTCCGGAACCAGCTTGCCGGTGGTGGCATTGCGCTTGGTAGCGTCGTAGACGCTCTGGGGGACGGCGGCGCTGCGGTGGGTCGGATAGACCAGCATCTTGTAGTCGGCGTACTTCCTGAACAGCGCCTTGTGACCCTCGGTGAGCTTCGAGGTGTACTGGGTCAGGTTGGCCGAGTTGATGGTGAGGAGTGGCTTGTCGTTCGCGTACGGATCGGGGTAGTGATCGCCGGGATGGTAGTTGGGGAAGCCGGCCTCAAGGGCGGACTTGAGGCCCCCGGTCCAGGCGGGAATGCTGCCATCGGCGTTGCCGGCCTTCTCGCCGCCGAGCGGCGTGAGCTCCGCACCCAGCCGCGCAGCCTCTTCCGGACTCACCGCCGCCCGGAGCAGCGCCGGTGCGAGCAGCAGCACCGCTGCGGTCAAGCGGATCAGCGTCTTCATCGCGGCCCCTCCTATTCGCCTGTCCGCGCGCGAGCCTCAGAACGAGAACTTGATGCTGGCTGCAACGAAGCTACGATCGTTGAGCAGGTTGTACTGGCCCGCACCCCCGTAGTTGGTGTACGAGACGTCCAGATCCCACCTCTGGCGGACGCTGGCCGTGAGTCCCACGGTGCTCGCGTACCGGCCGCTGACAAAAGCTCCGCCGGGACCGGGGGAGTTTCCGCTCGCGTCCTGGGTCCAGGTGAAGTGCGGGAGCAGGTTCCAGTCGCCGATCACGCCGTCGTACTCGAGCCGCCCGGAGATCACGTAACCCCAGGCGAACCTGGTGGCGAACGCGGAACCTGGCTCGACCTGGCTGGGAAACTCGGGGTAGCCGCCGAGGTTCGGATTGCCGCTGAGGTTGGTACCCGGCCCGTCGTAGCGCAGACCAAGGCCCACGGGGCCGCCGCTCAACCTGTCCTCGAGACCCGGCACGTAGTCCCCGCCGGCTTCGACGAGCAGCACCGCCTGGGAAGCCTTGAGAACATTGGCGAAGACCTGGGTGGCCGTGACATCGAGGTGCCAGGTGTTCTTCAGCTCCCAGCCGCGGATGGTCTGTCCGACAGCGAAACCGCCGAACTGATTGTTTCTCGTGATCGGCGTCAAGGCCGCGGGCGGCGCGGGCGTACAGCTGCCCGCGGCGTTGATCGGACGGCCGAGCTGCAGGCATTGCAGACCCGACTCGAAGGGCGTCAGCGAGGCGTAGATGAGCTCGACATCGTCGAGTTGCAGCGGCACGTTGTGGCGGAATGCAACCTCACCCTGCAGTGCCGTGCCGGTCTTCTGGATCTGGGTGTTGAAGGACAAGCCCAGCATCTTGATGTCGCGCGGGAATTCCTCGTAGATCCCCTCGGTCCTGCTGTACTCGGTCGTCGCGATATTGGCAGCCTGGTTGGCAACATCGCCGCCCGCACGCGAGGTGTTGGCGCCGATGGTGGCGTACTGCTGGGCCGTCGCCGCGCTCAGGTTCCCGCCCTGCGCGGCGGCACGTTGCTGGCCGACCGCCGCGCCGGTCGCGACCGCCGCCGCGAACGGCAGGCCCGCCGCGAGCGCCTGCGCGGCCGCACCCACGGCGCTGGCCGCTCCCCAGGCGTTGCCGAGGCCCGCCTGCGTACCGGTGGCGAGGGAGACCACGGGAAGGCGGCTCGTGTAGTTGAGGAAGTACAAGCCGAGCTGTGTGCCCTGGCCGAAGTTCGGCAGGTAGAGCTTGAAATTGACACCGAACTGGCCGGACTGAAGCGGCTTGTGATCGCCGAGGCGCGGGATGGTCTGGAAGTCGCCGATCAGCGGGCCGCCAAGGGAGCTGAAGTCCACGCCGTAGTCGGAAATGGCGCCAAAGCCGAGGATCACGCGGTTGCCGCCGGGCCCGGCTACGTCGCTCGTGCCGAAGTACGCTCCGTCCGGCTCGATGATGTCCTTGTGCCAATCGAACAGGTACAGCAGCTGGCTGCTCAGGCTCTTCGATAGCTGCAGGTTGAGTACCGCCATCTCGTCGGGGAGCAGCGCTTGGCGGAGCTCCGCCCCCGGTACCTGCAGCGCCGTCACGTCGAAGTAGTCGACCGCGTTCAGCCCGCCGGGGATGAAGGTGCTCTCGCCCCAGTCGACGACTTGCCGGCCCAGGCGCAGCTCGGATGGCATCCCGCCGAGTGTGAAGCGGTAGAACCCAAACGCGTCCAGCAGGCGCGTATAGCTGCCGATCACGCCCTTCGCGTCGTGCGTGAGCGGAACGTGCGCGGTGTTGTTATCCATGACCTTGAAGTCATAGAGTCCGGAGCCGCGCACGAAGACGCCGGCCTTGTCGCGGTAGTTGAGAGAGAGCTCCGTGACGCCTGTCAGCGCCTCGGTGAACGTGGCCTTCTGCAGATAGTTCAGATCGCCGTCATCGATGTTGGGGGAGTAGCCGCAGCCACCGTTGGCGATGGCGATCAGCCGGCAATCTGGACGCGAGAGCCGCCAGCCCTGGCCGTAGCCGACCGTGGTGTCCCAGCTGAGGGTCCAGTTGCCGGACTCGCCCCGGAAACTGACGGCGTGAGCCAGCGGCGCGACGCCGGCGGCCAGCAGGGCGGCGCCCGCTGCGACGGCCAGCCGCGGCGGCAGCCGCGTGTGAACTTTCCTCATGTGTTCTCTCCACACGTTCCTTGGGCTGCGGAGCTCACGCCCCGGCGCGGTTGAAAGTCAGCTGCCTGCGTCGAAGGTAGGTCGCATTCTTGTTTGTTGCGGCCACACAAAAGCACGCGTGCGCCGAGTCTATTACTCGGCTACGCGGTGCGGCAAGCCGTTGAAGGAGCGGGGCGGGGCGGGGCCCGCACGCGGCGCAGCTGCTGCCGGCTCCCGATCGCTTGCCGCGCAACATCGCATCGCGGCGCCGTTATGATGGCGCTACTCGAAGGCGATCGCCGGCAGATCGAGCGCGACCAGGAAATACTCGAACAGGTACTTGATGACCCTGATCTGGTTGTGCAGCCGATGATCACTCTCGACCAGGTGCAGGGTCGCCCGATAGGCCTGCGCGAAGCGCATGCTGTGCTCGAAGGGCACGACCTCGTCGCGCCAGCCGTGCACCACGGCCGCCGGGCAGTCGAGCACGCTCGCGCGCAGCTCGGGCAGCCCCTCGAGGTAGAGCGCCGGAGCCAACAGGAACACCCCCCGCGCATGCAGCAGCGAGGCCGAGGTCACGGCGACGTAACCGCCGAGGCTCGAGCCGACGAGCACGAGATCCCCGGTCAACTCCTTGCAGAAATCCACCAGCCGCGCGACGCGCGCGCGCGGCTCGTCGATGCCGCGATAGTCGACCGAGTGCGTGTCGTATCCCTCGCTGCGCGCGACCTCCGCGAGCGCGCTGATCTTGCGCCCCCACGGCCCGCTCTCCTGGCCGTGAGAGAAGACCACATGGCGGAAAGCCATGGGTGTCTCGATCGTCGGCTCGGCATCGGGAGGGGCGGGATCGCTCATGGGCACGCATAATGCAGGCAACGCAAACCTTAAGCCAACCGCCCGCGGGTGAGGCAGCGCCGGATCCGGCCTGGCAGTTCTGGGTCGACCGGGGCGGCACGTTCACGGATGTCATCGGACTCTCGCCCCAGGGCGAGCTGCACGTGCGCAAGGTGCCATCGAGGGCGGGCGGGGGCGCGACCGGCGAGTCCGGCGAGCTCGCCGCGGCCCGCCGGATTCTCGAGAGCGCGGGGGGCCGCGCCCGGAGGCTCGCGGCGGTGAAGGTCGGCACCACCGTCGCGACCAATGCGCTGCTCACGCGCAGCGGGGAGCCCGTGGCGCTCGTCACCACGGCGGGCTTCGCCGATGCGCTGCGCATCGGGTATCAGAATCGTCCCAACATCTTCGCGCTCGAGATCGCGCTGCCCTCGCCGCTGCACGCGACGGTGATCGAGGCGCACGAGCGCATCGATGTGCATGGCGTGGTTTTGAGACCTCTCGACACCGCGCGACTCGAGGCGGACCTGACACGCGCGCGGAGCGCGGGACTGCGCGCGGTGGCCATCGTGCTGCTGCACGGGTGGGCCCATCCGCAGCACGAGCGCGCGGCGGCGGAGTGCGCGCGGCGGCTCGGCTTCGACGAAGTCTCCGTATCGCACGAGCTGTCGCCGCTCGTTCGCTACGTCCCGCGCGGCGACACCACCGTTCTCAACGCCTACCTCGCCCCGGTGCTGCGGAGCTTCGTCGCCGCACTCACGCGGGAGCTGCGGACTCTCGATGCGCGCGCCGAGCTGTCACTGATGCAGAGCAACGGCGGGCTGGCGGCGGCCGAGAGCTTTCACGCCATGTCGAGCGTCCTGTCGGGGCCCGCGGGCGGACTGATCGGCATGCATTGGGTGGGCGAGCGCCTCGGCGAGCGGCGCCTCATCGGCTTCGACATGGGTGGCACCTCGACCGACGTGTCGCTGGTCGACGGCGAGCTGCCGCAGCGTTTCGAGCACCTCATTGCGGGCGCGCGTCTCAACCAGCCGATGCTGGACGTGCACAGCATTGCGGCCGGCGGCGGCTCCATCCTCAGCTACCACGACGGGCGCTTCGCGGTGGGACCCGCCTCCGCGGGGGCGGACCCGGGGCCGGTCTGTTACGGGCGGGGGGGGCCGCTGACCCTCACCGACGTGCAGGTGCTGCTCGGTCATCTGCGCACCGACACGCTGCCGGCGGTGTTCGGGCCCGAGGGCCGCTCGCCCATCGATGCGCAGAAGGTGAACGCGGCCTTCGCCACGCTCGCCCGGGAGCTCCGCGAGCCAGGCGCGCAACCCTGCCCGCTCGAGATGCTCGCCGAGTCTTTCCTCGAGGTCGGAGTCGAAGCGATGGCGAACGCCATCCGCCAGGTCGCCACACGCCAGGGACGCGATGCGGGCGAGTTCACGCTGTTCTGCTTCGGCGGCGCCGCCGGCCAGCACGCCTGCCGGGTGGCGCGCGCCGCCGGCGTGCGCCGCATCCTGGTGCATCCGCTGGCGAGCGTGCTCGCGGCGTTCGGCATCGGCGTGGCGGATCGGCTCGCCGTGCGCCGTGCGAGCCTGCGCCGCCCGCTGGATGAGGCGGGGCTGGCCGCGGCCCGCACGGCGCTCGATGTGCTCGAGAGCGAGGCGCGCGCCGAGCTCACCCCGGGCGGAGCCGACGGCGCCCGAGTGCGCATCGCGCGCCTCCTCGAGCTGCGCGCCGGTGACAGCGACGTCGCCCTCTCGGTGCCGCTCGGGCGCCTCGGGGAGCTTCGCGAGGCGTTCCACGCCGAGCATCTGCGGCGCTTCGGGTTCACCGCTCGTGCGCTCGAGGCGGTGATCGAGTCGCTCCGGGTCGAGGCGCGCCTCGCCTCGGTCGATGCCGCCACCCTCGTGATGCCCGAACCCGCCCCCGCGGGCGAGCTGCCGCAGCGGGTGCGCGCCTGGTTCGGCGGCTGGCGCGAGGTGCCGCTCGTGCCGATGGGGGCGCTGCGCGCCGAGCTCGAGGGACCGGCGCTGATCGTCGAAGCGCACAGCACCGTGGTGCTGGAGGAGGGCTGGCGTGCCCGGCGTCTTCCCGGCGGCGAGCTGCTGCTCGAGGAGCGCGGCGCGCTGCGACGGCCGCGGGTGGCGGCGGCGGCCGACCCCGCCCGCATCGAGATATTCAACAACCTCTTCATGCACATCGCCGAGCAGATGGGCGAGGTGCTCAAGTCGACCGCGCAGTCGGTCAACATCCGCGAGCGCCTCGATTACTCCTGCGCGCTCTTCGACGCCGACGGCGGCCTGGTGGCCAACGCGCCGCACATGCCGGTGCACCTCGGTTCGATGGGCGCGAGCGTGCGGGCCGTGATCGCCGCACGGCGCGGGAGGCTCGAGCCCGGGGACTCCTGGCTCCTCAACAGCCCCTACCACGGCGGCACGCACCTGCCCGACATGACGGTGGTCACGCCGGTCTTCATGGGCGCAGGTGCGCGGCCGCGCTTCTTCGTCGCCTCACGAGCGCATCACGCCGACATCGGCGGCATGACCCCCGGCTCGATGCCGCCCTTCAGTCGCACCATCGCGGAGGAAGGCGCGCTGTTCGAGTGCTTTGCGCTGGTGAGGGGCGGGAAGCTGCGCGAGAGCGGGCTGCGCGCGGCGCTCGCGGCGGGTCCGTGGCCGGCCCGCAAGCCGGGCCAGAACGTCGCGGACCTGCGGGCGCAGCTCGCGGCCAACGCGCGCGGCATTGCCGAGATCGAGCGCGCGGTGCGGCGCCACGGGCTGGATGCGATGTGCGCCTACATGCGCCTGGTGCAGGACAACGCCGCGCACTCGGTGCGCAACGCCATCGGGCGATTGCAGCCCGGGAGCTTTCGCTACCCGATGGATGACGGTCAGCTCATCGCGGTGCGCGTCGACATCGATCGCGAGCGGCGCCGCGCGCGCGTCGACTTCACCGGCACCTCGCCCGAGGGCGCACACAACTTCAACGCGCCGCGCGCGGTGTGCACGGCGGCGGTGCTGTATGTGTTCCGCACGCTCATCGAGCGGCCGATTCCGCTCAACGAGGGCTGCCTCGAGCCCCTCGAGCTCGTGATTCCTCCGGGGTCGCTCCTCGACCCCCGGCCGCCGGCCGCGGTGGCTGCCGGGAACGTCGAGACCTCGCAGTGCATCGTCGATGCCCTCTACGGCGCGCTCGGGATTCTCGCCGCCTCCCAGGGAACCATGAACAACCTGACCTTCGGCGACGAGCGGCTGCAGTACTACGAGACCATCGCGGGCGGCGCGGGCGCGGGAGCGAACTTCGACGGCTGCGACGCCGTGCAGACCCACATGACCAACTCGAGGCTGACCGATCCGGAGATCCTCGAGAGCACGTTCCCGGTGCTGGTGCGCGAGTTCGCGATCCGCCGCGGCTCGGGCGGCGCCGGCCGGCACCGCGGCGGCGATGGCATCGTGCGGCGGCTCGAGTTCCGGGCGCGATTCTCGGGAGCGCTGCTCGCGAATCACCGCCGCGTCGCCCCCTTCGGGCTCTTCGGGGGAGAGCCGGGCGAGCGCGGCGAGGCGTTCATCCGGCGCGCCGACGGTACGGTGGAGCCGCTCGGCGCCACCGCGCGCTTCGAGGTGGGCCCCGGCGATGAGCTCACCATCCTGACGCCGGGTGGCGGCGGCTTCGGCTCACCCGACCGAGCGCCACCGCCCTAAGCGATTTCGCCGGCAAAATCCACGCATTGTGCCGGCGTGCCCGAGCGCCACTGGTCGGTTGGCCTGCCGAAAGCGCCGCTGCCGCACGCCATCTTTTCGCCGGCAAAATCCACGCATTTTGCCGGCGTGCCTGAGCGCGCTGATGGGTTGGCCTGCCGAAAGCGCCGCAGGCGCTTTCGGCCTATCAACGAAGTATCGAGGTTTCGATCTCCCACTCCACCTGATGCTTCGCGGTCGCGGAGCGATTCACCGTCACGGGTCGCACGCGGCTCGCGCCGGGGCGATGGGTCACGAGCCAGGTGTCGAACGCGCCCGGCTTGCTCGTGGCGAATCCGAACAACAGGTTGAATTTGCCCTCCGCGAGAGTCTGCGGCCGGTTGACGCGCTCATCGGCGATCACGAAGTGGCTCTCGTCGGCGGCCGCCTCGGCAAACGCCCCCTGTGCGGCCAGGGCGTCGAGAAAGCCTGCAACCTGGGCCCGCGCGCGCTCCCAGGTCGCCGGCCCGTTGTGCTCGAGCAGCACCCAGCGCGTGCCCTGCTCGATGCTGGCCGCGACGAAGAGCGCGAGTCGCCGCGCCGAGAGGTACTTCGAGTGCGAAGCGCCGCTCCCTCCCGCGGTGAGGATGCGCGGGCTCACGCCGTTGCGCGACCCGCTACGCACGGCCAGGAGCGTATTCACGCCCACCTGCGCGAGGCGCGCACGCTCTGCCTCGCTCACGGCGACCGCAGGACGCAGCCCCGGACGCAGGACCGCCTCCTCGCTCTCGGCCGCCGACCAGACCGGCCGGGTCTCGTCGGCCCGAGCGATCATGCCCGCGGCGGCGCCGCACGAGCCGAAGGTCTCGACGCGGCCGCGCAATCGGTCGAAAGCCTGCACGCGCGGGTAGTACATGACGGCGCTGTCGCTGCGGAAGGGCCAGCTCCGGAGCGCATCGAGGGCGGCGCACGCCGTGGTCCAGGCGGCCGGCGGATCGAGCAGCACCAGGGCCTGGCGGTCGCGGCACAAGCGCGCCGCGACCAGCAGCGTCGAGAGGCCGACATCCCGCTCACGCGTCAGTGGCGGAATGCACAGCATGTTGAAGCGCGGGACCCCCTGCAGCGCGAACAGCCCGGTGGCGGCGCCCGCCGCCCCGATGACGTCGTAGTCGGTGAGCGGCGCCCCGTCGTCACCGTCGGGATTGGAGAGCGTGTACCCGACCGCTACACCACCGGGTCCGCCGGCGGTGCGATCCGGGCGCTGCCCCGGAACCTCCTCCGCCACGCGCACCAGGCGCGACTGCAGCAGCACGTCGGTCACGTAGCGCGGGCAAGCCGGCAGCACCGAAACCCGGCGGTAGATCTCCTGGTCCTCGACCAGCTCCGAGCCCGCCGTGCGCACCCGCTGTACCACCAGGTTGAAGCGGTCGCGCTCGGCGCCGTTCAGGCCGTCATAGTCCACCGAGGCGCGCAGGTACTCGCGCGAGCCTGGATTCAGCGCCACGAGCCGCAGCTGCGCCCCTCCAGCGGGAAGGGTGACGGTCGGCGGGCGGGCGCCGTTGGCGATGCGCACGATGAGCGCCTGGCGGCCGCCGTTCTCGAAGAACTGCTCGACCGCGTAGGAGACCGTCGACGGCTGCCACAGCCCGCCGAAGTGCTGCTGGAACTCGCCGAAGCCGCCGACGGAGAGCACCTGGTTGACCGGCCCCTTGAGAGTGCGGCCGACGAAGGCGGCGACTCCGGTGGTCACGCGCTCGATGGCGTGACTGTCGCGGCTTTCTTGTATGAGTTCTACGCCGGACGACTGGCTAACGGCCACTCAGGCCTCTCTTGGCATCTGCGTGCCAGACTCTAACACAAGCTCAGCGGTCAGTCCGATGCTCGCGCCGCTCCGACTCGCCGTGCCGCGGCGCGGCTTCGCTTTCCTCGAGGCGCTGCGCCTCCTCGGCGCGCGCGCGTTCCAGCTCCTCCCGCTTGCGCGCGATCTCGGCCAGCATCAGCTGCAGCCAGTCGGACATCGCGGTCACGCGGCAGACCCCTCAGCCGCCGTTCTTCGGACGAAGCGGCTGCGTCTTCGCGGCCGCTCCGGGCGCGTCCGCACCCGCCGCTGCGCCCTCCTCCCCCGGCGCTGCGGGCTCGGTTTCCGACAGCATTTGTTTGAACGAAGCCTCGTCCATCGGCAGATCCGACTTGCCGTCCCAGGTCGAGCCCTCGGGAAGCACGTTCCGCACCCGCGGCGCCGCGGCCAGCACCTGCTCCATCGTGGCGGCCGAATCCGTGATCGGCACTGGCACACCGCGCGGGTTGCTCGCGAGGCTCGCGACGAGCGACCAGTCGACTCTCTCCTTTTGCGCCTGGAGCTCGCGCTGCAGCCGCGCCGCGAGTGAGCTGCTGAGGAGCTTGCGCTGCGCTTTCGCCCAGTCGCGCGTATCGTCCTCCAGAACGTCGAAGGGCTGCATATACAGCTGCGCGTCGCGCCAGCCGAACACGAAGGGCTGATTGACCACGCGCACCTGCGTGCCGATGGGCACCAGGTCGTAGAACTGCTCGATGTCTTCCGGGTACAACCGGATGCAACCGTGGCTCGAGCGCAGCCCGACTCCGGCCGGCTTGTTGGTGCCGTGGATCAGGTAACTCGGCCACTGCAGATAGAAAGCGTACTTGCCGAGGGGGTTCTCGGGGCCGGGGCCGATGACCGGATCGAGATCCTCGCCGTTGTCGTGGTGCTCCTTGCGCACCGACTCGGGTACGCGCCAGGTGGGATCCTTCTGCCGGCGCACGATCTTCGTGACGCCCTCCGGAGTGCGCCAACCCACCTTGCCGATGCCGATGGGATGAGTGATGACGATCGCCCGCTCGCCGCGCTTGACCGGCGGATAGTAGAAGATGCGCATCGCGGCGATGTTGATGACGAGCCCGGCACGCGGCGCATCCGGCAGGATGAACTGCGTCGGAACCACGATCTCGCGGCCTTCCCCGGGGAGCCATGGGTCGACCTTCGGATTGGCGCGCAGGAGCTCCTCGTAGCCGACGTTGAAGCGCCGCGCGATGTCGCTCAGCGTATCGTCCTTCGTCGCTCTCACCACCTGCACCACCCCGACGACGTCCTGACCGGCCTCGAGCTCGAAGCGCTCGTTGGCGAGCGGCAGCGGTTCCTGCGGGGCGCCGGGGGAGACCGGCGCCGCGGGCGCGGCGGCGGGGTGGCGCAGCGCTCCGAGGAGCGAGCACCCTGCGATCAGGCAGCTGAGCGCTGCCGTTGCAGTACGGACCCCGGCGAACCTCATGGCGGAATTATGACCGATGTCGCCGCGTACCGAATGGGGGATGTGCGCTACAGCAGCACCGGCTGGTCCGGCAGCTCCTGGCCGCCGCCTCGAGACCCTGGGAAATGCCGCCCGAGGAGCGCCCCGACTCCCAGGACACCTACGACCGAGCCCTCGCTAAAGCGACCTTCGCGGTAGTGGTGCTCCATCTGGCGGCACACCGCCTGCCACTCAGCCGGCGCGATGCGCGCGGCGATGCCGCGGTCGGCGACGATCTCGACCACCCGATCCGCCATCAGCACGTAGATCAGCACGCCGTTGTTGTGCTCCGTGTCCCAGACCCCGAGCAGTCCGAACAGCTGCAGCGCGCGCTGCCGTGGCGGCAGGTCGTGCCACAGCTCGGGCAGATCGAGCGCCGTCTCGACCACGAAGCGAATCTCACCCTCATGCCGGGACTCACACTCCTGAACAGCCTGCCCGATGGCCTGGCGAACCTGAGGCGTGAAGCGCCGCCGGGTGCTCCAGCGGGTCGTAGCGAGGTGGCGCAGCAGGCGCACGAATCTCATGCGGCGGCCCTCCACTACCAGCTTCCGGAAGCGCCGCCGCCGGAGGACACGCCCCCGCCGCCGCTGAAACCACCACCGCCGAGACCGCCACCGCCAAATCCCCCGCCGCCGAACCCGCCCCAACCCCCGCCCAAGCCTCCACCGCGCGGATAGCTCGACCAGCCGCTGCCGCGCGAGAGCCCGGCGAGCAGCGTGAAGAGGAAGGCCCCCGCCGCGGCGAGCAGCGCGAGAGCCAACGCGTAGCCGGCGAGGAAAACCAGCAGCCCGGCACCGGCGCCCGTGAGCGCCGAGCCCAGCGTGCGGCCGAATATGCCCCGCAACACTACCGAGCCGGCGAGCACGGCGAACAGGACGATCGGCAGTGGGCCTCCGCCGTGAGAGCGTTCGCCCGGATGCCAGCCGCGGTCGGGAGGCGGCAGCGGCTCGCCCTGGATGAGGCGCATCATCTGCTCCAGGGCTGCGTCGATGCCGCCGTAGAAGTTACCCTGGCGGAACGCCGGTCTGATCGTCTCCTCGATGATGCGGTTGCACATGGCGTCGGTGAGCACGCCTTCCAGGCCGCGCGCCGGCTCGATGCGTACGCGCCGATCGTTCTTGGCGATGAGCAGCAGAGCTCCATCGTCCACGCTCTTTCGGCCGAGCTTCCACTCATCGAAGATGCGGATCGAGTACTGAGCAATGTCCTCCGGCTGAGTCGTGGGCACGATGAGGACGGCGAGCTGCGAGCCCTTGGCGGACTCGAACGCGGCGAGCTTCTGCTCGAGCTGCGTTTGCTGCTCCGCGGTGAGCGTGCCGGTCAGATCGGTCACCCGCGCCGTCAGCTTCGGAATGGGCTGCTGGCCCGGCCCCGCGGCCGGCATCGACTGCGCGGCCGACGGCGCCGCGGGCGCGGTGCCGAGCACCGCGAGCAGCAGCAACGACAGGGCGCATCCGGCGCCCGGGCGCGCGCCCCTCGAGCGCGGAGTCATTTCGTCGCGGGTTGCCCTTGACGAGCGTCCGCGGGCGCGCCTCCCGCGGCGCGCGGCAGCGCCGGTGCGCCGGGCGTCGAGGTGTCGAAGCTCACGGTGGGCGCGATTGCGATCTGCTGCTCGTTGGCGACGGTGAAGTTCGGCTTCACCTGGAAGCCGAACATCTTCGCCGTGAGGTTCGACGGGAAGCTGCGCACCTGCACGTTATAGCCCTGCACCGCCTGGATGTAGCGATTGCGGGACACGGCGATGCGGTTCTCGGTGCCCTCGAGCTGCGACTGCAGATCGCGGAAGTTCTGATCCGACTTCAGCTGCGGATAGTTCTCGACGACCACCATCAGCCGGCCGAGCGCCTGCGTCAGCTCGCCCTGTGCGGCCTGGTACTGCTGGAAGCGTTGCGGATCGTTGAGCAGCTCGGGCGTCACCTGGATGGAGTTGGCCTTGGCGCGCGCCTCGGTCACGCCGATCAGGACCTTCTGCTCCTGCGCCGCGTAGCCCTTGACGGTGTTGACCAGGTTCGGGATCAGGTCGGCCCGGCGCTGATACTGATTGACGACCTCGGACCAGGCGGCCTTCACCGCCTCGTCCTGTTGCTGCAGGGCGTTGTAACCGCACCCCGACAGTGCCACCACCGCAGCCGCCAGCAAGGCGCCCATCCACGCACGCATCGAGATTCTCCTTATGCAAACGGCCCGCCGCACCTGAGCGGGGGGCGGGATTGTCACACGGCGGGGAAAGGCGCGTCGATTCAGGGTGTCGCAGCCAAAAAAAACCCCAGGTTTTGAGGCCTGGGGTTTATAAAAGGCGGACCTTCGATGAAGGGAAGGAAGTCCGCCAGGGGATCAGTGCAATCGTGCCCAGTGCAGGATCCGAATGTCGTCCGAGTCCAGATCGAAACTCTGTGCCAGCAGCGCTCGCAGCTCACGGCTGGCGCGCGTGTTGCTGAGGGGCTGACGAAGCTCCACTACGCCGCTCCATTCGTTGCTGAAGCTCGAGCTTTGCGCCTTGCTGTCGCCGGTGACAAAGTGCGTGTAGTACTTGGTAGCCACGGTTGGAGGTTAGTAGCGCAGCGGCGCTCCCGTCCGTGAGATGCTCCACAGAAACTTCGCTTTCTGTTAAAGCGAGTGCGACATAATTCACAGGAGCGCCCTGCAGATGGCACGTGTGCCGCCCGTCAGCGCCCCTCCCGGCTCGAAGTACATCACTCCCGAGGGTGCGCGGCGGCTGCGCGAGGAGCTCGAGCGGCTGTGGCGCGAAGAGCGCCCAAGCGTGTGCCGGGCCGTGACCGCGGCGGCCGCCCAGGGCGATCGCTCCGAGAACGCCGAGTACACCTACGGCAAGCGGCGCCTCCGCGAGATCGATCGGCGGGTGCGGTTCCTGCGCCGGCGGCTCGACGGTATGGTGATCGTGGATGGGCCTCCGGCCGATCCGGCGCGCGTGTTCTTCGGCGCCTGGGTGGTGCTCGAGTCCAAGGACGGATCCCGCACGCGCCACCGCATCGTGGGTCCCGACGAGTTCGACCTGTCGCCGGGCTACATCAGCATGGACTCACCGCTCGGCAAGGCCCTGATGCGCAAGAGCGTCGACGACGAGGTGACCGTCGAGGCGCCCGGGGGCAGCCGCAACTTCCTCATCGTGGCCATCGAGTACGAGTCGCTTACCAGATCACCCGGACGTTCTTGAACTGCCAGGGGTCGTTCCGGTCGATGTCCTCGGGGAACAGCCGCTCGCGCTCGTGCAGCGGCGTCCAGTCGGTGTACTCCCCGACCATCGGACCGAGGTACGGCGTGCAGATCTCGAGGTTGCGCCGGAAGTCCATCTCGTCCGGCTCGACGACTCCGAGATTCGGATTCTCCATCGCCCACACCACCCCCGAGAGCACGGCCACGCACACCTGCAGGCTCGTGGCGTTGTTGTAAGGGGCGAGCTGACGCGCCTCGCCGATCGAGAGCTGCGAGCCGTACCAATAGGCGTTTTTCTTGTGGCCGGCGAGCAGCACCCCGAGCTCGTCGATGCCGCTCACGATGTCGTCCATGAGGATGCGCTGGCGCTCCTGCTGCACGTAGTTGCGCCCGGCGAGCTCGTGAATCGACATGACCGCGGCGGCGCACGGGTGGTAGGCGTAGTGCACCGTCGGCCGATATGCCACCTGCGAGCCCTCGCGCACCGTGAAGTAATCGGCGATGGAGATCGACTCGGCGTGCGTGATGCAGAAGCCGTGAAAATGCCCGGCGCGCGGCGTCCAGGTGCGCACGCGGGTACCGGCGCCGGGCTGCATGAGGTAGATCGAGGCGAGGCTCCCGGAGTCGTGGCGCTTGCCGTCGCGCGGGAAGTTGCGCTCGTGGGTCCCCCAGCCCATCTCGCTCGGCTGCGAGCCCTCGCTCACGAAGCCGTCGATCGACCAGGTGTTCACGAATTCGCCCGGCTGCTTCGGGTTGCTCGAGATCTGGGTGTCGTGCTCGGCGATGTGCACCACTCTCAACCCCAAGCGGCGCGCCAGATCGCCCCACTCGGCGCGCGAGGCGGGCTTGCCGGCATCCACGCGCGTTTCGGCGGCGATGTTGAGCAGCGCCTGCTTGACGAGGTGCGACACGAGGCCGGGGTTGGCGCCGTGGGTGAGCACGGCGGTCGGGGCGCGCGCGTTGCCCGCGCGCAGCGCAAGGGCCTCCTCGCGCAGCGCGTAATTGGTGCGGCGGGCGGCCGGCACGGTCGGGTCCGTATAGCCGCCCGGCCAGGGCTCGATACAGGTATCGAGATACATAGCGCCCTTCTCCCAGCACAGCTTGATGAGCGCAACGCTCGAGACCTCGACCGAGACGTTGACGAGGAAATCCCCTCGCCCGAGCAGCGCGCCGAGGACGCGCCGGAAGTTCTCGCGCGTCAGACGCTCCTTGATGAACTTGATGCCGTACTTCGCCGCCTCCTCGCTCCCCTTGTCCTCGGCCGTCACGATGGTGAGCCGATCGGGCGTAATGCCGACGTGCCTGAGGAGCAGTGGCAGAACCCCCTGGCCGATGCTGCCGAAACCGACGAACAGGATGCGTCCGGGAAATTCGATGTAAATTTTGTGATCGCTGCTCATGATGCTCAAGTCTTCGTGATCTTCGCTCCTCGCGGCACGATGGCACGCGCGGGCGCTCAGCGCCAGTGAGGCGGATAGGTGCGCTCGTACCCCGGCAGCGCCGCGACGCGCGCGAGCCAGCGCCCGAGCGCCGGGTAGTTCACCTCGACGGGCATGAAGCGCGATGACAGCTCGCGCGCCACCGGCCGCTCGAGCGCGCGCTTCAAGAGCTGGATGCCCGGAAAGATCACCATGTCGACGGCCGAGTACGCATCCCCCACGATCCAGTCGGACTTCGAGAGCCGTCCCTCGATGGTGCGCGCGTCGCTCGCGACCGAGTGCATCGCCTCCGTGATCTCGTCGCCGGAGAGGTCCACGTCGCCGTCGAAGATCGCCGAGGTGATGCGCCTCAGACGCGGCTCGATATACGCCTGATACTCGCAGATGACCCGCATGATGGTGCCGGCCTCCTCGGGCGTACGGCCGAAGATCGGCGGCTGCGGATACTTGAGGTCCAGGTAGTACAGGATCGCGAGCGACTCGAAGCAGACGTAGTCCCCGTCCTTCAGGACCGGCACGCGGCCGCGCGGATTGAGTGCGAGCATCTGCGGGGATTTGTGCTCCTGCTTCGAGAACTGCAGCAGGTGGCTCAGGTAGGGCAGCCGCTTGTACTCGAGCGCCAACAGCACGCGCCACGCGTAGGGACTGCCACTGCCCCAGTAAACGTCGATGGCCATGGTGCGCCCCGCTGGAGGTGGTGACGGGATTGTAACGACAACCGCACAGCGCCGAAAATGCGCGGCGGACTTTTCGCGAGGGATGCGCCGTGACGACGAACCTCATCGAACCCGGCGAGCTCGCCAGGCATCTGGCCGATCCCGACTGGGCTATCATCGACTGCCGCTTCGAGCTCGCGCGCCCCGATTGGGGCGAGCAGGCCTTCGCCGCCGCCCATATCCATAACGCGCTCTACGCTCATCTGGATCGGGACCTCTCGGGTCCACGCACGGCGCTGACCGGCCGGCACCCGCTGCCCGAGGTCGGTGCGCTCGTGGCGACCTTCGGGCGCTGGGGAATAGATGACAGGGTGCAGGTCGTGGCCTATGACCAGGGAGGGGCCGTCGCCTTTGCGGCGCGCCTGTGGTGGCTGCTGCGCTGGCTGGGCCACGGGAAGGTAGCGGTGCTCGACGGGGGCCTCGCGGCCTGGGAGCGCGCCGGGTTGCCGCTCGACAGCGTGACCACGGCCCGCGCGCCGCGGCGCTTTCGCGCCGCGCCCGCCGCGGACGCGGTGGTGACGAGCGCTGCGCTCGAGCGCCTCGTGGCCTGCGGCGCTCTCGAGCGCGGCGAGCAGCTCCTGGTGGACGCGCGGGGCGCGGATCGCTTCGCGGGCGAGAACGAGACGCTCGACGCGGTCGCGGGGCACGTCCCGGGCGCCCGTAACCACCCCTTCGCCACAAACCTCGACGCGCGGGGTCGATTTCTCGACGCGGCGGCGCTCGAGCGACGCTGGGCGGAGCGGTTGCGCGGGCGGGGTGCGGCGGAAGTGATCGCGATGTGCGGCTCGGGCGTCACGGCCTGTCACAATCTGCTCGCGCTCGAGGTCGCGGGACTTCCCGGCGCGCGGCTCTACGCGGGGTCCTGGAGCGAGTGGATCCGCGATCCGGCGCGTCCGGTGGCTCGCGGCCCCGAGGCTCCCGCCGCTGCCGGGGCCGAGGCGCAAGCCGCGGCGGCGCCACCAAACACTCGAACTTCGTGAGCCAGCACTCTTACTGGACACGTAATTTTGATATAAGGCGCCGTGGCCGCCGATCCCAAGAGCGCCGTCAACGGCAATCGCAAGTTCAATCCCGCGCAGCCCTGGCGGGTCGAGGACTCGCTCGAGCTCTACCACCTGCGCGCCTGGGGTCAGGGTTACTTCAGCGTCAATCAGAGCGGTCACGTGGTGGTGCGGCCGGACACGACCGAGCAGCACGAGATCGATCTGTACGAGGTCGTCGAGGGCCTGCTGGCCCGTGACCTGACGACGCCGGTGGTGGTGCGCTTCTCCGACATCCTGGCGCACCGCCTGCGCCGGCTCCACGACGCGTTCGCGCAGGCGATCGCCGAAAACGACTACAAGAACCGCTACGCGGCGGTGTACCCGATCAAGGTGAACCAGCAGCGCCTCGTGGTCGAGGAGGTCTACCGCTACGGCCAGGAGTTCGGCTTCGGCCTCGAGGTGGGGTCGAAGCCCGAGCTGCTCGCGGTGATGGCGATGACCGAGAATGCGCCTGAGCGGCTCATCATCTGCAACGGCTTCAAGGACGACAGCTACATCGAGGCGGTCACGCTCGCCACCAAGCTCGGCCGCACCATCATCCCGGTGGTGGAGAACTTCGAGGAGCTCGGGCTCATCCTCGAGCACGCCCGCCTCTACCAGGTGCGGCCGCGGATCGGCGTGCGCGTCAAGCTCTTCAGCGAGGGCTCGGGGCGCTGGAGCTCCTCGGCCGGCGAGAAGTCCAAGTTCGGCCTGTTCATCACCGAGATCCTCGAGCTGTTCAACGTGCTGAAGCAACACGACATGCTCGACTGCCTGCAGCTGGTGCACTGCCACCCGGGCAGCCAGTTGCAGGACATCCGCCGCGTCAAGGACGCGATCAACGAGCTGGCGCACGTGTATGCCGAGCTCAAGCTCATGGGGGCGGGCCTGCAGTACATCGACGTGGGCGGGGGCCTCGGGGTCGATTACGACGGCAGCGGCACCAACTTCCCCTCTTCGATCAACTACACCCTCAACGAATACGCGAGCGACGTCGTCTACCGCGTGGCGAGCGTGTGCAACGCGCGCGACATTCCGCACCCGATGATCGTGAGCGAATCCGGCCGCGCGGTGGCGGCCTACCACAGCGTACTCATATTCGATGCCCTCGGCTCCTCGGCCCTCGATAAGTTCCGCGTTACCGGGGACGCGTGCGAGGACTACGGCGGCGAGGAGGAGCTGCCGCAGCCGGTTCAGGATCTCTTCGAGGCCTTCCGCGCGGTGAGCGACCGGCGTCTGGTCGAGTGCTATCACGATGCGCTCACGGCGCGCGAGCAGGTGCTGCAGATGTTCAATCTGGGGCTGCTGTCGCTCGAGTTCCGCGGGCTCGCCGAGCGGCTCTACTGGGCGACCTGCGCCAAGATCCGCGACTCCTGCCGCAAGCTCGAGCGGCTGCCGGAGGAGCTCGAGGACCTCGAATCGATCCTCTCCGACACCTACTTCTGCAACTTCTCGGTGTTCCAGTCGCTCCCGGACAGCTGGGCGATCGACCAGCTGTTCCCGATCCTGCCCATCCACCGCCTGGACGAGCGCCCGACCCGTACCGCGGTGCTCGCCGACATCACCTGTGATTCGGACGGCAAGATCGATCACTTCGTGTCGCTGCGCGACGTGAAGCGCACCCTCGAGCTGCACGAGCTCAGGGGCGAGGAAAAGTACTACCTGGCGGCGTTCCTGGTCGGCGCCTACCAGGAAACCCTCGGCGATCTGCACAATCTCTTCGGCGACACCCACGTGGTGCACGTGCGGCTGCACGATGAAGGCGGCTGGTGGATCGAGGAGATCGTCAAGGGTGACACCGCCAACAAGGTGCTCGAGTACATGGAGTACGACGTCGCGGAGCTCTACCCGGCCCTGGCGCGCGACTGCGAACGCGCCATCCGCGACGGGCGCATGACGCTCGCCGAGAGCCAGACGCTGAAGCGCTTCTACGAGAGCGAGCTCGACGGCTACGCGTATCTCGAGCCCGCGGGCGCGTGAGCGGATGCTGTTGCTTTTTCGGCACGCGGCGCTGGTTTGCGTCCCGCAGGGCCCGGGAGTAGCATTCGCCGTGCGTTCGTTCCGTAGTGGATGAGTGCGCTTTGTTGAATGTGTTGACTCCATATCCCGCCCCGCGCTTCTCATCCGCGCGCGAACGCAGGTGCAGGCCGCTGGCCCAAGCGCTGCGCATTGACTGAAACTGCCGATCGTGTGCCTTGAAGCCTTGACCTGTTTGAGTGTTCACGCGGTACATGCGACCGACGCTCGCCCGCCGCCGCTGTCCGCTTTTGCAAGAGAGACTTCCGGATGACGACGATTTACGTGGGAAATCTCCCGTTCAACGCCACCGAGCAGGACGTGAAAGCCCTGTTTGAACGTCACGGCAAGGTGGAATCGGTGAAGCTCATCAACGACCGGGAAACCGGTAAGCCGCGTGGTTTCGGTTTCGTCGACATGCCGCAGGCCGAGGCGCAGGGCGCGATCCAGGCCCTGAACGGCTTTCAGATGAACGGCCGGCCGCTGCGCGTGAACGAAGCCCAGGAGCGCCCCCAGCGCCCGCGCCAGGGCGGTGGCCCGTTCCGTCGCTGACACCTGCGGGGCAACCCAAGGGGATACACAAAACCCCGCTCCGCGCGGGGTTTTTTTATGGCGCGCAGTGCGTATCGCGCCTCGCTCGAGCGAGGCGCACCGACGGGGACGACCGATGATGCTCGCGAAGCGCATATCCGGCGCAGCCGCCCTTGCCAGCGCGGTGCTGGCGGTAGCCGCGTGCGCGACCGGCGGCAGCTCGCGCCAAACCACCGCCGAGGCTCTGACCGCGATCCTGGCCGCCGACCACCGCTCGGCGGAGAATCGCGCGCGCGACCGCTACCGCCATCCGAAGGAGACGCTGCTGTTCTTCGGCATCCGCCCGGAGATGCGGGTGCTCGAAGTGTGGCCGGAACCGGGGTGGTACACGGAGGTGATCGCGCCGCTCGTGCGCGCGAAGGGCAAGTACTACGCGGCCGTCATCGCGGCGGATCCCACGAGCAAGTACATCACCGAGCGACTCGAGGCCTACCGCAGGAAGCTCGCCGAGCGTGCGGACCTCTACGACCGTGTCTCGGTGGTCACCTTCCCGACGGATGGCGGGGATGCGGTGCCGCCGGGGTCGGTCGACATGGTCGTGACCTTTCGCAACATCCATAACTGGATGTCCCGGGACGGGGCCGCGCAGGCCTTCACCACCATGTACCGGGCGCTGCGGCCGGGCGGCGTCCTCGGTGTGGTCGAGCACCGCGGCAATCCCGCGCTCCCCCAGGACGTGTCCGCGAAGAGCGGCTATGTGATCGAGGACTACGCGATCAAGCTCATCGAGGCGCAGGGCTTCAGGCTGGTCGCGAAGTCCGAGGTGAATGCGAACGCCAAGGACACCAAGGACTACGAGCAGGGTGTGTGGACGCTGCCCCCGA
>Ga0209471_1000327_pt1 | contig 33030 bp, 30 predicted proteins | sample GraSoiAngelo_128_FD_185885 | JGI IMG/M metagenome (GOLD analysis project Ga0209471, IMG submission 185885) | Grasslands soil microbial communities from the Angelo Coastal Reserve, California, USA - 14_0927_12_20cm (SPAdes) (version 2) | ecosystem: Environmental > Terrestrial > Soil > Grasslands ... | reverse complement strand
ACGCGGTAAGAGAGTTTAATTGTGCGGTTGCCCTTCGCCCTACTTTTGCCTTCGCTAACTACTATCTTTCCTTGGCGACATCGTTCCAGGGCACCCCACAGTTGAGTGAAGGCGGATTTGTGAGCATTACATCGAAGAATTCTCTTCCAAACATTGCCGACCACGAGCAAAAGGCTTTAGCAGTGTTGAATCAGCAGCGCTTCGCAATCTCGCCCGCGATTCAGAGCAACCTTGGTTTTGATACTCTACTGCTCGGTCTCGCCCGACCAGATTCCAAGGCTCTTGATCACAGCGTGACAGCCGCTCAGCTTGCGGTCGCCCTTAGCGATACCGACCCAGTACTTAACTTCAACTTGGCCGCGGCGCTTCTTGCCCACCGCCAGTTGTCTCAAGCCCTTCTTTCTTATAAGAAAGCCACAAATCTAGTCGGCTGCGGTCAGGCTGACCTCATAGGAGACGCAATAAGTGATCTCCACGTCGTACTGCGTTACTGTCGCGGGGTGATTCCGGAACCTTATTGTCGTCAACTCGAAGCAGAAGCTCCCAAACTCAAGGTCGCCCTGGCTGCGGCTGCATGGCCGCCAGGGGTTTGGCTCCAAGACTCAAATATTTCGAACCTTGATTTGATTGCTTTTCCCAGCGGGATCGGTTGGTCCGCTCAACTGCATAACGTGCATCTAGACCGCGATGTGCTCGCGGTGATTTGGTACGCTCGGGACGGCGATTGGGATGTGTGGAGAGTTTTGCCCGCGATTTCAGGACCGCCCGATCCCGAGAATGTGTCCGAGACTGCCGATCGCATCTATCAATTCAGGTCGCATCTGAAGGCAAGGCAAGAGCATACTTGTTTGGCAGATGGGAAATATCGCGCCGAAGTTTATTTGAACGGTCAACAGGTCGGTGAGAGCGTCACCTCGTTGCAGGCCGGCCCCTTTGCTCCATCCTCCTTCAGCGACTTGAATTTGGCAATATGCAGTCCTGCAGACTGGCACAGCGTCCAACCTTCACCACCTGCTGCTCTTGATTTGGTCAGGTCTAACCTCGCCCCCGGCGGCCAGCGGGGCGCAATGCTTTTCACTTATTACAATCCTCAGCAGCTTGAATCGGATGAAACCACCGAGGAACGGTTCATGCGAAAGTCCGCATCTTACCTTTTGGGGGAAACGACCCCGGCATCTCCTCCGGAAACCGCCTGCGCCTACCCCAAAGAGCCAGGAGTCAGATATGCAAGATATCGCCACGGCAATACTGCCGTGCTGGCCAAGAGCTGGATTGCTGATAACGGCTTTGCTTATGTCGGATTAGTGTTTGATCACGCGGTTCAAGCTGATCCCGTGGAAGAACCCTCGTTTACAGCCAGGATGTTTGAAAACTGTAATGCTTTGGTTTCCATTACGAATATGTACTAACTCCAGCAAAATCCGTCTTGCTAAAAACTCACTCGCCCGTTAGAAACCTGTACTGCTCCCCGCTCAGCGGCACCACGCTCAATCTTCCCTGCCGCACCAGTGGCGAATCTGCGAATAGCTTTTGAGCCTTGATTTCCGCCAGCGTCACCGGTCGCGGCAGTGCCTTACCCGCCTTGATTTTGACTCGCGGATTTTTCGCATCCGATGCATCCACCGACACCACTGCCGCCGTTCCCACCGCGCTTTTGTGATCTCCCGTCTCGTAAATCACCAGCCGCTCACCCGGCTTCATACCACGCAGGTGCTTCAACGCCACTGGATTCGACACTCCATCCCACACCGTGCTCTTGTCGCGTTGCAAATCGACAAACGAATATTCCGACGGTTCAGTTTTTAGCAGGTAGTCCATGAGTGAGATTCTATCCCGAGGAGAGCGCCGAACATCGCGATCGGGCCGCTTAACTTCCTACTTCTTGACTTTTGTCGTTCTACTGCGGTTTCTGCGCGTCGTCTTTCTTCTCATCCTTCTTCTTACTGTTCTGCTGGTCACCATAAATGGTGTACTGTTCCTGCGGCCGCTTCAGCTTGACGGTGATATTCGTGACCGGCCCGGTGATATCATAGTCGTCCCCGAACGTCTGGAAGCCCGGAACCAGCACCTGAATTCGCAACTTGCCATAGGGAGCGCCGTCGAAGCTGGTTTTACCTTCCGCATCGGTCTTGAGCTGCAAGCCGCCGCGCTCCTGCTTGCCATGCTTGTTCACCGGATGCAATATCACGCTGGCGTTACGCACCGGTTTGCCGTTAGTCTCCCTCACCACTAAAAAATTCAGGATGGAACTTTGTTCCCCAGCGGCGCTTCCCACTACGGCCAAAATAGCTACACTCCAAATGATAAAAAGTTGCGTGGTCTTCTTCATGGCTGTCCAGATTCTATGCAATCGAGTGGCCGGTGTCATCTTTCCGGCTAAGCTTCGTCGCCGTGCAGGGACATCTCGACGGCGCTCGCAGGCTGTGCTGTTGCGGCTACACCGTATCGCGTGCGCGACTTGTTGTCATACATCTCGGCATCTGCTGCCTCTATAAGGGACTCGGCATTGCTGGCATCGGGGACGAACTGGGCGATCCCCCCGCTCAATTGAAGTCTATAGCCAAAGTTTTCATTTTTGCGGTTCCAGTCATCAACAAACCCATTCAACCTGTCTAGAGCTATCCGTGCCTCCCGGCGATCACTGTCAGGCAAGATCGCCAGGAACTCATCTCCGCCGTAACGAATGATGATATCTGCCGCACGAAAATTCCTCTTCAGCAGCCCGGCAACGTTCACCAGCGCACGATCGCCGGCAACATGCCCAAAGCGATTATTGAGAGACTTAAAGTCCACCATATCGAGCATGATGACTGAAAGATTGCTTCCCGTTCTCTGAGCACGGGCGATTTCTTTTCCCAGCACTTCTTCAAGGATTCGGCGGTTGAATAGTCCGGTCAAAACATCGATGCGCGCCACTCTCTCCGCTACTTGGAGACGCTTGATCAGATCCCGCCTGGTGATCTGCAGCCGCCTTCTTTGCTGGAACATGTAAATGCCAAGCAGCAATAAGAGCGCCTGCAACCCGAAAAACAGCGCAGGCAGGTTCCGCTCCTTCGTAACTATCGCCCCAAGATTCCAGAACAGATGCGGCAACAGTAACACTAAGAAACCTGTTGCCAAAACCATGGAGATGAAGCCGCCCAGGCACCAGAGCTGCAGGTCGCGGCCCTCAAGGTTCTGCAAATCGCGTTCGAGTTCTTCTGGCCGTTGGCACTGTAGCGATTCAGTCTCTGCCATTTTGTCGTCAATCGTCAATCAATTCATGCACGGGGCTTGAATTGCCTCGATCGAGCTTGTTCTGTAAACGATCGCGATCCTGCTTCTCGTTGGCAGCGCATGCGCGCTTTGGTACGTGAAACCAGTTTCACGATGAGCCTTTCTCTCTGCAAGTAACCTAAGTACCACTTAATCAGGGGTATGCTCATCCATCGATCAATCGGCGGGCGTTCTGTGACGGGAATGGTCGCCTTGTCCGTTTTCGCTGCATGCTCGGTTGCTCGGTTACTCCCGTAATCTCCTTGCTGTTCCTTCCGGCACTATCATGAGAGTGAAATCTGTAGCAATTAGTGTGTTTCTCGTTCATACGCAAAGCCATGACCGATATTCAGCATCTTACGAACCGCGCCGCGCCTGTCCCAATCTTGGCATGGCCCGCGTCGCAGCCATCTTTTTTAGCTGTTCTCACAGCCTTATTTTTCGGTCTATTCGCTTGTGGGCAACTCATCTCCGCCCAGGAAGCTGTACCAAACTGGCTCATACAGGTCCGCGCCGATCTTAAGAAAAATGACCTCACCCATGCTCTGAATGTGACCGAACAGAGGATTGCAAACAACCCCAGCGATCTCGAAGCGCATGGCTGGCGCGGCCGCTTGCTGGCGTGGAACAACCGCTGGCCGGAAGCGGAAACCGAATATCGCTACGTCTTAAACCAGAAGCCCGATGACGTCGATATGGTCATCGGTCTCGCTGACCTGTTCCAATGGCAACGCAGAAGCGCTGAGGCGCTTCAGCTTTTGGATCGGGCACGGGCCCTTGCACCCAATCAAAGTGACATACTCGTGCGCCGCGAGCGGGTACTCGCTTCCTTGCGCACCGCCTCCGAAACCCACACGCAATCTCGACAGTCACTCGCCGCTTCTAGTACCGACCACGATGCTAAAAATGGGCTTGCTGCACATCCCAACGAACCGCGCCACGAGTTGCGGATTGGAACAGATGTAGATTTTTTTAACTATACAAACGCCGCATCTACATTCGATACCACTCTCAACTCGCGCTGGAATCGCTCCTGGTCGACCACGTTCGCCCTCGATGAGTACCAGCGCTTCGGAGAGTCCGCCGGCAAATTCACCGGGAAGCTCACCCGTAATCTGGGCAAAGCCGACTGGCTTTCAGCAGGGAGTGCCGTTGCACACGACGCGGGAATCATTCCAAGAGCGGAAGCTTTCTTTGAGTACGGTCACGGCATGCGCCTCCACCATACCTTGGTTCGAGGATTGGAGACTTCATACCAGCAGCACTGGTTTTGGTATCGAAACGCCAGAATTCTGACGCTTGGTGGTACCGGCCTCCTCTATTTACCCAGAGATTGGACTTGGCTGCTGTCCGTATCCGCTGCCCGCAGTGAATTTTCAACCGCCGGTTCGGATTGGCAGCCTAACGGTCATACTCGCCTTGGTTTTCCCCTGTGGCAACGGCTCAGCGGAAACGTTTCCTTTGGCGTGGGGTCGGAATCCTTTGCCCAGATCGATCAAACCGGGCATTTCGCCGCACGGACTTTCGCTGGCGCTTTGCGCTACAAGTTCACTGATACTCAGGATGTAAGCGGATACGTCGCTTGCCAGGACCGGTCCCAGGGCCGCAATCAAACCACCGTAGGAGCCAATTATGGATTTCGCTTCTAATTGGCCCCTGCCCGCCCATCTCGTGATGAAGGGTATCGCGGCGTCTAATCTGACTATTTCCGCGCTGATCACTTTCATCGTGCTACGCCGCTGGTATCGCCGCCGGTACTTTGAAAGACTAGAACGCCACACCAGTGCCATACGTCGCAACTGGGAAGGAATTGTTAGCGGCACAATTCCTCCTGAAAGCTGGCGATTGAAAAGCCTTGATAGCGAGATCGTCGAGTCGATTCTCTTGGATAATCTCGAGTCTCTTCCCGCCGAAGAGCTGCCAAAACTTCTGGAATGTGCCCGCCGGACCGGCTTACTTGATGTGCGAATTTATCAGGCGCGCCACAACAAGGGATGGAGCCGCCGGGCTGCGCTGGTGGCCTTGGGTAGAATCCGCGCCCCCGAAACTGTGCCCGCACTCGCCGAAGCTTTGGATGACCCTGATCCCGAAACTCGCGTGGCGGCAATCCGCGGCCTCGGCCGCACCGCATTGCCTGAAGCCGCAATTCCCATCATCGAAGGATTGCTTTCCGGAGGATTGGCAGGTCTGCCGGATTTTCCCATCAAAAATGCTCTGGCCAATTGCTGTCGCGCCAAGCCGCAATTGCTTCTCACCTATCTGAAGTCCTCTTCCGGCACAGCCCGCGAATTGCTCGCCCGCGTATTAGGCGAATTGGCAACCGCCGACATGGGTGACGAGTTGATGGTGCTCGCCACCGATCCCTTGCCGGAAGTACGGGCGGCGGCCGCTCGCGCCCTGGCTAATGGGAGTCCTGCCGTCGCGTTCCCCATGCTCGCAGTTCTGGCCAATGATCCGGAATGGTTCGTACGCCTGCGAGCTGTGGTAGCCGTCGGATCGCTTCAGGATTCACGAAAGATTAGAGTTCTGCTTCGGGCCATTTGTGATCTCAATCGTCATGTCCGGCAGCGCGCCGCCTGTATTCTCGCCACCATGGAGCCATACCTCACCGAGATATTGGACAAGATTATTGCCAACGACGACCGCTACGCTCTCCAGGCTTTCATCTCCGAACTTGATCGCTCAGGAGCATTTGAATCGGTTGTCAAGGCCATCCACACAAAGTCGCGAGGATCCGCAGTTAATGGATTGCTGGAGGCGCTGAAACAAGGCCAGGCCGCGCTCCGGCCAAGGTCTGCTGATTCCCAAAAATACGAAAACGTCGTGCGTTGATGCTGAAACTCGTTCTACTCTCGAACGCCCTCCTCTTTCTCTACTACCTGACCTCGAACCTCATCTATCTCTTTCTCTTGATTACGGCGATAGTCAAGAGTACATCGCACCAGCAGCGGCTCAGCAGCATGCATTTGGAAAACTTGCACCTCTCTAAATTCACACCACCCGTCACTGTGGTTGCTCCTGCCCACAACGAAGGCGGAAATATTGTGGAATCCGTTGCCGGCCTGCTGGATCTCGATTACCCCATGCTGGAAGTCATCATTGTTAACGACGGATCTAGCGACAATACACTTGAACGCCTAACCGTAGCCTATGACCTCAGACCAGTGCATCTGCTCTATGTTCCTGAAATACAAACCACCCGGGTAAGAAAGCTGTACCGCAGTGTTCGCGACCCGCGGCTTGTCGTGGTTGATAAGGAGTCCGCCGGCACCAAGGCTGACGCCGTGAATGCAGGCCTGAATGTGGCCGGCAGCCCGTATGTCTGTATCGTCGATGCCGACTCACTGTTGGAGCGGGATTCACTTCTCCGAGTCATGTCAGGCATATTTTCGGACCCAGAATTCTCGGTTGCGGCTGGAGGAATTGTGCGTGTCCTCAACGGCTGCTCGGTCTCACATGGTGCCCTCACCCACATTCGTATGCCTCGCAATCCTATTGAGGCCATCCAGGTGGTTGAGTATCTCAGGGCGTTCCTGATCGGGCGTGAGGCTTGGGGGCATTTCAATATGCTTCCCATCATCTCTGGTGCTTTTGGAGTTTTTCGCAGGGACCTTGTACTCCGCATTGGCGGTTATCGTGCGGCGGCAATTGGCGAAGACTTCGACCTCATCGTGCGCCTGCACCGGTTTTTGCGGGAGCGACGAATGGACTACCACATCAACTTCATCCCCGATCCTGCTTGCTGGACCGAAGTGCCTTCCGATCTCAAGTCACTTGCTGGTCAGCGGGCACGCTGGCAGCAGGGCCTGCTCAATACTCTCTGGCTCAATCGAGATATGCTGTTTCGCAGGCGCTATGGCCGCATCGGCATGCTGATTCTCCCCTATATGTGGTTCTTTGAATTACTCGCTCCCGTGATCGAATTGATCGGATATGCCACCATAATCACCGCGGCTCTTCTTGGAATCTTGAGTTCAACCCTGTTCTTTGAGTTTTTATTGTTCGGATATGCCTTTGCGACCATGATTTCGATCGGTGGCGTCCTGCTGGAGGAAATTACCTATCGCCGCTACAATGATTGGCGAGACGTTTCCCGCATGGTGATCTACTGCTTCGCCGAGCACTTCCCCTATCGCCAAATGAACCTCTACTGGCGGCTGAAGGGCTTGTGGCGTTACTGGCGAGGAGACACCGCCTGGGGAGAACTAAGACGCAAAGATTTGTCACAACCACCCGACAGCAGCAAGTCATCGACTCCAGAAACGGCCCAGGCCGCAGCGCGGTAGGGCTTCGAAGAACCCCCGATTCATTCGAAAACGCCTGTACGTTTGTCATTCCGACCCTTTGCGTGCCTCTGTGCGGAACCGAGGTTGAATACAGCGAATCAGATTGCCAATACACCCACTTAGGAGTACGCTTCCCGATACTTAAAGGACGAAGTTCCGCCTCTAACGTGGGGTGGCCCAAACCCCTCCTCCGTGGGCGAGTCCAGCGGAAATGATCTGCGCACAAGGAGAGTCGTATGCGTAGGCTCCTCGTGGCCACCGTATTTGTCTTCTCAATGGTGTTGCTGAGCGGCATGCCCGCCCGAGGTTGTGGTGACAAGTTGCTGGTACTGGGCCGTGCTGTCCGTTTCGGAGCACTTACCGGCGTGCGAGCCGCCAAGATTCTGGCTTACATCCATAGGGACGCGCGCGGCTCCGAGAGTCTTGGCGATCCCCAGTTTCAATCGGCCTTGCAGAAGGCCGGACATCAACTTCACATTGTCAAAAATTCCGAGCAGCTCGAGCTTGCGTTGCACTCTGGCAAGTACGACCTCGTCTTGGCCGATCTCGCCGATGCATCTGCGATCGAATCCGTAGTGCAGTCGAACCCAAACCCGCCCCTCATCGTACCCGTACTTTACGAGCCGACCAAAGCGGAATTCGCCGCGGCCGAGAAACGTTATCATTGCGCGCTCAAAGCCCAGAGCAAAAGCGGGAATTACCTTTCCGTCATCGATAAGGCCATCGAAATGAAACTCGGGGCGGAAGCGAAACTCAAACGCGACCGCAGTAAGACCAGCGGCGGCCTGTAGTCATCATCCACGCGAGGTCGGCATGCGAGTCGCATCCCGTTTGCTACTGTTTCCGACTGCGCTGTTGCTGGCCTGCCAGCTCGTTGTGTCCGCCTTCGGCCAAGCCTGGGTACCTCCTAAAGGCGAAGGCGAGATGGCCATCAGTTACCAGAACCTGTTTACCACCGAGCACTTCAATGGGGATGGCTCACGCCACGATTACGGGCATATTCGCCTGTTCGGAGTTATTCAGGAATTCGACTATGGTGCTACCGATAAATTCGCCGTCAGTTTGAGCGTGCCCTACGGTTTTGGAAAGTACCATGGGCCTTTTCCTCACCTGCTCCCGATTGACAACGGCGACTATCATGGTGCTCTCCAGGACCTGCACGTAGGATTTCGCTACAACGTCCGCGCCCATCCCTTCATGCTCACGCCGTTCCTGGCGGTTGCGTTTCCCAGCCATCACTACGAACACTTTGCGCACTCGGCCGTGGGTACCGATTTGTGGGAGGTGCAAATAGGCATGAATGTCGGAAAGCGTCTTGCTCCGCTCCTGCCCAATGCTTTTTTGCAGATGCGCTATTCCTATGCCATGGTGCAGCGTGTTGATGGTATCCGCCCCAATCGCAGTCGTATCGAGACCCAGTTCGGTTATTTCTTGACTCGCCGATTGTCGGTTCAGGCCATTGCGGCTTCCCAGATCACCCATAGCGGCCTTGATTTCCCCGAGGACTTTCCCTCTAACTCGCCAACCGATGAGCGCTGGAGGCATCACGACCAGATCTCCACCATCAATTTTCTTAATCTGGGGGGCGGAGTGAGCGTTGCCCTTACTCCCTCCTTGCAGGTCTACTCGTCGCTGCTGACTTCCGTTTGGGGTCAGAATGGACACGCGCTTCGCAGCGGAATGAGCGTGGGCATGAGTTGGGGCTTCCGCACTCCATGGGCTCGCCCGCGAACTCAGGCCGCTACTGAACTTCAGCCCCTCGAAGTCGCCGCATGGCGCAAAAAATTCACTCCGCCGACTCAACAACCCTGTCATTGAATCGACCAGCGTCACCTGAAAATTTCTTGCCAGGCACTAGCGGGCGGAGCAGTTTTTTGTTCCGCCTCGCTGATGCGTACGGCAACGAGACGCCAACACCGCCCATAAGGAAAAAAGCACCCGCGCTTGCGGCGGGTGCTATCCAAGTAAAGGATTCGAAGGTTTCACCATTCTCAATTTGCCATCAGTCCTCCCGATCCACTCCTGTCGCATACCCTCCAAACCAACCACTCGGCGTGCCGCCCGCTGGATCTATGTATCCGAAATAACTCGTGCGAAACGACAGGCCAACTGCTCCCAGTCGTCGTGTATGTCCGCGCAGTGAGAACGGCGTGTTGCTGGTGATGCGGTTCGTGTGCACGGTCGTGAAGCTACTGGTGATTGTGTTGAACACCACCTGCTGACGGTATTTGGAAACCTGGATCGGTGTACCCAATTGGAATGATCCGGGATTGTTGAAGTCCCCAGCCGGGCTGGTGTTGAAGTAGATGGTCGTTGTGCCCACACGGTTCACGATCCTCAGCGGACCGCTGGAAACGACCCGCACCGTCGTGGCCTCAGTGAAAAACGTGAACTTTGCCGTAGTTTCGTTCTGAGTTGCGCTGCTGAAAATCGAATTCGGATCCAGCCCTTCGATATTGGACAGATATCCGAACTGGTTTGAGCTCGCTCCTGAGTTAATGACTTGGCCAACGAACTCCATCGCGACATGGTCTTCGCGGATCAAAGCTGCATCATCCTGGGCAGCCAATAATCCGCATGTCAGAACCAGGAACGTTAGCAACAGCACCCACAATTGTTGTTTCGCACGCATAAAACCTTCCTTCTCCTGGGAGCTGATCTCCAGGCTTTCCTCAGCGGCTCCGGGTGTAATTCACCGCCGCGTGCGACACAAGGACGAGCGGGTAAAGATCAGATGAATACTTGGTGAAGGTTGTAACCGCATGAAAAGGTGAGCGAAAGTGCCATTGCGGTAATGCAGTAGTATAGTTAGCCCAATCCTGAAGTGCGATGCCGGAGCAGTTGCTCAAATTCGATGAACTGGAATTAGACCTGGGTTCCTACCAGTTGCGCCGAAACGGTAGTGTTCTCAAGCTCGAAAAGATACCCATGGAGCTCCTGATTTTTCTGGTTGCCAGAAAGAACCAGTTAGTCAGCCGTGAGGAGATCATTGAAAAGCTGTGGGGCAATAACGTTTTCGTTGACTCCGAGCATGGCGTAAATACTGCCATCGGCAAGATCCGGCACGCTATAGGGGATGACCCCGATCAGCCCAAATTCATCGAAACCGTGGTGGGAAAGGGCTACCGTTTTATCGCGCCCGTAACCGTGCTTCCCGCCCACTCCGTCACCGATCAGAAAATTATCCCCGTTATCTCGCCCGCAGCCAAATCGCAGGTCCGTACGCGCTCCCTTTTGATTGGTGCGTGTGTTTTCTCCGTGCTCTTTGCCACATTCTATTTTGGACTGCGACGGCTTTGGCCACCCACCCCGGCCGGCCGGACCATGTTAGCGGTCTTGCCTTTTCAGAATCTCAGCGGCGATCCCGACCAGGACTATTTCAGTGACGGCATGACCGAGGAAATGATTACTGAGCTTGGCCGTTTGGATCCACAAAGACTCGGAGTTATCGCGCGCACCTCAGCCATGATCTACAGGCATTCGAACAAGGGGGTCGTCGAGATTGGGCGCGAATTAGGAGCAAATTATATTCTCGAGGGCAGCGCCCGCCGCGAAGGCGGCCGTGTGCGCATTACCGCCCAGCTTATCCAGGTCCGTGATCAGAGCCACTTGTGGGCTGCGGAATACGACCGCGAGCTGCGCAGCGTTCTGGAAGTCCAGACTCAAGTGGCAAGCGCCATCGGCAGTGAAGTCCGCCTGAAGCTGACACCGGCGCAGCGTGTCCGCCTGGTGCGGACTCGCTCGGTCGATCCCGAGGCTTACGAAGCCTATCTAAAAGGTCGCCATTTCATGGAGAAATGGACCGAGGAAGAAACTAGGATTGGCCGCGAATATTTCGAGCAAGCCATTCAAAAAGATCCGAATTATGCTCTCCCCTACGCCGGATTGGCCGATTCTTATGTGTGGGGTCGAGCCGGATTGCCGCCGGAGGAAGCCTTCCGGCGAGCCAGGACGGCCGCTACCAAGGCCCTGGAATTAGATGACACCCTTGGTGAACCGCACGCTGCGTTGGCACAGATCAAGTTCACCAATGATTGGGACTGGGCTGGCGCTGAGGCGGAATTCAAACGTGCCATTGAACTGAACCCTAACGACACCAATGCGCTCCACATGTACTCCCACTACTTACTCTCAATGGGACGCGTCGAGGAATCCTACGCCATCACCAAACGCGCTCTGCAACATGACCCGCTTTCTCCGGCCATGCAGCTTCACCTCGGTTTTCAGTACCTGACGGCCCGGCAATATGACGATGCCATACAGCAATACCTGAAACTTCTGCAGATCGATCCCGGCTACCCGGATGCCCACAATCAATTAGCTGTGGCTTACCGGAAAAAGGGGATGTTCGACCAATCCGTGGCCGAGTATCTTCAGGTCGAAACCCTCCTCGGACTGGTCCCGGAACAAACCGCACCACTCAAAGCGGCGTATGCGAAGTCGGGAATGAGAGGCTTTTGGCTAAAGGTGCTGGAGTTTACAGAACCCTCGGAGCAGAGCGATATCTCGCCCTATCAGATCGCCTCGTACTATTCGATTCTCGACAAGAAGAATGAATCGTTTAAGTGGCTAAACAAAGCCTTTGATAGCCACGATGCTCTCCTCGTAGCCGTGAAGACAGATTCCGATTTCGATAATCTGCACTCCGATCCAAGATTTGCAGACCTTCTCCGCCGCATGAACCTCCCCCGTGACTAAATGACGAAGGGGTTTTCCTATGCGCTCACGGAGGCTGTACCCAAGACTCGCTTGGACCCGTGGGCCCAGACCAAGCCGTTTCCCCATTCCCGGGACCTCGGCACCGGCCAGCTCTTGACACTCCCGGACCCAAACTTGTATAATTAGCACTCGATAGACGTGAGTGCTAACAACCGTCGTTCCTTTGGTTTCCCGGCACTTAAACCCACTTAACCCACAGTTTATGAAAGGAGTCAGTACGATTATGGCCAAATTTACGCCGTTGCACGATCGCATCCTGGTCCGTCGCGTGGAGGAAGCAACCACCACCCGCGGGGGCATCATTATTCCCGATTCCGCCAAAGACAAGCCGCAGGAGGGCGAAGTCGTCTCCGTCGGCCGTGGTAGGACCAACGATGAAGGCAAGGTTTTCCCCTTGGCAGTAAAAGAGGGCGATCGCATCCTGTTCGGCAAATACGCCGGCACCGAGATCAAGATTGATGGCGAAGACTTCATCATCATGAAAGAAGATGAAGTGCTTGGCGTCCTGAGTGGCGCAGCCAAGAGAGAAACCGCAGGCGCTCGCAGATAGTTTGTCCCTGAGTGTCCGGTTTTTGAGCACGAGGGATTCAGGCGAATCACGGCGCGCAATCGCAAAACGCGATTGCAATAAAGCGCCGGAGCAGCATCCATTCAAAATCTTCACGAGGAGAAAAGAATTATGGCAAAGCAAATTGTTCACGGAGAAGAGTCGCGGCAGGCGATTCTCCGCGGCGTCAACCTGTTGGCTGACGCTGTGAAAGTCACGCTCGGCCCCAAGGGCCGCAACGTGGTCATCGAAAAGAAATTCGGTTCGCCGACCATTACCAAGGACGGCGTCACCGTAGCTAAAGAAATCGAACTCAAAGACAGCCTGGAAAACATGGGCGCCCAGATGGTTCGCGAAGTCGCCAGCAAAACCAGCGACGTCGCCGGCGATGGCACCACCACCGCTACCGTTCTCGCCCAGTCCATCTATCGCGAAGGCGTCAAGACCGTCGCCGCCGGCGCCAACCCCATGGCCATGAAGCGCGGCATTGAAAAAGCCGTCAACATCGTCTGCGGCCAGATCGACCCCAAAACCGGCGAACGCGGCAAGGGCGAACTAGACAAATTCTCCAAACCCGTCTCCGGCGAAATGATTGCGCAGGTGGGGACGATTTCGGCGAATAACGATGAGACCATTGGGAAGATCATTGCCGAAGCCATGAAGAAAGTCGGCAAGGATGGGGTCATTACGGTTGAAGAGTCGAAGACGCTGGAGACGCAGTTGGAAGTCGTCGAAGGCATGCAGTTCGACCGCGGCTATCTGTCTCCCTACTTTGTGACCGATCCGGAGCGCATGGAAGCGGTTCTGGAGAACGGTTACATCCTGATCCACGAGAAGAAAATCAGTTCGATGAAAGATTTGCTGCCGTTGCTGGAGCAGATCGCGAAGAGCAGCAAGCCGCTGCTGATCATCGCTGAGGATGTGGAAGGCGAAGCACTGGCGACCCTGGTGGTCAACAAGCTGCGTGGCACGCTGCAAGTCTGCGCCGTCAAGGCTCCGGGCTTCGGCGATCGCCGCAAAGCCATGTTGCAGGACATTGCCACCCTCACCGGCGGCAAAGCCATCACCGAAGATCTGGGCATCAAGCTGGAGAACGTGCAGATGGCCGATCTGGGCCAGGCCAAGAAGATCACGGTGGATAAAGACAACACCACGATCGTCGAAGGCAAGGGCAAGCACTCGGAGATCGAAGGCCGGGTAAAAGAAATTCGCAGCCAGATTGACAAAACCACCAGCGACTACGACCGCGAGAAATTGCAGGAGCGGTTGGCGAAGCTAGTGGGTGGCGTTGCCGTGATCAAGGTTGGCGCCGCGACCGAGACAGAAATGAAAGAGAAGAAGGCTCGAGTCGAAGACGCCATGCACGCCACGCGTGCAGCCGTCGAGGAAGGCATTGTCCCGGGCGGTGGTGTGGCGCTGGCGCGCTGCGTCCCCGCACTCGACAAGCTGAAGCTCGAGGGCGATGAGCAGATCGGTGTCAACATCGTGAAGCGCTCTCTGGTGGAGCCGTTGCGCCAGATCGCCGAGAACTCGGGTGAAGAAGGCGCCATCGTGCTGGGCAAGATCAATGATTCGAAGGACAACAATTTCGGATATAACGCCCTGACCGGTGAATACGAAGACCTGGTGAAGGCGGGCGTGCTCGACCCCACCAAGGTTGTGCGTACTGCGCTACAGAACGCAGGCTCAATCGCGTCGTTGATGCTTACGACCGAAGCCCTGGTTGCTGAAATTCCGGAGGAGAAGAAAGGCGCTCCTGCGGGCGGAGGCGGCCACGGCGGCATGGAAGGCATGTACTAGGACTAGCCGTCCAGTCAGACGCGCCTTCGGCGCAACAACGAAAAGCCCTGCTCTCACAGAGCGGGGCTTTTCTTGTTCTTTATTTATGTAGCACAAGGCTTCGCTGGGGTTGCCACGATTTGTGCCTCGGGTTGCAGCGTGCCACTGCAAAGGACAGCAGATTGCTCACCTGCTGAAGCCGGTTCGGAATGACAAAACAGGGATATATGATTGAGCCTTGGTTCGATAGCGAACGCAAATTCAGCGCCCTTGGGATTTATCTCATTATTGTCCAACTAATCGCGGTGGGACGCATCCTACAGTTATCGTCTTGGTCACTGTCACTTCCAAGGCGCTGCCACCGCTGTTGCGGTCGTCGTGCGAGCCGACCGCAACAGTGGCACTTGTTTGTTGGCATGGCCGAGGTCTGTCCGGTGCTAGACTCGGCTGATGCGGACGGACATATTGCCTTTATGTGACAAGCATTACCGGGCGATGGAGATGTCCTCGGCGCCCTTCAGCGCGGATTATTCGATTGAGTTCTTCCGCTGCACGGCCGAATTTTGCCGCCGCTGTTTCAGCGAACGTCTGGGATACGTAACTCCGGAGTGGGCGGAGCCGCCGCAAATTTCTCCCAACCAGCCGCGCTGCGACTACCATAACCGTCCCATGTTCATTTCCAGCCTAGACCGGCAGCGTAATCTCATCCGCTATGCCTGCCCGGAACCCAACTGCGCCGAGAGTGGGAGCGAAACGATTGCGAAGGGCGGACAGGTGCGCTCGCCGGGGTAAGACGGGGCATGGCTGCGAATTGCGCATGGTTGTGTTCGATGTCGAACGCAGTAACTTCAATATTAACTTCCGATTTGCGTAGGCTGCGAAACAACCCTTATTTAATGCGGTCATCCAAGATAGCAATAAGTCCGGGGAGCGTATTCTCCCTTTGACTTATGTGTCTTTATATCCGGCCGGTGCTTTATGACGAACACTTTCGAAAGATGGGTACATAGCGAGAACGACGAAAGTAGAAGTGAACCCCGCCTCCCTTACGTCCGTCGGGAAACCGATTCTTCTCGTGCTTTTGTCGAGAAGGGCTGGATTTACATGGTGTGCAGTACGGCCCGGCTAGATGATGGGCGCGATGAGTGGGAGAGCAAGCCGAATTAGGGGTTTTGCCCGGAATGCTGCGCTTCTCCGGGGGTCTGCACTCTGCGAGGGACCTCTAACTCCCTTCGACTTCCTTCAGGCGCATTCGGAATGACCAGGTAAAGGCGGCGGAGAGTCCGCGTCGCGCGGATCAAAGTCACGGCGCGGCGGACAAGAGTGTCCGCGCCACACAATTCAGCATGCGGGAAACGTCAGCATCCTCATCCTCCTAACGATAACCTGCTTCCTCTAAAATGGAGATTATGAACTCGAAGAGCGCTCCTGTGGTCTCGCAAAACGCACCGAATCCTTTGCAGATTTTTGAACTGGCAACCGGTTTCATGCGCGCAAAACATCTATTCGTCGCCGGGGAGTTGGGGATTTTCGAGAAGCTGGCCGAGGGTCCCGCAACCTTTGATGAGCTGGCTGCCAAACTGGGCACGCCACGCCGCACTACCCGCATTGTCGCCGACGCCGTTACCGCGCTCGGACTGCTCGAGCGTCAGGGAGACAAGTACCGGAACAGCGCGCTGGCACAGGCGCACTTGAGCGGCAGTGGCGGCGCGGTGGACATGCGGCCTTTCCTGCGTTTCTGGAACCGCCTGAGCTACAAACGCTGGCTGGGCCTGGAAGATTCTGTCCGCCAGGGAAAAGGGGTGGCGGGCGAATTCAACTTTACGCCAGAAGAACAGAAGATTTTTTCTGAAGGCGTGGAGGCCTTCTCGGCAGGTGACGCGCTCGCGCTGGCGTCGGGATATGACTTCAGCCGGCACATGCGTGTTCTGGATTTGGGCGGCGGGACGGGTTCGTTCCTGAAGGCGTTGCTGCAACGCTATCCGAAATTGCAGTGCACCTTATATGAGCTCGCAACCGCGGCGGCGGTCGCGCGCAAGCGACTGGCGGAGGATCCGCAAGGGCAGCGAATCGAAATCGTGGAAGGCGACTTCCTCAAAGATCCGCTGCCGAAAGGTCACGACGTGGTGTTGCTTGCGCACGTGATACACGCGCTCGTGTCCGAGAGTAATTTGGAATTGCTGCGGCGCGCGCGGCAGGCGGTTGCTCCCGGGGCACGGTTGCTGATGGTGGACTTCTGGATGAATCCCACGCACACGGAGCCATTGGCCGGCGCTTTGATGGCAGGCGAGTTCCTGGTGGTAGGGGGAGCGGGCGATGTTTACAGCGTCGAGGAGGCGCGTGGTTGGTTGGATAAATCAGGCTGGCGTTTTGTGGAGCTCAGGCCGCTGGGCGGGCCGATCTCGCTGCTGGTGGCGGAAGCTGGGTAGGGTACGGACATGGTCTGCTGAGGTCGGGTAGTATTAATTCCGCGATGCCCCTCGACGAGCTTCATCCCTTCAACGACGCCGAAATCGCGAATATCCCTGCCAAGCGTGGTGTGTACGTTCTCTACCAACTGCAGAATCCATTAGACGCGAATGGCTCGGGAAATCTGCGCACGGCAGTGATCCGCGCCAAAGCTGGATTGCCTAACGCGACTCATTTTGCGGTGGAAATTCTGGACGTCAGCGCGAGCGCGCTGCGAGCGCGAGTGCGTAAGCTTCGGCAAGAAATGACCCAGGTGAGAAGCGCGGGGGTTCGGCGGGACGCGAAGGTGAGGGCGTAGACGCCGGGTCTGTCGACTCTTTTCCTACTCCTGACGCAGCTCTGGCGATCTTTCCAGTACGATTTATGTGGCAATGCTTCTCCGCTGACATCTGTCGCGCTCCACAGGACAGCAAATTCCCGTTGACTTCTCCGACGCTAGTAGGTTTCGCTGCTCTTTTGGCTTGTGGCGCACGAAACAGTGCTATCATCGTGCGCTCGAACTTCTCCCTCGCTTCCGGCCCCTTCCCTGTATTCGGGTTCTTTCATGCCCTTGAGTGTAAACTCCTATGACTTCAATTGATGAAAATGAAAATACCCCACGTGAAACTCGGCAAGCCTGCGAGCAGTCCGATCACCCCGAACCGCCAATCTCTCCAGCATTACAAAACTTGAGCCGCCATCGCAAACCCATCATGCCAAATCGTGTAACCACAAGACGCATTGGCTCGACTATGTGACATTTGGCATGGAATTGCTCGGGTTCGTTGTTCTCTGTGTTTATGCCGCTTACACCATCAAGATTTACCGCGCTAGCAAGCAATCCGCTGATGCTGCCACCAGTGCAGCGAAAACTGCCGCCGAACAACTTGAAATGACAGAGAGACCTTGGATAAAGATTGTTGACGTAAAAACCCATGGAAACAATCCCGTCATACCAGCGCTGAGTTTTCAAAATATCCGTCCATTCGATGGAGTTAGCCAGCAGACTACGGTGTTGACTTTGAATCGTACTTCCCAATTTGGAGCGACACATACTGGAATACGATCAGCACGGACCAAAAACGGTACTGCGACGCCTCTCCAAAGTCTAGGCCAGTGAACTACACAAGCAGGGTTTTGTTCCCTGATGAGCCACTCGACTGGAGCCGGGCCGGGCGTTGCAACTCCCCGCCCCGAGACCATCAACCATTTACCCGACCAAGGCAGCACCGACTACATTCTTCCTGTGGTGATTGTTTGTGCCAACTATCAATTTGACGCTTCCCCCAATCTATCAGACGAGAGCCTTGTACGAAGTCTTCCACTCCGAGGATGAATCGCGCTTCTTTGAGGTCGGCAAGGGCGTTCCTCAAAGAAGGCTTTTGCTGACAAGAAACGAACTCGCGGATGACGCCAATCTGCGAGAAAAGCAGGCGCAGCCCAAAGCTGCGCCTTTTTTGTTGCCGCGCGGAGACACGGTTTGGAAGTGAAGCTGAAGGAAATCGAGATTGCTCGCTTCGGTCAGGAGGGCAATAACTTAAAGCGCACAAGCAGGAGTTAACAAGACAATACGGAACTCGGGTGGGCAAGGGGGAGCTATGGGCAGCATCGGCAGCGCTGCCGGCTACAGGCCTACTCGGGATCATGATCGGCCAATTCAGGGGCCGCTCGCGATTACAACTCTAAGGACTGGGGATAGGAATGAAAACGGCGAAGAGTAAAGACTACGCAATGGGGATAAGGAGAGTCCGGGTCGGAGATGCTATCCGGAAGGAAAACAAAAACGGTAGCCGGAAAAAAATATGGGATACGAGGAAAAGATGGAATCCGAACGCAGAGAGGCGGAGCACAGCATAATCCCCACGGCAAAGAAACTCTCACGCGCAAACAACGCGGCGAGATTGGAGAACTCGCGTTTTTTTACAAGGCATTGAGTCTGGGAATGGGGGTGGCGAAGCCCTATGGAGACAGTTCCCGCTACGACTTTATTGCGAATTCGGGCGGGCGGTTGTGGCGAGTGCAGGTGAAATCGGCGCACTGCGGGGACAGGTACGGTGGCTACTGCATGCATGCGCATGGGAATGCCCACATGAGGCCTTATACGGCAAAGGAGATCGATGTCCTGGTGGCGTTCATTATGCCGGAGAACCTTTGGTATGTGGTGCCGATCGCGGCTTTCGTGAGGATCAAGAGCATGAAGTTTTTTCCGTCGAGTAAGAGGAGGCGCTCGCAATTCGAGAAGTATCGGGAAGCGTGGTGGCATCTAGGATGCGAGGGCGAGTAGGCGAGGTTAGGTAAGCTGCGCAGGTGAGACATAGTCGGCTGCCGGTACGGCGTTTGTTGTTGCGGCGATTTGTCTCACCTCGCGTTTAGCTGAAGATTATCGGATGGCGAAGATCTTCACGAACACTGGGGTGTCGCCAGTGAGGTGCGGCCAGATCATGTGGTAGCCCCAGAGATGCACCCAGGCGTTGCCGGTACGCAAGGTGAGATACGCCTTCACCATGCCGGGCCCACCGAACAGCAGCACGATAAAAATTACCGAGAGTGCAGCATGGGCGGGCGAATCGTAGCGCGTCCAGTATTCGGTGAGGTGCATGGCGGCATAGGTGAAGCCGCTGAGAACACAGGTTGCCGCCGTGGAGCCGGTCAGTTTCTGGTAGCGCGGCACCAGGATGGAGGTGAGAAAAATCATAATGGGCAGGCCGGTGCCGAAAAGCGAAAGTGCGAAAGTTAATGCACCGCCCAGCGCGAGCTGGTGCGCGGTGAGCCGCCAGATGGCGGAGCCGGGAAGATCGAAGATGAGTCCAAGGGCGAGAATCACCACGATCACGAGAGCGTCGTTGAGGGGATTGCTGGATTTCAAGCAAAGCTGCTCGCGCGAGTAGCCCCGCCGCCGGAAAAATAAATAGGGGAGAGCAGCGTAGAAAGTGAAGTTGTAGAGCGCCCAGGCAAAAGCTTCGCTCGGAGTCACGGAGTCGCTCAGACCGAACATGCTGCCGGGGAGATGCAGGCCGGTACCGTGTGATCCGATGAAGCGGCCGACGAATTGTCCGGCGATGAGCACGACGGCACCGTAGAGCAATAGTCCGACGGTTTCCCGCAATGCGACAGTGGGCTCCGGAGCGTGCGCCGCCACATCAACCACGCGGCGGCGGGTTAGGCCGTAAGCAACAGCGATAAAAATAAGTGCGACGACGGGGCCAAATATTTCGAAAAGCACGCGCGCCCGATAAGGCACACCTGCCAGCATTGGCTGGTTGAATGGTACGGTACCGTGGGCGAGGAAAGGGATGGCCGCCGAGAAGCCCACCCACGCGGCGAGGCCTATCTGCACGATGCGGTTGCTGAAAACCCGGGACGGCCAACGTCGTTTGCGTGCCGGAGTCGGCATAGTTGCGGTCATATTTCCCTCTTGAACGGACGGAAGGCGCCGGACTGCCGGTGCGGAGGTGCGGCGAAAGTATATCCGAGAAATCGTAGGTGGGGATGGCAGGATGTCGAAACAATTTTACAAACTTGTGATATTCCGCTGACAATGCTTCCTTGAAACGAGGCTAGGATGGCAGCTTACCGAGGTGAGACGGATTGGCGCTCTTGAGCCAGTGGAGTCTCACATCAGCAGGATTGATTCGGTATCTACTCTCAACCTACAAAAGGAGAAGTTAGAATGGCACGTGCATTTGGCCGCACAATCGCGCTATCGCTATCGCTGGCCGTCCTGCTGGTGTTCACGCAGAGCGCAGCGGTAGCGCAGTACAAAGTCACAAAATTGGTGGCAGACCAACCCGGGCACGCACCCCACATTGATCCGAATCTGAAGAATGCGTGGGGACTGGCATTCGGTCCCACCAGCCCGATTTGGGTAAGTGATAACGATACCGGGGTGTCGACGCTCTACGATGGAATGGGAAACCCGCAATCGCTGGTGGTGGCGATTCCTCGCGGGGCGGCGTCGATGATTTCTCTGGGTTCGCCGACCGGGATCGTGTTCAACAGTTCTTCAAACTTTGTGGTCACGGAGAATGGCAAGTCGGGGGTGGCATTCTTCATCTTCGCCACTGCCGACGGCACGATCAGCGGCTGGAGCCCCGGCGTCGACCTGACCAATGCCATTATCGCGGTGGACAATTCGAAGTCACTCTCGTCGTATACCGGACTGGCGATTTTGAATAATGCGGCGAACGGGGAGAGCTTCCTCTATGCAGCGGATGCCGGGAACAACCGAGTGGATATTTTTGACGGCAAGTTCAATCTGGTGAAGTCGTTTACCGATACCACGATTCCGGCGGGATTCGCGCCCTATGGGATCCAAGTATTTAACGAGAACCTGGTGTTCGTCACCTACGCCAGTACCGGCAATGCGCCGGGGGGATTCATCGACGTATTCGGGCGGCATGGTGGATTTGTGAAGCGTCTGGCCTCCGGCGGCAAGCTGAACCAACCATGGGGAATGGCACTGGCGCCCAACAACTTTGGACCGTTTAGCAATGCGCTGCTGGTGAGTAATAACCTTCCGAACGGCACCATCAATGCATTCGATTTCAATACTGGCAAGTTCCTGGGGCAGCTTAAGAACCGCTTTGGACAAATTATAAGTATCGACCAGCTATGGGGATTAGCGTTCGGGCAGCAGGGCGGTGGGAATGGCCGCAGGAATCAGCTTTTCTTCACCGCGGGTCCAAATAATTATGCCAACGGCCGTCTGGGAGTGATTGAGTTTGCACCGTTGAATTAGTGGTGAATTGACGAGGAAACAGAACTGGTGATGTTGTAAAACAGTGCGGTGATTTACGGGGCACATACTCTCCAATGTGCCCCTTTTTTTTGTTGCGGGTATTTTGGCTGCGACAAATGTTGTCTACCAGTAGGTGAAATTAAGTTTGTCCAACCAGATTGAGTAGGGCTCCTGGGTGCCGTTGCCGTCCATCTGATAGTTGATCGTTATCCCGTTCCAATGGGTTGCGGTGGGACTCTCATAGTAGTTGAGAGTGGCGGTCTGACCGTTGAGGGTAATGGTCTGGAACAGCAGATGATTGTCGGATGTGCGCTGCACCTGGATGGTCAAGTGATTCCAGGCATTATTGTTGGGATTGCAGGCGATGCCGGTGGGATGCCACTTTTGTCCCTGGTTATCCCAGATGTCCCATTGATGGCCGCCGGTGATACGACATTCGTGTCCCCAGATGAAGGACTGGCCGTCCACGAACTGATTGATATCGAACTCGAGAGCCTCAGAGGCGGGGATATTAGTGCCGTAGAAGTAGACGTCGTAAGTGAAATTGTGGGTGTTGGCGTTAATTTTCTTATCCGCGTCGGGGAGGCCGTGGGAAGAAAAATCACCGATGAGGTGATTGTTCCAGAGGGCGTCGGCGTATTGGGTTTTGCCGCCGATGTCGAACTCAGTTGCATTCCCGCTCATGGACGGTGAACTCACGCCTTGTTTCATGGCCCAAGTCACTTGCGGCCCGTTCGGACTGCAAGAGTTGCAGATCGAGTAGGACAGAGGGAGGAGACCGTAACCAGTCCATCCACCGCCCTGATGCAAGTTGGAGAAGGTGTTCCCCGACGGCGGAGGCGCACCGGAGTTGGAACCGCCGGCCGCGGATTGGCTGACCGTGATGGTGACAGGCGTAGTGGCGGAGCCGCCACAATTGTCCCACTCCTGGACGGTGGTGTTATAGGTGCCAGGAGTCAGCGACAAGCTGGTGTTTAGTTTTGCGCCGCTCACTTTGAAGGCGAGGGTGCCTGAGTTGGTGAACACACCCATGGAGGCCACTCCTTTGGAACAGGCGGTTGTGGCCGACGCAATGTAAGGGACCGGCGACCCTACGGTGCTATTGTTCGCCGGAGACGAGACCTGCACTCCGGGTTGCGAGGAATTTGTCGTGGTGTGGGATGTGAGTGATCCCCCGCCGCAACTGGTAAGTATGGGCACCAGGACGCCAAGGAAAAAGATCGGTAAACAGAACTTCTTCACGCAAAAACTCTCCTGTTGTGGATTAAAACGAGGCGGCAGTAACTTAAAGTAGTGCTTTAATGTTTGTTCAAGTGGCGTAATCGCAGGTTTGTGGAATTGCCCGTTCGGACGAGCCTCAACTTACCTGGATTTTTTGGAGTTACTGAATTGTACGGGAGGATGGGCCTGGGTTCAAGGGGGAGCACGAAAAGGGATAGGCTGTTGAACCAGGATCGGAAGCGACGGAACAGCCCTGGCCACCGGAGTTGGGAGTCACTTGGGATGGCGCGGGAGCGAAAACACCGACAGCGTCTTACCGACTTTTGCAAAATCCGGATCGGCGGTGACCAACCAGGCGCGATGGTCGATGGCCAGTTCGGCTGCGAAGGAATCCGCATAGCCCAGGCTGTGCTTGTGTTTTAGAGCAGCGGCGCGGGTGGCGCGCTCGCGATCGGCGCCTATGACCGCGATGGGCATTTGCTGAAGCTTGGAGTGGGCTTCGTAGGCCTTGGCTTCTCCGTGGTGCCTCCAAGCCAGGTAGAACACTTCGCCCCAATTGATAGCCGACATCAGAAGTGGTGAATCGTAGTGCAAAGCTTCGCCGAGCAGGTGACGAACTTTTTCAGCGACACCGCGCCGTCCTTCAAAGTAAGCGATGAGAGCATTGGCATCGAGGACGTAGCGCCGCATAGCGGAACGAGAACGGGATGAATGACGCGTCACTTGATCGGGCTTGACTTCTTCCTTCACTTGTTCTCTTTCTCTCGCGCGCGCTCCCTGCGCCGCTCTTCGAAAGAATCCTCAAACATGGAAGTCTTTCCCCGGGGAGTCTTCAGAAAGCCCATGAAATCGTCCAAGGTACGTTCGGTAATGGGTTGAAGAAGAAGGGTACCCTGATCTTCAATCCAGGTGGCGGGGGTTCCTTTTTGAAGTCCGAATTGCTCGCGCAACTCGGCCGGGATGACGACCTGGCCTTTGGAGCTGATCCTCGTGTGATAGCTGCGCATCGAGGTATCTTACTATGCTGTAAGACGTAAGTAAAGCGTCTTACTATGCGGGGGGGGGCGATTCATCCGAGATGGCGGAGTCCTGATTCGCCAATCAAAGTTCGCGAGCGAGGGCGCCCGCGCCACACGGTTGGTGGGTGGGACAGGTGGAAGGGTTCCGCGCAGGCATCCCCTGAGTCGGTAACACCATCATAGAAGTGCTCATAACTTGTTCACCTCTCCGCACTAACGATAAATCAACTCTTTAAGCAAAGGTCAATCATGAACAAATGCATAGTGAGAACACTGATCACCACACTGCTGCTGAGCCTGGGGATGCTCTGGGCACAACAGGACCCGAATTCCAGCCAGCAGCCGGCAGGCAGCAGCTCGGCCAGCACTCCCGACAAAACAACGCTTCCGGACAACACCAAGAACAACCAGCGCGACCGGAACAAATCTGAAGCGACGGCTGACCAGCAGAAGAACAACAAGTCCGATCGCGAACTGGCGCGGCACATCCGGCGGGCGCTGGTCAAGGACAAATCGCTTTCTACTTATGCGCACAATATCAAGGTCATCGTGCAGGATGGAATGGTGACGTTGAAGGGGCCCGTCCATACCGCGGAAGAAAAGCAGGCGATCGAGGCCAAAGCTGCTGAGGTCGCGGGAGGCGCGGACAAGGTGAAGAGCGAAATCGAAGTTGGCAGCAGGCAGGCCAGCAAGAAACCATCGCCCGGCAAGATGGCTAACCAGTAAGCGATTCATAGATTAACAAAAGGAGCTCTAGATGGCAGGAAAAAATACAGCAGTATTTGGACTTTATCGCGATCGCGCCAGTGTTGAAGGCGCGGTTGATGCGTTGCGGCAGGAGGGATTCCGCAATACCGACATCTCAGTTCTCTTCCCAGAGAACCAGGGCACGAAAGATTTTGCTCATGAAAAAAGCACCAAGGCACCGGAAGGAACGGCTACTGGCGCGACGTCCGGAGCTGTGGTGGGAGGAACCCTGGGCTGGCTGGCGGGCATTGGAGCACTGGCGATCCCGGGTCTTGGACCATTCATTGCGGCGGGACCGATCGTTGCCGCTTTGGCCGGGGCAGGCGCAGGCGGAGTGGTTGGTGGCATCACCGGAGCGCTGGTGGGAATGGGAATTCCGGAATACGAAGCCAAGCGCTACGAGGGTCGCATAAAAGAGGGCGGCATTCTGCTGTCGGTGCATGCCGACGACTCGAAGTGGGTGTCGAAGGCGAAAGACATTCTGAAACGCACAGGCGCCGAAGATGTGGCATCGAGCGGCGAGGCCAGCGCGGATTGGCAGAAGAGCGATAAGCCAATGCCTCGCGCCAGCTAAGAGCAGCACTCAGTGAGAAATCCCCTCGATTGATTTTGGGGAGATTTTTTTGTGCGGTACACCCCGGCGGGGGCTAAGGCCCAATACTCTTCACGGCCTCGACGCGGCCCTTGGAAGGGCCGCTCTTCCACGGTGGTGGTCACATGGTGGGCCTGTCTGGCACCTGCCGCTGGCGACTGGCATGGTAGGTGGCAACCCCAGCACGGGCGAGGACGCCCGCGCCTACATTGGGTCGCGTTAGAGCAGCCGGCGCAAATTATTCAGGAATCAGTCTTTGTGGCGGATGAAATAGTGCCATTTGTCGAGGTTGGCGGGCACGGCGATGTCGAAGAAGCCGACCATCATTTCGTTGTAGGTTTGATCGCCCCATTTGACGGGGCTGTCGGGGTCGGGATTGTGGGGATTATTTTTCGAATTGTCATACCAGGCGACGGCCTGCAATTCCGTGCCTGCCTTCAGGAAACGTGGCTTCGCCAGACGGTAACTCAACTGCCAGTAAAAATCGTAGTTCACGCGGACCAGAGTCTCGATTTTTGAGGGAGCATGATACGGGTCGGCCTGGTCGTGTGGGGCTTTGTCAGGCACGGATTTGTCCGGAAGGGCTTTTTCCCGGAGAGGCTTCTCCCAGAGCGAAGTGTCAGGGGAAACAATGTTGTATTCGAAGCGCTTGCCGCGAAGATGCATGTGCGGGAAAAAGCTAAGCAGGGTAGCGTCGTTGGGCAGGGTGCCATGGACCTCGACCCGGTAATTGTCGGTGGCCGGAGGAATCGGAATGGTGTCGTGGTCATTGGCTAACTGCAAGGTGATCACGCGCTGTGTGGGTGGGTGTTTGGCAAAGACGATGCCGATGCTGGTCTGATCAGATGAGGCGTGGCCGTTGGTGGTGTAGTGCATCTGGAAGACGAGGTCGGAGTGGGCGGGAATGAATTTTGCCATGCCATCGGGCCAGTGGTCGGGAGAACTGCCGGGGGCGTAGACGAGAAGCATGTCACTGTCAGTGGAATGGGCTTGGTGGCGAAGTCTCTCGTCGCCAAGAGTCGAGGCGGTGAAGGGCGTGCCGACAGGCGCCTGGCGCAGCCAGCTCGAGTCGGGCGGACGGATGTAGACAACCGCGTGATGGACGTGGGCGTGGCTTGAGGGGCGGACCTCTGACATTTGTACCCACTTGTCCTGGGTGAAACCGGTGGGGACGATTTCGTAGGTGTATTCGACGTCGCCATGAGCAGGAATTGCTACTGTCTTGGGCATCTTGATGATGACATCGGGCTGCGGAATGTTCCAGCCTACGGCTCGGTTGGGCGGAGAAGGGGCGTCGTGCGGATTGCCGGCGGGGGCGGCAGCATCGGCCCAGGCGATTAAGGTTTGGATTTGTTGTGGGGTGAGCGATGGGTCATCTGCGAAGTGGCCGCAACAGGGATCGGCAAACCAGGGCGGCATTTTCCGGGAGCGGACAGCGTCACTGATGGCACGTGCCCAGGGCCGCGTCTCTTTGTAGGTGACGAATGGCAGGGGGGCGATTTCTCCCGGGCAATGACAGGTCTGACAGTGCTGTTGGAGAATTGGGAGGACATCTTTATAGAAGGTAGGCGTGGAGGTTGCGGAAGCGCGCGCGCTCGAACTCTGCGTGGCCGGTTTAGTGCTTGGTAATTGCGCCGCAAGTAATACGACAACCGTACGAAGCAAGGTCTGAAGCAAAACTGAGACACTCCTGCTCTATTTATACCGCGCGCAGCGATGCGCAATTCAGTGTCGAGTGGCGTTAGAAATTAAGGTGGAGCATCCAAACGCATCTTTACGGCGCCATACCTCCGTCCACCCAGCGCTTGAAAAGATCGATTCGATCTTTCGGCCAGGCTCCATCGCAGGGCATGCTTCCGTCGGCAAGAGTGGTATAAATGGCGTCGGCACTGGCCTTGACCTCTTCGAAGGAGGAGAGATCGAGGCCGAAGGTCTTCATCTCTTCGACGTCGGGCGTGTCGCGGAATAAGGGGCGAATGTCTTTGGCGAAGCTCAGGGGCATTGGGAACCTCGGCGTGGGATATTAGCGCTTGCGGTCAAACTCAGCAATCAGCATTCAGCAATCATCATTCAGACAACATTACCATTGGAATGGGTTCCATGAACATCTCGCGAGATACGGCGCAAGAGTATGACGCGATCGTCATCGGGTCGGGTCAGGGTGGTACACCGCTGAGCAGGACATTGGCAGAGGCTGGGCCGCGTACCGCTCTTATCGAGCGCGAGCATATTGGGGGAACCTGCGTGAACGAAGGTTGCACTCCAACCAAGACGATGGTGGCTAGCGGACGGGTGGCTTATCTGGCGCGCCGTGCCGCGGATTATGGAGTTCGCACCGGTTCGATCAACGTAGACATGGCTCGGGTGCGACAACGCAAGCGTGACGTGGTGAACAGTTTCCGCAATGGCAGCCAGAAGCGCCTAGAGAAGACCGCGAACCTGGAGTTGGTCTTTGGCGATGCCAGCTTCACTGGGCCGAAGTCTTTGCAGGTGCGGTTGAAGGATGGCAACCTTCGAGCGGTGAGGGCAGAGCGGATTTTCATCAACGTGGGCACTCGGGCGTCCCGGCCGCAGCTGGATGGTTTGGATCGAGTCCCCTTCCTCGACAATACTTCGATTATGGAGCTCGATGCCGTGCCCGAACACCTGGTGGTTTTGGGCGGGGGATACGTCGGCCTGGAATTTGGGCAGATGTTCCGGCGATTTGGGAGCAAGGTGACGATTGTGCAAATGCGAGAGCAGTTACTGAGCCGCGAAGATCCGGACATCGCCGCCGAGGTGACAAAGATCCTGCAACAAGAGGGAGTGGAAGTTTTATTGAAGGCGAAAGCGCAGCGCGTCAGGCAATCTGAGGGACGCCTGAAGATAGAAATCCGCATCGAGGACCAGCAGCGAACGATCGAGAGCACGCACCTGCTGGTGGCGACAGGCCGCGTGCCGAACTCTGACCGATTGAACCTTAAGGTGGCGGGGGTCGAGACTGACGCGCAGGGATTTATCAGAGTTAATAACCGTCTGGAGACCAATGTGGCGGGCGTATACGCGTTGGGCGACGTCAAAGGCGGACCTGCGTTTACACACATTTCCTACGACGATTTCCGGGTTATTCGAGCCAATGTGCTGGAAAAGAAAAACGTCACAACCGACAACCGTCTGGTGCCGTACACGGTTTTTATCGATCCCCAACTGGGCCGCATCGGCTTAAGCGAAAGCCAAGCGCGCGAGGCGGGACGGAAAGTTCGGGTGGCGAAGTTAGCGATGTCATCGGTGGCGCGGGCGATTGAAATTGACGAAACGCGGGGTTTTATGAAGGCGATCGTAGACGCCACTACCGATCAAATTCTGGGAGCAGCGGTTCTTGGCATAGAAGGCGGAGAGATCATGGCTGTGCTGGAAGTCGCAATGATGGGAAAGCTTCCCTACACTGCGCTTCGGGATGGAATTTTCGCGCATCCCACGCTGGCGGAGTCTTTGAATAATCTCTTCATGGCGATGGATCAGAAGTAAACAGCGACGCGGTCGATGCCGCGAGCAACAGCAGATTCCCTTCGACTCCGCTCAGGGCAGGCTCTCCGGCCTGACGGCCCTCGGAATGACAAGGGGTGAGAGCTGGGTGTGTGTCACGTTTCATGTCCCTGCTGCTCGGTGACGTAACTTTGATTGTGTAAAAAGCAAGAGGGTGTAAGTTGGCTTTGGCCTCGCAAGCTAAAGCCTTTCCGAAAAGGAGACCTACACCCAATGGCGAAGATAATCCCGATCACGGAGCATTTCCAACATTTTCTGGCGGAGATGAAAGAGAGTTTGTGGGGCGATCTGTGTGGGCAGACTCGGCAGGCGTGGCAGCGGTTTTTCGAGCTGCAGTCGGAGCGGGAGCGCGACCGGTTTTCCGGGGCGGGACGCTATGAACGGCGGCGCGGGCGGCGGCGCATCTATCGCAACGGCTACTACGAGCGGGATTTCGTGACCCGCTTCGGCACGATCCGGCTGCGCATCGCGCGCACCCGTGGGAAGAGCTTTCTGCCCGTAGGGCTGAGACGGTTTCAGCGGCGGGCGGAAGAAGTCTCGCTGCTGATCCGGGAAGCGTTTTTGCGGGGCATCAGTACGCGGAAGTGGGTCGGGTGGTGGCCACGCTCACCGGAGAAACGGTGAGTGCGCAGACGGTATCGAAGCTGACGCGGGATCTGGATGAAGCGGTGCGCCAGTTTCATCAGGCACGATTGCGCGACGATTATGCCTATCTGTTTCTGGATGGAGTGAGCTTGCGAGTGCGACGACCCAGGGGGCGCAAACAGGTGCAGATGCTGGTGGCGTACGGCATCCGGCGCGATGGCACTCGGCACTTGCTGGCTTTTTTGCGCAGCCAGGGCGAAGGCCAAGCCGATTGGGAGGGGCTGCTGCAGGATCTGTATCGGCGCGGACTCGAAGGGCAGGCGCTGGAGCTGATTCTCACCGATGGTTGTGCCGGCTTGGCGGCGGCGATTCGCACGGTCTATCCGCGGGTGCGGCATCAACGCTGCTGGGTGCACAAGATGCGAAACATTTTAGAGAAAGCACGGAAGCGCGATTACGACCAAGTGAAAGCCGGAGCCCAGGCCATCTACCTGGCCGAGAGCCGGCCGCAGGCCGTAGCCGCCTTTCGCGCCTTCCGCTCCCGCTGGTGCCGGGCTTATCCCACCATGGTCCGGCGGTTGCAGCAGGATCTGCCCGAGTTGCTCTCGTTCTTCGCCTTCCCCCGCCACCTGTGGCGCAAACTGCGCACCACTAACATGATCGAGCGCTGCTTTGTCGAAGTCCGCCGCCGCACCCGACCCATGGTGTGTTTTGTGAACGTAGACAGTGTGGATCGCATCATCTATTCCATCTTCCAGAGATTTAACCTGGAATGGAAAACCCGCACCCTCAACCTTTTTACACAAGTAGCTTGACGTCACCCCGATTGAGCCATGCGCTTGACCTTCGTCGCGCTGACGTTCAGGATAGCGGCCGCTTGTTTCACGTCGATGAGAGGCTCGCACGTCATGCAAGCTCCGTTGCATTGGCGACCACGTCGCAACTGCGTGATCTATTTCTCCCATTGGCGGCGATCGTGGGTAAGCCACGGTACTGAGCGCGATATGACACTCGGCTCCCGCATGGGGAAAGGCTCACCGGGACTGATTGAAGTGGTTTGTTCACTTTGCGCCTATCTTGCAGCCCTATGGGTTCCGCTGAAAAGGGGATGAATGTCCGCAAAAGTTTCTCGGACATTCTGGTTGATAGCAATGCTCGGGTGTGTAGCACAAACAAGAGGACGATGTTTTTTGTCCGGGATTAGTTTCCGGACATCGGACAATACTAGAGTGGTTGCTTCTCAGCGCAACGCGAGAGCAATCGCCTCATACCCCTGAGGTGGTCCTTATCACCAAAGGTGACCAGTTGGGACCAGGTTTGGATGGGCCCTTTTTTCGAGTTAGAGTTTCTACTGTTGAATGCCTTCAATTCTCTTGCGCAATCGCCCTCTAGGTACTCGGCCGGCGGGACGTATTGTCGCTCATCCAAGCCGGAGGCGATTTGTCTGAGTTGTTCAGCCTTTACGTTGGCATTGCCGCTCTGCCCCTTCGCAGTAAGCCACAACCTCCCCGCGAAGCTCACGAAATCCGGCGATCGCGCTAAAGGTCGGCCCGATTTGTTGTCGAAGCTCGCAGGGATTACAGAAGCAGGTTGAACCGTGGCAATGCTGCGCTCCACGGCCTTTATCCAATCAAGATCACGCGCAGCCGGAGGGGTCTTGATGATTAACTGGTCCAGCAGACGCCGCGCAATTCGAGGTTCTCCGCGAGTTATTGCTTCTTTTGCGCCGTGCTTCAGTGCTTCTGAATTACCGGATTCACAAATCAAGTCCGCCGCTTGCGAGAAATCCGCGACGAACTTCGGGCACCAACATAGCGCACCAGTTTTCTTCAGGGCTGAGCGCGCCAAGATTCCAGGATCGTGTGAACTCATGCCGTGTGGATCGAGAAAACAACCTACCGAGTCGTGATATACCTGATAATGCCCGCATACGGCGCAGACCGCCAATGAGAGCTCATGGTTTTCAGCGGACTGATGGTCAGGCTTGAAAACAAGGGATTCGGGATCATCCTGCGCCTGCCGAATCGACCCACCTTTAATAGGCGCCTCATTATCGATCTGCCTTGCCATTTCCCTGGCGAGGGCCAGCCATTCGTTTGATTTCAGCACTTCCTTTTGAATGTCTCTCCTCCGCCAATCACTGTCGCAGTTGTGAACCAAAAGATAGTGAAGCAGATCGTGCACCCTGGACAAAGTCGCAACACCTTATTTTGCAATGCCTCCCGGAAATGCGGAGTCAGTTCGGAAATCACGTATTTACTTAACTCCAAGGTCTCGGTTTGGACCGAAAATTTCCGAACCGCCTCAGCTATGATCACGAGGGTTCGCACCACCAGAGTTCTCGGATAGTTCACCGGCAAATCTGAGAGCACCTCTGTCGGTTTGGGCTCGTGGATTGCGCCACACCCGCCAACTTCGGAGGGTGGTCGAGGTGCTTTACTGATTCTCTCACTGCTGTCCGTTCGCTCTCGACCGGGGTCAGGAAGGCGATACTCGCTGGCCATTGCTTCGGCTTCCCAATCCTTTAGGTAACGCGAAAGTGCCTGTATTTTGTGCTTGGCGTAACCGGGATCGCAGTACTTCTTGCTGCTGTACTGAACGCGTCCTGGAGCGCCCCTCCACGAGCGACGGCTAACACTTACCACCTCCGGCTTTACCTCGTCTGGCGGAATACGAAATGCGTTTAGAACTTCGGCGGATGCGCTTTCCAGACTGAAAATATGGGAGTGATATTCCCTGATATGTTCCTCGTCAAAATGCCTGGGGAGACTCGTGCAATATGCATGAAAAGTGCCCAAGCCCGTTCGCTGGCGACGCTTTCCGCTTGGTCGCGGCTGCGAGCGTACATGACAGCCACATGTGCGCCCTCCTGCGCGAGCGCGTGGCAGATGCGCTGCCCAAGCCCGCCATTGCCGTTTGTCACGTATCAAGGATCATTCGGGTGCGAGGCTCTTGTATTCGGGATGCCGAACATACTGCGAGAAGACCATCTCGAACGTTTGTGGCAGCACCGGCAGGGACGGAGGATTCAGTGTTTGCGTGCTTCCATCATGGATATTGATGTAAGGCATCTTGCCCCAACATGCGGAGTCTTTCTCGAAGGGTCCCAGCAATGTAATCGGCAAATTTGTGAGATTTACCAACACTGGGGATAGAGCGAAGTTGTAGGGTCGAGCCTGATCGCGGTTTAGCCTTCGCAGCGCCGCCATCACGTTCGGTGTACTGATGGCAATCCGTCGCATGACTGGCACGCTGAACCAGTCCGGTTTCTGGCAAGAGAACCCGAGAGCGCGGTCCAAAATCCATTGCCAGCCTTCTTTTATCCAGAGTGGCACCTCGCAGTCCGGATCGCGCCCTTCCTTCGGTCTGTAGTACAAGCCCAAGCCGTGCTCGCTGACTTTAACAAGCCGGACATGCGATCCGCTGCGCGAGTACAGCGAGTAGCGTTTCGCGGAGATGCCGTAACCGTAGAGTTGGCGCTGGACTCCGGCAGAATCGAAGTTTATATCCTCAATTCGCAGGATAGAACCTGGAATGGTCTTCTTGTCATACGGGTTCAACGCCTCAAA
>Ga0209471_1000325_pt1 | contig 33134 bp, 29 predicted proteins | sample GraSoiAngelo_128_FD_185885 | JGI IMG/M metagenome (GOLD analysis project Ga0209471, IMG submission 185885) | Grasslands soil microbial communities from the Angelo Coastal Reserve, California, USA - 14_0927_12_20cm (SPAdes) (version 2) | ecosystem: Environmental > Terrestrial > Soil > Grasslands ... | reverse complement strand
AGGGAGAGAAAGATTGCGCATCGCCACCGTCTGCGGTTTTCTCACTGTTCTCAGCGCGACGCTCTCCGGTTCCGCTCGGGCGCAGGACAATTACGAGATTCAAGTGTATGGCTACCAGACCGTCGAGCCGCATCACACCATGGTGGAGCTGCACAGCAATTTCACTTTCGAGGGCTCGAAAACGTTTGATAACGGCCTTCTGCCCACCAATCATCAGCTTCATGAAACGATTGAAATCACACGCGGCTTCACGGATTGGTTTGAGACCGGCTTGTACATCTTTACGTCGGAAAAAAGCGGCCAGGGCGTGCAATGGGTGGGCGACCACATCCGGCCCCGCGTGCGAATACCCAGGGAATGGAAGTGGCCCGTCGGGCTCAGCCTTTCCAATGAAATCGGCTATCAGCGGCGGGAGTTTTCGACCGACACCTGGACCTGGGAGATGCGGCCGATCATCGATAAGCAATCAGGGCCGTGGTACTGGTCGTTTAATCCCGCGTTCGACCGTTCCTTCCATGGCGACAGCGTCCATCAGGGAGTGATCTTCTCGCCGGACTTCAAGCTCAGCTATGATTTCACGAAAAAAATCACCGGGGGATTCGAGTACTACGGCGCAGTGGGCCCAGCCACGGATTTTCTTCCCGCCGGCCAGCAACAGCACCAAATCTTCCCGACGATCGACCTTAATCTTTCGCCGAATTGGGAAGTCAATTTCGGCCTCGGCGTGGGAGTGACCCATTCCACAGACCATCTGATCGCCAAAATGATTCTCGGCTATCGCTTCAATTTCTGAAGGGGGCCGAGGCAAATTCTTGTTCCACTTTTCAATTCCAAAAGGCATCCTTAGATGGCCAGCCGTCCCCATGTCCTGTTGTAGAATCAGAGTCAGTTTTTGGTTAGCGATGTCCGCCGTGGCCGCCTCGGCCACGGAATCCACCGCCGCCGTGGAACCCGCCGCCATGCCCGAATCCCTCATGCGCGAATCCCCTGCCTCGCCAGCCGTCCCGATCCCAGCCTCGGTGAAAGCCACGCCCGCGCCAGTCGTCCCGATCCCAGCCGCGATGCCAGCCCCAGCCGCGGCCATACCAGCCAGGATGACGCCAATACCAGTGGTACCAAGGCCCCACGCCAATGAATACGCCATTCACAAACCATTGGGGGCCGTAATAGCCGTACGGCGCGCAAGCGTAAGGGTAATAGTCATAATAACCATAGGGGCAGACCGGCGGTGGGCCAACATAAACCGGTCCGTAGTAACCAGGGCCAACACCCACGCCGACGAACACTCTTTGCGCGCTCGCGAACGACGCGCAGAACAGGCAAATGCCAAGCAAAGCTGCGAACCTTAGATATCGCATTGCCGGATCCCTTCCTGGCGCCTAGCTCTGTTCCGAACCACTCAAGTGCATCCACCCGGTGCCGTCAGACTAAGCCGCCTGCTCCATCTAACCCTGTCGCGGCCAGAAGGTTGCTTCTGCATGCGCTCAAGTTCTTCCCGCTCTGCAACGTCATCTGAGAAATCTAATATCAACTGAATCTGCTGGAGCTTGTCTTTGAGCGTGTCATTGTAAACGTCTATATCTGTTTTCAGGTAAACCGGACGGTCTGTCCCCAACGGTCAGCAAGAGATACCGGCAAAACAAAGTGGCGAATCTTCACCAGATACTTTGTCAAATAAGCATATCGATTTAGTTTTCTTCTAATTTGTCCAACCACAATTCCTGGGTGCCTCTCCATGATGGGAGAAAACGCCAAAACGGCGCTTTCTTTGTAACCAGTTGTCAAGCTTGTCTGACGGTGCCCAAAAGATAGACGCTGCGTCGTAGCTATTCTCTCTTCTTCCGAAATGGAGACGGTCGCTGCCTCCAAATCGACATCTACCAATCTCCGGGCTAATTCCCCTTTTTCCGTTCAGGATGGGGTTAATGGCCTGTTCCGAAACTCCCAAGATGAAAGCTAGATCACGCTGCGACCAACCGCGTTCCTCCATTTCCTCCTTGATATAGTGGCCGGGATGCTTCACGCAACTTTGTTACGGCAATCGGCAGCCCCGTTTTGGTTGCATCGTCGGTCTCTATCAGCGCCAGCTTTGCCCTGCTATGAATTGCACAACTGCGTATAAATCGAAACTGAGACACAACCTCGCTGCCCAGAACCTTGCATTTCCATGGTCAGGATGGCTAGATTCCTTGCATGAGCGCGCCGGTCACAACACCTCGCGCGGAGCCGTTAAAACCCATTCTCACAGCGCATCTTTTCCCCCGGGTCGATGGCCTGCTGCTCAAATTGCTGCTCTCGCTCTCGCCCGGGGACTGGGAGCGGCAGACCGTCTCGCCCAAGTGGAAGGTCAAGGACGTCGCCGCACATCTTCTTGACACGCCTCTGCGCGGCTTGTCCATGGGCCGCGACAGCTACCCGCCGCCCGCGCCAAAGCTCGATTCGAACGCCGCCTTGGGCGCTTACATCAACCAGCTAAACGACGAAGGCGTGACCGTCTACCGCCGCCTGAGCCCGGCCGTGCTGATTTCGCTGATGGAAGTTGCTTGCAAACAGCTTGCGGACTATCACGCTTCCCGCGACCCCTACGCTATGGCTCCTTATGGTGTGAGCTGGGCTGGCGAGGAGAAATCCGCCAACTGGTTCGACACCGCGCGGGAGTACACCGAGCGTTGGCATCATCAGCAGCAGATTCGCCTGGCCGTCGATCCTTCGGGAACGGCGGGTCCGGGCATCGTAACACGCGAGTTTTATTACCCCGTTTTGGATTGTTTCCTGCGCGCTTTGCCGTTCACTTACCGCAACGTTTCCGCCGCTCCGGGAACGGCGATTCGAATCACAGTTTCCGGTAAGTGCGGCGGCAGTTGGCATTTGTATCGCGAACAAGCAAGATGGGCGCTCACCTCGGACGAACGAGCCCAGCCCGCGGCGGAGACCGTCATTCCTCAGGAGATTGCCTGGCGCATTTTCACGAAAGGCATCGATCATGAATCGGTGTGGTCTCAGGTGAAAACCGCAGGCGATCGTGCCCTGGCGCTTCCCGTTCTCGGCATGGTCTCGATTGTGTCTGCCTAACAACTTGGGTTCATCGCGCATCGAATGGCAGGAAGCGTTCTAAGGCCGTTTCGCGGCGAGGTGTAAGACTATGCCAGTGCCTGGCGCGGGAGAGGAAATTTACGAGGCCCTTACGCGGTGGGAGAAAATCGCGCACGCACCGCACCGCTTTGGCGGCACGGAGTTTCGCGTTGGCCGTCGTGAGGTTGGCCATGTGCATGGTGACAGTCTTGTAGACATTCCTTTCCCTTTGCCGGTGCGCAACGAATTGGTGGAAGACGGCGTGGCAGAGCCACATCATGTGCTTCCAAAATCCGGATGGGTGAGCGTGTATCTTCGCAATCCAGGCGATGTTGCGCGGGCCATACAGCTGCTGCGCAGGTCTTACGAGATGGCTCTCGCCTGGCAAGCACCTAAAAGGCAGACCGCCTAGTCGAAGCGCCAGTTCCGACTTGCGAGCTATTTATAGCAAAGATTCGATGGCTTTGCTGATTTCCTCTAAGTCGATGAGGCCTTGCACCTTCTTTACGATCTTGCCATCACGAGAGATGACAAACGTGGTGGGATAGCCGAGCAACCCGCCGAACTTGTCTGCCACGGCATCATCGCCCCGCAAAACCGGATAGTTCATGGGGAGGTTCTGGCCATTCACGTTGAAGCGTTCTTTGTCCGCATAGGCCGAAACCGTTTTATTGCTCTCGTCGTCCACGTCCACGCCAAGAACCGTGAAGCCCTTCGAAGCGTATTTCTGCTGCATGTCAATGAGCCACGGAATTTCCACCTGGCATGGTTCGCACCAGGTGGCCCAGAAATTTACCAGCACGACTTTGCCTTTGTATCGGCTGAGGGGCACGTTCTCGCCTTCGAGATTTGTGAAGGTGACTTCGGGCTCGGGCTTGCCGATGGCGGCGTAGGCATCACCGAGCTTCGCCCCTTTCGATTTGACGCTTACGCGCGTGGCCCTGTCTGCATAAACCGTCACTCCAATGAGCACGACCACGGTGCCAATGATCAACAGAACTTTTTTCATTCCAAGTTTTCCGACGCGTCGAAACGCCCTCCACTGATGTTAAAGTGAAAAACGATTCAAGAAGCTGAGCTTACTCGAGAGCCAAGTCAGCCTGTTGAAGAAAACCAAACCGCCGACAAACAGCAGCAAAGCGCCGCTGAAAAGCTCGACGGCGTGAAGGTATTTTCGAAAATTCTTGTAAAACGCCATGAATTGGCCGATCCCCAGCGCTGTGAGCAAGAACGGGACCGCCAGGCCGGCGGAATACACCGCGAGCAGCAGAACTCCGCGGGCTATGGTATCGCTGGCCGCCGCGAGCGCCAAAACCGTCGCCAGGATCGGGCCGATGCAGGGAGTCCAGCCAAACGCAAAAGCCAATCCGAGCAGGAAACCGCTCCAGATCCCCGGCTGCGCCATGCCGCTGCGAAGATGTACGTCGCGGTTGAGCCAGCGCGCCAGCGCAGGACCGAAGAAGCCAATCAGCGCGAGCGAGAAAAAGTGCATGGCCCGGAGCCCGGCAAATAATGGAGCTTGCCGAATCCATGACGCGACTCCCAGACAGGCGAGGACCATGCCGAGAATGATCCCCATGCGGAGCTTGAGCTTGATCAGCGCGCCGATGAGATGCAACCCAAACAGAAGAATCAATGCGCCGGCAACGGGAGCCAGAAGATTTCGGTTTTGCTTAAGAAACGCGCCTACCGCGCTCGCCGATGCCCCGAACGCAATGAACACCACGGAAAAGCCTGCAACAAAGGCCAGCGCGGAAGAGAAAAGGCCCGAGCGCGGAACCTCGCCCTGGCGCAACTGCTCCATGCCGATTCCAGAAAGCATGGAGATATAGCCGGGCACCAAGGGCAGCACGCAGGGCGAAAGAAACGATACCAGCCCGGCCAAAAACGCTCCTGCGAGGGAGACATCCGTCATATTCGCATCGCACCTTCAATCTTGCATCATACCCGTAATGGAGGGATTCGCGTAATCCCCGGAGTTATTCGGAAAGGCCCCGTTCGAAAGCAGGCAGGCTCAAGCATTAGACGCGCCGGAAGAGAAAAAGCAACAATGAAAAACTTCAAGCCAATGGCCGACAGTTGAAGCATTTGGCTGGCGCGCTATCCAAGCGCTATTTTGCCTCGCGCTTGCAAGGTTTTGATTCTAAAGGCGCTGCAAAGAAGGCAATTGGCACTGCGCTTGCCATCTCCGGCAAGTGAGCGCACGGGAGGAGCGCCTTGGCATGCCCTTCGAATGGACGCCCAACAAACTGACACTGCTGCGTGTCGCGGTCGGATTCGCCGCCGTTGGCCTTTTTGGCCGCGGCGCGTGGCCAAATCTTCTCGCGGTTGCACTTACGGTTGCATCCATGGCCCTGGACGCGCTGGACGGGCACATCGCCCGCAAGAAAAAAATGGCCACACCCGTTGGTGCGCAGTTGGACATTCTCGGCGATCGCATGATCGAGAACGTTTATTTCACGTATTTCGCCGTTGCAGGCATGGTTTCGCTGTGGCTTCCGATTTTGTTTTTCGCGCGCGGTGCGGCGACGGACTTTTTGCGCGGGTTGGCGATCAAGGCCGGTCACTCCGGGTGGGGCGCGAACGCGATGGTGCAGACATGGTGGGGACGTGCGTTAGTGGCATCGCGCTGGAGCCGCGCGCTCTACGCGGCGATGAAGTGCCTGTGCTTCTGCTATTTGGGTTTGGAGTTGGCGCTGACACGGGGCCCCGTCGCGCTGGTAAGCGGGCTTGCGGTTGACATCCTTACGATCATTCGATCCGGCGCGCAACTGCTCACGTGGGCGACGGCCGCATTTTGCCTGGTGCGCGGATTGCCGGTAGGGCTGGAAGGGTGGAGGTATTTTGCGCGCAGCGTGAGGCAGAGCCGCGGAGCCAAGCAGGCAGCGGAGGCGCCATGAGGGCAGAACAAGGCGTAAAGGAGATAAACGAAGTCAAGAAACGCAATCGGAGAATAGCGGCGTTTTTTGACTTGGATGGAACACTGATTCCCTGGCCGTCGCTGGAGCAGCGTTTTTTCCGAATGTTAAGTTGCCGGCGCGAAATTCCGCTGCAGAGCTATTTCTCGTGGCTGCGCGAGGCCATGCGCTTGCTTCCACAAGGAATCACGGTGATAGCGCACGCAGACAAGATGTACCTGCGGGACGTGCGGAGTTTCGACGAGAGGGGCGGGGAGAATCGGATCACCACTCCCCTGCACAAGAGCGGCCGCGCTTCGCAGCCCAGCGAAAGCCGGGACGAGGGACAGCCATCGACGCCTCCGACGCACAACCCACGATGCCCTGTCCCTCTTTTTTTTCAGGAAGCAGTCGAACGGGTTGCCTGCCATGTATGCCAGGGCCACGCCATTGTGATTGTGAGCGGGACGCTGGAGCCGCTGGCGGCGAACGCAACCCGAGCCTTGGAAGTCGAACTGGAGGCTCGAGGAGTTGCCACGAAGATTCGCCTGTGCGCGACACGGCTCGAAGAAATCGACGGGAGATGGACGGGGCGAATCCTTGGCGAAGCGATGTTTGGAGAAGCAAAAGCACGCGCCGTTCGCGCCCTTGCGAAAGAAATGCGGCTGGACTTGTCGCAATGCTGGGCGTACGGCGACAGCGCGGCCGATCGGTGGATGCTTATGGCCGTAGGAAATCCCGCATGCCTGAACCCAACAGGAAGGCTTGGGCAAATCGCTCGAAAGCGCGGCTGGCCCGTCTATCGAGCGGTGAATGCTGCACCAGAAACTCAAGAACGACCACTAAGTATGGAGCCATGTGGATGAACGAACTCCCCCGAGGGAATTATCAGGGCAGCGATACGGCGATGGCGTGGACAACGCAAACAGGCCGGCTTGGCTTGCCAACGCTGATGGCCAGGGAATTTTCAGCAGCATGGGCGGCATGCGGGGCCTTTGAGGAGATTGCGCTGGGCTATTTAGGATTGTCCAGTGTTTTGATTGCGCTGTTCCGAGAGAATCTCGTTCATCCGGCAAGATTGATGGGGGTACAAGCCGTCGTCGCAGCCCTCATTTTGCTCTTGAGCCGCGCGGGAACAAGATCCGGGGAACTCGTCAGGCTAACCGGCAAAACATTTTCTTCAAGGCTCTGGCATTTTTGGCGCCACTGGTATCCGCATCTTTTCTTTCTTTTTTGCTTCGAAGAAATGGGCCGCCTCGCGCACTTGGTGAACCCCGGTTGGCAGGACGCGAAGCTCATGGCCTTCGACCGCTGGCTTACCGGCGTCAATCCCTCGCTGTGGCTCGGAAGATTCGCGCATCCCGCACTGACTGAATTCATGGAGTTCTCCTATTTCACCTATTTCGTTTACCTGCTGATCCTCGGCGGCGTTCTGTACTGCCAGCGCGATTTGAAAAATTATTGGGCCGTGATGACGTACTCGGGGGTCGGGTACGTTTTCGGCTACCTCATCGCGATTCTATTCCCCGTCGAGAGCCCATGGTTCACCTTGGCTGGCCAATGGCGCGCGGAACTGACCGGCGGGCCATTTACGGCGTTGATAAATCTGATCGAGAAATACGGGCGAGTGCAAGGAGCCGCGTTTCCTTCCCAGCACGTGGCCGGGGCGATGGCCGCGCTGTTGGGCGCATGGAGGCACCGCCGCTGGTTGTTTTGGATTTTCCTTCCCTTCGTGGCCTGCATGTACGTTTCGACGGTGTACGTTCGAAACCACTACGTCGCGGACGTGCTGGGGGGGATGCTCACCGGATCGTTGGGCTATTTCGTAGGCTTGCGGGTGATGAAAGCCTATGGCTCAGCCCTAAGCAGCGCGGGGATAGGCCCCACAAAAGCGCCGCATCAAGGTTTCAAACGTTAACCGCATCTAGAAATTCGGGCTCGGCCCGGACTTGGGCTTGGTCATTACCCCACACACGCCTCCGCCTGCGCCCCAAATTGGATGTTGTACCGGGCCCCCTCTCTGCGAATCTAACTTTTTACATACCACGGGTGATCTCCGGAAAGGAGCGGCTTCCATGGCTTCTACGACCATTTCGCCGCAAATCGACTGGCGCCAGGAGTGGTTCGAATTCGAAGACGCGACTTATTTGAATCTGGCGGGCCAGTCGCCGCTTCCGCGCGTTTCCGTTCGCGCCGTGCAAGCTGCGCTCGAAGCCAAGAAATTTCCGCACCACAAGACCGACGCCACGTACTTTGAAGTGCCCAATCGTATCCGCGAGTGTCTCGCAAAGCTGATTGGCGGCCAACCGGAAGAGATTGCCCTTACCAGCGGCGCAAGCGCCGGCGCAGCCGCGGTCGCTTACGCGCTGAAGTGGAATCCCGGGGACGAAGTGGTCGTCGCCACAGGTGAATTCCCGCTGCAGTACACGGCCTGGAAACCGATGGAGGAGCGAGAAGGGCTGAAAGTGAAGATTGTCGCGCCACGCGAGAGGTTCATTACGGCAGACGATTTCATCGCGGCGCTCACCCCCAAGACACGCATCGTTTCGGTGAGCCTGGTGCGGTACGACGATGGGTCGCTGTTGGATGCGCCCCGCGTGGCGGCGGCGTGCCACAGGCAAGGCGCGCTGCTTCTGCTCGATGTCAGCCAGTGTTGCGGCGCGATGCCGATGGACGTTCGCAAACTGGGAGCCGATTTTCTTGTTTGCGCCGGGTACAAATGGCTGCTCAGCCCCTTTGGCACAGGATTTTTTTGGATTAAGAGCGAGCACTTGCCGGCCATGCGGCCCGGACCGTTCTACTGGATGGCAGTCCAAGGTTCAGAAAATTTTTCCGCGTTGAATTTTGACGATCCCAAGCCCGCCCCGAACGCCAAACGCTGGGATGCGCCGGAATGGGCCAGCTATTACAATTTCAATTTAGCGGCCATGGACGCCTCGGTGGAATTCGTTTTGCGCGTGGGTCCGGAACGCGTCGCGGCGCACAACCGCAAACTCATGGATTTCATGTTTGCTCGTCTTCCCAAGGATCGTTGCATTCCGGCGAGCCCGCTCGACGCCGCGAGACGCGGCCCCTACGGATGTTTCTCCGCGCGCAGCCGCGAGAAGACGACCGAGTTGTACCAGCGCCTACGCAAAGAAAACGTGATCGTCAGCCTGCGCGAAGGCAACATTCGCGTTTCTCCGCACCTGTACAATACCGAACGCGACATCGACCGGCTCATCAGCGTGATCACTCCATGAGCGAATCGCAACCGTGGCCCAGAATTGCCGTCGTCGGTGCCGGCGCCGTCGGCGGATATTTTGGAGGTTTGTTGGCCCGAGCGGGTGCGCCGGTAACCATGATCGGCCGCCCGGCCTTTGTTGATGCGGTCAAGAAAAACGGGCTGTTCCTCGATACCTTGCAATTTCAAGAAAAAGTCCGCGTCGAGGCTTCCCCGGAAATTAGCGCGGTGCGCGACGCGGAACTCGTTCTCTTCTGCGTGAAGACCACCGACAATGCCACAACGGCGCGCGCCATCGCGCCATGGCTTTCGAAGGGCGCGCTCGTCCTGAGTATGCAGAATGGCGTAGACAACGTGGAACAAATTCGCGCTGCCGCCAAGATTGACGCGCTTCCCAGCGTGGTTTACGTGGCCGCTTCGGTACCCCAACCGGGCCGAGTCAAACACGTTGCCCGCGGCGACCTGGTGGTTGGCCCAAAAAACGAAAAAACCGAGTGCATTGCGGCACTCTTTACGCGTGGAAACGTTGCTTGCCGCATTTCGGACAACATCGAAGGCGAGCTCTGGACCAAGCTGGTCTGGAACTGCGCTTTGAATGCGGTGTCGGCGCTCGGTCACGCGAAGTATGGCCAAATCGCGGGAAGCCCCGACGCCTGGAAAGTCGTGGAGACGGCCGTTTACGAAGTCCTCGCGGTCGCCAAAGCGGGCAGGATTCATCCGCCGGGACTGGAAGACCCCCAAGCAGCGCTGGCAGGCGCGCTGAAAATTGCCACGCAGATGGCCGAAGCGCTTTCCTCGACGGCGCAAGATAGGAATCGCGGCAAGCGCACCGAAATGGATTCGCTGAATGGGTACGTGTCGCGCCGTGGCGCAGAACTGGGAGTTCCCACGCCGGTAAACCACGCGCTCTATGCGTTAGTGAAACTCGCCGAAGGCCGTTCCTGAGGGAATCTTCTTAGTAGCGATTGTCCCGGGCGTGAAACGGGATGTGCACGATGGCTTCGAGTTCCACCGGCTCACCCAGCCGCGTGGCCGGCCGGAACTTCCATTGGCCGAGCGCCTTCATGGCATTGGCGTCGAGCTCTTCATCAATTCCGCGCACCAGCTGAATGCTGTCCACCGAGCCATCGCGGCGAATCGCGGCGTAAAGCACCACTTCCCCTTCCACATGTTCGTTCATCAGCGTTGGCGGATATTTGGGATCCACTTTTCGAATCGGCACAGGCCCGCTAAGGTCCGAAGAAGGCGGCCGCGGCGCATCGGAATTCACACGCAGCTCGGTGAAATTCAAGATCCAGCTCCCCGTCGCGCTGTTCAGGTTCGGCATGTCGATTTGCATTTTGTAAATCTTTTTCGATTCAAAGATCTGTTCTGGTTTTGCGCCCGCCGGAAGCGCAGCGAAATTCGGTGGGCCGGTTCTCACCGGCTGGTCGTCGGAGGTGGCTTTTGGCCCAGGCCGCGTGAGGAGCGCATGCGGCGCGGGGGCGTTGATCTTGGCCGCGTCGGCAAGGCCCGAAACCGCTTGGTTTGCCGGAGGATTCCCGCCACGGATGCTGATGTCGATCCCATTAGTGTTGGGCGCATGGTTGCCGGAGCCGCCGCCGGTCCCGCCGGTGGCCCCGGGAGTTCCCTTCGGCGAGCCGCCCGGCACTCCGGGTTTCTTGCCTTCCGGCGAGATGGATACGCGCGCCGCAAGATTTCCTTGCGGCGGTACAACTGGGGAAGGCGGAGCGGGCGTTGCCGCGAGCGCAATCAAGGTCGCCGGATTCCCGTTTGCCCCGGCAAGCTCCGCGGCTCCAACTTCCGGCGCCGGTCCCGAGTCACCAGGCTGCGCTTTAGGCGCGATGCGCGGCGAAGCCCCGGCGTTCAATTCGAGGCTTGGCCGCGCGGGGGCGTTCGGCGAAGCCATCAATGCCAGCTCGCCAGGCTTCTGTTCGAACATGGGCACGTCCGGCGGGGGCGCGTCCGTCACGGTGGCTAGGCGACGCTGTTTTGGGTGCAGCTTGGCGAGTTCCTCCTTGCTGATGACCAGGCGCGGCCGCGCTGGGCCAGCCAGGTCCTGGATTTGCACCATGTTTGGCAGGTTCGGAAGAATTTTTGGCGGCTCCGGCGGCGCGGCGGAATTGATCAACGTCTGGCGCGGATGATTTGGACGCACGGGATCGCTGAAAATGTGCTGGCGAGGATGGAACGCGTCGGCGCCTTCCCGGGGCGGAGGTTTCTCGGGTTCGCTCTGCGGCGTTGGCTTGGGCTCAGGCTGGGGTTTTGCGGCCTTCAGCTCCAGCAAAGGCAGATCGTTGACTGGTCCGGACCAGGAAAGTTCGACGTTATCAAACGCGGGATTAGGATGCGCTCGGGATGGAAGCTGCGGATACGGCAGCACAAAAAACACGACGTGCCACAAAGCCGCCGCGAGGATTGCGCGGCGCGGCAATTGGCCTTCAATCCAGCAGTATTTGAAGAAGCCTTCGATCGTGAATTTCTCAGGTACCGGCGATTTGCGTAAGAGCACGCCGAGGCTGCTGCTGATTCCTTGATGAAAACTTCCCCAGGCAATATCCAGCTGCGGCCTACGGCCTTCGGGCAAATGCACTGGCGCTCGTGCGGCGCCCGTCGCCTGTCCGGCGTTACCGAATGAGCCGAAGCGGTTCAATGACACCTCCCTTCGATTCGGCGTGGCGCGCGCTCGTTGCCTGCAACGCCGCAGAACACTCTCAGAAAGTTAGCCTCTGCTTGAGCGGGTTTACGGAGCAGAGTTGTTTTTGCCGGCAGCTGCGGCAGCGCGGCGGTAGAAACTCAGAGCCGCACCACCCTGTTTGAGTACGCGGTAGCACTCGAGCGCGCCCGTCTCTTCCGGCAAATCGAAGTTGCGGCGGTGCTCCGCGATCACCACGCCGCCCGGTGCAAGTAGATTCCCCCAACCCAAAGATTCTAGCACGCGAACATAGTCGTTGGCTGCAGCATAGGGAGGATCGAGAAAAACATAATCATACGCGGAGGCCTTTCCCTTGCTTGTTGAACCGAGCTTCTCGAGACTGCGGAGGGCATCCATGGCCAGCACCGTCGCTCCCTTTCGAATGCCGAGCGACGCGAGATTTCGCCGGATTAATACCGCGGCGGGCGCGTGATTTTCCACGAACACCACTTCGGCGGCCCCGCGGCTCAGCGCCTCAATGCCAATCGCCCCGGTTCCTGCAAAAAGATCGAGAAACCGCGAACCGACCACTTCCGGCCCCAGCACATCAAACAGCGTTTCGCGCAGGCGATCGCTCGTTGGCCGAAGCGCCAGGCCCTTAAGACGCTTCAGGATGCGGCTGCGATAGCTTCCCGCGATGACGCGCATGAATTCCGTTATTAGCTTCGGTTGTTGGTTCCAAGTCAAGAGCCTTGCCGGGCCGCAAGCGGTAGCCGAGGTCGCTAAGGGGCGCTGTCTACAGAGCGGGTAATGGAGCCCCTTGACCGGGGCGCGCAGCCGCCTAGCCCACCTTTGCCAGATGGTAGCGGCGCTGCCATTCTCCGGGCAGCATTCGCAAGACGCGCTCGAGTTCCTCGTGCTGCGCTAGGTCTTCGACAAGGGCGAATGCCTCTTTGCGCGCCAGTTCGAGCAATTCCTTGTCGCGCAACGGGTTCGCAATGTGAAAGCCCAGTTCTCCGGATTGCCGCGTGCCGAAAAATTCGCCCGGGCCGCGAAGCAGGAGGTCCGCTTCGGCGATCTCAAAACCATTCGAAGTGCGCACCACGGTATCGAGCCGGGCGCGCGCCCCGTCGGTCATTCGAAACGGCGCCACCAGTACGCAGTGCGACTTTTGCGCGCCGCGGCCGATACGCCCGCGAAGTTGATGGAGTTGCGCGAGCCCGAAGCGCTCAGCATGCTCGATGACCATCACCGTGGCGTTGGGCACATCCACGCCGACTTCCACAACCGTCGTAGTCACGAGGATTTGCACTTCGCCCCGGTGAAAGCGTTGCATCACGTCGTCTTTTTCCTCGCTGGAAAGCCGGCCATGTAAAAGCCCCAGCTTTAGTCTTGGGAAAACCTCTTTGGAAAGCCGCTTGTATTCATCGATAGCCGCCTTCAACTCGAGCTTGGATTCTTCGATGACCGGATAAACGATGTAGCCCTGATGCCCGGCCGCAACTTCCCGCCGAAGGGACTCCCAGACGCCGGGAAGATGTTGTTCGGTGGTCACCCGCGTGATGATGGGCGTGCGACCCGGCGGCAATTCGTCCAATACGGAAACGTCCAGGTCGCCGTAGAGCGTCAGCGACAGCGTGCGTGGAATCGGCGTGGCCGTGAGCACGAGGACATGCGGCGCATGGCCGTGGGAGGCCGCTTTGTCCATCAGCCGCTTGCGCTGCAAGACTCCGAAGCGGTGCTGTTCGTCAATGGCCACGAAACCCAGGCGCGAAAACTGGATGTTTTCTTCGATCAGCGCATGCGTGCCGATCACCAGTTGCGCTTCGCCTGAACGGATGCGTTCAAGCGCCGCCTGCTTTTCCGCGAACTTCATGCCGCTTATAAGCAGCTCAACGCGGTAGCCTGCTTTACTCAGAATGCGCCTTGCCGATAGGAAATGCTGGACGGCAAGAATCTCCGTCGGCGCCATGAGCGCGGCCTGCGTACCGTTCTCCATGCCGATCACCGCGGCTTGCAATGCGATGATGGTCTTTCCGCTGCCGACATCACCCTGCAACAGGCGGTTCATCGGCGCCGGCTTTTCCATGTCCGCCACGATCTCCGCGAGAACACGTTTCTGCGCTCCGGTTGGCTTGAACGGAAGGATACGCTTCAATGCTTCGCGTATGCGGTCTTCGCGGACACGGAAGGCGATGGCATTTTCTTTGCGCGTCGCGCGGCGGTCCAGGCCCAAGCTGAGCTGATACAGAAAAAACTCCTCGAAGATCAGCCTCTGCTGCGCGGGCGAGCGAAACGTGTTCAGCGCGTCGAGCGATTCAGTGGGCTCGGGGAAGTGCGTATGTAGGAGCGCTTCGCTACGCGAAGGATAACCCAGCCGGGCGCGCAAACTTTCCGGCAAAACATCCGGCATCCGGGAATCGAGGAGTTGCACTGCGGCGTACATGGCGCGGCGAATCTGTTTCGAGCTAATTGTGCCCATGGCTTCGTAAATCGGCACGATGCGGCCCGCCTCGGTGGAATCCACCTCCTCGCTGTTCAGCAGCTCGATTTGCGGATTGATCATCTCGAGCCGCGCCGGCCGCAGCCGGTCAACTTCCGCTTTGCCGTGGAGAATCAGAAGTTGGCCGGGCTTCAGTCGCCCTTCGAGATAGCCGCCATGAAAAAACTTGCAAGGCAGCAAGCCGCCATCCTCGTCTCGCACCAACAAATGGTAGATGGCATCGCGCCGGAATCGCATGTTTCGAACGGCCTGGCCGCTCATCACGCGCGCGCGAATCGTATACGTGCCGTTCGGCTGGATGTCTTTCACTTTCGAAAAGTGGATGCGGTTTTCGTAGCGAAACGGCAGGTAGTCGAGTAGATCGTCGAGCGTGTAAATGCCGCGCTCCGCAAGCAGCTCGGCGCGCTGCGGGCCGACGCCCTTAATCATGCGCACTTCGGTCCTGAGGCTCATGGCCATTGACTATTGTTTATATCATTGCGGGAACGCGGATGCGGCCGTGCCAAAACTTGCGCCGTGCCCGCGCCTACCGATAGAGTGAGAGATTCCCGTCTCCTAAAGGGTGCGTCTAAGCGCAGGCAAGGGAAGCCAATAGGAGCAATTTGTTTCACGTGAAATATTCTTTACCGAAAGGCCCTGCACAGGGTGGCCCTGGTGGCAGCTGAGCGTCTGACCCCTTCGGAAAAGCGCGCGCTACTTCTATGGGTGGTCGCGGGATTCGTTGGCCTGCTCTTCGCGCGCAACTACTTCTTCCAGGCGTTTCCCGAAGCTTCCGTCAATTTTCAGGTTTCGCGCGATGAGGCGCTGGAACGCGCGCAGGAATTCATCTCCGGCCTCGGTGAGAACGTTGGCGGCTACAAGTCCTCCATCATTTTCGACCTGGACGAAGACGCCAAGGTCTACCTCGAGCGCCAGCTCAGCTTGCGCGAAGCCAACCGCTTGATGTCGTCGGAGCTGAATATCTGGTATTGGGAGGTGCGGTTCTTCAAGCCGTTACAGGAAGAAGAATTTCAGGTGCGCGTCAGCCCGTCAGGCCAAATGGTCGGCTACAACCACAAAATCGAAGAGGCCCGCGCGGGAGCCAAGCTAGACCGTGACTCGGCCCAATCTGCGGCGCTAAACTTTCTTAGCGCAAAACTGGCAATGGATCTGCGCGCCTGGGACGCACTCCCCGAGGAGTCCAATTCCCAAAAGAAGCCGAACCGCACCGATTGGACGTTCACCTGGGAAAAGCACGGCTTTCGCGCAAAACAGGCGCCATACCGCTTGCAGGTAAAGGTGCAAGGCGACCGCATCGGCGCCAGCGAAGAATTCTTGAAGGTTCCCGAAGCCTGGGAACGCAGCTACCAGCGGCTGCGCTCCAGCAACGACACGCTGGCCCTGGCTTTCACCGTCCTCTACATCGCTTTGCTCGTCGTGGCCGTTTGGTTTGGAATCAAGCTGACGTTGCAAGGCCAAACGCGCTGGCGCGGCGCCATTTTGCTCGGTCTGCTGGTGGCGGGCCTGCTCTTTTTGCAGGGTCTGAATGACTGGCCGTTGTGGAACGCCAGCTACGACACAAAAGTCTCCTACGGAACATTTCTTGCCGGAAGAGTGGGTGGGGCCCTTTTGTTTGCGGCCTTATCCGCTCTGACGATCACGATTGTTCTTCCGGGCGCAGAGCCCCTATACCGCTCTTCGTGGCCGGAGCGCCTGCGCCTTTCCAAAATCCTTACTTTGCGCGGATTGCGCTCCAAGGAGTTTTTTTCTGCGGCGGTTGTGGGCCTGTCGCTCGCCGCCGTGCACATCGGCTATGTCGTGGCATTCTATGTCCTGGCGAACCGGTTGGGAGCGTGGGCCCCGCAGGAAGTGAACTACGAAGAGTCCGTGAACACGCTCTTCCCGTGGCTCTCGGGCGCGGCGATCGGCCTGCTGGCTTCGACGAACGAAGAATTCACCTTCCGCCTTTTTGCCATTCCTTTTTTCACGAAACTTACAAAGTCCCGCTGGCTCGCCGTGATTCTTCCGGCCTTTCTCTGGAGCTTTCTGCACAGCAATTATCCGCAAGAGCCGGCTTATATCCGCGGCATCGAGATCGGGCTGATTGGCATCGTCGCGGGAATCGTGATGATGCGCTGGGGCATCCTGGCAACGCTCATCTGGCACTACACCGTGGACGCCTCGCTCGTGGGCCTGTTTCTCCTGCGTTCCAACAGCCTGTACTTCAAAGTGTCGGGCGCGGTCGTAGCCGCCGCCGCGTTTGCGCCGCTGCTGTTTGCCGGAGTCTGCTGCCTCGTGCGCGGCGGATTCGAAGCCGATGAAGGCCTGCAAAACCGCGCGACGCCGCTCCCGGACCTGGACCTTGCCATGGCTCAACCATCCGGCGCTTCCGCCGCCGCGGCGCGCCGCTACGACGCTCTTGTGCCGGGGATGATTGCGTTGCTTGCCGGATGTTTGATTGCGGGCGCGGTGGTCACCTGGCGGCTAAAACCCGAATCCATCGGCGATTATTTGAAACTCTCCGTGAACGCGAAAACCGCGCGGGCTAAAGCGGACCAAATCCTCCATGCCCGCGGGGTGGACCCTGGTTCTTACAAATGCGCCGCAGTGTTTGCAGACATCGCGGACCCCGTCACCAACGAATTCCTGCGCGAGCGCGTAGGAATCGCGCGCGTCAATGAAATCTACGACAAGCAAGTGCCGGCAGGGATATGGCAAGCGCGATATTTCCGCGACAGTCAGCCGGAAGAGTATTCCGTCAAACTCAAGCCGGATGGCTCTCTGTTCGCCCTGCAACACAAAATCGCCGAAGACGCCGCCGGAGCCTCGCTGAAAAAGGAAGAAGCGGTAGCGCGCGCGGAAAGGTATTTGCGTGAAGGAAAAAAGCTAGACCTGAGCCAGTGGACGCTCGTCGAAACTGATTCCGAAACGCGCCCTCACCGCGTCGACCATCTGCTCACCTGGCAGCAGAACACGCCGCTGGATTCGAACAGTTCCGCGCCACGGGGTCCGAGCGGGCATGCCTATCTGCGCGTAAGAGTTGCCGTTCTCGGCGACGAAGTTACCGACTATCGGCGCGCCTATTTTCGCCGTTCCGGCTCCGCCGATGAAGACGAGCCGGCCAGCGAAGGCTTCAGCGCGTTCATCAAAATTCCCGATGACTGGCGGCGCAAGCAGGAGGAAACGACGCTTCCGCGCGAAGCCTTGGCCTTTGGGCCCATCGTGCTTCTCGGCGGCCTAGGCCTCACCGTGCTTATCATTTTCTTTAAGAATCTGCGCTCCGAGCTGGCTCGCGCCATTCCATGGAAGCGGCTTTCTCTCTGGGCCGTTTGGGGACTCGCTGCTTTTTACGCAGTTTTTGCGTTGGGTGACCGAATTCCCAACTTCCTGAACGTATACAATACCGCGGTTCCTTACAAAACCACGCTCGGAGTCCTCGGCATTTTCGCCTTGCTTGGTGGCCCTTTCGCCTTTGGCGTCCTGGTGCTGCTTTTCGGTGTTGCGTGGTATTACGCAAACCTGGCTTTCGGAGGGGAGCGCCTCCCTCGCTGGGCAGGTATGCCTGAGAAATATTACCGCGATGCGTTATGGATTGGATTGGGAGGAAGCGCGGGACTGCTGGGCTTGGAGCGGCTCCTCACTACGGCTTCCAGGCATTGGCCGACCGCGCACCGCTATCTCGATGTTTCCTTCGGTCAGAGTTTCGACGCGATCTTTCCTGCCGCGTCGATTTTGGGAGGCACATTGCTGGATGGTTTGAGGATGACCGCTTATGTCGCAGTGATCGCCTCCTTCATTGCCGCCAAAATAACGCGGACGTGGCTTCGCGTTTTGCTGTTCTTTGTTGCTGCTCTAGCGGTTGTTGGAGGAAGCTGGGGCACGCCTGCTGACTTCGCGAAGCAATTCATCGCCCGACTGATCCTGCTCGGCGTTCTGGTTTTCGGCGTGCGCTTCGTGATGCAGTTCAACTTGCTGGGATGTTTCCTGGTCGTGGCGGGAACTTCGCTCGTGAGCGCGTCGGCCGAGTTGCTGGCCCAGCCGGACTCGTTCTACCGCTCCAACGGCTATGCCGTGTTGCTCGTGCTGATCCTGCTCTTCGCCTGGCCGCTAGCGGCTTGGCGATTAGGCTCGAACAGCACGATTGCTCCCACCCGAAGCCCCGGGGGCGGCGCCCGAGGAAACGAATTCAATTGAGCCCATCGAATGCCTGAGTCGACCTGCGGGCCCGGAGCGGGGCTCGATTCGGTGCCTTTCTGGAAACAAAATCCGCAGGATTGACGTTGTTGCTAGTGGGGAGCTAGGCTCACAGTTTGGGCGTTGGTGCGTCCAATTTGGATGATACCGCGGTAGCCAGCCTTAAACAGAATGCAGAATTCTGCGCTAACCTGTTGTTGTGCAAGCGGTAAGTTGGCCACGCGCGAACAGAAAGCGAAAAATGCAGCTCCCCAGATGGGCTTTTGCCTTGGCCGATGAAAACGCTTGCTCGGGCAGCACCAGCGCCGCCCTAGTCTCGGTGACCTCATTGCCCAATCTCGACGAGCGCGCTCTGGTGGCGGAAGCGCAAGCCGGCAACCGGGCGGCTTTCGAGGAATTGGTTCGCCGCTTCGACCGCGATGTCCTTCGCCTGGCGCTGAACCTGATGAAACGCCCGGAAGACGCCCGCGACGTTTATCAGGAATCTTTCCTCAAGGTTTACCGCAACCTTCACCGCTTCCGCTTCGAGTGCAGTTTTTACACCTGGCTCTACCGCATCGTCACGAATGTTTGCCTGGATCATTTGCGTCGTCGCCAGGCCCGGCCAGAGGATCAAGCTCCGGAGCTCAAGGCCGGCCATCAGGAAGAAGGCATCACCGACTTTTTTGAGCGCCAGCGCGAACACCGCCCGACGCTCGATCCGGAACGCTCCATGATGGGCCAGGAAATCAAAGCGCGCATCGCCCGCGCTATGGAGCGCCTATCGCCCCGCGAGCGTGTCGTCTTCGAAATGAAGCACTATCAGGGCCTGAAGCTGCGCGCCATTGGCGACGCGCTCGGCACCACCGAGGAAACGGTGAAAAATTCGTTGTTCCGCGCCACGCGCAAACTCCGCAATGAGTTGGGAGGCTTGCGATGAGCCCGTTCGAAAAGAAGACGAACTGCAGGGATGTTGCCGCGCTCTTGGTTTTTTACGTTTGCGACGAAGTCAGCGACGAGGAACGCGAGGGGATCGAAACGCATCTGGCAAATTGCCAAGCCTGCTCCGCGCAACTTGCCGAAGAAAAGGATTTTCATTCCACGCTGACCTCCGCCCCGCCATCCGCTGACGAACTCGAGGCCTCCGGAATTCTCCTTGCGCAGTGCCGCAGCGAACTCGAGGAAGTCCTGGATGATCTTTCCGCCCCGCCGCTTCAAGAACATTGGCGGCCTTTTGGCTGGCTGCGTCGCTGGATGGCGCTGCGGCCGGCTTGGAGCGGAGCGCTTCTCATTCTTGTGGGCGTTCTCGCCGGAACTCAGCTGGTTCCCTGGCTCCAGCAAAACTCGAACAGTTCCGTCCCGGCCATGAATGTGCGCGCGCGACAGCCGCTCACACCGGATCAGTTTTCCAACATGGTGATCAGCGGCGTAAATGTTTCTTCCTCCCCAGGTTCGAACTCTCCCACCGTTCAGTTGCAGGTCAGCGCGGAGCAGCCCATGGTGCTCTCCGGTACCGTGGAAGATCCCAACATGCGCCAGGCCCTTACCTATGTGCTGCAAAACGGCGAGCGGTTCGATGCCGGAACAAGGCTCGACTGCCTCGACGCGCTTAAGGCCGCCGCGCGCGACCTGCAAGTGCGCAGCGCTTTGCTCAACGCGGCGCGCGAGGACCAGAATCCCGCCGTGCGCATGAAGGCTTTGGAGGCCTTGCGCGATCTAGCGGCGGAGGACGACGTGCGCCAGACGCTGCTGGACGCGCTCGAACATGACACCAACCCCGGAGTGCGCGTGGAAGCGGTGAATCTGCTGGTGGGTTCTCTGGATGGCGAGCGGCCGGCGGCCGACGCGGCTCCGGTCCTGGCGCCTACACCGGCGCCCCAAGCAGCAAGCGACGAAGACCCCTCGTTCGCGCATGTAGTGAAAGTGCTTCAGGATTTGCAGCGCCGCGACCCCAGCCGCGACGTTCGGTTGCGCAGCGCCGCCGCTTTACGACAGATTGGCCCGCGCGAAGTGCAGTAATCGGAACGGGCGAAGAACTTAATTCTTGCGATGGATTCCATTTCTGATCGAAGGTCTTCTTTCCGGGCGCGTCACGGCGCGTTGCGCTGGACGCTCGCGGGAATTCTTTCCGTTGCCCAATTTTCCCCCGCTGCTTTCGCCGCTGATCCCAAACAACCTTCAGCCCTGCCCGAAAAAGCGGCCGACCCCGGCGCGGCGCGCACTTCGATCTTCCGCAGCGGCGTGCTGGAAACCAAAGAAGGTTTGACTCTCCGGCTGGTCGCCGACCTCGGTTCTGTAAATATCATGCCCATCCAAGCAGGCTCCTCTCCTGTCGTGCGATATACGGTGCATGTTGAGACGGATGCGCGCGGAGCCGCGGCGGCGCAACTTCTGAAGAATTATTCTCTCAAGGCTGGAACCTCTTCGACTGGCGTGGAAATCGCTGGCCAGCTTTTCCCCCAAGGCGCGCACTACACCAATGCGCAGTTCTGGGTGCAATTCGAAATCGCCGTGCCGCGCAATTACAACCTGGAGGTGAACACCGACGCGGGCGACATCGCCACCGGGGACCTCGGCGGCGCCGCCGTCCTGAAAACGCAAGGCGGAAACATTATCGCCGGAAAAATTGGCCGGGCGGGATTAGCTCTGCACGGGCGTCCCGTCGCTAAGCTCGAAACCGAAGGCGGGCACATCAAGGTTCTTGACGTCGCGGGGGACTTGACCGCTTTTACCGCCGGCGGCCACATCAATGCCGGCAACATCTCTGGAGACGCTTCCCTGCATAGCGGCGGCGGACATATCCGCGCGCGGCAGATCGGCGGCCGCGCGGATTTGGAAACTGCCGGCGGAAACATCACGGTTGGTCAAGCCGCCAGCTTTGTCAGTGTCCACACCGGCGGAGGCCAGATTGATTTCGGTGAAGTAAAAGGCTCGGTGCGCGCGCAGACCGGCGGCGGCGGCATTCATGTCATTTACGTTTCCGGGCCCATGGAAGTGGAATCCAATGGCGGCAGCATTTGCCTGACGGGCGCTTCCGGCGCCGTGCAAGCGGCCACTTCCGGAGGCAGCATCACGGCCTGGATCAACCCCAACGCCCCGCCCGGAAGCGGACCGGTACGCCTGGAAGCCCCTTCGCAGCTGGCCTCCGGCACAGGGGACATCATTGTGTACATTCCGCGAAACCTCGCGGTCAATATCGATGCCGTAGTGGCCAACGGCACCGAGCAGCACATCGAAGCGGACGCGGGCCTGCATTTGACCATGCAGAGGCCCCCGAACGGAGTTGGTCAGGTTCGCGCTGTGGGGGTTTTGAACGGAGGCGGCGCTCCGCTGAAATTGCGGACCACGGCCGGCAAAATTCGGCTGCAGTATCTCGACGCTCAAGTGGCGCTGCGCGACTCGCTTATCCAGGAGCAACAGGACCGCCTCAACAAACGCTTCGTTGAAGTGGGGTTTCCTCCCCTCTCTTTCATAGGGCCGGAGTCTCGGCCTTCTATTCCGCCCCCCGCTACGCCAGATAAAATGGAGCAGAAAAACAGCGGCACCGATTGGCTTGAAGATTTCCTCGGTGATTTGGAACGCAGGTTTCGCGGAAGCATCAGCGAAAGTCAGGATGATTTCCTGAAGCGGCTTACCTATCATCCTGACCCCATCTACCCAACTCTTGCGCAGCGCGCGGGAATCCATGGTTTCGTGACGTTGCAGGTCAAGTTCACGAAGGACGGTCGCGTCGAAGTGGAAAAAGTTCTGGAAGGGGAACCAGCGCTGGTAGACGCTGCCATTGACGCCGTGAACCGCTGGCGAGGGACGCCCGCATGGGTAAAAGGAAAGCAGGTGGAAGTTGTTTCGACTTTGAAATTCGATTTTCAGTTGCGCTGAAAGGCTTTCCTTTGAAGCGCCGCTGATTTGTTCGGTCCTCGGTTCTCTAAATCGCAGTTCAAGGGGGGTAGAAGGTTATGTCACGTCACGGTTTCCGCCCGACGTCTTTTTGCTTTTCCCTTCTTCTCGCGGCCGGAATTTGGGCCGCTCCCGGCTATGCCATCAGCAAAGACTTCAACCAAACCGTTCCGCTGCAGCCTTGCGGCACGTTTGAGCTGCAAAACGTCAACGGGCCTGTTGACGTTCAGGGGTGGGACCGCAACGAGGTGGAGATTCATGCCGTAAAAACGGCAAAGAACCAGGAAACCGATCTCGAGCGCGTGGCCATTGAGGTCGAGGCGCGTCCGGATTCCGTCGTCGTGACCACGCGCTATCCCCAAAATGAAGGCGTGGAAGTCGCCGTGGAATACACCATTCATGTTCCGCATCACGTCCTGGTCGAACACGTGGGCACGGTAAACGGTACGCTGCGCGTTTTCGGCCTCGACAACGTGGAAGACCTGCACACCGTGAACGGGGACATTGAAATTTTTGAGGCCGGTGGAAACGTTCGCGCTCATACCACCAATGGAAACGTGCGCCTCGAACTCGCACACGCCCCCGAAAAGGCGGGCGCCATCGCGGAAACGACCAATGGGTCGCTGGTCGTCGCCGTGCCTTCTGACCTGCAGGCGGACATCGAAGCGAAATGCATGAACGGAAACTTCTCCTCCGAGCTCCCCATCACCATGGAGAGCACCGACCGCCTGCGGGAGATGCGCGGCAAACTGGGCCGCGGCGGTCCTCCCATCCGTCTTCGCACCGTGAATGGCGGCATCCGCTTGACTATCCTGCGCTCGAGCGTCTGACGATTTTCGCTCCGCTGCGTCTAAGAGATGAGGAGGATGGGACGAAGATGAACAAACGCAATATCTTGATTACCGGAGGCGTCGCGGCACTCAGCCTTGCCCTGATCGCTCTGCCCGCCCCTCCTGCAAATTCGCAAACGCCTTGCCCGGACGAGTCCGCCATGACTCGACTGGAACGCAAATTGGAACAGCTGCAAGCAAAGCTTCAAGGACGCCAAGCTCGGTCCGCCAAGCTCGCGGAGTTGCAGGCGAATCTCGCCTCGGAAATGGCTCTTGCCCAGCACTCCCAGGCCATCCAGCAGCTGGAATCCCTTCCTGCCATGGCTGGCGATGACGACGGCGTCCAAGTTCTCTTGGATGACGAAGGCTCCAGCTGGCTTGGCGTAGAACTTCGCGAGGTCAACGGCGACACCGCGAAGGAGCTGAAACTTCCCGCCGAGCGCGGCGTGGTTATCCGTTCCATCGTTCCGGACAGTCCTGCCGCGAAAGCCGGCCTCAAGGAAAACGACGTGGTTACGGAAATCAACGGCCAGCGCGTCGAAGGCGCGGCACAATTTCGCCGCATGATACGCGAGATTCCTGCCGGCCGCACCGCGCAACTCACCGTGTGGCGCGACGGCCGTGCCCAAACGGTGAGCGTAACCCTGGGCAAAGCCGAAGAGCGCCACTCCTTGCGCGTGTTTCCTTCCGCCCCGGGCGCTCCGGGCGCGTTTGCGTTTGCCATGCCCGAGATTCCGCCGATGGAATGGGACGGCGGCAAATTCCTTTTCGACGGCCAGCCACGGCTTGGCATTGACGCGGAAGACCTCAATGGCCAGCTCGGCACATTCTTCGGCGCCCCCGATGGCGAGGGCATTCTCGTTCGCGAAGTGAATCCCGGCTCGCCCGCGGAAAAGGCGGGCCTAAAAGCGGGCGACGTCATCACCTCCCTCAACGGCGAGCACGTTCGCTCCGTCGGTGACTTGCGCGAGAAGCTTGCGGCGAAGCATGAAGCCAAGGACAAAAGTCAAACTGTGAAGCTCGGCGTACTGCGCAACAAGAGTGAAGTTTCTTTGACCGTGGACCTGCCGCCGCGCACTCCGCGCACCAAACACTTGATGACCTTCGGTGTCACCAGCATTTGAAGTCTTAACCTGTTCGTGTGGAGCCCGAGGCCTAACGAGCCTCGCTTCGCAAGCCCCGACCTTCCGGAAGCGGGGCTTTTGCTTTTACATTCCACAATCTGAAAAGACAGTAGCACTGCCAAGCCTCAAAACCGTGTGGGTTCAGCCTTCTTCTTCGCGCAAAGAGGCCAGCGCCGCATCGAAAGCGGCGTAGTGGTGATGATGCCCTTCTGCTTCATTCAGCGCCGCGCCCTCTCGCTCGACCCAGGCATGAGCTTCGAATTTGCCGTTCTCTTTGCGTATCCCGATGCGCAGCTGCGTATTAATTCCCTGCCGTCCAAGCAGCCACCACAACGTCAGCGATTTTGCGAGGCAGGAAGGATGAACCAGCCCGTGCTTGTCTGCGGCGTTGACCATCCGCGCCGTCAAAGCCGCGCGCTTCTCCACAGGGCAGGTAGCCTAGCCCGGCTCGCGGACTCCCCGCCAAAAGAAAAGGCCGACCCACATGAGTGGACCGGCCCGAATGAATGCGCTATTCGTTCGCTACGACTTCTTCTTCTTCATGTTTACCTTGGTGTCGATTCCCGGAGCCATTTGCTGCAACGCCTCCAGCCCCTGCTTTGCTTGCGTCCCGTACGGCCCGTTGGCATCCAGCTCCACCGCTTTCTGATACGCCTCCACGGTCCCCGGCTGGATCACGAACACCAGCTTGTCGCCCTCTTTTTTCGTTTCCATGGCTCCCACGAGGGCCGCGCCCAGCAAGTACCAGGCTTGTGCGCTCTTGGGATCTAACTCGGTGGCTTTCTTCAAAGGCTCGACTGCCTCTTTCAATCGTCCCGCGTTGTAGAGGCTGATGCCGAAGTTCCTCCACGCCGTCGCCGCGTTTGTTGGATCAAGTTCTGCGCTCTTGGTATAAGCGGCCTTGGCTTCGTCGATTTTTCCTTCGCGCGCCAGCACGTTTCCCAGGTTGTTGTAGTAGCCCGGCACCTCTGGCTTGGCGGCGATGGCTTGCTGGTAAGCCTGCACGGCTTCGTCGTTGCGCCCCGCCGTGTCGTAGGCTTCCGCCAGCTTGGCCCACAGCAGATGCAAGTTGGACTCTTTCTCACCGGCGGATTCCTGTGCCGCCTTGTATTCCTTCGCCGCCTGGTCGGCAAGATCGGCCAGTTTTTGTTTGGCCGCGTCGCGCTGGTCCGCAGGCGCTTTCTGCAATTCTGCTTTCGCCGCTTTTTCCTGCTCGAGCAGCGCGTTCCCCGCGTTAAAGTGCGCCTTCATCCCTTCGAACTTCGCCTTGGCCTCCTCTTGATTCTTCATCTGCTCCTGAGCGGCCGCGCCTTGCTTCGCCATGATTTCCTTGAAGTTCGCATCGGCCTTGGCATCTTCTCCGCCGCCCACTTTTACCTTGGCAAAGTCGTAAGCGGGCTGCTTGTCGTTGGGCGGAGGAAACCCCGTGATTGTGACGGTATAAATCCCTGGGCGCAGGCTGGGGATGCTGTATTTGCCGTCGTTGTCCGTCTTGGCAGTCTGTTTCGCGCCTTGATCGCTTGTCGCCTGCACGGTCAACTCGGCCCATGGTTTTCCATTGACATCCAGGATTTGCCCGCTGATCGACCCTGTCTGGGCCGCCGCCCGCGGCGCCCCTAGGGAAACCAGCGCGGAGGCAAGAATCGCAGCTATTCCAACTGACTTATTCAAAATCCTCATGCTCCATTCTCCTTTTTCTGAGGGAGCTGGTCCGGCTCCCCGGACCCTTTCGGCCCCATTATCTCTCTTGTCCGTGCTGGATTCCAAGCCTGCCCGCCGGCAAGTCTGCCACGCGCGCCGCCAAGCCTCTTCTTGATGCTTGAGAGTAGGTGCTGCGATAGCCGGCGGGCTCACCGCGATGCGGGAACGACACGCCGGTACGGGATGGGGTCCGCCGTTCCTGCTTCTCCAAATGCGCGCAAACGTAGCCAGCAGCTATCGCAGGCGCCGCAAGCCACCTCTTCCTCCTGATAGCACGACCACGTCAGGTGCAGCGGCGCGCCCAGCTCCAGCCCGCGCCGGACAATCTCGCTCTTTTTCATCTGAATGACCGGCGTTACGATTTCAATCCGTGTTTCTGGCCGCGTTCCCGCGCGAATGAGCTCTTGAAACACGCGGTAATATTCCGGCCGGCAATCTGGATAGCCGGAGCTGTCTTCCGCTACGGCGCCAATAAAAATGGCCCCGGCCCCAAGCACTTCCGCCCAGCTCACGGCCACGGAAAGAAAATGCGCATTGCGAAAAGGAACGTAGGTCGCCGGAATCGCGCTGCCGTGCGGTGCTGGCGCGCCCAATTCATTTTCCGGCACCGCAATCTTCTCGTCGGTCAGCGCGGACCCGCCAATCGCTCGGAAATGGTCCAGCTGCACCACCAGCCGTTCGCGCACGCCGTAGAAGTCCGCGATTTCCTCGAAAGCCCGCCGCTCCCGCCGCTGCGTCCTTTGCCCATAGCCCGCGTGAAGCAGCGCGAGGTTCCCCGCGCCATGCCGCTCGCGCGCCATCGCCGTGCTGACGCAGGAGTCCATTCCCCCGCTCAGCAGCACCACCGCTTTTCGCAAGTGTGTCATTCTTTCCGCCGATTGCGCAGCCTCCGCCATTCGGCTCTTCTCCTTTCTGTTCCTCCACTTCCTTTACCTCAAACTCCCTTTGTCGCCGGATCCCAAATAAACTTATGTAGTTGCAGCCCCAGCCGCACCGGCAAGCCATCCGCCAGAATCCATTCCGCCAGTAAACGCGGCTCGAGCCCCGGCCACTTTCCTTCCGGATCCTCGAACACGGGAGAAAACAGGACTTGCCGCACGCGCCGCTCCAATCCGTGCTGCCGCGCGAATTCGCGCGCAAATTCGTAGTCGCGCCGCGTCGAAAGCACGAATTTCACTTCATCGTTTTCTGTCAGCTCAGCCAGATTCTTCGTATCGAAGGTGTCCGGCTCGCCCGAATCGGGGCACTTTACGTCCACAATCTTGATGACTTCCTTCGGCAGTCGCCCGATGAATCGTTCCCCGCTCGTCTCGATCATCACCGTGTAGCCCGCCGCAAGCAGCCTTTCCGCCAGCGGATAAATCTCCTCTTGCAGCAACGGCTCGCCGCCTGTCAATTCCACCAATGGCATTGCCGAGGTTTTGCGGGGTCCGCCTGCTGTCTGCCCCGGCCCTGCCAGGGAGGCGCACCGCTGCGTCGCGTCGCCCGCTCCCCGCTCCGCCGAACCCGCCTTTCGCCCCGCCAACTCTTCTACGCGCGCCACCACTTCCTCGATGGTCATCTTCTTCCCACCGTGGAAGGCATATGCCGAGTCGCACCAGGTGCATCGCAAATTGCAGCCTGTCAGCCGCACAAAAATACACGGCAAACCGGCGCGTGTGCTTTCGCCCTGGATGGATTTGAAAATTTCCGTGATTACCATGACTGGAATTATGACGGCGCGAACGCTCCCCGAATTACTTTACGCCTTTTGCGCTCCGTGCGCTCTTTCTGGGCCATAGCCAGAAAGCGGCCGCGAGAAAAACCACGCCGCCAACAATGAACCGCGTGTAGGTCGGCGCGAGCCCCAGGAAACGGAAAACCATAACGTAGCCCAACGCCACCAGGATCGCAGGAACGAGAATGATGAGGAACGCGCGATTCATTTCTTCACCTGCGGCCTCAGCCGGTTCACTGCCGCGCTAGCGCGGGCAATGGAAATCCTCCGATCCATGGAGGAGGACGGGGGGTTCTCTCAAACCGTCGAAGCCGCAATCTGAGAAATCAAATCCCTACTTAGAACTTACAACTAACTCAAGACTTAGAACTCCTTCAATTTCCCGGCCGGTATTGCGCCCGGCTCGTGTCGGTCTCCCACAAAACCACGTCCGTCACCTTCGCACCCGGCGGCATCTCCTTCAATTGCTTCGTAATCTCATCGTAAAAATACTTGGCCACGTTTTCTGCCGACGGATTCACGGTCTTGAAAGGCTCCAAATCGTTCATGAACTGGTGATCCAGCCGTCCCATCACCTCGCGGATAATCTGTTTCACTTGTAGGAAATCCACCAGCAAACCGATCGAGTCGAGCTGCGGCCCCTCGACGGTCACACGCACGCGGTAGTTATGCCCATGGGGATTTTCGCACTTGCCTTGGTATCCGCGCAGGGCATGCCCCGCGGAAAATGTCTCTTCCACGCTGACTTGGTACATTTCGCTCCAAAGATCGCCGCCAGCTTCAGGAGATTTTCTTGTTCGTGACGCTTCAGGCGGGACTAGCCGGATGGGCCGCTTTTCCCTTGCTGGTTCCGTCCAAAAACCGGGCCACCTCGTTCAATTCGTGGGTCACCCGGTAGCGCGGCAGCGACTCCAGAAAAATCTTACCATAGGGCATGCGCTGAATCCGCGTATCGAGCAGCGCCAGCACGCCACGGTCGGTTTTCGTCCGGATCAATCGTCCGAATCCCTGTTTCAAGGAAAGCACTGCTTGCGGCACCTGGAATTCGCCAAACGCGTTGCGCCCTTCTTCCTGCAATGCCGCCACGCGCGCCGCCACGATCGGATCGCTAGGCACCGCAAAGGGCAGACGGTCCACAATCACGCACGACAACTGTTCGCCCGGCACGTCCACGCCCTGCCAGAAGCTGGCCGTCGCGAACAAAACCGCTCCCTCGGTATTCTTGAACCGCTCCAGCAACGCCGACCGCGGCGCCGTTCCTTGCAGCAGCAATGGAAACGAAACACGGGCGCGCACCCGTTCGTACAATTCCTTCATCTGCGTGTAGCTCGTAAACAGGCAAAAGGCCCGGCCCTGGCTGTGTTCCAGCATTTGCACGATTTCGTCCGCCGCTTTGGACGAAAATCCCGCATCGCGCACATCCGGCATTTTGCGCGGCAAATACAGCATTGCTTGCTTCGGATAATCGAACTCCGGAGGCAGCGTGCGTTCTCTTGCGTGATCGATGCCCAGCCGCTGTCGGATATAATCGAATCGCCCGCCAACGGTCAGCGTCGCCGACGTCAGAATGACCGTGTCGAATTGCTCGAATAGCTTTTCCCGCAGGATTTGGCTCACATTGATGGGCGTGGCCGTCAGGAAAACGCCTTTGTTCCGCCGCTCGTACCAATACACGAAATTCTTTTCGTTTGATTCGAACAGGAATGACAATTCCTGCCGCAGCTCGAAGCTGCGCCGCGCCATCCGCGTCAATTCTTCCGGCCGGTTGACCAGCGCGGCGAGTTCCGTTTCCAGGCTTTTCAGGGAAGAGACCAGCGCATCGTACATTTCGCGGTTCTGCTCCAGAAACGCGGCGCGGGCGTTCCCCGAGAAGGAAAATCTGCCTTCGCGTGGCGGAAACAATTCGAAGAAACTCCGGCTGCGCTCCCGGATGCGCAGCGTTTTCTTCAGCAGCGAAGGCGTGCCCTGATGCAGCAGCCGCAGCGTCTGGTCCGTGTCCCGCGCCAGCTCCTCGAACCGGAAATTCGAAATCTGCCTCCCGAAATATTCGCTCGCCACGTCTTCCATCTCATGCGCTTCGTCGAACACGACGGCCGAATACTCCGGCAAAATGCTGCCGAAATCGTCTTGCTTCAGCGCCAAATCGGCAAAGAACAAATGATGGTTGACAATGATCAGGTCGGCTTCTTCCGCTCGCTGGTGCATCCCGGTCACAAAACACGGATTGAACGACGGGCACTTTTTCCCCGTGCAGGTGTCCCGCCGCGCGTCGAGCTTTCCCCACAATCCCGAATCGTCCGGCAAAAACGTCAGCTCCGCTCGGTCGCCTGTCTCGGTTAGCTTTGCCCAGTCCTTGATCTGCCGGAAATAATCCATTTCCTCGATGCCCTTCAGCAGCCCCTGGTCTTGCAGCTGATTCAATTTCGCGATGCACAGAAAATTCGAGCGCCCCTTCATCACCGCGACTTTCAGGTTCGGCGCAAAATGCTTGTGCAAAAATGGAATGTCTTTCTGGAAAAGCTGCTCTTGCAAAGATTTGGTCGCCGTAGAAATCACCACGCGCCGCCCGCTGCAAATCGCGGGAATCAGGTACGCCAGCGTCTTCCCCGTTCCTGTGCCGGCTTCCACGATCGCGTGGTGATGCGTTTCGAACGCGTCATGCACCAGCTCGGCCATTTCCAGTTGAGCGGGGCGATATTCATAGTCGGAACTCACCACCGAACGGTCGAAGCCGCCCTTCATGCACTTTTCAAGGAACCCGTCCGGGCCAAATACTTCCTTCATCGACGGCTTGGCGCTCTGGCTCTGGGTTTTGCTGCTCGTGCTTTCGAACTCCGCCTCACCCACGTTCGAATCATCGTCCAGAGGCACATACCCCCCCTTCGAAGTCTTCGCCGCGCGCTTGCCGTCGCCTGCCGGATTCCGGTTCGAATTGGTGGTGGTCTTTCTCAGAAGTTTGCCCTTGCTCTTTTCCCTGCGCGAACCACCCTGAGACCAGCTACGATAACATACCGGTAGCCGGGCCTCACCGGCACCGGCGTTCTTCTCCAAGGTTCCGGAAACTGAGCATCGCAATGGATTTAACGGCCTTTAGCAGTTGCACAACGGACGGCTTTTTGCGATGTTAGCTTTTCTGCCGGGGCGCTAGATTCTTTTGTGGGGCGTTTGAGCGTTTTTCCCGGCCAGGGATGACAAACGCACTCGATCCACCGCGGGGTGTTTGATGGCTCGCTGCAAATCTTTCGTTTTCATCTCCATTCTCCTGCTCGCTTCTTTTTCCCTGGCTTCCTGCACGCTTCACAGAAAGGGCGGCGGAGGCGGCGGCGGAGGCTCCGGCGCTAAGGTGAGCTTTACTGTGGTTGCCGATACTGTTCCGGCGAATCCTTCGCTTCTTTCCTTCAAGGTCTCTATGACCAGCGTCGTGCTCACGCCTTCCTCGGGCTCTGCGCAAACCCTCACGCCCGCAACGCCAGTTGTGGACCTGATGCGCTTGCAATCCGACAGCGCATTCCTCGGCACCCTCACGAGCGTCCCCTCCGGGACCTATACAGTCACGGTGGCGTTTTCCAATCCCGAAATTGTTTTCTTGAACGACACCACTTCCACCATCACCGCCGGCACAGCGAGTTGTTCCAGCGGCTCGGTCTGCTCCTTCTCCCTTTCCGCTTCCGGCACTCCTGTGATTCCCTCTTTCAACTTCATGGCGACTTCCTCGGGGCAACAAGGAATCGGCATCGACTTCAATCTGAAAAACGCCATTTCCCTTTCCTCCTCCGGCGCCTTGTCTGTGAACTTTAACCCTTCTTCCCCAAGCCCGGCGGTTCTGAGCGCTTTCACTTTGCCGCGCTCCAACTCCAACCTGAGCGGTAGTCAACTCGATCTCATCGAGGATTTCACCGGCGTCGTCGGCCTGAACGGCAGCGCCGTCACCCTTACTTCCCCCACGCGCGGAACTCTCACCGCTTCGGCTGTCTCCGCCACGAATTTCGATCCGGATCCCTCCGGAACTCTTTGCCCCAGGCCGACAACGACGTTGTCCGCCTGCGTTTCCTCCGGCCAGGTGGCCAGCATGGACGTGATTCTCGATTCGGGCGGCACTTTCTCCGTCCAGGAAATCGAACCTTTGCTTTCGTCGCAACAGGACCTTGTCGAAGGCACCGTCTTTGCCATCGGGGGCACGACCCAGTTCGCTATCGCGCTGACCGACAAAATACAGGCGGCGACGAACTCCCTAATCGGCGGTCTGAAGACCGGCGATCTTCTCACGGTTAATATCCCTGCTTCCACCGTGAGGCCTTTTCTGGTGGACACAAAAGGCTTGGCCGTCCCTGCCGCCAGCCTCGGGCTCTTTCAGGGGCAAACCGACACGAGCGCCATTCATCCAGGACAGGCCATTGCCATTCACGTCACCGCCTTTACTGCCGCAAGCGGCACGACCATTGCTTCTGCCACGGCCGACACCGTCACGCTGCGCTGGTCTCGTTTGATCGCAAACACAATCGGGGCCGCTTCACCTAGCCAAATCAACGTGAATAACGTTCCGAGCTACTTCTTGACTACCAGTTCGTCCATTTTTACAACGCAGGTATTCACCGGTACTTCGGGGGCCGATGGCGTGACAAACCTGGAGGGAATCGCGGCAGGCGGAACGCCTATCCCGAGCCCCCCTCCAGTCGGCCTGCGCGTTCTCTATCTGGACAACACTTCCCATAGCGCGCCGCTGCCGTTTATGGCCGCTAAGATCCGGCAGCATTAAAGTTCGCGCGCAGCGCGAGCTGCTTTTTTTCTCCGCCTCCGCAAAAGCATCGGGCTCCCCAAAATGTTCGGGGGAGCCCGCTCCCTCATCACCAAGCCCTGCCAGCGGCTTTTTTCCGTGCACCGCTACCGAGAACCAGCTTGCTAAGCTACGATCAGAACAAGTCACTCGCGTTGTTTTGTCCTTGGGCTTGTTTAACTCAGCGCTGTAAACGAAACTTGAAAACCGTAGGCGGCAAACTACAAACGGTAAAGGCAAACCGTAAACTGCAAGCGGTAAACGGCGAACTTCCTCACGCTGGCAACGGCCCGCCGATGGTCGTGTTTGGCGGCAGCGGCTGCACGGCAGGCGCCGTCGGTGCGCCGCCAGCGGCGAGGGCCGGCTGGAACCGCCGGAAAATCGCCAGCGAAATCGCTCCCACGCCCCAGAGAATCGCCACAAACTTGACCCAGCCGCCTACCTCCGGAATCGTCGTGAGCAGGCGCACAATCAGAACGCCCACGGTCATCCTTCCAATGAACGGCCAGAATTCGCTGGTGCGGCCCATCAGCCATTGTCCGACCACAGTTCCTACGATCACTTGCGCGAAATACAGCGACGCATACCAAAGGAACAAAGTAGAAAGTC
>Ga0209471_1000322_pt1 | contig 33278 bp, 23 predicted proteins | sample GraSoiAngelo_128_FD_185885 | JGI IMG/M metagenome (GOLD analysis project Ga0209471, IMG submission 185885) | Grasslands soil microbial communities from the Angelo Coastal Reserve, California, USA - 14_0927_12_20cm (SPAdes) (version 2) | ecosystem: Environmental > Terrestrial > Soil > Grasslands ... | reverse complement strand
GAAGGAGACGCCGCGGAATTCGATCGGCTGCGCGCGCGCCCGGGCCGGCTGCAGCGCCGGCAGGCGCCGGGGCGACTCTCCGCCCGTGCTGATGTCGAGATAATCGAAGAGATTGGACATGAACAATCCGTCCTCATACAAGCTTCCTATCGAAGCGAGAGCGGATTGAATGGCCGCCTGCCCCTGCCGGAATACCGATAGATAGAGGGTCAGATCACCGAGCGTGATTGCACCCAATGCGGCGCGCATCGCCATGAAGGCATAGGCGCCATAGAAAGCTGCCAATGAAACGAATCCGAGGATGACGCCCGCCGCGCTCTTCTTCAGCGCCAGCGCGCGGTCCTCGGCGTAGAACTTGCCGAAGAGAGCGCGATAACGCTGCAGGACCAGCGGACCGAGATTGAAGAGCTTTGCCTCCTTGACGTGCGAGTCGCGCGTCAGGATCCACTCCAGGTAGTTCTGCCTCCGCCCCTCGGGCGCGCGCCAGGTGTTGAGCCGGAAGGATTCTCCCGAGAGCTTGGCCTCCGCCACGAAGGCGGGCACCGAGGCGACCGCGATGAGCAGCACCGACCAGGGGGACAAGCGGACCAGGAGCGCCGCGTAGCTGATGAGGATCAAGAGCTGCTGAATGAGGGAAGCGGTCTCCAGCGCCATGCTGAGCGGCCGGATCGACGCCTCCCGGCGCGCGTTCTGCATCTTGTCGTAGAAATCGGCGTCCTCGAAATGGCGCAATTCGAGCGTCGTCGCTTTCTCGAGGATCAGGGTATTGACGTGATTGCCCAAGGAAGCGCGCATGAGATCGCGCAGCAGCGATTGCCCGCGCGACAAGGCCGTCGAGATCGCCATCAGGGATGCTTCCAATCCCACCAGCTGCAGGACGTGCCAGCGCTGGGCCGCATCTCCGCTGCGCGCCGCAGCGACAACCGCGTCGACGATGAGCTTTCCCACCCAGGCCATCGCAGCGGGCAGCGCGGCCTGTCCGAGCATCAGCGCCACCATTCCGGCGGCGAAGGCGCGCGACGACTCCCGCACCAGCGCGAAGGTGCGAGGCAGATAGCGCAGATATTTGAGGGTCAGCCGCGCGCGCTCGCGCACCGACCGGGGCGGAGGAGGTCTCAATGCTCGAGCATCTCCTGCACCTTCGCCTTGTCCTCGCGGTAGGTGAAATGCTGATAGAGCCAGAAAGCATTTTCTCGATCGAGGATCCGGTCCTTGAGCAGCGGCACCACCGCGAGCTTGTTCTCGCGGTGGACGAGGTGATCGATGATCACGCCCGCCATCGCCGCAGTGAACCAATCGTGCGCGGCAGCGCTCTTGATGAGCGCCAGCTTGGCGGCATCGCCCGCCTCCTCGTCGACGGCCTGGACGAACTTCTTGAATTCGTCGCGCGACATCGGCTCCGGACCTTTGGGGGTGCTCTCGGCAAAGCGCACCGAGGCGATCTCGCCCGCCCGCGCCTGCACCTTGGCCTCGCGCTGCTCGCCGGAGGGCAGCCGCGCGGCGACCGCGTACCAGTGATCGCCTTCGGCCCTGATCGCCATCGGCGCGATGTCGCGGCCCACCAGCGCCTGCCCCTCGCGGACGTCGACGCGCGCTCCGGCAGGCGACGCGACCTCGAGCAGAGTCTTGCCCTCGGACTGCGGGCGATATTCGACGGCCACGTTCTCTTCGACGACGGGCGCCGGCGCCGGCGGAGCTTCTTTGGCGGGCGGCGGCGTGGGCTCCTGGCGCACCTCGCGGGGCGGCGCGGCGCAGGCGAACAAAAGAAGGAGTACAGCTTTTTTCATGTTTCTGTTTTAACGCGACTTGGGAACTTCGCCGCCTTTCACTTCGCCGCCCTTGATGATCTCGCCGCCTTTCATGACGAAGAAGACGTGCTCGAGCGAGGAGATGTCCTCGAGCGGGTTCTTCTCCACCGCGATCAGGTCCGCGTACTTTCCCGGCGCGACGGCGCCGATGTCGCTCGAGGGGCAGACGGCCGCCTGCGGCAAGCACATCGGATCGAGCAGCGCGGCCGCGACGCTGGTGGCCGACTTGATCGCCGCCATCGGCTGCATTCCGTAGCGGACCATGATCGACAATTCCTTGGCTTGGTTTTCGGTCCAGGCGTAACCGCCCGCGTCGGTTCCGTAGGCGATGCGCACGCCGCGCTTGAGCGCCTTGGCGAAGGCCTCGCGCTCCATCGGGATCATGTCCGGCCAGATTCCGCCGCGGCCTTGCGCGACCCAGATGCCCACGTAGATGGTCGGGCACCAGTAGACGCCCTGGCGCACCATCCGATCCATCAACTCTTCGTTGAGGCCGTCGCCGTGCTCGATGCTGTCGGCGCCCGCTTTCAATGCCGCGTCGATTCCATCCCAGCCCATCGCGTGCGCGGCGACCTTCCGGTTGAGCCGGTGCGCCTCGTCGACCAGCGCCTTGGCTTCCTCGGCGGTGAAATTGACCATCGACCGCAAGGGCCGGCGCGGATCATTTGATTTGTAATATCTCCTATCGGAGTAATACTTGATCCAATCGGCGCCATATTTCACTTCTTCGCGCACCGCCCTGCGGATGTTCTCGGCGCCGTCGACGATCTGCACGCCCTCGGGCATGTGCAGCTCCCAGGAATATCCCGACAAGGGATACATTCCGGTGGGCGCCATCGCGCGCGTGACCACGAACATGCGTGGCCCGGGAATGACTCCGCGGGCGATGGCGGTCTTGAGGTCGACGTCGGCATACATCGCGCCTTCGGTCTCGAGGTCGCGGATGGCGGTGAATCCGTTCATCACCGCCGTGCGCACGGCCGCGCTGGCGCGCAGCGCGCGATAGGGAATGCTTTCTTTCAATAATTGCTCGTCATACTCGGCCGCGGTGATGTCGCCTTGCAGGAGCGCATGGGTATGCGCATCGATCAGGCCCGGCAGCAGCCAGGCATTCCCCAGGTCAATGACTTTCGCGCCCGCCACCTGCAGCTCGGCCGCCGGCGCGATCTTCTGGATGCGGTCGCCCTCGACGAGCACCGCCATCCCTTCCCGCGGCGCATCGGACTTGCCGTCGATGAGGTGCGCAGCTTTGACGACGACGCGCTCCGCCGCGTGCGATGCAGCGGTTTCGCGTGGCGCCTGCGCCAAAAGAAGGATGAGAAGAAGCATGGCCGCAAACGCTCGCACGCCACGAACGCGCGCGCAACCCGCGAGGCAAGAGGTAGATCAAGCCCTGATTGGCATTCGATCGCGCGCGCTCATGGAGCCTACTGCACCGCGTAGGTGATGGCCTTGGTGCCACTCGGCGCCGTGGTGCCGTCGGCGACGCTTTCCTGCAAGACGTACGAGCCGACGACGTCGGGAGTAAACGTGGTGGTCGTCCCAGTCGCGGCGGTCAACGTGGCAGTTTTAGAAGCCGATGGTACCGTCAGGCTCCAAGCAAACGAGAGTGTCTCGTTGAGACCACAACCGGTCGAGGTGTTCGGAGTAGTGGTTGTGTCCAAGAAGAGCCCGTCGTTGTCGGCGTCCGAGCTGGGGCTGCCGTCGGTGATGATCGCCTGCCCCACTGCGAAGTTGCTCGACGGTGTCGAGACGGCATCGGCGAAGGGCGAATTGAGGCCGCAGCGACCACCGACATGAACGGTGGGCCCGCTCGGAATCGCCGTCTGCTGCGCGCCGGGCACGCCGTACATGATGGTGAACGTCGAGGTGTAGTTGCCGGGCACGGTGCTGGCGTTCACCATGTGATCGCCGACCATCGGCGTGAACGTGAACGTGAGCTCGACTCCGTCCGAGACGCTGCCGTTCGAAGGGCTCGTCGTCAGCGTGACCGCATCGCCGTCGGGATTGAGGAAGCTCGCGCCCTGATAGTTGAACGTCGCGCACGCCCCACCCGACTGGCTGTTGACCATCACTTTCAGCGTCACAGGCTGGCTCAGATAGAAGGGCACGCTCACCCAGTTTGCTGGCGGCGTCGAGGCGGTGTTCACCGATGGGTCAATCAGCCCGGGTTGTAGGATCACGTCGAGGGTACCGGTGCTCTGGGTGCCTCCCGTCTGGCTCTGGAGGATGGCACCGAAGTGCTGGGTAGCGCTCTCAAGCACGACCACTGGCGCGAGGCTTCCGCACCCCGAGGTGGTGATGCTGCCGGTGGCGGAAGTCGACTGGCTGGAGTCGTCGGTCACCGTCACCTGCGCGTTGTAGAGGGTGTTGTAGTCCGTGGCGGTGAAGGTCGTGGTTGCAGTCGTGCTGCTCGCCACGCCGTTCACCGTCCACGAATACGTGAACGTTGGCGAACTGACGCAGGCCGAGGTGACGCCCGTGAGGCCGGCGGTGACTGAGTCACTGTTGAAGAAGGTGCTGCCGCCGTTCGTGTTGTCCGTGAAGCTCACGCTCCCCAGCGTGGGCGTTGCGCAGCGCGCGTCGATCGCGTCCGTATTGTTGCCGGTTGGCGAGGTGGCCGGAGAATTCGCCGCCACCGTCGCGGTCACCGTGTACTGCGTGGCGGCTTTTGGGGTGAATGTCGTCGACGATGTCGCCGCGGCCGAGAAGGACGAGGCGTCGTTCGGCGAGACCGTCCAAGCATAGGTATAGCTGGGCGGCGCAAACCTCGCCGGACACATCGAGCCATCGGCGTCGACGGTGCTGGGCGTTGCAATGAGAGAATGCGCGTCCATCGGCTTGGCGCCAGGCGTGTCGCCGATGGCCACCTGGATCTGGTTGTTGCCGCAGTTGGTAGAGACGAAGTTGGTGCTGGCGGGCGGAGAATTGTGGTGAGTCCACTTGTCCGTCGTCGTCACGGCCGCGATGTAGTGGCGCGAGGCTTGGTCGACGATGAAGGTCGGGTTCTGGACCGTGGTGCTGGAGAGCGATGGGAAAATACTGCTGTCGCCTGCAGCCGGAGATAGCGTCCACACATACGTGAGGAGCGCGTCGGCCGCATTCGTGTAGCAGGAAGAGACGTCTACCATTGAAGCGAGCGTGATCGTATCGCCGCGGTTGAAGTCACCGCCGAAGTGCGGCGAGCTCACGCCGCTCGTCAAGGTCGGGCTGCCCACCACCGGCGCGGGGCTGCAGGTGGGCGTGAAACTCTTGGTGACGGCCGAGGAAGAGACGCCGCTGGAATTGCCGGTGCCCACTACCCGAACCGTGTAGGTGGCGATGTCGCCCAGCGTGAGAGTTGCCACCGCGTTGGTGGTTGCGGTCAGAGCGAACTTCGAATTCGGCGGGGTCGGCACCGACCACGCGTAGCTGTATCCGCTGTTGGCAAACGCCGACGGGCAGAACGAGATGTCGTCATCCTTCGAAGAGGCCACGGCCGTCAGCGTGTGCAGATCGAAGTCCTTGCCTGCGGACGTGTCACCGAGCGGGCTGGCCAAGACCACGTTGCTCTTGCCGCAGCTCGACGAGGCAAAGGTGTGGCTCGCGCCGTTACCGTGACCCCACTTGTCGTCGACGGTCACGCCCGCAACGTACGCGCGCGAGGCCTGATCGACGGTGAACGTCGGCGCTACCGCGCCGGCGCTCGAGAGCGTGGGGAAGCCCACGATCGTGTCGCCGACCGCGCGGGCTAGCGTCCAGGTATAAGTGAGGCCGGCCTGCGACTGGGTGCTGTAGCAGGACGAGGTATTCACCGGAATGTTGAGCGCGATAGTATCGATGTTGTTGAAGTCGCCGCCGGTGTCGCCGGTATGAGGCGTACTGGCGTTGGATACGAAGATTCCGGTGCCGAGGATCGGCTGCGGGTTGCACGACACCGTGAACGAATCGCTGGTCGAGGCCGAATTGCCGCTGACGTTGCCGGTGGCCTGCAAAGAGACCGTCCAACTTCCGGTCTCTCCCGGCTCGAAGGTGGCGTTGCCCGTGCTGCTGCCGGGCGCGGCGCTACCCGCCGCCGAGGCCAGGTTGGAGTTGAAATGTGTGGTGTTCCCCGGCGTGGTCTGGCTCCAGGCGAACGAGTAGGTCGCGTTGTGGAAGCGCGCCGGGCAGAGCGAGCCGTCGTCGATGGAGTTGGCAGTGGCGGTGATGGTGTGCAGGTCGAAAGGCTTGGCGCCCGGCGTGTCGAAGAGGCTCAGGTTCACCGGGTTCGCGCTGCAGTTGTCGGCGGTGAAGCTCTGCGTGACGGTGTCCGACAGGTTTCCCAGGCCATCGCGCGCGTAGACGGAGACGGTCCAGGCGGCCCCCGACTTGTCGGCGGTGAAGGCCGGCGTCGTCGCTGTGGCGGAAGTGAGCACCGACGTGCTTCCCGAGGGACTGGTCAGGGTCCAGAAATACGAGAACGTGGTCGTGGTCAGGCACTGTGAGGTCGGCGTTTGCACCCAGAGCGTTGCAGTATCGCCGCGGAAGAACTGGTTCGGCGCCCGCACAAAGGTGTCGCCGGGGAAAGCGCCCCACAGAGAGATCGGTCCGACTGCCGGCGTGAGGTTGGCGCAGCCGACGGTGATTTGCTTCGTCGCGATCGCCTGCTGGCCGCTGTTCGACCCTGTGACCTTGAGCTCCAGGTTGAAGGTCCCGTTTCCGCCGGGGGAGAAGTGGACCGGGCTCCCGCTCTGGGTATCGAAGAGGTAACCGACGCTGGGTGCCGCCGAGACGACTCTCCACGTCTTCGCATACGTTTGCGCGAACTCCGCGGGGCAGATCGATGGGTTGTCGTCGTCGGAGAGGAAGCTGCGACCGCTCTGGTTCACCGCCGTGAGTGTGTGCGCATCGAAGGCCTTGGGACCGGGCGCGTCGGTGAAGTCGGGGAAGACCGGATTCGCACCGCAGCTGGATGCCGACAGGTTCATGAAGGCGGGTAACGACGCGTTGCCGAGCTGGTCCCTGACGACGAGCATGACCTGCCAGGTCCCATTCTCCACGTCCGCGGTGAATGAAGGCGAGTCCGCGCTGCTCGAGCTGAGAGTAGCCGTGCTGCCGTTCGATCCGCTCAGTGTCCACTGCGAAGTGAGGGTCGTCTTGTTCGGCGAGAAGCAGGCGGAAGATCGTGAGGCGCCGACTTTGACGACGTCGCCGCGGTAGACGGTGGGCACGCGCGGGAAGGCGCTCAGCTGAGGTCCCGTCACGGTCGCAATGATCGGGCCCGTCGAGACGAAGGCGCTCGCGGTGCAAGTCGCGTTGACGTCGAGGTTGGCGATGGCGCTCCCGCCGTTGGAGCCGTTCACCTGGAGGTGAACCGTGTAGTCCGCGCTGCCGCCCGGCTGGAAGCTGACCGCGGCCGCCGCGGAGTTGTCGAAGTTGCCGATAGGAGTGGCGGGACTCGCCGACCACGCATAGCGATACGTCTGCTTGAACCGCCCCGGGCAGATGTTGGAGTCGTCGTCGGTCGAGATCACCGATGCCGCGACCCGACGCACGTCGAACGGCGCGGGCGAGCCGGCGGTCTGGTCCGAGATGGTGGCGGTGATCGGGTTCGCGCCGCAGGTCTGCGCGGCGACCGTCACATCCGAGCCCTGAGAGTTGCCGAACTTGTCGGTCACCGCGAGGTGCACGGTCCATGTCCCGCCGGGCACGTCTGCGAAGAAGGTAGGTGATGCGCCGTTCGCGCCGAGCAGCTGCGCGTTGCTGTTGGACGGCCGCGCGGTCAGCGTCCAGCTGTAGCTGAGACCCGCCGACGAGCTCACGAAGCAGCTGCTGGTCACCGCCGCCGAGAACGTCACCAGGTCGCCGCTGAACACCTTGCCGTCCGCACTGCGCGCGAACGTATCGCCCGCGGGACCTTGGGCAAGGTAGCGCGTCGTCACCGAAGGCGTGGCCGCGCAGCTGACGGTCAGTGCGATGCTGCCGGGCGCCGAGGAGATCCCGTTGGATCCGGTCGCCGTCACCTGCGCCGTGTAGACCCCGGGCGCGCCGGGGGTGAACGTCACCGCCTTGCCTGCTTTGGACGAGAGCGTGAACTTCCCGTTGGTGGGAAGAATCGTCCACTCATAGGTGAAGCTGCTGACATGGAAGCGCGCCGGGCAGCTGGTGTTGTCGGCGTCTTGCGCGTCGAGGTTGGTGTCGGTTGTGCTGCCGGCGGTGAGCGTGATCGGGTCGAGCGCGTTCAGCGTCGCGCTGGTCTGTGCCGGCGACACCCCCGACGGTACGCCCGGGAAGACACCGACCCCCGGCCGGTTGGCGCCGCAGTTCGAGGTGGTGACGGTGGTAGAGGCGGTGGCCGGCGCGCTGGTCGCGTTGCCCAGGGCGTCCTGGCCCGCCGTCGAGAACACGTAGCTGCCCGGCACGTCGGGCATGAAGAATGGCGTCGCATCGGTCGCCGAGCTGAGCGCCGCCTGGCTTCCCGTCGGGCGCGAGACCATGGTCCAGCTGTACTGGATCGTTCCCAGCGAAACGCTGCCGCAGGTGTTGCCGGTGGGCTCCGCAGCGTGGGGCGTGAGCATCACGCGCGCACCGACATGGATCGCGGAAGTGACGTTGTCCGGATCGAGCATGACCGAAGACGTGACCGGCGTGCCCGACCAGACTAGCGGCGACGTGCTGCACTTGCTGACCGTGATGTTCTGGTAGCCGACCGGCGAGGAGAAGCCTTGCGGGTTGGTCACTACCTCGCTGACCTGGTACGTGCCGGCCACGTCCGGCGTGAATTGAGGGGTCGCGGAGGCGGGATTGTTGAGAAACGCCTGGCTTCCGGCAGGGATTACCAGAGTCCAGTTGTGCGTGAAGGTCTTGGGAGCCCTGTTGAGGCAATTCTGATCGGAGGCGCTGTCGCCCAGGATGATCGGGGTGCCCATGACCCCGCTGGTCGGGCTGATGCTTCCGACGACCGGAGCATTCTCGCCGCAAGTGCTCACCTCGATGGTGCCCGTCGCGGGCGCGCTGGAGAGGCCGGTCGAGTCGGCGACCACGACCTCGAACTGGTAGCTGCCCGGCACATCGGGAACGAACGCCGTGGCGGCGACGCCGGATTCAACCGCGCCCCTCGGCTTGGGGATGACGGCGGAGCTGCCCGCCGGACGCGCCTTCAGGGTCCAGGCGTACTCGAGCGTCTCGGGGAAGTTGCAGGCGCTATCGGCGTCCGTCACGGGGACTGAGACCTGCACGGTGTCCCCCGGCTTGGCTTCGGCGCCGGCCGCCGCGGCCTGGGGCGTAGGCGAAGCAGGCCCGCCAGGCGGGGCGGAGATGATCAAAATGCCCGATGTTACGATGCCCAGCACCGGCGGGTAGCCGCCGCACGGGCTGACATCGATCTCCACCGTGGCGGCATCGCTCAGGACGCTGTTGGACACGACCAGCTCCACCACGTATTTGCCCGGGAGATCGGCGACGAAGCTTGGCTTCTCCGAGGTCTCGCTGTTGAGCGTGGCCCTGCTCCCCGTCGGCGACTCCAGAATCCTCCACTTGAAGGTGAGCGAGTATGCCTGCGGGTCGATGCTGTCCGAGCCGTCCAGCTGGACCGCAGTGCCGACGTTGGCCATGCCCTGGAGCCCTTGGCCCGCGGCTTTGGGCATCGCGACAGGGCGCTGAAGTTCCCTGGGGCAAGCGACCAGAGCGAGAGCAAGGATTGCTGCGAGACCACGTGCGCTCGGTTGCATTGGCTTTCGCCTTTCTTCCTAGAAGGACCTGCCGAAGCCGGCGGAGGCTCCGTGCGAGACGCGGGTGGAGTAATCGAAGGTGAGAACGTCGCCGCGGTAGTCGAGGGCGAGCGCGTAGCCTCCCGCCAGAGGGAAATCGAGGCCGGCGCGGACGCCGAACTGGCCGAGCAGTGACCCGAGCGCGGAAAACCGCGACGGGTGCACGAGGTTGTAGGCCCACCCGAAATTCGCGTGCACCGCGACGGCTTGCGAAAGCGCGTAGCGCAGTCGCGCCATCAGATCGACCCCGAACAGGTCCGCCGGAAAGGCGCTGTTCTCGAGTCGCATGTACTTGAGGCCGATGACCGGGGCGGCCGTCAGGCGGGGGAGCCCGAGCAAGTGGCCGAAGTCGTAGCCGATGCCGGCGAGGACGTCGTAGCGGTACTCGTCGATGGGCGAGTTCGCGGCACCCGGCTGGCCGAGCACATAGGCTTGTCGCGAGGCGCTCCAGTCGAACTCGAACAGCGCGAGGCCGGTGATCCAGAGCGTGCGGCTGGCCTCGAGGCCGAAGCGCGCGAGCGTCGCCGCGGCCGTGAAATCCTGGTTGCTCCGCGCCGCTCCGCCGAAGAGCATCATCGACCAGACGCCGTGGTCCCAGGCAGGCTCGGGGCGGAACGCGAGCGCTGGCGTGGCGACCCTGGCAGACACGGCAGGCGGGGGCGGGACCGCTGCCGGAACCGCGACAGGAGGCGGCGGGGGAGGCTCTGCTGCAGGCGGTGGGACGGCCTTCGGCGCTGCCGCGATCTGCAGCGGCGGGCTCTCGGGCGGCACCAGCTTCGGCAGCTCGTTCTCCCCCGGCAGCGAGGGCAGGGAGGGCAACACCAGCGCGCGCTCCTTGGCGATCCGCACCCCGGAAATCGCGACGAGCGCATCGCCCTCCGCATTCCAGGGCCAGCGCAGCACGACCGTGTGTTTCCCCGCCGGCACGGAGACCGCGAACCTCGCTGCCTTGCTCAGAACGAGGCCGCTCTCCGACGTAGCCTGCGGATCGGCGACTTTGGGAAGCGAACGCCGCGCGGCAACTTTTCCGTCGAGCTCGGCGACGATCGCGGCCGGCACCGAGCTCTCGGCTCGCACCGCGAAACGCAGCTTGGCAGGGCCGATGATCTTCAGGCTCAGCGTCTTGGCGGGCTCGATCCGATAGTGCGCTCTCTTCGCGCCGCGCACGGTGACGTTCACGCCGTCCGCATCGCCCTGCAGCTGCGCCTTCGGACTCGCCGACTGCGCAGCGAGGGGCGCGAAAAGAGCGCAAAACAGCATCCATGCCGGGGAGGTTTTCATTTCCAAAGCCTCCGTCTCAGAAACTCCACAAGGTGATGGTGCCGAGGACGAAGGCCCCGCTGACTCCGAGCAAGACCCGGCTGATGACCCGGTCGTTGTCGATGCGCGTCTGGATGATGTTCTTCTGGTCGGCGGGATAGGCCGCCGCGTTCTGTCTCAGGTCATTGGTGGCGCTGTTCGCGTGCAGCGTGAGCGCGCCGGCCGCGAGCACCGCCGCAACCGCTCCCCCAGCGGCGATGTAGCTCGCGAGATGGCTCTTGCGAGGGAGAGGCGGAGGCGCTTCATGCTCGGCGGCCGGAAGCGCGGGCTTCGGCGCCGTCGTCGACACCGCTGGAATGACCTTCACCGCCTCGGTGGCGACGGCCGCCAGCACCGGCCGGGGCGCTTCCTCGACCGCCACCGAATTCGGCAGCTCGGCCGCGCCGCTGCGGGCCGGACCGTTTTCGTTGTTGTCGTAGGCCTCGAGGTAGTAGGCGAAGCCGTCGTTGACGGCCTTGGCCGGCACCTCGATCCCGTACTGGTCCTCGCCGACCTTCGCCATCGGCTGGCACTCGAAGTCCTTGCTGTAGAGGTTGCGCCAGCAGGCCTGCGCCGTGCCGACGCCGCTGCGCTCGTCGACGATGCGCGCGAAGAGCCGTACCGGCTGTCCGCGGATGGCCTTCTTCACCGGCTGGTGAGTGAGGATCGGCGGATCGGTGTCCTCTTCCTCTTGCAGCGCGGGCGTCTTGCCCGCCGCCGTCGCGAGCGCCACCGCCGGTTCGGCCGGCTTCAGCTTCGCCTCGCAGAGGGCGAGGTGCTTCCTGGCTTCGTCCTTGGCCCGCTCCTGCCCCTGCGGCACGTCCTTGAGGAACGCCTGGTACGCCGCCGCCGCCTCCTTGAACTGCCCCATGTGCCGGCGCATCTGCGCGATGTTGAAGAGCAGGATCTGCTTGGGCTCGTACTCGAACGCCTTCTGGTAGCTCTTCAGCGCGCACTCGTAGTCGCCCTGCTTGGAGCAGGCGTGCGCGGTGAGGATCTGCGCCTTGGAGAAGTCGTGCGCGGTGGGCGCCTCGTGCTTCTCCTCGACGCCGCGCACCGGCCGCAGCGAGATCGCCAGGCGCAGCTCGAAATCGCGTGTCTCGGGCAGCGTGATGTTCGCCGACCGAGTCAGGTAGCCTTCGAGGGCGAGCTTGATCTCGTGCCGCCCCGGCGTGCTGCGCGCCTTGATGGGCGTGATGCCGATCCGCTTTCCGTCGATGTAGAACTCCGCGCCCTGCGGATCGGAGGCCACCGCGAGGAGCGGGGGCACCGGTCCGGCCTGCGCCGGCTGCATGGCGAGCTTGAGCGAAAGCTGCTGGCCGGGATCGAGCGAGAGCTGCTGGCCGATGGTCTTGTAGCCCTCGAGTGTGATCTGCAGCTCGTGCTCGCCCGGCGTCACCTCGGAATTGAGCGGCGAGGTCCCGAGCGGATTGCCGTCGACCGTGACCTGTGCCTCGGGCGGCTCGGTCTCGACGTGCAGCCGGGCCGGGCCGGGCGAGCGGTTGAGCGCGAACGTCAGATCGACGTCGCGATTCGGCTGCACCGCGACCAGGCGCTCTTCTTTGAGATATCCCTTCGCGGCCACCGCCACGCGGTGGTTGCCCGGCCTCATCTCCGCGGCCCAGGGAGTGAGGCCTACTTCCTTGCCGTCCAGCGTCACCGCCGCGCCGCCGGGCTGCGAGGTCAGCGTCAGCCGCGACCCGCTGCCGCTCCCCATCGGCAGGTCGAGCCGGATGCCGTAGTCGTGGTCCTTCGGCATGGTGAATTCGCTGCCCACCTCGCGGTGGCCTTCCATCTTCACGACCAGCTGGTGGCGCCCGGAGGCGAGCGGCGCGAGATAAGGCGTGCGGCCTTTCTCCTTGCCGTCGAGGATCACCGCCGCGCCGAGCGGATCCGACTCGACCGACAGCGCCGGATCCTTCGGGACCGAGGGCAGCGCGAACGAGACGTTCGAATCGCGGCCCTCGCGTGCGAAGATCTTGCGCTCCTGGCGCAGGCGCCCCTCCATCTCCACCGCGACCAGATGCTGGCCGGGGGCCAGCTCACCCTGGTAGGGCGTGCGGCCCAACACCGCGCCGTCGACGAGGACGTTGGCGTTGGAGGGCTCGGTCGTGACCGAGAGCGTGGCCGGCCCGCCTGCCTCCCGCGACAGCTCGATGGGAAGGCTCATCTTCTTGCGGCCCGCGAGGACGTCGATGTGCTGCTCGGCGCTGCGGCCGTCGGGCGAGACGAGGGCGACGGTGTGCGGACCGGGAAGGAGATCGACCGTGACCGGCGTCTTGCCGACTTCGTTGTCGTCGATGCGGACGGTATCGCCCGCGCGACCGCTGGTGATGGTGCAGGCGACCGGCTCGGGCGGCGGATCGAAGGCGACGCAGGCGAAGGGCGAGCGCGGCGAGCCGCGGCGGGTCGGGCCACCCTGTTCGTGCTGCGCCTCGATGAAATACTCGAAAGAGCCTTCGCTCAGGATCGAGGCGGGCAAGAAAGCGCGGAAGCGGCGCTTGCCGCGCTCACGCAGTGTGAAGGCTTCGTAGCGGTTGTTGCCCGCCCTGCGCGCGAACACGAGCGGAGCGAAGAGATGCGAGGGGTCGTCGATCCTCGCTTCGACGACGACGGCGCGGCCTCGAGGCCATTTCGCGATCGGCGTGTGCTCGATCTTGCTCGCCTGCTGGGACTCGGGCGCGCCAGGTCGGGCCGCCTCTTCGTTGACGGCGAAAAGGATCTGCTGGCGCCAGCCGCCCTCGCCCGCGGCAGGGCTCGCTGCCGCCGCGGCGATCAGCACGAATGCGAGAGACATGGTCCCCTCCACGCCAGCGAATGGCGGCGGACCGGTGTCGGTGGGTGTGGCTTTTGGGCGGCCCAGGTCTGTCTGCCTGTTCCCTCAGCGTCCCCACCACCGCTCGGTCACACATACAGCGTTCTACTAGGCATGCGACAGCCGTGACAAGTGGTGAACATTTGGATCTCTTTTCCCCGGAAGGATCGCTGCATTGCGGCGGCGGCCGCCGCGCGATAGACGCTTCGCGATGGCCAGCGAGGCTGTGCGTGTTCTGTCCGCACTGGACGAAATCGCTCCGGCGGACTGGGACGCGCTGCTCTCGCCGCGCTCGACGCCGTTCCTTCGCCACGCCTGGCTGCACGCGCTGGAGAGATCGGGCTGCGCTTCGTCGCGCAATTCCTGGTCGCCGCGCCATCTCGCGCTCTACCGCCGCGGCAAGCTCATCGCCGCGGCCCCCGCCTATCTGCGCGACGACAGCGACGGAGACTTCGGCCGCGATTGGGACCTGGCTTCGGCCGCGAGCCGCGCCCATCTCGCCTACTATCCGAAGCTGACGGTCAGCGTGCCGTTCACGCCCTGCAGCGGCGAGCGCATTCTCGTCGCTCCCGGCGAGGACCGATCCGCCTGCGTGGCCCGCATCGTCGAGGCAGCGCGCGATCTCTGCGCCCGCGAAGGCTGGCCCACCTTCCAGGTCCTCTTTCCCGAAGGGACGGCCGAGCTTGAATCGGCCGGCATGGCCGCGCGCGTCTCCTTCCAGTTCCACTGGCGCAACGACCGGTATCGATCGATGGACGACTTCCTCGCCCGCTTCAATTCCAAGCGCCGGCACATGCTCAAGCGGGAGATGTCCGCTGCCGCGGCGCAGGGGATCTCCATCCGCACCGTGCGCGGCGAGGAGCTGGCGCGCGACTGGAAGAAGTGGGCGCGAGCGGCGCACGCGCTGCACCGATCGACCGTCGACAAGCTGATGTGGGGCCGCCGCTGGCTGAACGAGAGCTTCTACCTGCTCGCTTTCGAGAAGATGCCCGACGCGGTCGAAGTCGTCGCTGCCGAGCGGGAGGGGAAGCTGGTCGCCGGCGCCTTCAACGTCGCCTCGGGCGAGCGGCTCTACGGGCGCTACTGGGGATGCTTCGAGGAGCATCCCTTCCTGCACTTCAATGTCTGCTACTACCACTCCATCGCCGACTGCATCGCGCGCGGCGTCCAGGTCTTCGAGGGCGGCGCGGGTGGGGAGCACAAGCTGCCGCGCGGATTCTTGCCCGCGCTGACCCACAGCGCGCATCTCTTTCTCGACCCGCGGCTCGACCGCGCCGTGCGCGATCACCTGCGCGGTGAGACGGAGGCGCGCAAAGAGAGCGTGGCGCGTTATGTTGCGCAGTCGCCCATCTTCAAGGCGGAGGCGCGGTGAGCCCTCGGCGCAAAGAAGACCCCGGCGTCGGCCTGGCCGAGCCCAAGACGAAGGCGAAGCCGAAGCTCGAGCGGCCGCGCCTCTACAAGGTGCTCCTGCACAACGACGACTTCACCCCGATGGAGTTCGTCGTCCTCGTCCTCCGGCAAGTCTTCAACAAGTCCGACGCCGATGCCGTCTCGATCATGCTGCACGCCCATACGCACGGGATGGCCGTGGCCGGCGTCTACACTTTCGAAGTGGCCGAGACCAAGGTGCAGGAGACGATGGCGCTGGCGGAAAAGTCGGCCTTCCCGCTCTTGTGCACCCTGGAGCCCGAAGACGCGCCGCAATGATCGGCAGGCTGCGGTGGATCTACTTCCTCGCCTACGCGGGCGTGGGGACCTGGCTCTCGTATTTCGCCCCTTACCTGCGCGGGCTGGGATTCTCGGGCGAGGAGATCGGCGCGGTCACGACCGTGCAGCAGCTGGCGGCGGCGCCGGCGGCCCTTCTCTGGGGAAGCATCGGCGACCGGCTCGGGTCGGTGCGGGCGCTGCGCATCTGCGTCGCGGGCGCCGCTGTCGCGGTCTCTTTTCTCCTGCTCGCGCGGACGCCTTGGCAGATGGGCCTCGTGCTCCTCTTTGCCGCGAGCTTCGCCGGCGGGCTCGTGCCGCTGGTCGACTCGACGACTGTCGAGGCGGTGCGCCGCTCGCCCGAGCACAGTTATGCGCGTACGCGGCTCTGGGGATCGATCGGGTTCGTCCTCAGCGCGCAGGGGCTGGGGCTTTTGCTCTCGGGGCGCGGCGATCGGCCCGCCGATCCCGTCATGCCGCTCGCCTATCTCGGCTGCGTGGTGGGCTATGCCATCCTCGCCCAGACGCTGCCGCCCATCGAGGCGCACCCCGATCGGCCGCACTGGCGCGATGCCGTGGCGCTCTTGCGAAGCCCGCAGCTGCTCTTCCTTCTTTTCATCTGCGCGCTGCACTGGGGCGCGTGCGGGCCCTATCACTTGATGTATGGCGTCCTGGTTCGCGACCTTGGGCTGCCTTCGAGCATCACCGGCCTGGGGATGGCGCTCGGGGTTGCGTGCGAGGTGGTCGCGCTGCTCGTCTTCCCCTGGCTCGAGCGGCGCTTTTCCTTGCGCGCTCTCTTCGCCGTCGCGTTCGCGGGAACCGCGCTGCGCTGGGCGTTGCTCTCGCGCGCGGAAAGCGCCGCGGCGGTGGTCGCCCTCCAGCTCTTCCACGCGCTGACTTTTGGCCTGTGGTGGGGATGCGCCATCGGGGGAATGTCGCGGACGGTGCCTCCGCGGCTGCGCGCCACGGGGCAGGCGCTCTTCTCCGCGGTGGTCTTCGGCGCAGGACAGGCGACCGGGTACGTCCTCTCGGGGATCGGCTACGACCGCTTCGGCGGAGTCCCGCCGCTCTACGCCTGGGCAGCGGCTGTGGAGGTGTTGCCGCTCGTCCTTTTGCTCGCTCCGCTTACTCCCGAGAAAGGGGGTGCATAGGTTGCCGCCGACAGGAGGCAGCAATGGCTCAGCGCAGCTTCGGCAGCTCCAAGCGCAACCGGCAGTACGAGAAGATCAAGGCCTCGGTGAAGCGCCGCGGCGCCAGCACGAAGACCGCCAAGCGGATTGCAGGCGCCACGACCAACAGGACGCGCAGGGCGCGGGGCGAGGTGAGGGGCCGCAGCAAGGTGGCGGGGAGGAAGGGCAGGCGCGCCCGCAAGTCCCGGTAGAGCGCGGGGGCAGCCGCGGCCGGTTTCCGGGTTGTGGTAATACCGGCCGGCGCGGCTGATGCTCCTCGCACTGCTCCTCGCCGATCTGCTGGTCTTCCATGGCAACGTGGCCATGGTCGAGGACGTCTATCGCAGCGTGCTCGAGTTGCCGCCCGGCATGAAAGCGACGCCGGACAACGCCCACTCGGTCGCCACCCGCCTGCGCCGCTTTCTCCGCCGCGCCGGCTATTCCCTCGCGACGGTGCGCGCGCGCGCCGAGGCCAGTCACATCGTCGTCGACGTCGACGAAGGGCGGCTGGACAAGACCATCTTCCTCGGCGGCGGCGCTTTCGAGACCCTGCGGCTGCGGCTCGACCTGCACCTCGACCACGACGTCTTCAACAAGTTCGAGCTGGAGCGGCAGCTCAGGGGACTGGCCCACCGGCTCGGGCTCGCCGATTTCGCCTACGAGGTGGTGCCGGTGCCGGACGTCCCGGCGCCGCGGCTCTCGCTCGACGAAGTGGAACCCCTCGAGGAGCTCTCGCTCGGCCTGGTTCGGCCGGGGCGGCCGTACGAGCTGCACATCCTCGTGCAGCCCGGCGTCTTCCGATCGGGGATCTCGCCCGAGCTGCAGGTGGACTCGATCGAAGGCGGCGGCCTCGGCGCCACATACAACACGGGCCGCTTGATCTTCACGGAGGATCGCTTGCGCCTCGGCGCCCGCATCGCCGGCGCGCTGCGCGACCGGCTCGACAACAGCGGCACCCGTTTCGTCTTCACCCGCGCGACCGGTGACGTGGCGTATTTCGCGCCGCCCATCTGGCCCTGGTTGCGCCCCGCCATCCGCGGCCGCGCGGACTTGAGCTCGCGGCAGCGGCCCGATCTGCAGCTGGAGTCGTTCGAGTTCGCCACGCTGGAGGGCGGCGTCGACGTCGTCTTCCAGCCTCACGCCGCCATCCGCAGCCGCGTCGGCGGCGGAGTGGAGCGGCGTATGCTCTACGGCCTGCAGGGCGTCGGGAGCGCGCCGCCTCCCCCGAGCCTGCCGGCTTCCGTGGCCCAGAACCGCCCCTACGCCGAGGCGAGCCTCGAGCTGACTTTCGATCCGCGCGCGCTGCGCCGGGACCAGCACCACTTTCTCGGCCTGCAGGCTCGCGCGTACGGCAAGCCCGACGCGAATTCGAGGGGAGCGCTGCACCTCTCCGGCAGGTACCAGAAGATCGTCCACCTCGGCTGGCACGAGCTCTGGATCGAGTCGACCGGCTTCTCGCGCACCGGCGCGATCCTCTTTCCCGAGGAGGCCTCGGTCGGCGGCGGCGACGAGCTGCGCGGACCGTTCGGATCGGATTACGCGCGGCGGCTGGGGGCGTTCGACCTCGAGCTGCGCTTCTCACTGCTGCGCGACATCTTCAAGCTGGGCATTTTCCACAATGCCGTGGGGTACGGAATGATCGATCGCGCGACCGGCAAGGAGACCGCCAAGCTCGCCGACGCCATGGGCCTGGGGGTGCACGCTCTCATCATCGATGAGTTTCAGCTGGACGCGTGGTTCGGCGTGGGATTCGCCAGCGGCGGCAGGTTCGGTTCGGGGGCTGCCCTCCGCATCGTCCAGGCCTACTGAAGGCGCCGCCGGACTTTCAGTGCGCAGCGAGTCGCAGGTCGAGCGCCGCCGCGATCTCCCTCGCCTTCGCCTGGATCAATTTCGTGTTCCGCGGTCCCATGCGGAGCAAGTGCTTCTCCACCGGCCCCAGCGACTCCAGCCGCTCGTCAGCGAACTGCCAGAGCGCTCCCTTCGACTTCAGCGCCGGCGGAGCCTCGCTCACCGGCGTATCGAGGAGCCGCTGCAGCGCCGACTGCACCGCGGAGTCGATGCTGCGGTCGGGATACCCCAGCTTGTGGTAGGCGGCCTCGAGCAGCGGGTGCAGCTCGCGCACCGCCGCGGCGAACGCGCGCACATCGACGGAGGCGACCGCGTCGGCGAACAGATCGTAGCGCTGGTAGCTGCGCGGATCGACGGAGGCGCGCCCTCCTTTCTCCAGGGCCCTGAAGGGCGCCTTGGGCGCGAGCATGGCGAGCTGCTTTCGCGGGCTCACGTCGAGCGCGAGGTTGTCGGTCAACACCGCCCAGCGATCGAGCAGCGCGTCCTCCTTCAGCCACTCGCGCAGCCGGGGCGAGGCTCCCGCCAGAAGCGATCGGATGCGCGCATCGCTCTCCGCCGCTGGCGGCAGCGGAGCGTCGGCCGGCTTCACAGCCTGGGCCGGCACGGGCGGTACGAACGCCGACTCGGCGGGCTTCGACTGCATCCGGTACCAGGCAGTGAAGCCGATCAACCCGGCGGCGACTGCGGCGACGACGATCCAGAGGCGCTGGCTCATGCCCATCGAACAAGCGCGGGCGCTGCGGCATTTCTCGGCGGAAGGTCTCTATCGCGACTCGAGGCGTCCGGAGCCGCGCACCCGCGCAAGTCGGGCCCGCGCATCGCGCAGCTCGGGCAGATCGGAGTCGGCCTTGGCCCAGGCCTTGAGGAACCTCTCGGTGCTCTCGGCGGACAGCTTCCGCTGCCCGCTGCGCTCGTAGAGCACGCCGAGCTGGTAATCGCTTCGCGCCCGGAACATCCCGCCGAATCCTGGCCCGGGCGCAGTCACGGCCGGAAAAGTGGCCCGCGCTTTGGTGAGGCTCTCGATCGCCCGCTGGTGCTCGCGCGCCTGCGTCCAGCTGTCGGCGACCAGATAACCAAGGAAGTCGCGGTAGGGCGACTTGTTGGCGAGCGACTCGAGCGCGCTCGCCGCCGCGGCGTGATCGCCCTTCTTGCGCTTGCTGAAGGCCGCCACCGATTTCTCCGCGAGGGGATCGCCGGCCTGCCGCAGGGCCGCGCCGTATTTCTCGAGGTCACCGTACAGCGGATAGAGGAAGGCGAAGGCCGTCTCGGGTACGCCGCGCGCCACGGCTTCGCGGGCGATGCGTCGCGCGCCCTCCGCCTCGCGGAGGAAGAGAAAACGCGCCAGACCCTCGTTCGTCAGAGCGACCGCCTCCATCTCCGGGTCGCCCGCATCGCGCGCGTCGGCGGCGGCTTCGTCGAAGGCGCGCAGCGCTTCGCGGATTCTTCCGCCCTGTGCGAGCGCGCCGCCCAGCACGAGGCGGCCGATGAGCCGATCGTGCGCCGGCCTTGCGCCGTGCAGCAGCGGCGCCAGGGCAGCCGCGGCGCCCTCCGCGTCGAAACGCCAGGCGAGAAGGGCGGCGCGATCCGCTGCAGGGAGCGGACTGCGGGGGAAGAGCCTCGCCGCTCTGTCGAAGGTGCGCTTGGCGCTGTCGAGATCGCCCGCGGCCGCCTGCGCCCGGCCGAGATGGCCCCACGATTCGTCGTTGCCGACTGCCTCCAGGTAGGCGCGGGCCGCGGCGATCGTCGCCAGCCGATCCCCGAGCAGCTGCTCTGCCCAGATCAGGTGTTGATGGGCGCGCTCCATCGCCGGATCGAGAGCGAGCGCGTCGCGAAAGCGCGGCAGCGATCGGCCCGGGTTCCCGGCATGGAAGAGGATCTCGCCGAGCATGAACGGACATTCCTTCTCGGCCGGCCAGCGCCGGGTGCAATCGCGATAGAGGCTGGAGGCCTCATCTCCGCGAGAAAAGAGGATCGCGCGCATCGCCTCCGCCAGCAGGCGCTCCTTGTCGGGCAGCTTGTCCGCGCTCTGCACGGCGCGCTCGATCGCCTCCCGCGCGCGCGCGCCGTCCTGCATCCACATCAAGGACCAGGCGAGGCGGTACCAGGCGAGAGCGAAGCTGCCGTCGATCTGCAGCGCGGCGCGAAACTGATCGGCCGCGCGCGAGAACTGCAGATGATCGACCAGCTCCTCGCCGCGGAAATAGCGCTGGTACGCCTCGATCTTGTGCGTCGTCACCTGCTCGACGGCGGCGGCCGGCTTCGGCTTGTCGTCGAGGCTGCTGCGGGCTGCCAGGGAGAGACGGTCGATCATCGCGGGAACGCTCGCCTTGCCGGTCCCCTCTTCCTTGAAGGCAGCCACGTACTGATTCGTGCGCGGGTCGAGCATCTTCAAATCGATGACGTAAAGGCTGTCGAACTTGCGGACGGTCGCGAGCAGGAGGGCCTGGGCCTGCGCCCGCTGCGCCACTTCGCGGCCGAGCGCCTCGTCGATCCGCGGCGTGGCGCCGCGCCCCGCCTGGCGGAGCAGGTCGAACATGCGCGAGCGCGTCAGGACCGAGAGCTTTCGCGACTGCTCCAGCGAAGTGATCAGCATCCCCGACAGCCCGTCGAGGCCCTCGTCGCCGGTCTCGTTGGCGAAGTCGGCCACCGCCACCGTCACGGGCGCGCTGCGGCCGAAGAGCTGCCAGAGCAGCGGAATGAAGAGCAGCAGCGCGAGCGCGGTCAGGGCGGCGCTCAGCGGCCTCGGGCGCTTGATCTTGCGGAGCGACTTCCCGATGCGAGTGGGCGGCCGCGCCAGCACCGGCTGGCCGCTGAGCGACCGCTGCAGGTCCTCCGCCAGCGCTTTCGCGCTCTGGTACCTGTGCTCCGGCTTCTTCTCCAGGCACTTGAGGACGATCCTCTGCACGTCCCCCGGCACCCCCTGGGGGGGCTGCGGGTCGTCGTTGAGCATTTTGTACAAAATCTGCAGTTGCGAGGCGCCGTCGAAGGGCGGCCGGCCCGTGAGCGCCTCGTAGAAGGTCGCGCCGAGGCCGTAGACGTCGGTGCGCGCATCGACTTGCGGGCGGCCGCTCGCGGCCTGCTCCGGCGCCAGGTACTGCGGCGTACCGAGCGGCGCTCCCTCCTGCCTCGCGCCAGGCGAAGGCAGATCTGGCAAGAGCCCGAAGTCGGTGAGGAAGGGCCGCAAGTCGCCCTCGGAATCGATCTCGATGAGGATGTTGGCGGGCTTGATGTTGCGATGGACCAGGCCGAGCTGGTGCGCGGCGTGCACCGCCTCGGCGACGTCGCGCAGCGCCGCCGTCTTTTGCACCAGCGAGAGCTCCTTGGCCGCCGCGCGCAGGGTCTTGCCCTCGATGTACTGCATGGCGATGCAGGGCTCGTCGCCGATCCGGCCCACTTCGTAGACCTTGCAGATGTTGGGGTGATCGATGCGGGCCTGGGCTTGCGCCTCCTGCAGAAAGCGCCGCCCCAGCGCGGCGTCCGCGCCGCGGAGGAACTTGAGCGCCACCGAGCGCCGCAGCCTGCGGTCGAAGGCTTTGTAGACTTTGCCCATGCCGCCGGCGCCGATCGGCTCGACGATCTGGTAGCGCTTCGAGTCCGGCAGCTCCTCGGCCATCTCTTGTCGAGGGTAGCGGGAGATGGCCGCAGGGCGAAGCGATCTCTGTCACTGGACCAGCTCGAGCAGCGCGGCGAAGGCGCCGGGCAGGCGGGCCACCGCTCCGACGGCCTTGCGCCGCAGCGCCGGCCGCCGGGAGAGCGCGACCAGGGCGTGCGCCGGCGCGGCATAGCGAAGCCAACCGGCGCGCAAGGAGTCGTCGTAGCGGCGGAGGGCCGGCGACAGATCGCTCGACAGATCCTTCGGCAAGGCACGAAGCAAAAGGCGCGAGGCGACAAAGGCGAGCGAAAGCCCCTGCCCGGTGATGGCGTCGACATATCCCGCGGCATCCCCGCACAGAGCGAGGCGGTCTGCATGCCGAGCCCGGACGCGCTGCAAGAGCGGCCCCGCCCCTCGCGCTTCGGTCTCGGCGGCTGCGCCGCGCAAGCTCTCCAGGAGTCGCGGGAAATGCGCGAGCAGCTCATCGAAATGCGCGCGCTTCTCCTGCCAGAGAAAAGCGACGTTGACCCGCTCCGGCCCGACCGGCGTGACGTAGGCTTCGACGCCATCGGCCCAGTGAACCTCGACCAGATCCGTCCAGGGCCGCAGGGCGAAGTGCCGCCGGACGCCGAAGCGCTGCAATCCGGATCCCTGCAGCTCCAGCCCCGCCGCTCGCCGCAGCGGCGAGTGCAGCCCATCGGCGGCGGCGAGCAGCCGCGTCTCGATCGGTCCATCGTCGGTGCGCACCTCGATCAGGCCTTCGCGAGCCTTCGCTTCGAGCACCGTCGCGCGGCGGATCTCTGCCCCGCACTCGAGCGCCCGCTCCCGCAACGCGCGCGTCAGCGCCGTCCGGCGGATGCCAAGGCCGCTGCCGCGCCGGAAGCGCGCCTCGACGGAAGCGCCGTTTTCCTGAAGGTAACGGATGCCGCGGAATTCCATCCGGTCGGCGGGCGCGATGCGCCCCAGCGCGCCGAGGCTCTCCAGCTCGCGCAGGCCGCTCGGCATCAGCCCTTCGCCGCAGGCCTTGTCGGGGATCTCCGCGCTCCGCTCCAGCACCACGGCGCGCAGTCCCGCTTGGGCGGCGCGGATGGCGAGGGCCAGCCCCGCCGGCCCTCCGCCGGCGATGGCGATGTCCCAGATCACAGCCCGGCGCGCAGCCGTGCGGCCATCGACCGCGCTGCCTCGCCGACGAGGCCGAGGAAGGTCACCTTGCGCGGCGCCCGCAGCGAGCCTTGCAGATGCAGGCGCAGCGCCTCGGCGCGGCGCAGCTTGCCGCTGGAAGTGCGCGGCAGCGTCCCCGGCGCGAGCAGATGCACCTGGTCGGGCCGGATGCCGGTCCGCTCCAAGAGGCGCGCGCGGATTTTTTCCCCCAGCGCGGGATCGTCGGTGGTGCGCTCGACGAGAAGGACCAGCTCCTCTCCGGACTCGGTGACGCAGCCCACTGCGGCAGTGCAGCCGGGGCGCACGCCCTCGAGCCCGTCGAGCGCCTCCTCGAACTCCTGCGGCGCGTGGTTCTTGCCGCGAAGGATGATGAGGTCCTTCTCGCGGCCGCAGATGAACAGCTCGCCAAAGGACGTGAAGCCCAGATCGCCGGTCTCCAGCCAGCCGCCGCGCAGCGCCTCGCGCGTCGCCGGTTCATTGCCGAAATAGCCCGCCATCAGCGAAGGTCCGCGCACCCGGACGGGACCCACGGTGCCGTCGGGGAGATCGTCGCCAATCTTCACCTCCATGCCGGGCAGCGGCGCGCCCACCGAAGGAAGCTCGCGCTGCTCCAGAGGCCGCGTCCGGGCGCCGCGGCCCGGCGGCGTGAAGGTGACCGCGAGCGACGCCTCGGAGAGGCCGTAGACGGGCATGAAGGCGCGCGCGTCGAATCCCCAGGGAGCGAATCGCTCGGCGAAGCGGCGCAGCACCGCCGGCGCGACCGGCTCCGCGCCGTTGAGGGCGAAGCGCCAGGAGCTCAGGTCGACCCCGCGCAGATCCTCGTCACGGACGCGCCGCGCGCAGAGGCCGTAGGCGAAGTTCGGCGCAACCGAGATCGTCGCGCGCTTGCGCGAGATGGCGCGCAACCAGAGCGCCGGCCGGGCGAGAAAGGTCTCCGGGCCGAGCAGGGTGAGCGGTCCTGGATGGACCACCGCCAGGAGGAGGCAACCGATGAGCCCCATGTCATGGTAGAGCGGCAGCCAGCTGACGCCCGCCTGCGCATCGTCGCGCGGCACGAAGGTATCGATGGCGGCCGCGTTGCACAGCACGTTCCAATGGGTGAGCGCGACCGGCTTGGGGTCGACCGTCGTCCCCGAGGAGAACTGGATCAGCGCCAGGTCGTCGGGGGTCGAGGGCTCTTCGAGCTCTTCGCCCAGCTCGACCGGCCGCAGGCCCAGCTCGGGCCGCGCCTGCGAGACCGCCACGCCGAGCAAGCGCGAAATGCGCGCGTCGCTCAGGACGATGCGCGCCCCCGTCGCCGCCAGCATGCGCGCGGTGCGCTGGTGGAACTCGTCGAGGCGTGCCAGCCGCACCGGCGGATAGAGCGGAACCGGCACCGCTCCTGCGAAGAGCGCACCGAAGAAAGCATCCATGAACTCGACGCCGGTGGGCAGGACGATGGCCACCCGATCGCCGCGCCGCACGCCGCGCTCGCGCAGCGCTCCGGCCGCCTGGCGCGCCCGCCGGTGCATCTCTGCGAAGGGCAGCGCCCGCTCGCGCTCCTGCGCGTCGACGAAGGTGAGCCCGATCGCACTCTGCGCGGCAGCGGCCAGCGCGCGCGGGATCGTCTCGTGCCGGGGCCGCGGCATCGGCGCGCCGCTCAGCATGCGCGGCGCTCCAGAACCAGCGCCGCCAGGTCGGCGACGGTGCGCACGCGCGCGGCGTCCTCCTCGGAGAGGATGACGCGAAAGCGATCCTCCAGGCCGACCACCAGCGTGACGAGGCCGAGCGAGTCGAGCTGCAGGTCGGCCACCAGGTCGTCCGCAGGCCGGACCTCGCGTTCGAGCGAGAGCTCTTCGCGCAGCACGCGGCGGATCTCGGCGACCACCTCATCCATCGATCACCATTGCAAGAGCACCAGCTCGGAGCAGAAGCCGGGGCCCATCGCCGAGAGCAGCCCGTAGTCGCCGGGCTGCGGTTCGCCCGAGGCGAGCAGGTCTGCGAGCACGAAGAGCACCGAGGCGGAGGAGAGGTTCCCCGCCGTCTGCAGCGAATCCCAGCTGCGCTGCAGCGCCCGGCTCGGCAGCTCCAGCGCCTCCTCGACCGCCTCGAGCACCTTGGGCCCGCCCGGGTGGCAGATGAAGTGGCGGATGCCGGCGCGCGAGAGGCCCTGCTCGGCGAGAAAGGCATCGACGTCGCCGCGCAGCCGCTCGCGCACCAGCTGCGGGACGGCAGGCGAGAGCACGACCTTGAATCCGGAGTCGACGATGTCCCAGCCCATCACGCGCTCGGTGCCGGGATAGAAGATCGATCGGGTGGCGACGATCCGCGGACCGCGCCCGCGCGCGCCGCCCTCCAGCACCACCGCCGCCGCGCCGTCGCCGAAGAGACCGCTGGCGATGATGTTGGGGATGGAGAGATCCTCGCGCTGCAGCGTGAGCGAGCAGAGCTCGACGGCGAGCAGCACCGCGATCTCGCCGGGCGCTGCGCGCAGGACGTCGTGCGCGCGGGAGATTCCCGCAGCGCCGGCCACGCAGCCGAGGCCGAAGATGGGCACGCGCTTGACCGAGTCGCGCAGGCCGAGCGGCTCGACCAGGCGCGCGTCGATCGAGGGCGTGGCGATGCCCGTGACGGTGACGAAGAAGAGATGATCGACCTGGGCAGGAGCGAGGTCCGCGGCGAGCAATGCGCTGCGCACGGCGCGCTCGCCGACGAGGGTCGCGGCGCGCGTCCAGGCGGCGTTGCGCGCGGCGAAGCTCTCCAGCGCGGAATACTCCTCGAGGGGCAGCGCCAGGTGCCGCCCGCCGACGCGCACCGCGCGGTGGAGCTGCTCGAGCCGCTCGAGATTGAAATGCTTCTTCCCCCAGTGCTCGCGGAAGGCGGCGAGCAGCGTCTCCTGATCGACGTAGTTGTCGGGCAGCGCCGTCTGTGCCGAGAGAACGCGGGTCACCGCCTCTCCACTCGCACCCGGTGGACCCGGCCGCAAGCACTTCCAACTTGGCTGGCCGTCATGGAACAGTGCGGCCATGCGGAAGCCGCTGGTCTTTCCCGTGCGCTTCGTCGCCGAGGGGCAGACGGTGCAGAGCACTTCGCGCGACCTGGATGAAGAGAGCGTCTTCGTCCGCTGCGTCGAGCCGCCCGAGCGCGGCGAGCGGGTGGTTCTGCGCCTCTATCTGCCGGGGATCGCGGCGGGAGATTCTCTCGAGGGCGCTGTCACCGAGACTTCCTCCGAGGGATTCCGCGCCTCCTTCACCGACCTGCCGGAAGAGGCGCGGCAGCAGATCCAAGCGGCTCTTGCCGCTGGGCCGTCTGCGCAGCCGGCGGCCGTCGAGCCGCTCGAGCACCCGTCCGCCGCCGAGCGGCGTCTCTTGCCCCGCTACCTCGATCGGTTTCGCGTCACGCTGCAATTCGCCCGACACCGCGCCCAGCGCGAGGCGCTCAACCTGAGCGCGACCGGGCTCTTCATCCAGACCGACGCGCCGCCGGCCATCGACCAGATCGTGCAGGTGATCCTGGAACTGCCCGACGGCAAGCCGCCGGCCGAGACGCAAGCGATCGTCGTCCACCGCGTCGTGCCGGGCGACGTCGCCGTTCCAGGCGCGGGCGTGCAGTTCATCGCCGCGGACGACGATTTCCGGGCGCGGCTCGACGCTTATCTGGAGAAGCTTTACCGGCGTTAGAGCATCACCTTGCCGGCCTTGCTGTTGATCGCTTCGCGCAGCGCGTCCAGATCGCGCTGCTCGGGATGCCACTCGCGCAGGTGCGACAGCCGCCGCTCGGCGAAGCGATGCGCGGCGACGACCACCGACGGCGCCCCGTGCCCGTGCGCCACCTGCTCCACCTGGCGCGCCAGCTTGGCTGTCTCGTGGCGGTGGTGCGGGTCGATCTTGCCGTCGTCGCGCACGCGGATCTTCGAGAACCAGAGGCGCGCGATCTGCGACGGCCTGCGGTTGCGCATCTCCAGCGACATTCCGATGCAGCGGACGAAGCCGTCGCCGTCGTGCGGCAGGGGCCGCTCGCCCACGAGAAAGCGCTGCATCGAAGGGTTCGAGATGCGCCGGATCTCTCCGGGAGCGGTGCGCTGGAAGAACCAGAGTGCCATCCGCGGCATCCCCGCCTCGCCGCCTCCGAGCGCGGCTCCTCGATCGGTAACACGAGGGACGCCGAGCGCAAGAACACTTCCCCGCCGGGGCTGTTCAGCGAGAAACAGCCCTCTCCACCAGGCTTTTGAGCAGCGTCCTGTGGCAGCAGCTCTCCTCGGCGCAGGCCGAGGAGCAGAGCAAGGTCAGGGTCTCGCCCGAGCGCACCCGTTCCGCCAGATGCTCGATCAAGCCGCGGCGCGCGGCCATCTCGGCCAGGTAGCGCGAGCGGTACTCCTTCCAGCCGATGGTCCGGCCGCGCTTTCCGTAAGCGTCGGCGTGCAGCTCGATGCTCGGGCCGAGGTCCTTCCACCAGGCGTCCCACGTCTCGTCCGCCTTGCGCACACCGCGCGGGCGATAGCGGCACACCAGGAGCCGGAAGCCGTCGCCGGGCTGTCGCGCATCGTTCCAGCGTCGCGTGCGGATGGTCATCGGTTCTCTCTTGCAGCGCAGAAGGGAATTCTTCTCAATCCAGGGAGGGTGGGGTAGTTTGCTTCTGAGAGGAGATTCGTGCCCGCAACCCGGCTTCTGGTCGTCGCCGACTCCAAGATGCTGGCCGCGCTCGCCGCCGGCCTCCGCGATGGCGGGAAGTTCGACGTGCTCCCCGTGCCGCTGGGCGACGCCGCCAGCGCGCAGGCGGCTGCTGCAAGCGCCGACGCGCTCGCGCTCTTCTACGGCGCTCCCGACAAGCCGCTGCCCGCCGCGCTGCAAGCGCTCGCTCCCAAAGTGCGCGAGCGCGGCGGCAGGGTGGTTGCCGTCCTGCAGCGCGAGCAGACCGCGCAGCGCGACGAATGCTTCCGCGCCGGCGCCAGCGACCTGCTCTTCATGCCCATGCCCAAGGACCAGTTCCTCGCGCGGCTGGTCGCGGCGGTGGGCTTGAGCTGGTCGCCGGAGGCGGGGACGCCCGCGCCCGTCTCGATTTCGACGCGCACCTCGACGGCGCGAATGGAATATGCGGCGATTAGCGCCGCGGGCATCGAGGCGCCTGGCGAGCTGCCGGTGAAGAGCGGCGAGACCGTCCGGCTGAGCTGGGGCAATTTCCAGAGCTGGGGGTTGGTGGTTCGAGGCGGCCCCTCCGTGCAGATCCGCTTCGCGGGCCTCGCTCCCGACGAGGAGGCCAACATCCGCGATTGGCTCAAGAACGGCGGGCGCGCTGCAGCGCCGCCGGCGCCTGCCCCGACGCCGGCGAAGCCCGCCGCGGCCTCGCCAGCTCCTGCGGCCGGACCTCCGCCCGGATTCGCTGAACGCAAGCCGGTCAAGCCGCAGACGCCGATGGCGCAGACCCGTCCCCCGCAGGCGCCGGCCCGCATCGCTCCGCCGGTGATGAATCGTGGCAACGGTGCTCCCGCGGCAAAACCGGCCGCGCCGCCTGCGAGACCGCCGCCAGCGAAGCCGCCGCCAGCGAAGCCGCCTCCACCGCCCAAGGCAGAACAGAAACAAGTACTGCCGGGCTTGTTCGATGACGCCGCTCCGGCCGGCGCCGAATCCGCTGCGGCCTCCGGTCCCTCCTGGCCGGTGCCTGCCGACCTCACGGAGACGAGGTCCGCCGCGCTGGAATTTCTCCACGCCAAGACGGTCTCCGCCGACTTGCCGCCGACGCTCGCCGCCTCGGTGAAGAAGATCGCGAGCACCCTGAGCTCAGGCGAGCGGTCCGCCCTGGAGAACGCCGGCCCCGAATCGCACCTCGCCGACGCGCTCGCCGCGCGCATCTCGCTCGACGCCGCCACTGCCGAGGGCGTGGTCCTCTACGGCAGCAAAGGCATGCCCACCGTCGACGCGGCGGGCGTCGCCGCGCTGACTCAGCTGGCTGATGCGGCGGCGGCGCGCCTGCAGCAGGAAGCCAACGCCGCCATCGGCAAAGGGCAGGTCGAGCAGCTGCAGATGGTCACGGCAGCCAGCGCCGCCCTCAGCCGCGATCTACTCGCCTTCAAGGAGACCGCCGATCGGCTGCGCGGAGTCGGGGCTGCGCCGCGGCTCGGCGCGGGAGGGCTCGACCCGGATGTCGTCCTCCCCGGACAGCAGCCGCGGCCGCGCACGCCGACCCAGCCGGGCGCGCCGGTGGTCAAGGCGGAGCTGCGCGACTTTCAGGGCCTGGAGGCGAAAAGGAGCGGCGGCAAGACGGTCTTCTTTCTCATCGTCCTCGCGCTGTTCATCGCCAGCCTCTCCTACGCGTTCTTCTTCGCCCGGCCGCGCAGCAGCGAGCTCTCGCCGGAGGCCGCCGGCCCCAACGTGGTGCGCATCGAGGTGAGCGGGCCGCAGGCGCTGATCACGGTCAAGCAGGCCTGGGCCGACAACCCAGATGTGGGCAGGCTCGTCAATCTTCTCCGCAGCAACCAGATACAGTCCGCGCTCGTCCGCCTCCCGACGGGAGGGAACGTCGGCATCCTCGACGTCAAGACTGGAAAGCTGGTGGGCAGGCCCAGGCCGCCGGCCGCGCCGGCGAAGTGATCAGAAGCCCGGGGCGGGGTACTCGGCTACGCCGAGGACGGTATTGGCCTGCAGCGACTCCTGGTATTCGTAGTTCCCCGACATCGCGCCGACCGTGCCGTCGTCCGTGCCACAGTCGTGGGTGGCGTCGCCAAAACCGGGGAACATGCCGCAGACGTAGAAGGTCAGCTGGTCGGAGGCGTCGACGCTGTAGCGGTAGCGCAGCTTGATGTTGCCTTCCGGAGGGAAGGGCATGTCCACCCAGCCGTGACCGGCGTTGGACCATTGTCCGCCGGGGCCAGGCACGCTGGCGGGGTTCCAGGCGCTCACCCGGCCCGCGTGGGACATGTCGAACCCGCCCGGGTTGGCGAAGTAGTTCGACTGGTCATTGTAGATGTTCATGAAGTACTGGCGGACCTTGTTCAGCACGACGTTCACTTCGGTGCGGTGGGCGCGCGCCGTCGTCTTCAGATAGAAGGGGATGGCGATGCCGCTGATGATGCCGAGGATCATCACGACCAGCATGACCTCGACCATGGTGAAACCGCGGCTCCGGCGGCGGGCGTTGCGCATGGCCTGATTGTGGGGCCCCGCGACCTCGGGCTGCAAGTCTTTGGGTGCCCTACAGGGGCCTACCCTTCTTTTTCAGCAGATCGGCCGGCAGGACGGCGTCGGGACCGAATTTTTCGGCGATCCGGTCGAGCGAGCGATTGAGGCGTTCGCGCTTCTTCGCCTCCTCCTGGAAGAGCCCCAGCTGCGGTGCGGCGGGGCCGAGGTCGCCTGCGTGTACACCCGTGAGGCGCACCGGCCGCAACTCGACGCGATCGAGCTGCCGCGCCGCGACCCGGTAGATCTCGGCGCCGTCGTCGGTGGGATCGGGCAGCGTCTCTTGCCGGGTAGCGATGCGGAAGTCGGCGAACTTGATCTTGAGGTGAACGGAGCGGGCCCGCAGTCCCGCCCGGCGCAGGCGCGCGGCGACGCGGAGCGCCTGCCCGTGGATGAAGGGCAAGAGATGCTCGCCCTGCAGATCCTCCTCGAAGGTCTCCTCCGCCCCGACGCTCTTGGCCTGCAGATCGGGCTCGACGCTGCGCGGGTCGATGCCGTTGGCGAGGTCGTGCAGCCAGCGGCCATTCGATCCCAGCTGCGCCTCGAGAAAGGCGGGGTCGGCGCGGGCGACGTCGCCGATCCGCCGGAGGCCGAGCCGCTTGAGCTGCTCGTCGGTGCGCGGCCCCACTCCCCAGAGCCGCGCGGCCGGCAGCGGGGCGAGAAACTCGCGCACCTGCCCGCGCGGCACCTCGAGGAGGCCGTCGGGCTTGGACAGCTCGGAAGCGATCTTTGCCGCGAACTTCACCTCTGCGATGCCGACGCTGGCGGTGAGCTGCGTCTCGCCGCGGATCTTCGCCTTGATCGACTGCGCCTGCGCGAGCGGAGGGCCGAGCAGCGACTGCGAGCGGGTCACGTCGAGAAAGGCCTCGTCGAGCGAGAGCCCCTCCACCTCTGGCGTGAAGGAGTGGAAGATGGCGAAGACCTGCTCGCTCACCGCCGAGTACTTCTCGAAGTCGGGCGGCACGACCGACAGCTGCGGGCAGAGCCGGATGGCGCGCGCCATCGGCATCGCCGAGCGGACGCCGAAGGGCCGCGCCTCGTAGCTGGCGGCGAGCACCACGCCGCGCCGCGAGGGCCCTCCCACCGCCACCGGCTTGCCGCGCAGCCGCGGGTCGTCGCGCTGCGCCACCGAGGCGTAGAAAGCGTCCATGTCGACGTGGAGGATGGCCTGCTCCATCGCAGCGCATGGTAACCCTTTGCGGTGCTCCGCGGGGTCGAAGGCCGGGTCCGGCGCTGGCTTTTCGGGCGCGATTTTTCTCTCTGGTATGCGCCGGAGTACCGGTTGCCCTTGAGCCACCTCGAGGCGCGCACCGGATTCGACCCGCGACGCTCCGCCTACGCGCTCTGGTATCTGCTGGACAGAGGGGCGGTCGCTCTTCGCGATCTTCGTATGCCGCGCAAGGCCGAATACTCCGAGCTGGCCCGCGTGCATTCGCCGGAGCTGCTCGACTCGCTCAGCCGGGCGGAGACGGCCGCCCGCGTCTGGTCGGTGGACCCCAGCGACGTGCCGGTCGACGAGGTGATGACCACCGTCCGGCTCGCCTGCGGCGCGACCATCGACGCCGCGCGCGAAATGGCGGCGCCCTCGCCGCGCGCGGTAGGCCGGCGCGCGCTCAATCTGCTGGGCGGATTTCATCATGCGAAGCCGGACGTTGCCGGCGGCTTCTGTCCCGTCAACGATCTGGCCGTCGCCATCGCCGCGCTGCGAGCCGAGGGATTTTCCGGCCGCGTCCTGGTGCTCGATCTCGATGCCCATCCGCCCGACGGCACCGCCGCATGCCTCGAGCGCGATCCTTCCCACTGGATCGGATCGATCTCGGGCGCGGACTGGGGACCGATGGGAAACGTCGACGAGACGGTCCTGCCCGAGCACGCCGGCGACGAGCCGTACCTCCGCGCGCTCGAGGCCTTGCTCGCGCGGATGCCGCCGGGCGATCTCGCCTTCGTCGTCGCCGGAGGCGACGTGCTCTTCGGCGATCAGCTCGGCAACCTCGGCCTCAGTCTGGCTGGCTGTCGCGAGCGCGACCTGCGCGTCGCCGATGCGCTCTCACGTGTCCCCTCGGTGTGGCTGCCCGCGGGCGGATATGGCCGGGACGGATGGCGCGCCCTGGCCGGCACGGGGCTGGCGCTCGCGACTCGATCGCGCGCGCCGATCCCCGCCAGGTACGATCCCCTGCGGGCGAGATTTTCGGCGATCGCACGCAGCATCCTGCCGGCCGATCTCGGCGAGGAGATCGACGAGGACGTCGGCCTCGGCAGCACGCGCCGCAAGCTCTTCCTCGAGTTCTACAGCGCCGAGGGGCTCGAGCACGCGCTCCACCGATACGGAGTGCTCACCGAGCTGGGCCGGCTGGGCTACGGGCCTTTCCAGGTAGAGATCCAGCGCGAGGGAGTGGGCCAAAGCGCGAGGGTGATCGATCTTCCCAGCGGCCAGGCGCTGATCGAGCTGGTAGCGGAGAAGCGGCGCATCGGCGGAGCGGAGATGCTCTACGTGCACTGGCTCGCGCTGCGCCATCCCCGGGCGCGCTTCTCCCAGGAGCGGCCACAGCTGCCGGGGCAGGACGTGCCGGGGCTGGGAATGGCCAAGGAGATCTCTGCGCTGCTCTTGCGCATGGCGATGCGGCTCGGTCTCGAGGGGATCGCCCTGCGACCCGCCGCGTACCACCTCGCCTACAACGGCCGCCAGCTCCTCCGCTTCCTCGATCCGGCGCGGCAGGGCCGCTTCGAGGCGCTCGTCCGCGACCTGGCCGGGCTATCGCTCACGGATGCGACCCGGGCCGTCTCGCAAGGCCGCGTGCTCCTGGAGGGGGCACCCTATCGATGGGAGCCGGACGAGATGGTGCAGTGGATCAACCCCCGCCCCGACGAGCGCGAGGCTATCGAGAAGGAGAAGCAGCGGGTGAGATTCCGGATCTCCTGAGTCTCAAGGAACCGTCGGTCCCGCCGTGCTCCGCCCGCGGAAGAATCCAAGCACGAAGAGGATGAGGCCGGCGATCAGCGCGAG
>Ga0209471_1000320_pt1 | contig 33457 bp, 35 predicted proteins | sample GraSoiAngelo_128_FD_185885 | JGI IMG/M metagenome (GOLD analysis project Ga0209471, IMG submission 185885) | Grasslands soil microbial communities from the Angelo Coastal Reserve, California, USA - 14_0927_12_20cm (SPAdes) (version 2) | ecosystem: Environmental > Terrestrial > Soil > Grasslands ... | reverse complement strand
GCGCTGGCAGAGCTCAGGGAATGACAGGTCCTGCTCATCCCAGCCGCGCGCCGCCTTGGGATTGAAGCGCCAGGCCGGTCCACCGACGGCGAGGGCGCCGCTCAACTCGATATAGCGTCGCTGGTCATAGCCGACACCGGGGTAGGGGCGGATGTGACTGACCACCAACCGGGCGTCGACCGTATCGCGGACAACGCTGGGGCCCGTCGACGCCGGCGTGACTTCGACGCTGCCATCGACCACGCGGAATGAGGTGGCAACACTCAACGGATAACCCTCGTCAGGAACGATCAAGACCGCATGCGAGAAGCCCGGGAGCCGGGCCAGCGCGTCGCCGAGTTTCACCTCACCGCCTCACGCATGTTGGTGATCTGCGGCTCCCGTGTGGTGTCTCCGTCCGGCCACCAGAACACTCGCTTCGGCAAGATCTCGATGATGGCCCGCTCCCAGAAAAGGGGCAAGCCAAGCTTCTGCATCGGCGTCAGGAGAGTCTTGATGATCGGTTCCTTCGCTTCCCAGAGGGGTAGCACCCGGTACCAGCCCTGGTGCAGGTCGTCGTCGATGACGCGGGCATCACCCTGGATGGTGGCGCGCGAAAACGGTTGAGCCGGAACGCCGATTGGATCGGAGAGGCTCAGCGAGACTTTGGGATTGCGCTTGATGTCCTCCAGCTTGCGCGAAAACAGGATGCTCGACGTCATCAGGATGTAGTGGCCGTCCCACAACGGGATCAAGGGATCGGTCCGAAAGCGGCCATCGCGATCGATGACGGTCAGCTCCCCCACCAGAGCCTTGTTCAGCAGCTCGACCACCGGCTCTGGCACGCCGGCTACGACCGTATCGGCCATCACCCCCATGGTAGACACTCCGCGGTCGTGGTCGGGCGCTGATCGGGGTTACCACCGGCCGAAGTGGAACATCTCCTCAAACGGCCGACGGCGCTTCGCGAAGACCGAGCCCCTGGGCTTGTCTTCTGGTGATGGGTATCCAAGCGCCATGACGCCCAGCAGCTGGCAGGACGCGGGTATCCCAAGCTGACGGATCACCTCATCCTCACCGCGGCTGATGAAGAAATACCAGGCGCCTAAACCCTCATCCGCTGCAGCCAACAGCATCAACATGATCGCCATTGAGGTGTCCACCGTCCAGGATGGGATGGGCCAGTTCTCTTCCTTATCCATTCCGAATTGGATCTTGTCCGCCTGCGCGTAGCGGTCGAGGTACCGGCGCTTATTCTAAATTGGCAGGACGATACAGCTGGGCGCAGCATCGGGCTGTCTTCCGGGAAATGATCGGGATCCGTTGGGTTATCGGTGGTGCGGTAAAACCACTGTAGTTCTGCGGGTTTGGTCAGGACGACGAAGTCAAAACCCTGGCTGAAACCGCCGGAGGGCGCGTGCCGCGCCACCTCCAACACTCGTTTGAGAAGGTCGTCTGGTACTGGCTTCTGCGCGAACTTTCCAATCATCCGCCGACGGCGCACGAGATCGCCAAACTCCATCAGGTCACCTCCTGTTCCTGGAGGATATTGTGGCGACGGCGATCACGGCTCCGACGAGGACGATGGAGATGATCGGCGCACTGGGACGCCAGGCAAGGAACAAGACCGCGCCCGCCGCCGCCCCAATGACCAAACAGATCAGGCTGGTGCCCCAGAGCCTCCAGTGAGATCGACCCGGCCCCACCATCGCGAGGTCAGCGATCAGGCTGGTCAGCATTCCGGTCACGAAGACGGTCGTGACGCCCGTCACCTGGAGACGGCGCGCCGCGGCGGCCTGCATCCCCATCGCGCCCGCGGAGAGCACGACCAGCGCGTCGAGCGCCAGCGTCGCTGGATGGTCTCCGGTAAATTCCCAGCCCGCGAGGAACGCAGCAAGCAGGCCGAGCTCGACGAGCAACGCGAGTGTGACCGAAAGCGGCCAGACCGCAGGCCCTCCCATGCCCGCCGTTAGTCGCACGCCGATCGCCACGCTAACCGCGAACCCGGCAAGGGCAATCACTGAACGCACCGAACCTGCCAGCTGACCCTGACCGATCGCGATGCCGAGGAGCACAAGGTTACCGGTCATGTTGGCTGTGAACACTCTCCCGAGTGCGAGAAAACTAACCGCATCCGTGCTACCGGCGGCAGCGGTGAGCGTTAGGAGGAGCGCGTCACGAAGTCGCGGTTGCAACTCGCAGCCGGTCTCCGGCGGCCCGCAGCCGCTCGGCGCTACCTTCGAGCTGCGCTCGCTCGTCGGCGGACATCGGGGGCTCGAGCACCCGGATCACGCCGCCTCGTCCGACCACGCTCGGCAACGCCATGGTGACCCCGTACCGCTCCTGGTAGCTGGCGACCGGGAAGACCGCGCGCTCGTCGCGCAAGACCGCTTCCGCCAACCTGGCGCAGACGATCGCGATGCCGTACTGGCTCGCATTGTTGCCCTCGATGATGGTGATGTTGGCGTAGCGGACATCGCGCTCAACGGCATCGCGAACGCTTTCGAATGAGGCTCCACACTGCTGACACGCCTCGCGGACCGGCAGACCGGCAACCGTTGCCGACGACCAGAGCAACACTTCCGATGTGCCGTGCTCACCGATCGCCATCGCCTCGACGGAGGCCGGGTTCACACCGATTCGCTCGCCGAGATGAACCCGGAAACGGAGGCTGTCGATCACGGTCCCGGTGCTGATCACCCGATCGTGGTTTGCGAGCTCTCGGGTCAGGTCCGCGAGCGGATCTGGAGGATCGGTCACGACCATGAGCAGCGCCGCGGGCGCCGCGGCCACGACCTGCGGCACGATCTCGCGGTAAATGGCGACGTTGGCATCGAGCAGCTTGAGCCGGCCCTGCGCATCGCTCCGGTCAGTGGCGCCGCCCGACTTCTCGTTGACCCCAGACGTGATCATGACCAGGTCGGCACCCTGCAAGTCCGCGTACGACCCGTCGCGGACGTCCACCGTCGGCGACACGGGCCCACCGTAGCGCATGTCCAACGCCACCGCCCTGGCCCGCGCCGCCGTCCGGTCCACCAGGACGATCTCGCGCGCAGAGCCCCGTTGCATCAGAGCGAGAGCGCAGGCCGAACCAACCGCGCCAGCGCCGATGACACCAACCTTCATCACGCCCCTAAGTTTGCACCCCTTCGTGAAGGTGGCGTCCCCCACCTGGGGGAACTGCCGCATCCGCTGTAGGTACCGGGCCGGGCTGCCACGCATGGGCGGCGTCTTTTGGCGCCGCGGCCGGGATCATCGGGGCAACAAACGCGGGCCGTTTTCCTGGCGCGATCAGAGCCGGCCAAGGGAGCACAGATATGTCGAGGACAAAAGGAGTGTCGATCGGGGGGATCAAATTAGCGGCGTTGTTCGCGATGGCGGGCGCGTTGCTTGCCGCCTGCGGCACATCAGGCAGCGGCAGTGCGACCACAACCAGCTCGCAATCCTTCAAACTGCAATCCGAGTACGTCAAGCTGGTTCAGGATGTCGGGCCGTCGGTCGTGATGGTCGAGACCAGCGTGGGTTTGGGCTCGGGCATCATCTACGACACCAGGGGCGACATCGTGACCAACAACCACGTGGTCGCCGGCTCGCAGTCATTCCTGGTCATCACCAGCACAGGCAAGCAGTACCCGGCCACCCTGGTCGGCACATTCGCGCCCGATGACCTGGCCGTGGTTCACGTCAACGCGACAGGCCTGCGTCCGGCGACTTTCGGTAACTCCTCCGCGCTCCAGATCGGCGATATCGTCATGGCGATCGGGAATCCGCTCGGGTTGCAGTCGAGCGTCAGCGAGGGCATCGTCAGCGCGATGCGCACCGCGATCCCCGAAGGCAACGGTGTCACGCTTCCGACTGCCATCCAGACCACGGCCGCGATCAACCCCGGCAACTCGGGCGGCGCGCTGATCAACCTCAACGAGCAGGTCGTCGGGATCCCAACCCTGGCGGCCACCGATCCGCAGCTCGGTGGCGGCGCGGCTCCCGGAATCGGTTTCGCGATTCCCTCGAACACGATCACGCTGATCGCCAAGCAGCTCGTCACCAGTGGGGCGGTCAGCAATTCCGGCCGGGCGGCCTTGGGGGCTCAGGTCACGAACACCGGTGGGCACGGCGCGCTCGTGTCAACGGTCAAGAGTGGAGGCCCCGCCGACCTCGCCGGGATCAAGACTGGCGACGTGATCACGGCGATTGCCGGACAGTCGGTAACGGGCGCGCAAGCCGAGGCGGACGTGCTTCTCGCCCTCAAGCCGGGCCAGCAAGTGCCCGTCAACCTTGTTCATGCGACCGGAACCCAAGCGTCCGTAACGGTAACCCTTGCCGAGCTGCAGTGATCAGCCCGGCAAGGGCACGAGGTCGTGAGGCTCAGCGCGTGGCGAGCACGGGCTCTGATGCGATGGGCACGGCTTGAGCCGCCGTTTCGATCAACTTCACCACATCAGCCGGGTGAGAGACCATCGCCACGTGGCTCGACGGAACCTCGACGGTGGTCGCACCCGCCCGCTTGGCGAAGAGACGCTCGGCGTCGGGCGGGATCGCCTGGTCGTCGGTGGCGACCAGGTACCAGGACGGAAGCGATTTCCAGGCGGGGACGCCCATGACTTCCTGGAGGGCGCCGACGGACAAGGGCTGCTGGACCGCATACATGACTTTGGCCTTGACGGGAGCGACATCAGCCGCGAAGTGATTCACGAAGTCGTCCTCGGGTAGCCACGCGAAACCCTGCTTGTCGATGATCAGGTGGGCGATCGCCGGGGTCGGCGGTCCCTGCGCCAGCAGCTTGCCGACCGATTCGCCCTGGTCGAGGGCGAATGCCGCGATGTAGACAATGCCGACGACTTTGGGAGCGTCTGTGCCAAGCGCAGTGATGATCTGGCCGCCATATGAGTGGCCGGCGACGATCGTCGGACCGATTTGGCGGGCCAGCACCTGGCGCAAGCGGGCAACGTCGGCCGCCAGCGTCGTCATCGGAAACTGGGGCGCCGTGACGTTGTAGCCGTCGGCTTGCAGGCGCTCGATCACGCCAGCCCAGCTCGACCCGTCAGCCCATCCACCGTGAACCAGCACGACATTCGGTAAAGCGTTCATGTCAGCTCGACCTCCTTTTTTGGTCGTCGCCAGGAATGTTTGAAATCGAGGATCGCCTGCGATCGACCATGAAATCACTATATGGGCAGTGCGTTGCAACATGCAACTCTGTATTCTGGTTGCATGCAGCGAACCAGATTTGACGAGATGAACTGTTCAGTGGCCCAATGCCTGGAGGTGGTCGGGGAATGGTGGAGCCTCCTCATCGTCCGTGATGCCTTCCTCGGCGTAACCCGCTTCGACGCCTTCCAGGCTCGCCTCGGGATCGCGCGGAACATCCTTACCCAGCGGCTCAACCGCCTGGTGGACGAGGGTGTGCTCCGGCGGGTGGCCTACGAGGACCATCCACCACGCTCGGAGTACCGGCTAACCCCGAAGGGCCGCGACCTATGGCATGTGATTACCGCCATGCGTCAGTGGGGTGATCGATGGGCCGCGCCCAGCGGTCCGCCTCTTAAGATCAAGCACACGGGTTGCGGACGGATCGTCGAGGCGGTCTCCGTCTGCTCGCACTGCGGCGAGCGGCTCGACGCCCGCGCGGTCACGGCGATCGCGGGACCGGGCGCATCGAAGGAGGATTTCGTCCTCACCGCTCTTGCGGGGACTTCGGCGAGCGGCGTGACCACGCCGCGGGGGGCCGGTGCCTAGAAATCTCAAAATTGGAGGCGAGTGCGGGATTCGAACCCACAGTGGAGGTTTGCAGCCCGCAGCCTGCGGTTCAACAGGTCGCCGACGTTCATTGCCTATTGCTCGTCAGCGTGTCGCGTTCATTGAAGTTCATTCTGGTTCGCCAGAGTTCGGCGGCATTGCCGTCACCGTAGCCATCAAGACGAGCAATGAGCCCTTCCCCTCGCGGTCATCGCCGGGCCCCTTGAGTACGAATCAGGCTCGAATCGGATCGGCGGTGACCATCGCTGGAAGTGTTGTTCGCAAGATGTCTTCCGCCTCTGCCACGATCTGGCGGACGACATCGCCCGCAGGCATGATGGCATCGATGAGGCCGGCGCACTGCCCAACATGGTTGATCCGGTAATCCAGCTGGCCCTCCGCTTCGGCGCGCTCCAGCGCGGACCAAAGTTCCCCTCGCCGGCGGCGAAGCTCCGGCTCACGGCCGAGCCATTCCTCAATGAAGCGGGTCCTGACCACGCGCGACCATGCGCCCGGCCAATCGCGACCGGTCAGGCTGTCGGGGACTGATGTGACGATGGTGTCATGGCCGTCACTGGCGACGATCGCTTGCTTCCAGGCATCCGGAGACGGGCACTCGGTGGTGGCGTAAAAGCGGGTCCCGAGTAACACACCCTGTGCGCCGAGCGCCAGCGCCGCGGCAAGTCCCGCTCCGTCGGCGATCCCGCCCGCCGCCAGCACCGGCAGCGGTGCGACGGCCTTGACCACTTGACGCACGATGACCGTCGTGCCCATCAGACCGATATGACCACCGCCTTCTGTTCCCTGAGCGACGATGATATCCGCTCCGGCCTCAGCCGACTTTTTAGCGTCGTCGAGGGTGGGCACCATGTGCATCACCTTGATCCCTCGGTGGTGCGCCTTCGCGAAGATCGACTTCAGGTCCTGGTCAGCCGTCGGCCACGCCGTCGACAGCACCGACGGGTTTGCCCCGAGCACGCCCTCCAGCAGGTGCTCATTGCTGAAGAGCAGGAGGTTGACGCCAAACGGATTAGACGTGATCTCGCGCGCGCGCTTGATCATTTCGGCGACCTCGTGAGCATCGAGGAAGGAAGCGCCGATCACGCCGAGGCCACCGGCTTCGCTGACCCGACCCACCAGCTCACCGTCCGCGTTTCCGGCTCCCATCCCCGCCGAGACCACCGGGTGGTCCACCCCCATCAGCCGGGTGAAAGCGGTTTGGATCATCTTTGTCCCCTCCCGCAGCGGGAGAAAAGTCTATCAAGGTCAGGCAGCAGGCTCGTATCGCCCCTGAGCCCGGGGTGGTTCACAAGAGTTCATCGCCGTTGCCGTCACCGTAGCCGTCAATCATCGACTGCTACGCGTTAGAAAAGAGGGGGATGTTGGCACCGCTCGCCGGGACCACGGGACCCTCAAGCAGACTGACAATGAGCGCGCCGACCTGCGATGGCGTCAGGCTCGCGCGCAGTTGCGGGTTGGCGCGCCGAAGCATCTCCGTCTCAACAGCTCCCGGACTAAGGCAGATGGCGCTTATCCCATACCGACGACCTTCCACGGCGACCGCCTCCGTCAGGCCAACAACCCCGTACTTTGAGACGTTGTAGGCAGCCAGGCCCGGGAATTTCTCCGTCCCATAGATTCCGGACAGCGACGCGAGATTCACGATTCGGCCACCTCCCGCGTCGCGCATTAAGGGGAATGCCTTCCGGCAGCACAAAAAGGCACCGGTGAGATTGATGCGAATGGTCTCCTCCCAGGTTTCGAGGCTCGTCTCGTCGAAGGCGACCTTGTGCAAAACCGCCGCGGCGCAAACCAGCGCGGTTGGAGGACCGACGCTCGCCGCCACATGATAAAGCCGGTCCACATCAGCCGCGCGGCCAACGTCAGCGGTGACGGCTATAGCCGCGCCACCGTCGTTTCGAATACTGGCAGCCACCTCCTCCACCTGCTTTGCCGTTCGAGCCACGACCACAACGTGAGCGCCAGCCCGGGCGATCGCCTCAGCCGTGGCCCGACCGATTCCCTTCCCCGCGCCCGTGATCACGGCCACCCGCCCGTTCAGCCAATTTGGTGAATCAGCCATGAGATTTTGCACGGATCCGGGATCTGACCTGATGGTAGAGGCGTTCATGAGCCGTAATCGTCGCCTCGAGATTGAGGTTCGCCTCCGCGTGCCGCCTGCAATCGGCCCGACTGATCATCGCCACTTGCCTGACCCGCTCCGCCGCACTGACGACATCATCTACTGGCACGAGAAAGCCCGTCTTGGCGTGACGGACGACCTCGGCAAGAGCGCCGCGGTCATAGCCAATCACCGGAGTCCCGGCCGCCTGCGCCTCGGCGGCGGCCATCCCGAACGGCTCTTCCCATTTCGCTGGACACAGCACCGCGCAGGCGCGTGCCATCAGCATCCAGATCGTCGTGCGCGGCACACCGCCGTGGATCGTGATATCTGGTTCGCCGCGATGAGAGTCGACCTCGTCGCGAGCATACTCAGCATCGTACGGCTCGCCATAAACGTCGATCGCCACAGCTGCCGATCGGGCGATCGCGATGGCATCGGCCGCTCCTTTTTCGGGGCTGAATCGGCCGGCGAAGAGCAGATGGCCGCCCCCGCTCTCGGACCACGGAATCTGATTTACCGGGACGCCGTTGGGCAGCACGACGTCGACGCGCGCAAGGCGTCGCCAGCCGGCTGCCGCGGACTTCGAGACGGTCGCAATTGTCGGTGGATTCGCCGATCGCGACGCCTGGTCAAGGGCAGCGGCCATCGCGGCGTCGGGAGGTAAATGCAAGGTGTGGAAGACCGGCGCCTCCAGGGTGCAAGCGAGTCGCACGGCCGGTGGATCGAAGGCATGATTGTGGACGACGTCGTAGTGGGCCTGATTGACCGCGTCGAAGACGGTCCGAAAGGCCGCTTCACCAGCTTGGCTTTCAGCCGCCGACGAGCGCTCCGCTCGGTACAACAGGGTCGACAGGGCGTCAGCCCGCACTCCGGTGTCGACGACCGTCGCTCCGGCAATCACTGAACCTGCCGCCGCATAAACATCCACCTGATGGCCCCGTTCAGCAAGACCACGCGCCAAATCAGCGACGACCGCTTGAGAGCCGCCCAGCTGGGGCTCTCGAATGGGCGTGACCAATGGAGCAACGACGCCGATGCGCATCAGGGGATCGTCTTGTAAGCCAGGTCACGCGGAGGGTTGACGCCGAGGATTTCATAGGGCACGTGACGATCGCCCCGCCGCCTGATCTCGTCAACCGCTCGGGGGTAGAAAATCCGGGCCAGCTCGATCGCTTCCGTGATGGAAGCGAATTCCATCGCCATGTCGCCGGCAAACGAGAGATAGCGATAGCCATGCGCCGAGAGCCATTCGGGATGGTTCGGCCAGATGATCACCACCATGCCCTGCGTCGCGCAAACGCGTTCCATCTCGGCCAGTCCCCGGTTGCCCCCATGCGATTTCTCCGGCGTGACGACGGAGCACGCGACGACGAGTTCAGCCGATCGATCGGACATCGGAAGCGCATCGAGGAACCCGCCGATCACGCGAACCTGTCCCGGTTGATGACCGCTCGCCACGCAAAGAGCGACCTGACGTTCGAGTTTCCTGGCCAGGATCTCGCGCAGTGGGGCCGCTGGCTCAATGGCGGTCAGCTGATTGCAGCGGCTGACGAGCTCAAGGGTCAGGCGCCCGCTACCGGCGCCGACCTCGACGATACGTTCCACGCGATTCGGGAGCCATCGGACGACGGCGGGATGCAGGCGCTCGGCGGTAATAAGGCGGTCGTAGAGCTCGGGTTCAAGACGATAGAGGAGCTCCCAGGCGAGACCCGGGTCGCGCTGGGCATCGGCCAAGCCGTCGATCAGCAGATGACGACGGTCGTCTGCCGAGATGGCCGCCAGGTCCTCCCGCGAATATCGCTCGAGCAGCGGGCCCGTGCGGACTCGATCAACTGTCCGCACTGCACTCGGCCCAACTTTTCTCCGTTTCGTACACCCGGACGCTGCGGAGGGAACTCGCTGGCAGATGCGGTTGCAACCGATGCCAGAACGCAACCGAGAGATTTTCCGCGGTCGGAATCCGGTCGCGCAGCCAGGGGATGTCGGTATTCAAGTTGCGATGATCGACCTCCTCGATGATCTGCCTGGCCATCAGATCGGACAGCTGTTTCAAGTCCATCAAATATCCAGTCGTCGGATCGATCTCGCCGGTGACCGCGACTTCGACCACGTAGTTGTGACCGTGAAGATTCACGCACTTGCCGTACAGTCGGCGGTTTTCTTCAGCCGAACGGGCCGGATCGCAGAGCTGATGGGCGGCATTGAAGCCCTCCCTACGGCTGATTCGCAGCTTGGGCGGGCTATCCATTGGCCAAGACGGCCCCGACGGCCGTTCGGCACGTGGCGAGAAATTCAGTACGGAGCGCCTCGTTCGATTCGTATGCACCGCGCCAGAACGTCGTCCTGGTGGTCGCCTGCTGCTCACGAACGCCACGCATTTGCATGCAGAGATGTGTCGCATCGAGGTAGACCGCGACACCGTGCGCATCGAGGGTGCGCTCGAGGCTTCGAATGATCTGGCGACCGAGGCGTTCCTGGACGGTAAAGCGGCGCGCGTAGAGCCGGACGACCCGGGTCAGCTTCGAGATCCCGATGATGCGGTCGTGGGCGATGTAGCCAACCCAGGCCTGGCCGAAGAACGGGAAGGCGTGGTGCTCACAGATCGAATGGAAGGCGATCGGCCCTTGGACGATCTGGCTGATCCGGCAGTCGGGACCACCATCGCACTCGCTGGGAAAGGCGGTGACCAACTTGGAGTCCCCTTCGTAACCGTCGGTCGCGTCGAAGAGCGCGCGAATGAACCGCCGTGGCGTTTCTCTTGTTGCCGGAGAGTCAAGTCGCATGCCCATCATCTGCAAGATCTCCGCGGCATGACTCTCCAACTGTCGCCATTGCGCTTTGCTGATCTGCCGGGCCGCAACCCGCTCCCCTTCTCGGTCATCCTGAGTAAGGCGAATCACACGCCGCGCCACAGCCAGGTCGCCGGCCGCCGATAGGCGTCCCGCCATGGGTTTCACTCCTCCTACTGTGGTCAAAACTCGCCACCGATCGGCGGACTTCGATCCGTCTTCCTGAATCCGATCCTATCTGATAATCAGCAACGGGACGCCAGCCCGAATCGAAACTTCTAGCCACTCGGCACCGGCACGATCAGCGACCTCAGGTCAACCAGGTCGTCCGCGAGAGTTGCCTCGGACACTGCCACCTGCGCCCGAATCAGCCCCTGACACGCCCGCAACTCGCCGTCGGAATCGAGCTCCGGATCCCCGCCTCGGTTCAGGCCACAAGCGGCCCTCATGATTCCTTTCGATAGGTAGAAGGCCAGGAATTGGGACTCCGCCAGACTGCCTCGGATCACGATCTGATCCCAGGTTCTGGCGTGACCCACGTACTCGAGCTTGTCCTCGTACTGGTCGGACCAGAAACTGTGGATGTCGTCGTAGGGTCGCTGGTCGCCGAGCATGGCCCGAGCGGCCGCACGACCTTGCTTTTCAGCGTTGTTGTAATGCTCTACTCGCATCCGGCCGAACACGGGGTGGAGGTGATTGGCAACGTCGCCTGCGGCATAGACGTCCGGCGCACTGGTTCGGCAGGTTTCATCGACCAGGATCCCGTTGTCCAGCGCGATCTCGCTGCCCTTGAAGGCGTCGATGGCGGGCTCGATCCCAATGGCCACCACCGCAAGGTCGCAATCAATTCGCGCGCCCTTGGCGGTAATGGCGCCTGCGAGATGCTCCGAGCCTTCGAATCCGACCAGCCGATCCTCGGTCACCAGCTGGACGCCGTGGTTTCGGTGGATGCGTGCCATCACCGCCCCCACCTCACTACCGAGCACAGCTGTCAGCGGGGCCATACCGTTGAGTACCGCGGTGACCTCGAGGCCCAGCTGGCGAAGCGAGGCGGCCACCTCGGACCCGATGAAACCCATCCCCACGACTAGCGCTCGGGCCCCCGGATGGGCAGCCCGGCGGATCGCATCGCATTCCGCCAGCGTCCGGAGCTGATACACGCCGGGCGTCGCGGCTCCGGGCACTTGAAATCTCCGGTTTCGGCCCCCCGTGCAAAGTAGAAGCTTGTCGTACTCGACTGTTTCCTCACCCCGAAGGGTCAGATTCTTCAGCCTGGTGTCGACAGCCTGAATGGTGACCCCGGTGCGAAGCTCAACGCCGTTGTCCCCGTACCATTTCGCGGGCTTGACGAGCCAGCCGCCGAGGCCTTCCTCACCACGCATGTACGTCTTGGAAAGGGGCGGCCGGCCGAAGGGAATACCGGGCTCATCTCCGAGCATGACGATGCGGCCGCGCCACCCCTCCTCCCGGAGCGTCACGGCGGCATTTCCGCCGGCCAACCCAGTGCCAACGATGACGGCGGTCTGGTGTGAGGTCAAGCGATCATCCCGTTTCTCATTAGAGTCGCTCAGCAGCGGAACAGGAGATCTGAATGGGGTTTTTGGAGGCGAGTGCGGGATTCGAACCCGCGGTGGAGGTTTTGCAGACCTCTGCCTTACCACTTGGCTAACTCGCCACCGGCCCAGCCAATCGCATAGTTTAGTGGGCGCTCCGCCCCTGCCCGTTGGGCTATCAGCTTATTTGTCAGCCATGCGCTGCTCCGGCGCGCGGTGGCGGGCACATAATCACCCATCGTGCGGAGATCGCGGCTCGCGCTTGCCGGGCTGATCGTCTTTTTTTCACTCCTTGCCGCCTGCGCTCCAATCCCCGCGCTCATCGCACCCCCTCTCGGGAGCGCGATCAACGTTGGCGCCGTCCTCTCCCTCACCGGGAGCCAGGCGGAAAGCGGCCAGATGGCCAAGGAAGGCTATCTCTTCTGCCAGGACTGGATCAATGCCAAGGGCGGGGTGACCCTCAAGGGTGCCGGCCACCAGCTCAACATCGACATCGCGGATGACCAGAGCCGCCCATCGATCGCCGCGGAGGTCACCGAACAGCTGATCTCGCAGAATCACGAAACCCTGCTGCTGGGCCCCTCGAACGACGCCACCACGAGCCGGGCCGCGCCCGTTGCCGAGCAACACCAGGTGCCGATGGTGACCAACGGCGCATCGTCCGATGCCATATTCAACAATCAGTACCACTATCTATTCAGTGTGCTGGCCCCCCATAGTCGCCAGCTTCAGGGTGTCATCGACATGGCCCTGGCCCAGAACCCAAAACCCGCCTCCATGGCGATCCTCGCCGCCAGCGATAGCCTCTCAGCCGAGGTCGCCAACGCGACGGTCGGCTACGCCCAGGCAAAGGGTCTGAACGTCGTGTATGGCGCGAGCTATACCTCCGGCGTCAACGACCTCAGCGGTCTGCTGGGAGCGGCGGCCGGCGCGGGGCCCGACCTACTCCTGGAGGTCGGCCATCCGGCCGAGAGCGTGCGCACCATCCAGCAGGCGCAGCAGATGAAGATCCAGCCCAAATTACTGGCGTTCGCCGACGGCCCGGGTACGGCGCAATTCACGAACGACCTCCGGGCGGCAGCGAACTACAGCGTAGGGACGACGCAATGGGCGCCGGGCACCCGCAACCGGACGAGCTATTTCATCGATAGCTTCCATTACTCGCTGGCCTTCGCCGTGCAATTCGGGCACATGCCGGATCAGTACGCCGCCGCGGCGACCGCCGCCTGCCTGACGCTCGAGGTGGCGATCGAACAGGCCAACTCGACGCAGGCCCGCTGGGTGCGCGATGCGCTCGCGGTCATCGACCTCAACACCTTCTTCGGCGAGATCAAGTTCGACGATCGTGGGGCGAACACCGCCAAACCCGTCTACGTTCAGCAGGTTCAGGCGGGCCACCCGGTGCTGATCTGGCCGCCCGAGGTCGCGACCGCGCGCGCCCGCTACCCCGACCCAGGCTGGGCGAAGCGCTAGGTCTCATCGATCCACGGCGTACCAGACGACGTCGAGGCTCCGCCACTGGGCCGTGCCTCGGTATGTGAGGCCGAGCCGCTCCATCACCGCTCGAGATCTGGCGTTGGCCGGCACGGTGATCGAGATCAGCTGCGCGTCGTCGAGCAGTAGCTCGCGCCAGCACTCCATGGCCGCCCGGCCGCCTTCGGTCGCCAGGCCCTGGCCCCAATAATCGCGGTGCAGCGTCCATCCCACCTCGATCGGGTCAGGCGCCAGCGGCCAGTCGTGGTGGCGTAGCAGGCCGATCCGACCGATGAGCCGATCGGTTCGCAGGTCGACCGCCGCCCACTGACAGACGCCGTCCTCACGCCACATACGCGAGAATCGCTCGATCTGTTTTTCGGTTCCCGCCCGATCGAGGGCGGGCATGTGGGCGAGGTACTCCGGTTGCGCGTAGATCTCGGTCAGCGCGTCGAGGTCGTCCGCCCGCCATTGCCGCAAACGCAGGCGCGCCGTTGTGAGCTCGGCCGGAACCGGACGGTTGACGGTTTAAGACTCGGCCAGCAGTCGGGCCAGTTGCGCCATCACCCGGACCCCCGATCCGGTTGGGCCCCGGGGGACCGTCTTCAGCTCGGAGGCGTCCTGCCAGGCGCTGCCCGCGATGTCGAGGTGGACCCACGGCCGGCCTTCCACGAACTCACGCAAAAAGAGCGCGGCCGTCGTCGCGCCAGCCCAGGGAACGGTCGAGTTCTTGATGTCAGCGATCTCGCTGTCGATCAGGCCGTCGTAGTCGGCCCAGGTAGGCAATTCCCACACGCGCTCACCGGCGAGGTCGGCGGCGCGCCGCACCAGATCCATTAGCGATGGGTCGTTGCCGAAGGCACCGATGGCGAGCGGACCCAGCGTGCGCACGATGGATCCGGTCAGCGTGGCGATGTCGATGATGTGGGTCGCGCCTTCCTTGACGGCGTAGGTGATCCCATCCGAGAGGATCAGTCGACCCTCCGCATCGGTGTTGATGATCTCGATCGTCTTGCCACCCGATCCGGTCACGACGTCACCCGGCTTGATGGCACGCCCGGAGGGCATGTTCTCCGTGGTGGGCACGACGCCGATGACATTGATCTTCGGCTCGAGCTCGGCGATCGCCAGCATGGCGCCGACCACGGCGGCGCCGCCGCCCATGTCGGATTTCATCATCTCCATGTTCTGGGCCGGTTTGATGGAGATGCCGCCGCTGTCGAACGTGATGCCCTTGCCGACCAGCGCCAGCATCGGGCCGCCCTTGCGGCCCCCCGAATAACGCAGCACGATCATCTTCGCCGGCTCGTCGGAGCCGCGCGCCACCGCCAGCAGCGCGCCCATCTTGAGCCGGCGCATGTCGTCGACCTCGAGGACTTTCAGGTCAAGACCGGTTCCTTTGACCGCTTCCTTGACTTTTTCGACAAAGACCGTCGGGGTGAAGGCGTTCGCCGGCGCATTCACCCACTCCCGGATGCGATTGGTGGCGTCCGCCAGCACGCCGGCATCTTTCACCGCCGCGGACGCTGCCTTGTCCCCATCGAGGCCGACGATACTCAGGGCGCTGATCTGTGTCACCGCATGCTCGTGATGCGTCTTTAGCGAGCCGACATCGAAATTGCTCAGCCCAATCCCTTCGGTGACAGCCCGCGCCACGTCGGCAGCGCCGGCCCGCGCCGCGACCTCTTTAGAGAGAACGACGGTAACCCGGCGATGACCGCGCTTGCGCAACACCCGGCCGGCAGCCTGCAGGGCGTTGCGAAGCCGCACCATGTCGAGCGCCTCGGGCTTGCCAACGCCGACCAGGACGGTCCACTTGCTGGGTAGCGTATTGAGGTTGTGAACCGGCACCATCTCCATGAACTTGCCTCGGAACTCCCGGTCCGTGAGCAGCTGGCTGATGGCGCCCTTCAACTTCTTGTCCAGGGCGAGAGCTTCCGGCGGCAGCTTCGACTGCCCTTCAAAGATCGGCAGGATGAGGGCATCCGCCTCCGCCTTTTCAGGGGCGGTGGTCAGCAGCCGTGCCTGCATGCGTTCTCCTGCGCTCGCCCTGGCAAAACCTCCGTATTGTACGTGCCCCGCCTACGGAGCTTGCGGACCTCGCTTGCGGGCCTGCCGCTCCTGGAACCGGCGTTCCATTTCCTTGAGGTCCGCTTCCGTGTAGCGGTTCCGGCCGAGCTCGTCCTGCCGGCTGGCGGTCACGATGCCAAGCCGGATCCAGGTCGCGATCGTCGCCGGCGAAACGCCGAGCTTTTCAGCGGCCTCGGTGATCGAGTAGAGCCGCTCCTCCGCCATCGCCCGAAGCCTACCGAGCCGCGGCAGGCTGGCGCAGGCGGGCGAGGGTCTGACCCGCCAGCTGGATCGCCTCGGGATCCTCCATGTGCGGCATGTTGAAGATCAGGCCGTCGAGTCCCGCATCGAGCAGCCGCTGAGCTTGCTCCGCGACGCGGTCGGGACCACCGACGAGGAACACGCTGCGCACATACTCCTGGTTGATGCCGGGCCGCTTGAGCACTTGCTGGAAGGCCCGCTCGGCCTCGGCGTCGGTCTGGCGGATGAGCAGGCTGCCCAGGCGGGTCTTGATGATCGTGCTGGGATCACGGCCAACGGTCTCGCAATGCCGTTCGAGGACATCCATCTTGTGGCGCACCGTCGCCACGTCGCCAAAGATGTTGCACATGTCGCCGTACTGCGCTACCAGCTTGAGCGTGCGTTGCTCGCCACCACCGCCGATCATGATCGGCGGGCCGTTCGACTGGATGGGTCTCGGGGAGTTGATCGCGCCATGAATCTGGTAGTACCGCCCCTCGAAGGTCGGCGCTTCCTCGCGGAACATTGCGCGGCAAATCTGTAGCGCCTCTTCCAGGCGGCTGATGCGTTCGCCGACGGGCGGAAACGGGTAACCGTAGCCGCGGTGCTCGGCCTCGTTCCAGGCCGCGCCGAGGCCGAGGATTGCTCGGCCCGACGAAACGACATCGAGCGTCGTCACCTCTTTTGCCAGGAAGGCTGGGTTGCGGTAGGTCACACCGGTGACGAGAGTGCCGAGCCGCACCGTCTTCGTGCGCGCGGCGATTCCGGCCAGGGTGGCGTAGCCCTCGAGCATCGGCTCCGTCGGTGGGCCGATGTTGGGGAGTTGATAGAAGTGATCCATCACCCAGACTGAATCGAAGCCTGCCTTCTCCGCTGTGGTGGCGAGCAACACGACCTGTTCGAACAGCTTGTCGTTGGTCACGCCCGGAAAGGTGTAGTTCGGAATCTGAAAACCGAGTAGCTTCATCCGACCATTATCGAGTCGCGCGGGTTCGCGACGCTGGATTGATCGGTGTCGGTAGCATTACGCATGCATGGAAGATCTCCGGCCGCCGGTGCGCTGTCCGCAATGCAACGGTGAGCCCAACTGGCAGGAAGTACGGCAACCCTTTGTCGACGAGGACCCGCCCGGCCGATTGGGCGTGCATCCACTGATCGGCTGGCGCTGCAATATCTACCCGTATTTTCTTCCCGTCTCGCAGTGGGAGAGCTGAAAGAGCGCTCCGCGCCGCGTTAGTCAGGCGTCGACCACGAGACCCTGGAGGGGACCGAGCAGGAGACCCGAGCGCCGCGAAACCCCGGGCAACATGGTCAGCCGGTGGGTCGCCCGTTCTCCTCGTTTTCGGCGCTCCGCCTGTTCGTGGGCGATCGGCTTCCAGAGGCGGTCGATGACGTCAGTTGGATCACCGGCCACTTCATTGACTGGCCGCTGCAAGTGCTCCGCCCAGAGGCGCAAGCGGGTTTGCTGCGCAAGTCGCCGATCGTGGCTGACGAGGTTCATCTCGGTGTCATTGAAGAGGGAGTGCTCGTTGAGGTTGGCCGACCCGATCGTCACCCAGGCATCGTCGACGATGCCCACTTTGGCGTGAACGTAGATCGGCCAGTCCTTCTCGCCGCCGATCGCGTAGAGCGTGCACGCCAGCAGCCGGCCGCCGTCGCCATCGGCCTGGACCAGCGTGCCGAGCTGGCCGCGAGTATCGTCGCCCCCGTTATCCGGTCTAGCGGGAAGGACCAGCACCAGGCGAAAGTCGGGCGTCGGCGGATTCGCGAGCTTCTGGCGAAGCACCTCCAGAATCTCGGGTGACCAGAGGAACTGATTCTCGAGATAAACGAATCGCTGGGCGCCCCGCAGCACCCGCAGGTAGGACTCGAGGATGCGAAAGTCCCCGCGGGGGAGCAGCGGGTACATGCCGTCCGGGACGGTGCGCACGACCTGCAGCTCGATGTCGCCGGCCGATGGTGGCGTGGCAACCGGCGGGAGGACCTCGCCGGTGATCGCCCGCCAACGCATCGCAAAGTTTTCCGCGACGTCCCGCACGGCGGGTCCGACGATTCGTGCCGCGACATCGTGCCAGCCGACCGCGCCGCGCGGCTTATGCTCCTGGGTGTCCCATCGGTCGCCATGGAACGTGGTCAGGTCGATGCCACCGACGAAGGCAATGCGATCATCGATCACGATCGTCTTCTCGTGGTGGCAGTGCATCGGCCGCTCTCGGGCATCGAGCGCGCACTGGATAGGGTTGCCGGCGGTGAGCTCGTCGCGGATCTTGCGGACGGCGGCCCGCCAGGGCTGCATCACGGGCAACGGGACGCCCGCCCAGATCAATACGCGGACCGGGATGCGTGCCGCAGTCTCGGCGAGCAACTCCTTCAGGACGATCGGCCGCTCGTCCCGGGTCATGGCAAAGGTCGGCGTGCCGTGCCAGCCGGTGATGTGGACGTGCGATCGGGCTCCCGCGATGCCCATTGCCATCGCATGGAGCGCGTCGGCTCCATCGATCAGCACCTCGACCGCGTTGCCCGGTCGTGGCGGCGGATCATCCTCAGCCCATCCGCCCGCCGTGGCATCGATGGCTCGGGTCCAGCCAACGTGCTGGAGCCTTCGCCGGTGGTGTGAGACGGTCAGCCGCTCGACCAGTTGGCCGAGCGCGTCGTCGGCCACGTCGCGCGGGCTCTTTGTCGGCACCTCCGCTTCAGGCTAGCTGCTAGGCTTCCCCGGATGTCACATCAGATCATCCAAATCATCACTGCGGGCGGGCTCATCGCCATCTTCCTCACGATGGCCGCGGAGAGCGCCGGTATCCCGATCTCCAGTGAAATCGTCGTCCCGCTCGGCGGCGCGCTGGCCTCGCAAGGCAAGCTGTCCTTCATCGGCGTCGTCGTGGCGGCCAGCGCCGGCAACCTGCTGGGCTCGCTGATCGCCTACCTGCTCGTCCGCCGTTACGGCGAAGTGCTGATCCTCGGGCCAGGTCGGCGCGTTGGCCTCACCGCCGGTCACCTGCGGCTGGCGAACCGGTTCTTCGAACGCTGGGGCCTGTTTGCGGTCTTCGCCGGCCGCCTGCTGCCCGTCATCCGCACCTACATCTCGTTTCCGGCGGGCCTCTCCCGCATCACGGTCCTCCCCTTCACGCTGGCGACCGTCGCCGGGGCCATTCCGTGGAACCTGGCCCTCGCCTTTGCCGGCTACAAGTTGGGCCAGAACTACGAGCGGGTGGCAAGCGCCCTTGGTCCCTTCACCATCCCGCTGGCCATCCTCGTGCTCCTCGCCATCGTCGTCGCCTACTACTACGGCAGGCGTATCGGAGAGGCCGAAGCCAGTTAACGGACGGCGGCGACGATCTCCGGGTCAAGCCCGGGATATTTCTTGAATTCCGCGGCCCGTTCCTGCTTGAGGCGTTGCACCCACTGTTGGTACTCGTCGGTCCGCCCCGTCCGCTGATAGAGGCGGCGGGGCTGGAGTACCTCGATGTCGTCGACGCCCGGGACACCTTCCGCGACTTCGTAACCGAAGTCGGGGTCATTCGACCAGGCGATGGTGCCTTCGGCGATCGCTTTGACGATTGCACTCGAGTACTCGATGGTGACCTTCTTGCTGCCCGCGGACCCTTCGCCACCGCCGACGCTCCCGGTGTTCATGAGATAGACCTCGAACGGACGCGAGCGGTGCAGCTCGAGGAAGCGATTGCCCTGCTGTTCGTGCCGAAGCGGGAAGAACGGGTTGGTCCCGGGGACCCGCAGCGCTTTGCCCATCTCGTCCTTGCCACCGGCCGACGTGCCCTGGGTTTCGCCGAGCATGAAGTAGGCGGCGGCATGCGCGGAATCGAGCCTGGCAACCCCGGGGATGATGTTGTCATTGCGGTTGAGGATCAGCAGGACGTCGGCCGGCCCGATGTTGCGCGCATCTTCGACCCAGCCCAGGGCGGCCAGCTCGAAGGTGGCTCGGCCATTCTGCGTGTAGCTGGTGTCGAAGAAGTCGACCGGCCCACCGTCCTCCTTCTGCGAGACGTTTTCCAGGTAGGCATCCGGCTTGGTCACCGCGCCGTAGATGGTCGGCTCGTGCTTGGGGTCCAGGCCGAAGGTCTTGGCGAAGCAGCCGTTCTCCGTGCCGTAGATCTTTCCGCCGCCCATCAGCGCGATGAAATCGTCCTGCACCGGCTTGGAATTGTTCTGCCGGGTGAAGGTCGTGGTCGTCTTGCCGGTGCCGCTGAGGCCGACGATGATGATGACGCGCTGGCGGTTCCCGACCGGGATCACCTTGCAGCCCGCATGCATGGGGAGGCCGCCGGCGTCGTAGACCTTCTTGTTCCACATTCGCAAGCCACCCTTCTTCGACTCCCCGAAATAGTCGGAGTTGATCACCCGGGTGATCCCCGCCTCCAGGTCGACGAAGATCGCGCGGTCGCTCGGGTAGCCCGGCGCCGTCAGGTTGGGGGTGTCGATGATGGTGATTTCGGGCTGCACGCGCCGGCCATTGATCGGGTAATAGAGGTGCCGCTGCATGCCGGCCACATTCGCGTTGCGTGCCTCGATGATGAGCCGGGCGGGGGTCAGGAACTTCGCCTCGTTGCCGATATAGCCATCCACGACCACCATTTCCTGGTCGCGAACGTAGTCATCCTGGATCTTTGCCCATTTCCGCCCCTCATCGGGCGTCACGGTTTGGGCCGTGTGCTCCTGGGGACGGTCGGTGACGATGTAGGTGCTCTTGGTGCTGCGCGAATCGACCCGCGTATGGACGTTGTAGTTGTCGTAAATGGTGCGCCGCGCGTTCGGCATCTTGGCAGTCAGCGCTCGCAACTCATCGGCGGTCGGTTGGTCGATCAGATGCTTGGAGGCCGGGATATACCCGCTTCGGATCTCGATGGTCACTGACTCAAGGATACCGGGTAGGACTGCGCCGACTAAATGCCCATGACGCCGACGAGTTCTTTGACCGAGTCCGCGGACCGTTGCAAAGCCGCCCGCTCGTCGCTCGTCAATTCGAGCTGGATGATCTCTTCAGCGCCGCCGGCTCCGAGCTTGACCGGCACGCCGACAAAGAGACCCTGGATGCCGTACTCGCCCTCGAGCCGGACGGCGCAGGGGAGGACCTGCTTGCGGTCGAACATGATGGCATCGACCATCTCGGCGACCGCGGCGGACGGCGCGTAGTAGGCGCTGCCGGTCTTCAGCAGGTTGACGATCTCGGCGCCACCATCGCGGGTGCGCTTGACGATGGCGTCGATGCGATCCGGCTTGATCAGCTTCGTGATCGGGATGCCCGCCACAGTACACATCCGGGCCAGCGGGACCATGGTGTCGCCGTGCCCGCCCAGCACGTAGGCCTGCACGTCACGCACCGAGGCATTCAGCTCCTGCGCGATGAAGGTGCGGAAGCGCGCGGTGTCGAGCACGCCCGCCATCCCGACGACGCGCTCACGAGGAAACTTGCTGACCTCGTGCGCCAGCTGCGCCATCGCGTCGAGCGGATTGCTGACGACAATCAGGATTGTGTCGGGCGAGCGGCGAACCAGCTCCTGCGTCACGCCGCGGACGATGTTCATGTTGGTCTTCACGAGGTCGTCGCGAGACATGCCCGGCTTGCGCGGCACGCCCGAGGTGATCACGCAGATGCTCGAGCCGGACGTCTCCTCATAGCCGTTGGTGCCGGTGACCTTGGAGTCGTACCCCACGATCGGCCCCGCCTCGAGCATGTCGAGCGCCTTACCCTGCGGCAGGCCCTCCACGATGTCGACCAGGACGATGTCCGCATAACCTCGCTCCGCCAGGCGCTGTGCCAGGGTGGCGCCGACGTTGCCGGCGCCGACCACGGTGATCTTGGAGCGACTCATCCGCACGCTACCGTAGCAAATCCACCTCAACCGTCGTTACACTCCGTCGGGATGGCGAGCATCACAACGGAGCGGCGCTTTCTGCGTACGCTCCACGAATCCGCGGCGCGCACGCACCTGCCCTGGCCCAACATGCTCGTGCTCAGCGCCTTCTGGTTCGCGATTGCATACGTGATGCAGCCATTAGGCGGGACCATCATTCCCCTGCTGGTCGACCGCTTCACCGACCCGATGACCATCCACCTCGGACCGTTCGCCATCGCGGCCGACGTCAATACCTATGTCGCCGTGCTTGATACGGTCGGCGCCGCCTTCGCCATCCTCTGGCAACCGGCGATCGGGGCGATCAGCGACAACAGCCGCTTCGCGCTCGGCCGCCGGCGTCCGTTCATCGCGATCGGGGTGGTCGGCGACGTCATCTTCCTCACGCTGATCGCCTTTGTCACCTCCTTCTGGGGACTGCTCCTCGTTTACGTCTTCTTCCAGATCGCCTCGAACACGGCCCAGGGGCCCTACCAGGGGATGCTGCCCGACCAGGTGCCGGACAACCAGCGAGGCGAGGCCTCGGGCTACTACGGCCTGATGAACATGGTGGGCACGATCGTTGGTTTCCTCGTGGTCGGCGCGTTGCTGATTCCAACCCACCATGTCCGGCTCGCGATCCTGACGCTTCCGGTGGTGATCGCCGTCGCCGGCGCGCTGGTGATCTTCGGCGTGCCCGACCGCCGGCGCACCGCGGCATCGAGTCAGCGCCTCGGTCGGTCGGTGTTCCTCAGCGTCGCCATCGACACCAAGCGATATCGCGACTTCGCCTGGTTGATGGTCTCCCGGCTTTTCTTCCTGATGGCGCCGGTGGCGATCGGGACCTACGCCTTCAACTTCATCCGCTTCACCTTCAACTACTCGGAGGGCAAGGCCTCGCTCTACAGCAGCGCCCTGCAGGCGACCATCCTGGTGTTGGCCGCGGTGCTTTGTATGACCGCTGGTTTCCTCGCCGAGCGCTACGGCAAGAAGCGCTTGATCATGGCCGCCTGCCTGATCGGAGCCTTGGGCTCGACGCTCTTGATCTTTGCGCCCAGCCTGCCATGGATCCTTGGCTTCGGGCTGATCGTGGGCATCTCGCTTGGCACCTTCCTCTCGGTCGACTGGGCGTTCATGACCGACCTCATCCCCAAGGCGGAGGCCGGTCGCTATATGGGCGTCTCGAACATCGCGACTGCGAGCGCGGGGTTGATCGCGCGACCCCTCCTGGGGCCGATCATCGATGCCTTCAACAACAACCGCACGAGCGCCGTCGGCTATCGCGTGATGTTCGGAATCGTGACCGGCTTCTTTTTGATCGCCCTGCTCACCCTTCAGCCGGTGCGAGAGATCAAGGTCGAGTAGACGTCGGATTACCCTGCGGGACGGCAGCCGGACGGGTCGCCGCATGTGACGACGGCAGGCAAGATGTAAATCACCACAACAACGGCGACGACCACGGCGAGTGTCACCAGGGCGCATACCACGAGCTTCAGCCGGCTCCGCGGCTTGGTGCCGCCGAGATACGCTGGCCCCCCAGGCATCTCAGTCGATCGCCGGAAGGCTGACGGCGACTTCTGTCCCCTTACCCTCGGTGCTCGTCACCGCGATGTCGCCCTTGTGCGCCTCGACGATCCACTTGGCGATCGCGAGGCCGAGGCCGCTGCCGCCGTTCTCGCGGGTGCGCGCCTTGTCAGCCCGGTAGAAGCGTTCGAAGATATGGGGGAGATCACTTGTCGGGATCCCATCCCCGGTGTCGGTCACCGTGACGTGGGCGCGCCCGTTTTGTCGGACCACGCCCACCGCGACTTCCCCGCCAGTCGGCGTATGCGCCAGCGCGTTGTCGATCAGGATCAGCAACAGCTGTCGAACGCGAACCAGGTCGGCGTCCACACGCACCCCGCCATTCAGATCCGGGCGAAGCTGCACCCCCCGCTCATCGGCCAAGGGCGTGGCCTGCGTGATCAGCCCTTTGACGACCTCGTTGAGCTCGATCGGCTTGGGATTGAGGCGAAGCTGCCTGGCGTCGGCCAGGGCGAGGGTGGTCAAATCGCCGACGATGCGATTCAGCTGTTCGACTTCCTCGACGATGCTCTGCGCGTAGGTGCGCGTCGTCCCGCTCGATCGTCGCAGCCAGGCCTCGACGTTGGTACGGATCAGCGTGAGGGGCGTGCGCAGCTCGTGCGAGGCATCCGCGACGAACTCCCGCTGGCGCTGAAAAGCCTTGCTGATCGGGCGCAGCGAGCGGGTCGCCATCAGCAGCGAGGCAAGGGCGCCGAGCATGATCGCGATCGCCGACGCCAGCACGAGCTGCCGTACCAGGCCCGACAGCGCGTCCCCGACCCACGAGACCGGCTGCGCCACCTGCATGACACCGACGACCTTCTTCGACTTGGGGTTGAGGACTGCGCTGGTGTGCACCATGTAGAGGTCGCTGCCGACGGTGACGCGGGTGTCCGCAGACTGGCCCAGCTTGGCGTCAGCGATCGGCTCGAACAGGCTCGGGCTGTTGAAGAGCTTTTTGAGCGCGGGCTGCGGCTGGCTGACTTCCTGGTCCTTGTTATTCAGGACGCGAACGAACGTGTCGGCGACGCTTGGGTCGAGCAGCCCCTGCGCATTGACCGAGACGGTATCGCTAGGCACCACCTCTTTGGCGGCCTGGCTGACCGCATGCTTCAGGTCGTTATCGGCCTTGGCCTGCAGCGACTGCGAGACGGTGACGTACACGATCAGATCGAAAAAGCCCAGGATCAAAACGAGCAGGACGAAGTACTGCGCGGCGAGGCGCACCAGCGCGCCCCGGAACATCATCCGGACAGCCGGTACCCGACCCCATACACCGTTTGGATGAGCTTCGGGGAGCGGCCCTCGTCGATCTTGTCGCGCAGGTAGGAGATGTAAACAGCGACGCGGTTGGTGGTGCCTTCGAAGTTATAGTCCCAGACGCGCTCGGCGATCTGCGCCTGGGTGAGCACCTGATTGGGGTGGCGCATCAGAAACTCGAGGAGAGCGAACTCCCGCGCGGTCAGCTCGATCGGGGTATCACCACGCCGGACCTGGTGCGTCTTCAAGTCGAGGACGAGGTCGGCGACCTGCAATCGGTTGGCGTGACCATTCTTTTGCTCGCGGCGCATCAAGGCGCGAAGCCGGGCCAGCAGCTCCTCGAAGGCGAAGGGCTTCGGCAGGTAGTCATCGGCGCCAGCGTCCAGGCCCGCGACGCGGTCGTGGATCTGACTCCGTGCGGTCAGCATGATCACCGGCGTCTGGATGCGGTTCTGGCGGAGCCAGCGGCAGACCTCCATGCCGTCCTTCTTGGGGATCATCAGGTCGAGGATGATCGCGTCATAGCGTGCCGTCTCAGCAAGCTCCTGGGCTCGCTCGCCGTCCGACGCGATGTCGACGGCATAGCGTTCATCCTCCAGGAGCTGCTTGAGCAGCGTCGAGAGCTTTCGCTCGTCCTCGACGAGGAGGAGGTTCATGGACTTTACCGCCTCCAAGTCTAGCGGTTCGGCCGACCAGCTTTTGGTGGCGGCCAAAAGGCCGGTTAGATGGCGACGGCGGAGGCGGCCGAACCGCGCTGGCCGGCGAGCTCAGGCGCGGTGAGCAGATGGTTGCCGGAGATCCGCGAGCCGCTGTCCAGGAACTTCCCCAGGCTGGCGCGGGCGCGCCGCACGTTCCAGCCGAGGATGTCGCAGTACTCGACGAAGGTCTGGCCGGCAAAGAACCGCTGGGCCTCCGGCTGGTAGGCCTCGACGCTGAGGTCGGCGACCGCCTGCCAGATGACTCGGGTCAACAGCGACTGCACCGCTTCCAGGGGGATATCCGGTTCCGTAGCGCCCTTTTTCATTCCCTTCCTCCGCATCGAATGCCCCGCACGGCCGGATTGCCGTGCCATTTGAATGATAGCTTCGCTAATTTAACAAGTGTTACCGATAATGTCAATGACGCTGCGCGGGACCGGCCGTGGGATGCCCAAGCAGACCCGCCGCCCGAAGCTGGGGACCGAGGCGCGTCAGCTGGCGGGCCGCGGCCGGCCCTAGCAGGGCGACGTGCGGGATCCGCTCGAGGTGTTGGGAGATCTGCCACAGGTCCTCGGCAGTGGTCATCCACCGCAACCGATCGAAGCGGGCCAGGTTGACCGGGCGGCCGTATCCACGCAGCGTGCGCTCCCCCGCCAGATTGAAATACTGCTCGAAGTAGGACATCGCCAGTTCGCGCACCGTCCGATAGACCGGCTCCCGATAGCGCAGTCCGGTGAATTTGCTGGTCCCGATCGCGCCCCAGAGGCCCCGCCGCCGAAATACGGCGATCACGTGGTCTTCGTCGCGGGTCGCCGTCAGGTCCATGATCAGGGGCACCTGGCCCTGCACGCGCAGCGCCGCGGCCGCCAGCACCGCGCCTTCGATGCAATTCGCCGTCCGATCCGCAAGCACCCGCCGCGGCGACCGGAAGGTCTCCCCGTCTGCCTCGATGTTGTAGGGAATCTCGTCGAGGAACCGTTGGATCTTGGCCGGCGCGTCCAGGCGGCGGCGAAAGACCGCCAGCTCCGCCGCCGTCAGCTCAGCGAGCGCGCGCGCCATGGGCGGCTGTGGCAAAATCTGTAGTTCGACGCGGCTGTGGTGAAATCGGTAAACACGCCAGGTTCAGGGCCTGGTGGGCGCAAGCCCTTGAAGGTTCAAGTCCTTTCAGCCGCACACCACCCCCCTCAACGGCCTACCTCGTAGTACCAGTCGCTGATGTAGGCATAGCGCTCCTCGGGTTCGATCGCCGAGTCGATGCGGACCCCGTGAAACCGACCGCTGATCGCCATCACGTAGCGCGGGCTATAGAGAAAGACGGCAGGGATTTCCTTGGCGAAGTCCTCCTGGAAGGTCATGTAGGCTTTTGCCCGCGCGGTCAGGTCGAGCGTGTTGCGGCCAGCCTCGAGGTCGCTGTCGATGAACACATTCTTCTTCATGCCGGAGAAGTTGAATCCCCCCGCGTGCGACTGTGACGAATGCCAGAAGGTGTAGACATCGGGATCCGGCCCGTTGTCGAAGGCGGTGAGCGTCATGTCAAAGGTGCGCGGGTTGAGGTAGTCGTGGATCAGCGAGGCGGTCGTCACCGGCCGCACCTCGGCGACGATGCCGACCTGGGCCAGTTGGTCCGCCACCTTGGCCGCCACGCGCTCGTAGGGAGGCACATCGCTCGACACCGTGAGCCCGAAGCTCAAGCTCACCGTCCCTTTCGTCCGGATGCCGTTGACCAGCGCCCAGCCCGCGTCGTCGAGCAGCTTGCCGGCGGCCGCCGGGTCGTAGGCCGGCTGCTGCGCGGCACTGTCGTAGGCCCAGCTGATCGAGCGCGGGATCGGCCCATCATCGGGCACCGCCTGGCCGCCCAGCACGTCGCGGATGATGGCGGTTCGGTCGATGGCTTTCGCGATCGCCTGCCGAACCTTGACGTCCTGGAAATAGGGTTCGTCGGTCTTGAGGTTGAAGAGCAGCTCCGCATATTGATAGGTCGACGCGGTCAGCACGCTGACCTGGCGATTGGCCCGTTCCTGGGCGGCGCCCGAGGGCGTGAGATTGCCGAGCCCGTCGATCTGCCCGCGGTCGAGGGCGTCGAGCGCAGCCGACTGCGATGCAAAGCTGCGGATGGTCATGGTGTCGAGCCACGGCCGGCGCCATGCGAAGGGATTGCGTTCCAGCTGGATCCGATCCCCGAGGTTGGCGATCAGCCGGAACGGGCCGGTGCCGACCGGGTTGAGGTTGGGCGAAGCCGACGCCAGCTCTCCCATGGCCTTGCCCGCGAGCAGGTGCCCGGGCAGGATGTCGAGGAGTTCCAGGTTGGCCAGGAACCCGGCGTTGTGGCCGGGCAGGGCGAAGCGGACGTGGTTCGAGTCGACCGCGGTCGCGATGATGTCCTTCCAGCTCTGGTTGAGGACGGTCCCAGGAAACTGCGGATCCTGGACCGTGCGGACCGTGAAGACGATATCGTCGGCGGTCACCACCGTCCCATCCGACCAGCGTGCGTTGGACCGGATGGTGAACGTATAGGTGCGCCCGTCAGGGCTCACGTCCCAGCGCGACGCCAGCCGGCCTTGGATACTGCCGCTGGGCAGCACCCGGACGAGCGGCTCGAAGAGGAGCGCGTCGAGGTCGTTGGACCCCGCCGTCGCCGCGCCGAACAGCGGATTGAGCGAGCCGAGCTGGCCGACGACGCCCTCGACGAAGGTTCCGCCGCTCCGCGGCGCCTCGGGGGCAAGGATGACGCCACGAAACACCAGCACGAGAATCGTCACCAGAGCGAGGAGCGGCACGCCCACCGCGGTGGCGAGCAGCCCGCGTCGGATCAAACCCTGATGTAGACGACGGATACCACCACGAAGAGGACGACCAGTCCGATCGTGGCATAGAAGAGGTTCTTCTCCAGCCCGCGCTTGGTGCGGTAGCCGCCGCCCGAGTCACCGCCGCCGCCGATCGTGCCACCGAGTCCGCTCGCCTTGGGCGTCTGGAGCAGCACGCCAAGCATGACCAGCAGCGCGAGCGTGAGTTCCACGACACCGAGAAAGGCTTTCATCTGATTTAGGGCCGCTGAATTATACCGCCAATCCGGCGCGCCGGCGGTCGAACGCCCTGTCATGTCCTAGTCTTGACAGATATACAAATCCGTATTAGTATGCCGGCGTGTACGGCCCGGTCCACCGCCTCCGGTTGCCCCTCCTCCTCCTGGCGCTGCTGGCTGCCTCCTGTGCCCCGGGCCGTACCCCCTCTGCCTACGTGGCGCCGCTCCCGCCCGTCCCGGTGGTGCCGATCGTCACCGGCGCCGACCAGCTGCTGCCGCTGCCGGATGGGCCGAGCGCGTTTTCGGTGATCGTCGACGCGCTCCGTCAGGCCCGCACGTCGATCGACCTCGAGCTCTATGAGTTCCAGCGGCCCGACCTGGCGGCCTTATTGCTCGACGCGCACGACCGCGGCGTCACGGTCACCGGCATCAAGGACCCGTCGGAGCGAAGCAGCCGGCCCATCTGGGCCGAGCTCGAGCAGGGCGGGATCCGGGTGGTCGCGTTTCCGGTCGAGCGCCTGACCATCGACCACGTCAAGCTCTTGATCGTCGACGGGGCGGAGGCGATCGTGGGCGGCATCAACTGGGGCACGCACTCGCGCCTGAATCACGACTTCGACGTGCTGGCGACCGGGCCGGTCGTCGGCAACCTCGAGCGTGTCTTCCGCCAGGATCTCGCCCTGGCTGGCGAGGCCGCCCCGCTGCCGCCGCCGTCGACGGACCGGCAGGTGCAGGTGCTGGTGACCCATCCGGGAGACGGGATCCGGGTCGCGGCCCTGGCCACGATCCGCGCCGCCCAGCGGTCCATCGACATTGAAATGTTCGTACTCAGCGATCGCCTGGTGCTCGACGCGCTGATAGCCGCCGCCCGCCACGGTATCCAGGTCCGCGCGCTGCTCGACCCGACGCAGCCGCAGAATCCCGCCGCCGTGGCGGAACTCGAGACAGCAGGTGCCCTGGTGCGCCTTTACCGTCAGGCGGGCAACGAGTTGCTGCACGCCAAGCTGGGGATCTTCGACCGGCAGATCGTGCTGTTTGGCAGTTGCAACTGGTCGCGCTCCGGCTTTACCCGCAACCACGAACTCGACCTGCTCGTCCGCGACGCAATGCTGGCGCGGGTCTTTCTCAGTCGGCTCGAGCAGGACTGGGCGATGTCGGCGCCGTGAGATTGTCGCCCGTCATCTCCGCCGATGGGGTCAGCCCCGCCACGCGCAACAAGGTCGGAGCCACGTCAGCGAGCTTGCCGCCGTCGCGGAGCGCGGTGACATCGTCAGCCCCGGCCAGGATGAAGGGGACTGGGCTCGTGGTGTGGGCGGTCAGCGGCGCACCGCCGGGGTCGACCTTCAGTTCGGCGTTGCCGTGATCGGCCGTGATCGCCAGGATGCCGTGGGCTGGAAGCACGGCGTCCGCGATCCGGCCGAGCATGGCATCGACGACCTCGACCGCCTTCACCGTCGCCGCGAAGACGCCGGTGTGCCCCACCATGTCGGGATTGGCGAAGTTCACGACGATGAAGCCATACCGGCCCGTTCGTAAGTGGTCCAGCAGCTCATCGGTAAGCGGGCGGGCGCTCATCTCGGGGTGTGTGTCGTAGGTCGGGACCCGGGGTGAAGGGACGAGCAGCCGATCCTCACCGCGGAACGGCGCCTCGCGCCCCCCGTTGAGGAAATAGGTCACGTGCGCGTATTTCTCCGTCTCGGCGGTGTGGAACTGCGGCCAGCCGGCGTCGGCAACCACGTCGGCCAGCACCCCTGGCAGCGGCTCGTCGGGAAAGGCGACCTCGGCGGGGAGGCCATTCTCGTACTCGGTGAAGGTCACAAAGTGCGCGAGGCGTGGGCGGTGCCGGCGTTCGAAATGGTCCCAGGTCTCATCCACGATGGCGTGGCTCAGCTGACGGGCCCGGTCCGGCCGGAAGTTGAAGAAGATCACGCTGTCGTCATCGCTGATCGGCGGCGGAGGTGACTGACCAGGCGGCACGATGCGGGCTGGCACCAGGAATTCATCGTTGATCCCGTTCGCGTAGCTCTGGTTGATGAAAGCGACCGGGTCCGGCGCGGTCGGTCCGCTCGCCTCGACCACGGTTCGATAGCCTCGCTCGGTCCGGTCCCAGCGCTTGTCGCGGTCCATCGCGTAATAGCGCCCGCTGATGGAGGCGATCCGGCCCGTTCCGATCGACCCGATGCGCTCGATGAGCTCGCTCATATAGCCGGCCGCACTCGTCGGCGGCTCGTCGCGGCCGTCGGTGAAGGCGTGGATAAAGATATCCCGCACGCTCGCCGCGTGGGCCATCTCCAGCAAGGCATACAGATGTTGTGTCGAACTGTGGACGCCACCCGGCGAGACCAGGCCCATCAGGTGCAGGGCGCGGCCCGCAGCGGCCGACCGCATGGCCGCGCTCAGCACCGGATTGCTGAAGAAGCTCCTGTCCTCGATGGCAAGGTTGATCCGCGTGAGGTCCTGGTAGACGATGCGGCCCGCCCCGATGTTGAGGTGTCCGACCTCGGAGTTTCCTTGCTGGCCCTCGGGTAGGCCGACGGGTTCACCCGCGGCAGCCAGCGTCGTATGCGGCCATCGCTGCCACAGCCCGTCCCAATTCGGCGTCTTCGCCGCGGCGACGGCGTTGCCGGCAGTGTCGGTGCGGTATCCCCAGCCGTCGATGATCACCAGCACGAGCGGGCGCCCCGGCGCCGGGTTCACGCTCGCGCCGACTGGACGACCTCGGCCGTGGCCTGGACGATCGCGGTGAAGTCGGCGGCCTTTAGGCTGGCGCCGCCAACCAGCGCCCCATCGATCTCCGGCTTCTCCATCAGGCTTCGCGCGTTCGCCGGGTTCACGCTGCCCCCATAAAGAATGCGAATCTCGGAAGCCAGCTGGCCGAACTTCCCCCCGAGCAGATTGCGGATCATGCCCATCGTCTCGTCGGCGTACTCGGGCGTGGCGGCGCGCCCGGTCCCGATCGCCCAGACCGGCTCGTACGCGATGGTCAGGTCGATGGCTCGCTTCACGTCGATGCCGTAGAGCGCGGCGCTGAGCTGCCGGGTGATGACCTCCTCGGTCCGGCCGAGATCGTGCTCCTCGAGCGTTTCGCCCAGAGCCAGGATCACCTTCAGCTTGTGGCGGAACGCCGCCTGCAGCTTTCGGTTGAGCTGTTCGTCCGTCTCGTTGAAGAGCTGACGCCGCTCGGAGTGTCCGATCAGCAGGTGGTGGCACCACCCGGCCAGCATCTTGGGCGAAATCTCGCCCGTGAACGGTCCCTGGTCTTCCCAGGAGGCGTTCTGCGCGCCTACCTCGATCGGGCAACCGCGAAGCGCGTTGGCAATCTCCCACAACATCACCGCCGGCGGAAGGATGACCAGGTCGACCAGCGTCGCAAACGCCTCGAGGTCATGGCGCAGGCGTAGCGCGTACTCCAGCCCCTCGGGAACGGTGAAGTGCATCTTCCAGTTGCCGGCGATGAGCGGGCTACGCATTGCTCTTGTCACGCAACGCGGCGATGCCTGGGAGAATCTTGCCTTCGAGGAACTCCAGGGTTGCCCCGCCACCGGTCGATACGAAGGACATGCGGTCGGCCAGATGCTGTTTCTGCAGGGCGGCCACCAGGTCGCCGCCGCCGATGATCGTTTCCGCGTCACTGCCCGCCAGCCCCTCGGCCAGCGCATCGGTTCCCCGGTCGAAGGGCGGGACCTCGTAGACGCCGAGAGGTCCGTTCCAGACGATAGCGTGCGCGCCGTCACAGGTTTGCAGAAAACGCTCGACGGTCATCGGCCCCACGTCGAGGACCTTCATGTCGGCCGGAACCGCGTCGATGGCAACGGTTTCGACCTTTACGCCTGGTCTTGCGTCGGCCGCGATCACCGCATCGAGCGGCAGCACGAGCGTGCTGCCCTGGCCGGCCGAGGTAAGCAGCGAGCGGGCGACGTCGAGCTGGTCTTCTTCGACCAGCGAGCGGCCCATCTCGAGCCCCTTGGCCTTGAAGAAGGTGCACGCCATCGCGCCGCCGATGCACAGGCGGTCGACGCGCTTGAGCAGACTGCGCACGACGCCGATCTTGCTGGAGATCTTGGAGCCGCCGATGATGGCAACCAACGGACGGGGCGGGTCGACCATGATCCGGCCGAGCGTCTTGATCTCGCGCTCCATCAATAGGCCCGCGACCGCGGGCAGGAATTCTGCGATCCCGGCGGTCGACGCGTGGGCGCGGTGCGCGGCGCCGAAGGCATCGTTGACGTACAGGTCGCCGAGAGCAACAAGCTGCCGGGCGAAGGCCGGGTCGTTCTTCGTCTCCCCCGGGTGAAAACGGACGTTCTCGAGCATGATGATGTCGCCGTCCCGCATCGCCTTGACGGCGGCCTCGACCGCGGGACCGACGCAGTCATCGAGATGGCGCACCTGCCGCCCCATTAACTCGGTGAGGCGCCTGGCCAGCGGCGTGGTTCGATAGGCCTCGTCGACCTGGCCGTCCGGACGGCCCAGGTGCGTCATCAGGATCACCCGGGCGTTGCGCTCCACCAGGTCCTTGATGGTCGGGAGCGCCGCGCGGATCCGGCTATCGTCGACGATGCGGCCTTCCTCCATCGGAACGTTGAAGTCGACCCGCACCAGCACGCGTTTGCCGGCGACGTCGACGTCGCGGATGGTGGCTTTGTCTAGGGCGGCGCCGATCGCTGCGTCCGTGGTCAGTTCAGCCGGTCGCCCATGAACACGGTGAGGTCGACGACTCGGCACGAGTACCCCCACTCGTTGTCGTACCACGAGAAGACCTTGCCGTGGCGGTCACCAATCACCATCGTCAAAGGTGCGTCGACGATCGATGAGTTGGAGTTGCCTTTGAAGTCGCTCGAGACGAGTTCCTCGTCCGTGACGGCCAGGATGCCCTTGAGATCGCTGGCGGCCGCCTCGCGTAACACCTCGTTGATGGTCGCGGCGGAGACGGGATCCCGGGTCGTCACGGCCAGATCGACAAGCGAGACATTCGGTGTGGGGACGCGCAGCGAAATCCCGTGGAACTTTCCCTTCAGCTCCGGCATGACGAGCGCCATCGCCTTGGCCGCGCCGGTACTCGTCGGGATCACCGAGAGGGTGGCGGCTCGCGCTCGG
>Ga0209471_1000319_pt1 | contig 33489 bp, 30 predicted proteins | sample GraSoiAngelo_128_FD_185885 | JGI IMG/M metagenome (GOLD analysis project Ga0209471, IMG submission 185885) | Grasslands soil microbial communities from the Angelo Coastal Reserve, California, USA - 14_0927_12_20cm (SPAdes) (version 2) | ecosystem: Environmental > Terrestrial > Soil > Grasslands ... | reverse complement strand
CGATGAAGCATCGCGGCGCTTCCTAGCCAACGGAACTAGAAGATTCAAATGCTGTTGGGGCCCTTCCTCGAACATTTGAACATTTCATTCTGCGTCAGGCTCATTGAGTCTGTAGCTTAGGGTTTTTCCCGCAAAGGAACGTCCTACCCAAAATGCGGTTGGCTCTAAGTAGGAAGGTGGGCTAAAAAGAGTGTGCCGAAAAGCACCAGCGCCAAAAACTCCCCCAAAACTCAAAACTCTCGACTCGTGCCGACCAGGATTGTTTCCCTTGCCGATCCGCGCAGAGAAACTGGTACGCCCTGACACCGGGGAAACTCCAGCGTGCGAGAAGTCTTGGCGACGGCCCCAGCAACCATTCAGGGCTTACTCTACAGTACAGGCATACAAGCACACGCTGTCACGGGCATGGCCGTGCCCCTTGAGATGTCAGAAATCGCCGGCTATGATGAGCGAAGCGACAACATGCACGTCGAAACGATGGGTCCGCCTCTGAAGTGATCCGATGCGCACCTGGGTCTACAATCCTCATGTTGGAGGCGTCAAGATCCGTCCCGCGGTTCGGCTGCGCACTGAACGGAGAATCCGAGCTTACGCCCAGGCCCATTACGACGGCAAGTTCACTCGTCTCGACATTCGCTTCCGCGGCGCGCTGTGCTACATCGATGCCTACACCGAGCCCCGGCAAGTTGTCCCGCTACACCTCTGCCGGCTGCGATATTTTGGCGACGAGGAGGCGTGGACCATGGCGTTTTACACTTATAGTCACGAGAAGTACGAGCCATGCGTGTTCGGCAACGGCACGTTTCAGGGAACCCCAGAGGAAGCATTTGAAATTGGCGCGATCTATCTCAAGAGCTAGCCACGAGCGGCCCGTTTCTGTTTTCCCAGCCGAGAGACTTTCAGCACTTTTAGTTGAAATATGGGTATTTGTTTACCGAGGGGAGCCGTAAAGCCCCTTGCCTTCAGGCATGGGATATAAGATTTCTGGAAAACTATTGACGAAAGAAAAGCGAAGGGCTATAAGGCCCCTATGATGCTAGGATTCAAGTCCAATAACAAGGTCTTGCCCCTGCTCGAAAAGTTTCTGCGGGACCTGCGCTTTGGTGCGCGCACGCTGCGGAAGACTCCGGGATTCACCGCCGTTGCCGTGCTTACTTTAGCGCTCGGCATCGGCTTGAATACGGGCATCTTCACGATTCTAAATGGCGCAGCTCTGCGTCTTCTGCCCATTCCGCATGCGGACCAAGTCCTCGGCGTGTCGCAAACCTACCGCAAGCTCGATGGTTCCATTCATCGCAATGTTCGGGAGAATGCCAGCTTTTTTTCCTATTCCGAATACCGGGCCTACCGCGAACAGAATCACGTCTTCACCGGCCTTCTGGCCTATGCACCTTTCATCGAGGTGAATCTGGGCGGAGCGCATGCGCAGCATCTTCTCGGAGCGCTTACCTCCTGCAACTATTTTGACGTGCTGGAAATGCCTCCTGCTCTTGGCCGTGGTTTCACCGACGCGGAATGCTCCGCGGGAAACACAGCTCCCGTGGTGGTACTGAGTGAGGCCCTGTGGCGCCGAGCGTTCGGTGCAGACCCTTCGATCGTTGGAAAGCCAATCACGCTCAATCGCGTTCCGTTCACGGTTGTTGGGATCGCCCTTCCGGGGTTTCAAGGTAGCGAGCCGGTGCCATCGCAGTTTTGGGCGCCCTTGACGTTGCAGAGTACTCTCCTCCATGAGCCGGATCGCCTGGCCGACGATTCTCAAAGCTGGCTCGGACTCATCGGGCGCATGAAGCCCGGTATGTCCTTGAAACAAGTTCGCGCTGATCTCGCGGTAATCGCCGCCCAAATCGATCTGCGTGATCCGGGGCGCATCACCACGCTTTCAATCGATACAGCCACGATGTTCTCTGTCCCTGAAGAGCGATTCGTGTTGCTGAGCATGGGCGGCGCCCTTCTCTTTGCCGTTGGCATGGTCCTGCTGATTGCCTGCGCGAACGTCGCCAGTCTGCTGCTCGCACGCGCCACGGGACGCCGCAAAGAAATTGCGGTGAGGCTCGCGATGGGCGCCAGCCAAGGACGCCTGATCGCGCAACTGCTGACCGAAAGTCTCTTGGTCGCGGCCCTGGCCGGTTTGCTGGGTTCGCTGATCTCGTTCTGGTCCACCGTGGGCCTGGTGCGATTTCTTCAATCCCACGTTTCCGCCGGATATTGGCCTGTGGCGCTGAACATCCATCCCGATCTTCACGTTCTGGCCTACGCCCTTGGATTGACTTTGCTTACCGGGGTCGCTTTCGGCCTGGTGCCAGCGCTCCAGTCTTCGCGAGCAGACCTCAATTTCGCGATGAAGGGCGAAAGTGCAGGCTCCGAGGACAAGCCCCGCTCGAGAAATTTCTTGCGCGGCGCGCTCGTGGCGGCGCAAGTTGCCGCTTGCATGATCTTGTTGTTCGCTGCGGGGCTTTTGCTGCGGGGTCTTCACCGCGCACAAACTGTTGAACCTGGTTTCCGCATGAAGAATGTCGCCGTGCTCTCCTTCGATCTCACCGCTGCTGGATACAACAATGCGCGAGCGCAAGTGTTGCAGCGGCAGTTGGTTCAGCGAATCGCCGCGCTCCCCGGCGTGAGGGGAGTAGCGCAAGCCAGCGCCGTCCCGCTCGACGACAATCACCGTGTCACGGACCTCTTGATCGCGGGCCGTGAAGAGCACGCGGCTGTCGAGTACAACTACGTCTCGCCGGCATTTTTTCCGCTGCTGGGCATTCCGATCGTGCGTGGCCGTAATTTCACCGAGGCGGAGAATCAAGCCGACGCTCCCCTGGTGATCCTCCCGGAATCAACGGCCCGCCTTCTCTGGCCGAATCAGGATCCCATCAGCAAGACGATTCGTTTGAACGCCGGCTATCAGGATGCCGCGGGCAACCTCATTCGAAAGGACACCAGCTACGAGGTTGTGGGCGTGGCGAAAGATGCGCAGGTCTCCTACCTGGGCCGCGCCGACAACAGATTTTACGCCTATTTTCCGGCTGGTCCCAAACAGCAGTTGGATCTGCGCGTCTTGATTTCTGGCACCGCAAGCGCGCCCAGAATGGATGACCTCCGCGCCATCGTTGGCAGCGTCGATCCGGAACTCGCCGTGGAGATCGCTCCTCTTGAAGAAAATCTCAAGACCTGGCTGACGCCGGGGCGGATTTTTTCGACTCTGTCCGGATTCCTCAGCGCCCTCGCCTTGCTCCTCTCCGCCATTGGCGTGTATGCGTTGGTCTCCTATGTGGTGAGCCGGCGCGTGCGCGAAATTGGAATCCGCATGGCGCTGGGAGCGGCCCAGCGCGATGTCCTGAGCCTCGTTCTGCGCCAGGCGATGCGTCCCGTGACGATCGGCGCGTTGATTGGCATCGCGGGCTGCGCCGCTGTCGCTTGGGCTCTGACAGCGCTTTTGCCCTGGGACGTCTCCTTGCGTTTTCTATATGGCATTAGTCCCGCAGATCCCGCGGCTTTCCTGGGCGTTCCCGGATTCCTGCTCAGTGTGGCCGTTCTGGCTAGCTACATCCCGGCTCGCCGCGCCATGAAGGTCGATCCGATGGTCGCCCTGCGCTACGAGTGACGCCAATCCACCGATTGTGTAATCGGACATGTTCGTACTAAAACGATGTGAAACTTCGCGACTTTGGCCACTGTGCGATTGCGCTCACGCTCGAGTGTGGGTTGAGTCAAAATAGATAACCCGCCCTGGAGGTTCTGCATGCTGGAAGGTAACCTTTGCAAAACGCTTTTTATGTTACTAGTCTCCGCTTTCGCCGTCGCAGTGCAACAGGCGCCGGCGCCGCACGTCGTTGACCTAATTGCTCCCGACGGGCTCAAGCTCAAGGGGACATTTTTTGCCGCCGCGGCGTCAGGGCCCGGCGTGCTTCTGCTGCATCAGTGCAACCGGCAGCGCAAGGTGTGGGACGACCTTGCGACGCGCATGACGGCGGCCGGCATGAATGTGATGACGGTGGACTTGCGCGGCTACGGCGATTCGGAAGGCACGCCGATCGACAAGCTCACGCCGGAACAGATCAACGCGGTGTTCAACGAAAAGATGCCGCTGGACGTGGAAACAGCTTACAAATTCCTGGTCGCGCAACCAACCGTCTCTCCAGGCATTCTCGCCGCGGGCGGGGCGAGCTGCGGCGTCAACCAATCCGTGCACTTGGCGATGGAGCACCCCGAAATCAAGGCGTTGGTGCTGCTCTCGGAAATCACCGACACGGAGGGGCGCAATTTTTTGCGCGCACATCCGTCGCTGCCACTGCTCCTCGCCACCGCCGAAGACGATGCCGATCCCGGCGTCTCCGACCTGATGCAATGGCTTTCCACGTTTTCGACTAATCCGCACACGAAATTCGTGCGCTACAAGACCGGCGGGCACGGCGTGGAGATGTTCGCCGCGCACCCGGAGCTTCCGACGACGATTGTGGATTGGGTCAAGATCACAGTTCGTTCGCCCAACGTCGCTACGGCGAAAGCCTCGCCGAACGCGTCGCCGAAGACGCAATTTCTCGACGCGCTCGACCAGCCCAGCGCCGCGGCCAACGCCGCGCAGCTCTATGCCCAAGCCTTTGGCAAAAATCCGAATGGCGCGGCGGTTTCCGAGTTGGTTCTCAATCGCCTCGGCTATGATCATCTTCAGAACGGCGACAAAAAGGGCGCGATCGCCATTCTCAAGGTCAACGCCAGCCTTTATCCCGACTCACCCAATGTTTACGACAGCCTCGGCGACGCGTACCTTGCCGACGGGCAGAACGATTTGGCGCGGCAGAATGCGCAGAAGGCGATTGAGCTGCTGGCGCACGACATCACCGATCCGGAAGATCGACGCAAGGCGATCCGCGACAGCGCGGAGCAGAAGCTGAAGCAGCTCAGCCAGCCGCATTGAAGCGTTCTACGCATCGCTTTTGGAATTGTGCCGACTATGCCATGGCTTAACTCGTATTCGTGCTTTATCCTGCCCCGAGCCACTCCGTGTGGAGTGCCGGTGGTCGGAGCAATGTTTGCATCACCACGCAATACTGTTCTGTTTTCTCTCGCAATCCGCGCAGTTGTTCCGGGGTTGCCTTAGGCGCAGCAACATCAAAATGGAGATGAACGCTCTCAAAGCCGACGGGCACGTCTTTTGATATGCCAAGGGTGCCTCGAAGGTCCAAGTCTCCCTCCACGGTGACCTCAATACGTTCGGTTGGTATGCCCATAGCCGCAGCGACCATCTGACAGGTGATCTGCGCGCAAGCCGCCAGAGCCCCAAGCAAAAGGTCGCCGGAACAGGCGCCGGTACCGCCACCTCCGACTCCCTTGTGGGCTTCGGCATTGTATATGGCTCGTCCGATATCGACCGAGCATGTAACCGGAACATCCGTCTGCCTGCCTTTCGCCCGGAGAGTGATTTGCGAAGCATTTGGGTCCTTGCGGTATTGCTCTTTCAGTGGTTTCTGAAGCGATCGAAGATCCATGGCAACCTCGTTCTTTCACTCTCGGCCATTATTCGCTGACCTGGGCAGCTTCGGCGAAGCGGTCTTGAAACCGTTCCATCTGCTTGTTAGCATATATGCGCCTCAGGGGTACGCGCATGCCCAAATTCGTCATCGAACGCGAAATACCGGGAGCCGGGAAACTATCCGACGCCCAATTGCGGGAAATCTCCCAAAAGTCGATCAGCGTTCTGAAGGCAATGGGTCCCGAGATCCACTGGCTCCATAGCTATGTAACCGGCGACAAGGTTTACTGCGTCTACCTCGCTCCGGACGAGGCGACGGTCAAGGAACACGCGCGAAGGGGAGGCTTCCCCGCGAATCGCATCTCCGCAGTCCGCAGAATGATCGACCCGACAACTGCGGAATGAGCGTCGGTTGGAATGCGCCGGGGGCTGGGGGCCTAAGCAGTTGGACACCAATCATGTGGCTCGGTCGTCTGGGCCCGTGGCGGCAACCGAGCGAGCCGCAGCATGTGGCATCAGCACCTCCTCAACAGCTTTCTCGACCGGCATCGCCCAACCTTCTAACCAGGCCGTCGTGCCTGCTGTGTTGGTCAATACCTGCCGTGCCGGGTCCAAAGCGGATTCCAGCTTGGCCTGTTCTGCGGGCGTGAGCGGAGCACCAATGCTTTGGCGCACCGCCGCCGCTGCTCCTGCCAGCCGCAGCGAACGCTCTGCTTCGAGTTGTGCCGCCGCTGAGCACGCGAAACACTCCAGCAGGCGGGCAATTCCGCGCTTATGTTCCAGTTCCTGGAAAATTTTTATGCTTTCCCGATACAGAGAGTGCGCTACTGGATAATTCCGCTGTTCCCTCGCCAAGCTTCCCAGATCAGCCAATGTGCCAGCAATGCCCCAGCGGTCACCCAGTTCCCGGAAAATTGTCAGGCCCTGTTCGTACAATGTTCGCGCGGCCGCGGAATCACCGTGATCGCGTGCGACATCCCCCTGGTAGTTCAGCGACCAGGCGACACCTGTCCGATCTCCCAGGCCTCGGAAGATTGAGAGACACTCCGCGTAAAGGGAGCGCACGCGGCCATAGTCACCCTGCAATTTGACGACATTCGCCAGGTTACTGAGAGAACGAGCGACAGCCTTCTGGTCGCCCAATTCTCTCCACAGCGCTAGGCTTTCTTCGAACAGAGAGTGCGCAACGGCGACGGCACCCTGGTCCCGAGCATGGACCGCCAGCGCGTTTAGAGAAACGGCGACGCCCTGCTTGTCACGCAACTGACGCGCGATGTCTAGGTTTTCCCTGATGAGCACATCCGCCGAGGCGTAATCTCCCTGCTCGCCCGCGAGCACGCCTGCGGCAAAAAGAGCACGCGCGCGCGCATTCGTGGGAGCTGCTGCCCCTGCCATCGTCAGCAGCTTGCCCAGCCTGTTCCTACCTTCGGCGAGATACTCGCGCGTCTCCCAGAAGTGAAACAGGGCCGCGCCGAGGCGCAGGCCCCACTCCGCATCTCCGGTTTCTGTTAGCCACTCAAGGCCCGCGCGAAAATTGTCATGTTCTAACGCGAAGCGTTCCAGCCATTCCGCTCGTTCCGCGCCGCTCTGGTCTGTAGCCTCTTCTTCTGCCAGCACCAGGCAGTAGGCGGCATGGGCGCGCTTCGTCAAGGCGTCCTCCAAGCTTGCCTCCAGTTTTTCCCGAGCGTATTCGCGAATCGTTTCCAGCATCACGAACCGCGATTCACCGTTCGCTTGCTCAACCTGCTGAAGCAGGCTTTTGTCCACCATGGATGTCATACCGTCGAGCAGGTCCAAATCGAGATCGCCTTTGGTGTCGCACACAGCTTCCACGCCCTCCAGAGTACATCCCCCCACGAACACCGATAATCTTCGGAAAAGCTTTTGCTCGGCAGCATTCAGAAGGTCGTAGCTCCAGTCGATTGCGCCCCGAAGAGTCTGTTGTCGTGTCGGCAAGTCCCGTGCGCCGCCTGTCAATAGCCGCAACCGGCTCGCCAGGCGTGTCAGCATGGAAGAGGGCGAAAGAACTTTGACCCGGGCGGCCGCGAGCTCGATCGAAAGAGGCAGACCGTCCAACCGGGCGCAAATCTCGGTGACGGCGAGCGCGTTTTCTCGGTTAAGCTCAAAATCTGGCTTGGCGGCGACGGCGCGTTGTATGAACAGCGCGACCGCAGGGTACTGTGACAGGACCTCAACCGGAGGCATGGACCGCGAATCCGGCACCGCAAGCGCCGGCACCGGAAATTCATGTTCTCCGTAAACGTGCAGCGCTGCGCGACTCGTTACCAGGATTTTAAGATCGGGAGCTATGCCCAGGAGCTCTGCCACGGTAGGCGCCGCCTGAATCAGGTGCTCGAAGTTGTCCAGCAGGAGCAGCATTGGTGCGTGCAATGAATCCTGTAAATTCTTCTTGAGTATTTCGAGCGGCGACTGACCTCCCACCTCCCGGATCCCCAACGTCTGAACGATCACGGAAGCGATCAAGCCCGGATCGCTTAGCGAGGAGAGGGGGACAAAATGGACCCCACCTGGAAACCGCTCGATAAGGCCGCGCGCCACTTCCACTGCGAGACGCGTTTTGCCGATCCCACCTGGACCCGTGACCGTCACAAGGCGCACATCCTGACGCAGCAGGAGTTCTTTGGCGGCAGCTACTTCCTTCTCTCGCCCCACAAACCGGGTCCGTTGCACAGGAATATTGGTCGGACGGGGCTCCACATGCATAACTAGCTTTTCCGAGAAGCGGTCGCGTATCGTTGCAAGTTCCCGTGCGAGATCTCGGGTAGAGGTGTAGCGTTTATCCGGCTCTTTTGCCAGGCACCTCTCGATAGCCCAACACAGCGGAGCGGGGGCGTCATGGTTTTGCACTGCGATCGGTTCGGCCTGTTCCCGAAGGATGGCCACCAGGGTCTCCGCTGCTGTGCTTCTCGGAAAGGCGCGTTTTCCGGTCACCATCTCGTAAAGCACCAGACCGAACGAGAACTGGTCTGACCGGAAATCCAGCTGACCGCCGCTGGCCTGCTCCGGTGACATGTACTGCACCGTGCCGAGAATCACGCCCGGTTGAGTCTGCGACGCGGACAGAGTGCCCGTATCCGACAGCTCTCCGCTGGTCGACGCGAGCTTTGCCAGGCCAAAGTCGAGGATTTTGACGAATCCATCGTCAGAGACCATCAGGTTCTCGGGCTTTAAGTCCCTGTGCGCGATGCCCGCTTCATGCGCCTTGGCCAGCCCGTCCGCAACCTGCGCCGCGATTTCAATTGCTTTTCGCATTGGCAGCAAGCTGGCGACAAGCAGTTCGCGCAGCGTCTTCCCCTCTATCAGCTCCATCGCAATGTAGTGAGTGGAACCGTCCTGCCCGACTTCGTAGATGGTAACGATATTGGGATGGTTCAGGGCAGACGCGGCCTCTGCCTCACGGCGAAACCGTGCTAAGGCTACCGAGTTCTCTCCGACTTCTTCCGGAAGAAACTTCAATGCCACGAAGCGGTGCAGACGCGTATCCTCAGCCTTGTACACCACCCCCATCGCACCTCGGCCGGCTTCTTCGACCAGCCTGTAATGTCCAATTAGCTGGTTCAGCGGCAGCCTGGGCAGCTTAACAGAGGAACTAAGATTCAGAAGTTCCGGAGCGGCTGCCGCGAGAAACTCGCTGCCTGCCTGCGCGTGGGAAGCAATGAGCGATTCTACTTCGGCGCGCATTTCGCTATCCGCGCCGCAAACCAAGTCCAGATAGGCTGGCCGCTGCTCAGGCGCTATCCGGAGCGCTTCTTCCAAAATCTGTTTGGTCCGCGCCCAACGCTCGGTATTCATACGTGGGAATTCCTGGAGATCTCCCGATGCATCCATGCACGGGCAGCCGTCCAATCTCGCTCCACTGTAGCCGGAGCAATTTCCAGTGCCTCAGAAACCTTCAAGGAGAGCCCGGGAAAAAAAACGCAATTCTACAACTCGGCTCTGGCGCGGATCGATTTTGGCCAGACCTATAAGAGCATCATCGAGGCCACAATGTCGATATCTTTTCGGCGGGACATCATCGTCCCTTCCTCGAGGGAGAGCTTGGGGACGCTGGCACCGCGCTTCGCCGCACCGTGGCGGCGCGCATAGCCGACCAGAATCTGGCGCATAAGCTGGGCGGCAATGGCAAAGAAATGAGTGCGGCTCCCCTGGAGACGGCTCATCCCGACCAGCCGAAGGTACCCCTCATGCCCCAGAGCGGCGCTCTGTAACGTGTGGTTTGGCCGTTCGTTCCTCAGTTGGAAGTGGGCCGCACGATGCAATTCCTTGTAGACCAGGGGGAGCAGGGCGTCGAGTGCCTTGCAGACACCCGCCCCCGCCATACCTGCAACAACTGCGTGCCCTCGCTTGGAGGCTCATGCTCCACAGGGGGTTCTCTGGGATGGGAAACGTCCCTGGGGGGGCGTAGCCTAGCGCCTCTTAAATCTGCTGTCAAATGCGAAAACATTGCGAAAACCAATGCAAATCAGCAGGTTAGGAACCTTGTACTCTCTGCAAATTTATTTCACGCGCAGATGATTAAAACGGCCGCTGTTTTGCGCTGTTAGAGACAGAGGGAAGAACCTCAATAACTCTGAGAGAGGAGACAGACCATGAAAGTGAAAACGAGCATCAAGGCTGGAAGGGTGTCCTCAAACCACAACACTATCCGTCGCCAAGGATCCGAATCACAAATTCGCTTGGAATTATCTCGGCTGGACCTACAACACGCTCGGAAAATATGACAAGGCAGAGTTCGCTCTCCGAAAAGCGATCGCATTGAACCCTTCCGACGCTGCTGCTTATAACAATCTTGGCCAAGCTCTAGCGGGACAGAAAAAGTACGAAGAAGCGATTCCTCAGTATCAGAAACAAATCGAGATCAAACCGCGAGATCAATGGGCGTACGCGAATCTTGGCAGAGTCTACATCCTGCTTCAGCAATATGAAAAAGCCATACCCGAATTAGAGACTGCGGCGTCCATTACACCGGAGGATCCTGCCGTGCCGTTCAATTTGGGTCGGGCGTACGCAAAAACGGGCCAGCCCGAAAAAGCGGCAAAATCTTTCATGCGATCCGTGGAGCTTCAGCCGGTTCCCTTCCGGTGGAACGCGGCCGCCTACGAGATGGCACTCGACAATTTGGACCTGGACCAGGCTCAGAAGTATGCGGAATCCGCGATCGCGGCGACTGTCCTGCAGATGCAGAGCACTTCTCTCGATCATGTCACCAATGAAGATGTTCGCCACACTGCATCTCTCGGTGCCTATGGGGATACATTCGGGTGGATCCGATTTCAACAGGGCAAGCTGTCTGAAGCTGAGAAATACGTAAAAAGTGCATGGCTATTGCATTCCACAGGCGAAGTCTGTGATCACCTGGCACAAATCTACGTAAAGCAAGGCCGCAAAGCAGAGGCGATTCACCTGTACGAGCTAGCACTCGCTACCACCAATCCGATGCCGGAGACTCGAGGGCGTCTTGCCTCACTTCTCGGCAGCGACAGCGACATTGACGCACTGGCCGAACAAGCAAAACCGCAACTCAAGGAAGCACGGACGATTCAAATCCAAGAACTCGCATCAAACAGAAGGAATAGCCGAGTTTTGGATTCTCTTATCGCCTGGGCCGAAAGTTCGTGCAGTGAAATTCATCACAGGAGAAGATGAGCTCACTCAACTCTCCACGGATATTGAAGCAGCTTCATTCCCCGATTGCTTTCCCGAAGCCACAGAACTCCAGCTTATCCGCAGAGGGAGACTTTCTTGCCTGCCTTCCTCTCCGAACTGCAGTCTGCTCCTGACTTCCGCGGAGACAGTGCAGCCGGCAGAACTTTCAGGCGTCGGCGCCCCTTCCGACACTTCTGCAAATCGCATCAAGATGGGCGGCACTGTTGCGGGCGCGAAAATCAAATTCAGTGTCAAACCAGTCTATCCCCTCGAGGCCCGCGCGAACGGTTAATCAGTACTTGCTCCGGATTGTCCATTCCAAATGGCCCTGATACTCTCTGGATTGGTCGGACCGTTCCCTCGCTTCGCGTTTGACGTGCATGAATTTGCGAGGCAGATCGGAGGACGAACATGAAATCAACAATTTTGGCAGTGTTGTGCGTCGCATTTTCGCTTGGAGCTTCCCCGGCGCGGGGGCAGACGGTGCCGGTGGTGATTACGTCGGACTACTACGCGCAGCCGAAGGTGCTTGTTTTGCACGCCCTCAATAACTCGGGCAAAGACATCACCAGCTACACCATCATCATCCGGCACAAGAAGCCAGACGGGACTCTGGACGAGAATGGCCGGTCGGAATCGATGGAGGATATGTTGGGCCTGCTAATCACTAGCCAAATGGCAAAAGACCCCGGCGCATCGGAAAGCACACGGCAGCAAAATAGTGCCAACGCAATCTTCCCCAAAGGCTACGGCATCTTCCTCGCAGGCGAAACACGCGACAAAACTCTGACGGGAATCGACAGCGCCTCGGACGTGGACGCGATTGCCGGTGCAGTCTTCTACACTGACGGCACCTACGACGAACAGGACAAGGATGCTTTCAAGCGGACGCTCGCTAATCGGCAGGGGGCGTTGAAGGAGATGAAGGAAGCAGACGAGTTGATACGAAATGCTCTGGCAGACTCCACGAACGATCACCCGGTCGCGGCGGTGTTGACAGAATTAAATAAGCGGCGCTTAGAGGCGATGGATAAATCCGGACGGGGATTCTTCGGAATGGACACCTCGACCTTGCGGGCCATGCAACAGCCGCAAGCGTATGGACCGCAAAAAGGCAAAACTGAACGCGAACGTCTCAGGCAATATGTCGAGGAGCAAGAGAAGCGGGTCGAGTTGATGACGCCGCACTGCCACCTTGAGATTGCACTGAACGCAGCAGCACCGGACCCTACGAAATAAAAACACGCGGCTCCCGTTGAAAACGGAAATGTGGTCGACTCCCGGAAATTTGGGTTACCGAGGAAGTGGTTTTTGGAAGCATTTTGACTTCCGATTAGTGCGTTAATCCGGACGTGGACGTGGCGAGTCAGTGCGAACTTCGAGGAATCGCCCATCCCCAAGCTTCGAGGCGCAGAGCCTTAAACAATCATGGCTTGTGGCCGATGGCGAACTGATCGCCGGCGCGAACGGGGCGGCCTCCGGCAAAGACGACTTCCAGTAATTTTTCGCTCTCGACGTGTTTTCCCGTTTCGCTTTCGAGTGTGGCCACAATGCGTTTGGTGCTGGTGTCGATGACGTCGCCGGTGGAGGGATAAGCGCGCGCGCCGTCGATGCTGAAGGTGATCCAGCCGGGTTGGTCGCGCAGCTTGATGCTTGTCTTCTGCTTGGGCGGCATTACGGTGACATCGAAGACGTGGATGCTGCTGTTGGCGCTATCGGCAAGCCACAGCTCTTTTTCATCGGGCGTAAGCGCGATGCCATGGCTTGGGCAGCCATGGCGCTTGGTCGGACCTTTCTGATAGCCGGTTACCTCGACGCGATACAGCATCCTTCCGGTCTTGCAGTCACCCACCTCAAAGCCGAGCAACTCGTTGACGTTGACGAAGCAAAGCGTCTGGCTCCCATTGATGGTGAAGGGGCGAATCGAATTGCTGAAGGGACCTATCTGGTTCACAACGGTGTGGGTTTTCGTGTCCGCCACAGAAAGGATGGGCGAGCGCAAGCCGGCAAGGTAAACACGGGAGCCATCGGGTCCGTAAATCGTGTTATGCGCACCGGAATCGAGGTTGATCTTTGTAAGTACTTCTCCGGTCTCTGCGTCCACGACCTTCCAATCGGGGCCTTCGAGAGAAGGCACGTAGAGTATTTTTCCGTCGGGAGAGATGGCTAAGCGATCAGAGCCGCCGTCGTAGGTCCTCTCCCAGACTTTCTTTTCCGTAGTGAGGTCAAAGCAGGCTACACGCTTTATCGTGCTGACGTAGAGCTTGCCAGTCCTCGCGTTTGCAGCGATACCCTTTACGTTCTCAGCCGCCTGGCCCGGGGGCACGTCCCAGGTTGGAATTCGCTTTATGAATTTATAGCCAGAATCGATGTCGTAGACCAAAAGGCCGACGCCGCCGTATTCCAGGTCATTGCGAATGCCCGGAACCGCGACATAGAGCCGATGCTGTTCCTTTTCCGGCCTTGGCGTAGCACCGAGTTGTAAGCGAACCGCGGGAGCAAGAAGAAAAAAGACCCAGATTAGGCGCTTGCGCAGTTGCATGGTGATTTCTCCATCGACATGAAAGCACGGCAGATATACCAGACCGTGGCGAAGCTGTCGAGAGCGCAATCCAACCTGCCTGATCAGTCCGGAAGCTAAACATCTTGCACCTAGTACGTCACTTCTCCGGTAAGGCCGTCAGGCATCTGCGAACAGGGAAACCGAAATCCGTTTGCTCCAACGCCCCGTTGCTAAAGCCAGGCGAATGTGCGAGTCTGACGCCAGGACCAAATTCGTTGTATCTCGTCGGGGCCAGGGTCTTGGGGACACCAAGGTCGCCAGGGAATACCCAATCTAGGTAATTTGCGCCAACCTAATTTAATTTAAGGTTTTCTCCGCATTGCCTCGCCCAACGGCGGCGATTATTCGTATCCGTTTCGCTTGGTCCTCAAGGTCGATGCCCGAAAGTGGGCTCACCACGTCACGAGGCACCGACAATCCGCAAAGGACTTAGTAGTTTGCTTTTAACTGAAGCTAGCGACAGTGGCAAGCAAGAAATCAGGGCGCCAGCTATAAGAAGCTTGGTGCGGTCAACGCTCTTTTCCCTGGCGTTTTCCGGAGTGGTCTCCGCGTTTCTGGTGATTCACTCTGTTTTGTCCCCAACCTCTGAAAGCACGACGGTGATGCGGTTAATGCTTCTCGGCATTGAGGGCCGAGATGCTTCGAGTTTGCTCCCCGCGAGGAACGCCGGCAGGAACAGTACGCCTTCGGCGGCCGAGGAACGTGGAGCTTCTGAGCCGCCGATGATTCCAGTGGGCCTGGACGCTTTGCGGATGTGGGAGCGTTGGCCTTACCTGCGCATAGGCGCACGCACCTACATGCGCAGCACTTACGACCGCAGCGGGGGAAATGAAGCTGCTGATGCGAGCCATTTTCTCTATCAGGTTGCAGATAACTTCAACGTCACTCTCGACCTTGCAGGATCTGGCGTGCTCTATTTCGCGCGCTATAACCACTGGCATGGGAGCCCCTGGCATTACGTTGTGGACGGCCACGATTATGTCGTGCAGGAAACAAGTACGGCTGATCCAAACCATCCCGCGCCCGGCTCGGTGTTTTTGCCGCAACTGGCCTTTCCCAATCCGCTGACGTGGACCTGGTCGGATACGCGAGGCGCGGACTTGAGCTGGGTGCCCATCGGCTTCAGGCAATCGTTCCAGATGGCCTATTCCCGCACGCACTACGGCACGGGCTACTACATTTACCAGCTGTATGTGCCCGGCGCCCAGCTCTCGCAACCGATCCCGACTTTCCGGGAGCAGCCGCCGGATCCGGACGTGTTGCAATTGATCCGGCGCGCGGGCAGCGACCTTGCTCCTGAGCCGGGGACAGAGGAACGCGACCGATTGCAAGTGCGCGAGTCTTCGGGCGAGATGGCCCTGTCGGAAAGAGGCACCGTCACTTTAACAAAAATCAATGCCGCGCCTTCGATGCTGCGCACTTTAGAGCTTTCGATTCCTCGCGAACAAGCCGTAGCGTTTTCTCGCGTGCGGCTGCGAGTGACCTGGGATGAAAGGCCGACACCTTCTATCGACGCTCCTGTGGCGCTCTTTTTTGGCGCCGGGACGCTTTACAACCGCGACGGACGCGAATTCCTGGTCAAAGCTTTCCCGGCGAACATCCGTTTCGATGAGCAGCGTGTATATCTGGCGTGTTATTTTCCGATGCCGTTTTTTCGGTCTGCGCGGATAGAGTTGTCCGCGCCCTCGGATGGCACGGAACCGCGAACGCGATTTTCGCAAATTCACTGGAGGGTGAAGTATCTCCCGTTGCGCGCCGCCCGCAACGAAGTGGCATATTTTCACGCCACGTACCGGAATCATCCCAATCCTGAACCGGGAAGAGATTTGGTGCTGCTGGACACGACCAAAACCGAAGGCGGCGGCGATTGGTCGGGGCATCTTGTAGGTACGTCTTTCATTTTTTCCCATCGAGCCGAGCTTTCGACTCTGGAGGGCGACCCGCGCTTCTTTTTTGACGATAGCCGTACGCCGCAGGTGCAAGGCACAGGCACGGAGGAATGGGGAGGAGGGGGTGATTATTGGGGCGGCGAAAACATGACGCTGGCCTTCGCAGGCCACCCAACTGGAGCGCGCAAACCGAGCGAGGCCAAGAACGAGGAAGACAACATCGAATCCGCTTACCGTTTTCTCCTTTCCGACCTGATGCCCTTCGGCAAGAATGCGCTTATCGGGCTCGAACATGGAGGTGAGGATCAGTCGAGCGAACATTACGAGACCGTGGCCTACTGGTACGGCATACCCCAGCCGACGCTGGTCAAGACTGACGAGCTGAAAATCGGCGATGCGAAAAGCGAAGCAGCCCACGGTTACAGCTCGCCGCAGGCCTCCGAACTGATGGAGGTGGTTTCGCGTTACGAATCGGGAGTGGACCATTTGAACGGCAAGGAGATTTTTCCTGCTGAGCCCGACGGCGGGCGAATCACTACAGGAGCTTCTGAATTCACACTGAAATTGCGCCCCGACAATTGGGGCGTGTTGCTGCGACGCAAACTCGACTACTCCTATCCGAACCAGCGGGCCGAGGTTTTCGTTGCCGAAACGTCCGGCACGGGCAAGCAAAGGCCATGGCGCAGTGCCGGCATTTGGTACCTGGCAGGGTCGAACACTACGGTATTTTCTAACCCACCCGATGAACTCGGCGCAACACAGCACATCGTGAAGACCTCCAATCGCCGATTTAGGGACGACGAATTTCTCATCGGACGCGATTTGACGCGCGGACACTCGTCAATCAGCATACGCGTGCGATTTACGCCGGTGGAGACCCCACTTTATCCCGGCTATCCACTGCCGAAACTTGCCTGGAGCGAGATGCGTTACACCGCCTATTGTTTCGTGATGCCAAAGAATGCCAAGGAACTAGTGCGGTAATCGGCGGGCTTGGCAGGGCACGGCGCCGCTCCGCGAACGAGCCGAGGAAAACGAGTGGGAAAGCGAAGCTGCGTGCCTAGCATTTACCGTCTGTTGCGAGAATGCAGGCTAGCAGCTAGTGGCTACCGTTGAGGGCGCCGGCAGGGCCCGCTGTCAACGTACTCCGGGAAAACCCGGGGGCGAACAACCCGACCGACCAATCGGAGAATTACAGTCGAAATTGGCCGACGCCGGGAGTACACTCAGGTGGTTTCGGAGGGGAATAAGCTGTGAACGTTTGCCGAGGCATTTCCGGCGAACGCGCTGTGATGGCGTTTTTTGCTCTGTTTGGCCTCTTATTTGTGGGTTTGCTTTCCGCGAATGGGCAAGTGACGACCGGCACGATCGTGGGTACGGTCAGTGATTCTTCAGGAGCACCTCTGCCGGGAGTCAAGGTCACCATTACCGACGTTCAGAAGAACGAATCCAAAGAGTACACGACCGACGAAACCGGGAGTTTCAACGCTCCGTTCCTCATTCCCGGGACCTACCGTGTGAGCGCAGAGAAGTCCGGCTTCAAACGAGCCGCTTCGGCCGACATCATCCTGAACGTGGATGACAAAGCCCGCGTTGACGTGACACTGAGCGTGGGCGATGTAAACGAGGTAGTGGAAGTAGCGGCCGCCTCCCCGCTGGTTCGCGTGGAGAGTTCCGAGCTCGGAGAGGTTATCGCGGAAAGGGCGGTGCGAGAGCTGCCTTTGAACGGGCGCAATTTCGCGCAACTCGTGTATCTCGTTCCCGGCGTAACTGCGGGCCAAGCAGGGGAGAATCTGTCAGGTGCCAGTACCTTCAATCCGCGGGCTGCTTCGGACTTCAACGCGCTCGGCAGCCAGGCGAATACGAATGCGTGGCTCGTCGATGGAATTGACAACAACGAGTACACGTTCAACACGGTCATCGTGCAGCCTTCGGTGGAGTCCATCGGCGAATTCAAAGTCCTCACCGGGACGTTTTCGGCCGAGTTCGGCCGGGGGGCGGGCGTGGTGTCGGTCTCCACAAAATCCGGCACCAACCAGTTCCATGGCAGCGCTTTCGAATTTCTTCGCAACAGCTACCTGGATGCCCGCAACTATTTCAACGCTCCTTTTTTGAAGGGAATCTATCAGCCCGTGCCGCCCTTCCGGCGCAGCCAGTTTGGCGCTTCTTTCGGTGGCCCCGTCGTCCTGCCAAGAGTGTACAACGGGCATGACCGCACGTTTTTCTTCGTTGATTACTACGGCTTGCGCGAGTTTAAAGGCCTAACCTTTGTCAATTCAGTGCCTACTGCTGCCGAGCGCGGCGGCGATTTCAGCAACCTCACCACCACTAAAGGTGTCTTCCTGCCGATTTACAATCCGTTCAGCACGACGGCAAGCAGCGCGCGCTCTCGCTTTATGTGCAACGGGAATGTTCCGGTGACTCCCAATCCAGACGGCACTCAAACGGGCGGAACTCCCTGTAACATTATCCCGCCACAGCTCATCGACCAGGTCGGCGCAAACGTAGCCAGCATCTACCCGCTGCCGAACCTTCCAGGAAGCTTCAACAATTATGTGAGCGCGGCTGATCGCGTTGTTGGAGACAACGGAGGGAACTTCCGCGTGGATCACCGAATCGGGGTGAACGACTCGCTCTTCGTGAGGTGGAGCTATGAGAACTATTCCCTCGTCGCGCCGCAAGGCCAAGCGCAATGCTGCCTACCAACACCGGCATCAGCCGCGAAGCAGTTCGATTTGGGTCCGTTCGTCGCCGGTCTGCAGAACACGCAGCTAACCGCGCAAGGCATGGCGATGGATGAGGCCCATGTCTTCCGAGCGAATCTCGTGAACGAGTTCATTGGCGGTTATGGGCGCACCAATCCCTTTACAGTGCAGTCGGACTTTGCGCACAACTCGGCCACATCGTTGGGCATACAGGGCATCAACGTCACACCGTTTGCCACCGGCTTGCCGAACATCAACGTCCAAGACTTCACCGGTCTAAGCGGTGGACCCGCGTTTCTCCCTGCGCGTCCGCGCCAGACGAATATTCAGTTGAGCGACACCGTTTCGTGGACTCTGGGACCGCACAGAACCAAGTTCGGTTTCCGCTGGGTCCATCAGCAGATGTCCCCATTCACTAACACGAACACCCGCGGTTCGCTGAACTTCGGTGACAATTTCACAAATGATCCGACAACCAACACCGGCGGAGACGGCGTCGCGACGCTCCTGTTGGGCTTCTCGACCGGAGGCGCGCGCGGCTTCCTCGTGCAACCCTATTATCTGCGAAACAATGAATACGCCGCTTTTCTCCAGGACGATTGGAAGGCCAGCAATCGCCTGACACTAAACCTCGGAGTCCGGTACGACGTTTTCACGCCGGACACGGAGATCCACAATCGCATTGCCAACTTCAACTTGCAAACGCTGGCCCTAGTCTACGCCGGAGTGCACGGCACATCGCGAGCGGCCGGGAAATCCACGCAATACGGAGACATTGCGCCGCGCGTTGGTTTTGCCTACGACGTCAGCGGAAAGGGAAACACAGTCATCCGCGGCGGATACGGCATGGCATACTTTCCCGAACAGCAGTCGGCGTCGAATCTTCTGGGTCAGAATGTGCCATTCACAATCTCTCAGAACTATTCGCCGCCGATTTACCCGCTTGGCAGCACTATGAGCGGCATACCTAAGATTGACAATCCCTTCCCACCGATCGCGCCTGTGATGCCCCTGACAACCGCGGAGCTGGATGCCGACAATCCTGCGGTGATCGGGCACGCCTTCAACAACCTAACCCCGTATATGGAGTCCTGGAATGTTGACGTGGAACGCCAGCTTGGCGCCAGCGCGCTGGCCGAAATCGCCTACGCGGGGAGCCGCGGCATTCATCTCATGTTTTGCTACAATCCCAACGAAGTTCAGCCCGGCCTCGGCTCGCTGGCCTCGCGGCGGTTAATCCAACCGCTCAAGGATGTAAGCACGATCACGCAATGCGACCCTCGCAATATGTCCAATTTTCACAGCCTTCAGGGCAAGCTGACGAAACGAATGTCCAAAGGCTTGCAGTTTCTGGCGAGCTATACGTTCAGCAAATCTCTCGACTACGGTGGATCGGCGGCCAGCGGAGGTGGCGCGGTAGGAAACCCGCAGACCGTCACGAATCTCAGGGCCGGCTATGGGCCTTCGGGGTTTGATGTCAAGCATCGTTTCGTGGGAAGTTGGGTTTACGAACTGCCAGTCGGCCCAGGGAAGCCGTGGCTGAAATCCGGATTCCATTCGCGCCTGCTTGGCGGCTGGCAACTGGCGGGCATCGCGACTCTGTCTACGGGGCGGCCCTTCAGTGTAACTTTAAATCAGGGCGTCAATAACGGGGCCCCGAGCTGGCCCAATCGCATATGCGGCGGAAATCTGCCAAGCCCTGATCCTGCGCTGTGGTTTAATATCGCGTGTTTTACTAAGCCACCGGCCTACACGTACGGCAACGTAGGGCGCGGTGTGCTGTACGGTCCTGGCACGTTGAATTGGGATCTTTCGATGATCAAGAACACATCGCTTCGCGAAAGCCTTCGGCTACAGGTCCGGCTGGATGCATTCAATACTTTCAATACACCGAATTTTGGCTTCCCTAATACTGCCATTGGTTCGCCCGCGCCCGGGCAGATCACCAGCACTGTAAATGACAACCGTGACCTGCAGTTATCGTTGCGGCTCGAGTTCTGAGTAGCAAACGCCTGTGCGCACATAGAGAGCAACCGAGCCACGTGCCTGGGAGCATGGCCGGAGCGGTGAAATCCTGGATTTGCGAGCCGCGGAGAGATTGCTAATCTAAACGCGAAGGGAGAAGAAATGACATGAGCGAAAATAGCCGGCACTTGGTGGATCGCCGCGAGGTTCTGAAAGCGTCGGCGGGAATGCTCGGAAGCTCACTGCTGAGGGGAGAGACGATGGAAGCGTACCCTGAGGGCGTCAACACGAACTCGAAACCCTCCGATTTGAAGATCACGGATCTTCGCCCCATCGTAAAGCCCGGGCCGAGTCCTTGCACACTCACTCCTTTTCCACGAATGTAGCTGTAATTTTTTGAGACTCAGGCGAATCGTCAGGTCAGGTCAACATCAGAAAACCGCCAACCTGATTGGCCGCGCTTTCCACCTGCAACAATGGAAACGCGTTCACCTGTTTCCCCATTGTAAATCACGTACTGACTCGGCCGGCCCGCTGCAAGCGCTTCGATTCGCCGTCTTGCGGCTTCAAAGGTTTGTGCCCTCTCTACGAAATGTAGTTCTCCATCGTCGAGCAAGTCGCCGAGTACTTTGAGGATGCAAAAACGTGGGCGTGCCCTACGAGTTCTGGGCCACTTGCGGGACTGAGTGCCGTGCCAATGCCACGGCGAGCTTTTCCAAAACATCTCAAGCTCCTTGGGCATGGGCCAAATATTTCGACTTGCTTGTGTTCCCAATTTGCAGGTTTTCAAAGCAACGTACATCGGGTGAATGCCTTAAATTGTGACAGGGTGATTCCATTGAACTTGCGGAAGGGCAAGGAAGGCCACTCACAATTCTGGTAAATGGCTTGTAGGGCCATGGTCTTCAACTAGCCACACCTCCCCCATCGGTGGCTTCAGGTGGTCATCCATGAAGCTCTGGTTATCGCCGGGTTGCGGGCTTCCTTGCGAAGCGATACACAAAACGAAGCACGCACAGGGGAACCGCAATGGTACCCACAACCAGGACCACTGCAAGCAGGTGCAATAGCATGAAGTTGGTATCTCCAGACGCAAGCGTAACGGACTAGGTTCTTGGGCCCTATAGTACAAAGGTTTGATTTTGGGTCACCCTTTGATTGCCCGAGGAAAAGAAGAATGGCGACCAAAATTTGCAACTTTTGCCATGCGTTTCCCGCGAAGCATTTAGACCCCGTTGCGAGTGGTCCTGTCTTTGGCTTGCCGTTGGAGGACGGTTCCGAGGACTTTTGTAGTTACGAATGTTGGGAAGCCAGCATTCACGTCGCAAATAAAATGGCGGAGGGTGACTGACAGACTATCACTCGGGCGGTCCGATCATTTCGCCAAACCGTCCGGCGCGGCGCGCAAAGCCACCACGTCCACAGACCCAACCATTCGCAGGATTCCTTTCGGAAATTGGATCTCCATCGTGCCCGGCGACAAAGTCCGGACATTCCTCTTCACCGATTCCGCGGGTTTCATGGGGCTGAGCGCGCTGGTGAAATTCTGGAGGGCCTCCGCCATCACTTGCATTTAAAGTTTCCGGCAAAAGTGTGTTCAATCCGCTCCGCCGTTTTCTTGCGGTCCACGTACCCTTGGACGACCGGATTACTGCGCACTGCCCCCTGCCGCTCGCAATTGGGCGTGCGGCTTCAACGCTTCAATTTCTCCTTCGGTTCCCGAAACGTAGTTCGTCAATCGTTCAGTTTGTTTCTTCAAATCCATTTGCTGCCGCTGCAGCCGCTGTGTGCTCTCAAAAATCCCCCTCGCGGATTGCAGGCCGACAGTTTCGTCGGGTTCATCGGGTCGCAAATGTTTGTTCGCCTCTTTAAACCTCGCCAGTTCTGCCGATAGTTCCTTTACAACCTCCGCAATGGGACTCGTGACCGTTGGGTCGGCCAGCACGCGCTTGATGATCTCGTTCGTATGCTGCATCGCCAGCAGAGACCCGGTGCGGACGGCAAAAAGTTCCTTCAACCTTAGATCATTGGTGCTCTCGGCAGTGCAGTCGGCATACACAACCATATCCACGAACGCCTCTACATCGGCAATTTCTTTCGCCTGAGGGAGGACAACGTCGCGGCTTGTGCCAGCGGCGAACGCACCATTGCCGTTCGCTTGAGGGTGCAAAAACCTGCCGAGCAAATCCTCCATATACCCGCCTGGGCTATTGGGCCTGCCATCCGTATAATCGGTGCTCCCGTCCGCATACTTTACCGTGATGGATATGCTGTACGCGGTAACGTCTTTATTCGAGGCGTTCACCAGCCGCAGCACGACGGCTTTTTGCTGCGGGTCGTAATGCCATGTCTGGACGACTGCTCCTCTAACTTGCGGTAGAGCAGCCGGGGCCGAAACAATGCACGGTACCGCCAGACAGACGAAGTTGCAAAACAACCTGCGAAAAAAGGCCAAGAAGCTCATAATCCACCCCTACTGCCCGCGTGCCTGCCGGAGTCTGCCACCATCACTTCCCGACTGCCGAAAAACAACATCCCGACTATGATTCAACAGAAACGGTAGGCCCCGTCAATTCATGTGCGCTCGCGCGTCGGCGATCACGTTGATGATATCGCCGATCACCGGGACGAGGATTATGATGCTTCCAGTCGCCAGCAACAGCCAATACGCTAGCTGCCAGTAGGGGGAATCTTATTGCCCACAAGCCTTTACCGAAACTGAGCGACAACCCGAAACGCCTGTCAAGCCATTTGAGGATGTAACTTTAAGAGGGGCTTGACACTGTCCCTTCGCGGGTGTAGCGTGCGCCCCACCCTCCCCGGTAAGTCTTCGACAAAAGGAGGCATTCATGTTGAGGAGAGCCATTTGGGCCTTAGTCGTGACGGTGTGTTTAGCGGCACCTATGGCCGTGCACGCGCAGGGCGACTATCTCGATGTGTATATCGTCAAAGTGAAGCCGGAGAAATTCGCCGACTTCCAAACACTCACCAAAAAATGGATCGACGCCAATCGGAAATACAACGGCGACACTTGGATCGCCATGGAAACCGTCTATGGCGAGGGAAACGTGTACCAGTTTACCAGCATCCGCAAGGACTACACGGACATCGACAAAGTCAATGAAGCTGCTATGGCTGCAGCCAACAAAGCCTTCGGCAAGGAAATGGCCGACAAGATGGAGCGTGATTTTCAAAATTGCCTGGTATGGTCGCGCTCCGAATTGCGACGTCGGCGTTGGGACCTCAGCCGCAAAGCTCCCACGGACGCCGCAGCGTACGCGAAGTTCATCGGCGAGTCCCGCGTGCTGCGCACCACGGCAGTGCACATTCGCGCCGGCCACGTCCCTGAATTCGAAGCGCTATTAAAGGAAACCAAAGAGGCGGGCGAAAGGGCTGACAATGCGCAACCGCTCTTCGTCTCGCAGGTCGTCGAAGGAACGAAGGGCGCGACCTTCTACGTCACGTCCTTGCGCACTTCCCTGGGCGGCTTTGACAATAATCCCACGATGCGGGACATTCTGGGCGAGGAAGGCTTCAAGAAGTTCCAGCAGGTGAGCGCGGAGTCCGTCGAGCATTCCGAATCCACGCTTTTCCGCTTCTCGCCCCAACTCAGCAATCCACCCGAAGACGTCGCATCTGCGTCTGCCGATTTCTGGCACGCCAAGCCCATGATGGCAGCAACTGCAAAGCCCAGAGCTGCAGCCGCCAAATCAGCCGAGGTAAAACCAGCTTCGGATAAACCAAAACCGTAGCCGGAAGTTCGCAACCTAATCTCTGCGGATGCTGTTGGCCGGTGAACTGGCTTTGTTAGATTTCTTCTAAAGCGTCGTTCTGGGAAGTAGAATTTGGGCCAGAACAGGCTGTATCAGCAACCCCCACTCGTTGCGAGAAGGGCCCATCTTTTTTCGTTTCCCAGAAAAAGGTGGGCCATGTCTTTCTTCGCCTTTCCGAAACTTTGACTTGTAGCTGTGGTTTTGAAACCCAAACTATTCACCTGACTCTTACACACGTCGGTTTAGGTAGGGCTCAGGTCAGAGACTTAGACAAGCTGGCCGGTTCACCTGAAAGCCAGACGAGCACATGGGTATCGAGTAGAATCACTGCTTTGCGACCTCCCACTCGACCGGAATCGGGGATTCGATATCTCCCACGATTTTGACTCTTCCTTCCATGAATCCGAAGATGTCGGCCTGCGTTGACTCGACGGGAACTACCTTAACAACTGGCGCCCCGCGTTTCGTGACAATCACAGGCTCTCCTGTGGCTTGAACTCGTTTCATGACGGCTAGCCAATGGGCTTTGAATGCGCTTGCGGGCATCTGTTTCATGGGCTTCTCCAGGGCTTCTCCAGATATCCATGGTCATTTTGACATCCCCTCGCTGAAGCTCTAAAAGGACGGGGCTTTGCGGCCCCACCGGTAACATGACCTAAATTAGAGTTCCAGCCAAAAACGGCATTCCGGTGAGCTGAGAAAGAAGCCCAGCTAAAGCCGGGCGAAAAGCTCGTTCTCGCCGCGCGTGAAACTCACGTCACTTGCTCTATACAGTTCCTCGCGTCCCACATCCAGTCTCCCTTAGCTAAAGTTCTCGATCCCGTCAACGGCTTCACCCTCGAGCGCTCCCGCTTGGCCTGCTAAAACGACACCGGGACTCTTGGATGCATGCGAGCGCCTTCGCCTGTCCCGAACCCCACATAAATGCGCATCAATTCGCGATTGCCCGCCCGAGCATACAGCCCAACGCCGATATCGTGCCGAAAATGATTGAGCGAGATGTCGGACGGCAGCAAGGCCACTTTTCCCATGTCGTAAAAGGACAACAGTCCAAACGGTCCCCAAAGGTTGTGGCGGTATTCCACCTGGAAGAGCAGGCTGCTCGGCGCGCGAAACCGGTAGTCCGCAAAGCCCCGCAGCGTATCGTCCCCGCCGATGTCCGTGCCTCCGAGCGTCTGGTCGAAATAAAAGGGAACTTCGCTGACAGCTCCTTTGTAGGACGCTACCACGCTGCTGATGAACCTCAGGTCTCCGAGCGAGCAGTCCTTTGCACTTCGCAGACTGGGACACACCTGGTTGAGGAACGCATTCCGGTGCTTTGGTGTCCCCTTCGAGGGAACCCACAGGGGAATGAAAACGGTATCGGTGCCGGAAAGACGCTGGAAAGAACGGCCGCGGTCACCGAGTGCTTGATAGAAGCCGTAGCCAACGCGGAGTGTCGTAAAAAACGACCGGTGGGCAGGAATGCGAAAGAGCACATAAGGTTCATAGCGCAGGAAATCATCTCGGGAAGTGAGCCCGGGCGCCGTCGTTTCATTGTACGCGGCGCGAATCTGCGGAATGGCTGTGTTGATCGTGGAGGTCACTCGAGGCTGCAGGAACGAAAAGTTGAAGCCGACGGTGTTCCAGGACGATACCGGATTATCGATCTTCACGTACGTGTCCGAATAGAGGAGTCCATAACCGGCATGGCCGGATAGTGTGGCCCCCGGGCCAAGTCCATAGAAGTCCTGTTCGCGCGCGTCGAAGCGGCGGTAACCCATCGTGACGGACATTTTTGAATAGAGAGGATCCACCCCCTCAAGGCGCTCGAGAGAGCGGAAACCGTATTTCTGCCGGGCCGACCGCGAGCTGTCTTCATTCAGTTCAAAGAAGCTTCGCGTCGGGAGAGCGAAAGTTACCTGGGCGGCGCCAACATAAGAGCCGTCGGTCGATGCCGCCAGCGAACTCGCGAAAAGAAAGTCGAGATGCGCAATCCTAATATCCTGTCCGAGGGCTGGCCCGAACGCCGCAAGGCCCGCGCCTGGCGCCACCGAACTCAAAGTCACATGGAAAGGTTCGGCGGTGAACATTTCCTGGACGCATTCCTCGAGCCAATGAATGCCCTTGTGAAAATTGCCTCGCTCGAGGCAAGCGCGCCGGATGTCGCTGAGACTGTCGGCGCGGGCACCGCTGCCGACCAGCAGGATCAGCACCGCAATCGGGACGATTCGTTGAAGCACGGTTACTCCAGCTTCGTGATCTTCAGATTTGGCCCCAGGGCCCGCGCGTTGGTCAGAACATTTTGGATGTAACGCTCGGTTTCGACGGGATCGAGCTTGCAATACTTAGAATCATCATCGTCCTGCTTTAGACCGCTGAACTTCGGCAATTGACCCCGCACATAGAGGCCCTTGGGCTTAAGGGCTGTCTCGTCAAGCAAAATGGCCTGCTTGAGATGGCTGATTTGCAGGTGGTTCAGGCAATACGGCCTTGCGGGTTGGACTTGCCGCTTGGGCGGACTGATGTGCACGTGGTCGGTCCGCGGCTTGTCCAGATGGAGAATCAAAGGGGTGTCAAAAGTTTTGGCGCACTTGGCCCGCAGGCCGAGGCGGTCGTCCGTATGACCTGTAAACAAATGGCGCGCCGTGGCGATCAGCGAAGTGTGATCGAACACATCGTTACAGACTTTGTGGCAGGTGTAGGCAGAAACGATGACCGCTGGGACGCGCACCCCGTAGCGATCGAAATTAAACTTGGGGGTATCCGTGGCCACGTCCTCCGGGCGCGGCGTGAGCGCGCTCGGCGGCGGCACGTGATCATACAGCCCGCCGTGTTCGTCGTAAACAATCACCAGCATGGACGAGTTCCACACGCTGCGGTTGCTGCGAATTGCCTGGTACACGCTAAAAATCAAGTGCTCGCCTTCCGCGATGTCGCTGTCGGGGTGCTGGTCATTTTGCGGGCGGAAAGTTCCGTTGACCATCCCCGGGCTGTAGCGCGGCTCGAGGAAACAATAGCTGGGGAGATTGTCGTCATAACAGTCTTGATAGAAATCGTCGAGCGTTCCGAAGAATTGGTCTTGATGCTTCATCAGTTCCCAGAAGGTTGCCGCCGCGGTCCACCCATCCGCATAGATGGTCGACGCCACGTCATCGTCATCCAGGACTTCATAAATCGTCGGAGTCGTGTTGAACTCTTCCGCGGAGAGATCCAACCGTCCCTTGGACGTGCCAGCATGGGCGAATAATCGGTTCGGAAGCGTGGGGCCGGGAATGGAGGAAAACCAGCGGTTACAGACGGCGTATTCACTGGCCAACGTTGTCAGCACCGGCAGATCCCCGGCGGAAAAACATTTCATGATTTCTTGTGGGCCCTCGTCTGCCGAACTCGATACATAATCGGAATAAGACCAGATGAAACCCTGCATGTTCGGCGTTTTGTTGGTCATCTCCTCGGGCGGGCACTTCCGATCATCGCCATACGTGCGATAGAGCTGCTTGCAGACGTCGTCGAAGTCATGCCCCGGGTCGGTGAGTCCAGATTGCGCGGCCTCGGGAGACGTGCTCCATGCTTTGCCATGCTTGTCCAGGTTGGTGTCCGTTGCGTCCGGGCCGTCGACGCCGGGGATTCCCGAGTATCCCAGCATGTGATCAAACGACCGATTCTCCAGCATCAAAACGATAAGGTGTTTGATCCGAGGATCCGGGGTGCCTTGCGTATCCGGGCAGCTAGGGCCCTGGGGGGTAACCACGGTCAGCTCCTCCGAGTAGCGGTCGAGCGGTCTTGGCTTCTGCCGTTGCCGAACTGTTTAACATCCGGAATTCATAAAAGCAAGCGTTTGCCCCGAATATTGAGATTTGACAGCAACGAATCTTTGCAGGCGCTTATCGCATCATTAAAACGCACACCCTTTACGGCAGAGATTTTATACAAAAATGGCGATGGGCGAGGCGTCTTGGTTGGCAGAGGAAATCCGTGGTTTGCTGCTGTCTGCTGGATGGAAAGTGCCACACTCCACAGCAATACCAGAGGATATGTCAGCGAACGCAGTAGAGAAACTGCATGCACAACCCCTCGGTGTAACAATCATAACCAAGAAAAGCAGCGACAAGGACAAACCTGGTGACCCGGAGTCAATCCTCGCAAACCTTCTAAGTAAATCTTTTGGTACTGTAGCCCGCAGCTGGGATGCCAGTTTTTCCGATAATTTTTTGAGAGTCATCATTTTGCAAAAGCCTTAAATCAAATTAGGACCCCCGCCGGGGATTTCCCGGGGATTGCGTATCGTTGACGCCAAAAAAGCAAGTGCTACGATGCCGCACTACCCAGTTTCGAGCGCGCCACAGACTGCTATCAACGCGCTGGACTGGCGAGACTGCGCAGCGGGTTTGCGAATTGCATTACCGCGATACCGGTGTCATCAGTGGATTTGAGGCGTTGGCTGTCGGCGCGAAACGCAGCGAACGACTTTCGTTTTTAGAACGCGCGAAGATGCGATGGGGCGAGCGGCACGGGAGACACGCTTGTTGAAAACAGCAAAACGACCGGTTCCGGGCTCCCCGGATAAAATCAGGGGCGAACCAACGATTAACACTGTGGTACCGATCAATCCGTCTGGCCTGGTGGAGCTGATCGTAATTTCGGTGAAGCAGAAGGCCGCGCGCTGCCGTCTGCGCGGAAGCACACCCACATTAACACTTCGTGCCGGTCGCCTTTGGGATGTTGTTCCCGGTGAGATTGCGGTCGTCCGGCCACGCAAGCAATGGAGGTACGCGGGCAATCCCTATCTGTCCGGCGAGATTGAATCTACGCGGCTCGACGTGCAGGCCCTGGGCCTTACCCCTCTGAAACTGGAAGAGAGAGGCGTGTGGGATCCGGCCGAGCACTATTGGGGCGAGGAAAGCGAGCCGATCGAAGAATGGGCCAAACCAATCATCGCGTGGGGGCCGCGTCCGGAATTTGAAATGGAGCAAGTATTGCCGGGAGCGGATACAGAGGATCTGTTTTCCGACCCCATCATACAGTCCAACGACCGGAAGGACTGCGGCGATATTGGAGGTGCAAGCAAGATTCTGATGGATCTCTGCCAGGCCGATCTCCGCTGCCTCGATGCTCACGCGCATCTCGGCAACATTGCGTTCGATCATTGGCCCAAAGTCGCGATTCGGCATTACGAGTTGGGATTTCGGATCGGCGAATTATCTTTCGGCGAAAGCTTCGATGGCCTGCTTCCGTGGGGATGGATCGACAACCGGCCATTTCTCCGGTGTATGAATGGATTTGGGCTGTGCCTGTGGCGGCTGAGCAGATTCGAGGAGGCCGAGCGCATTTTCGAACGTATGCTCTGGCTGAATCCTGCCGATAACCAAGGCGCGCGGTTCCTAATCGACGACGTTCGCGCTGGAGTGGCATGGCAGAGCGGCAGCACTGAAAAGACAATTGCGCACGCTGGCGAGCCCTTCTGATATACCGTCCATTCCGTCTCAAGAAGCTCAGCGAGAAAAAGCGGAAATCGCCACCGCTCCGCGTGGAAGCAATTACTTTTGACGGCACCGGACCAAGTCCTTACACTAAAAGCCATGGAAATACATCTTAAGCCTGAGACGGAATCACGCCTAAACGAACTGGCTTCCAAGAGTGGTCGCCCGACCGACGAACTTGTGGAAGACGCTATGGCTGCTTATCTCAGCGAAGTGGCCGAAGTGCGCGACGTGCTCGATAGCCGTTATGATGACATCAAGAGCGGTCGAGTCAAGCCGATTGATGGCGCTGCTTTCTTCGGAGACCTGCGCCGTCGTGAAGATGAACTCATCAAGCGGCGCTCCCCGAAATGACGGATGACCAGGGATTTGAGCTTCACCCTGGCGCTGCGCAGGACATCACTGAAATCTGGCAGTTCATTGCCGACGACAATCCTGCCGCTGCCATGCGTTTCCGGGAGGACATCCTGGAAGCCATCCGCAAGCTTGTGCTCTTTCCCCACCAGGGTCACATGCGATCCGATCTTACCTCGCGACCGCTACGGTTTCAATCCATGCGCGATTACCTCATCGCCTACGCACCCGATGAGAAACCTCTCGTCGTCATCGCCGTGATTCACAGTCGTCGCAATCCCCGCATCATGGCAGCCATCTTGCGCGGAAGAGAATGAATCGGGATTATCGATGGAACGTAAGATCAAATCTTTCGTGTATAGGGCTGTTCTTGTTCCATTTGGTTCTCAGCGCGTGAGAAAATATGCAAGGCTATCGACCTCCCCCCGGCGACTGCGCACCTACCCTCTGACCAGCGGCGATCGGCGGGCGCGTGGTCAGTGTATCGTCTCCGGCCCGCGGTCATCATCGTCCTCGGGTTCATCCTCGAACCAGGGCTCGATTGGCTTCGCTCCGGGTGCCGGGGGCGAATACCGGATCCAGGTCGCCAGTGCCGAGATACTCTTCGTCCACTCGTCGAGAGTGGCCTCGAACGTCTCTGCCAGTCGGGCAAGTTCGGCGTGCGGGTCCCTCTCCGCCTCGCGACGCCCGGGATCGTCCCAGACCCGAGGCACGCGAACGATCCGAAATCCAGAGATAGCCACACCCTTCAAGGAAACAATGCCATCCGGTTTGCAACGGACTTCCACCTGGAGATCCCCGTGCGCGCCAAGGACGGCCACGATGTGGCCCTTCCTCTCCTCGATCTCGCTGAAGGCTGCATGAGCCTTCTCCACAATAGAAGTAGTCCAAGCAGCGAACACGTGGGGCTCGGGCATTGAGGTGGTCGAACCGTAAGGGAGATTCGCGTAGAGGGAGAGGTCTACCCTCGTCCACCTGCGTGCAGTCCTAGGCGGCTGCCTCCTCCCAACAAGTTGCAGGTAAAGGTCTTCCTCGCACGTGTAGGATCGAGCCGCATCGAACGGGGTCCACCGGAAGCTGATCTTGGCCGAAACGGAGAACGGTTCCGCGCTCGGAGGTGCGGATCTACTGATATAGACTTTCCAATGCCGCACGGTGTCCGCGAGGTTGATAGTCTCAACGCGATCGGCGTCATGGACGAACAGGCCCACTTCCCGAAGAGCATTTTCGAGTCGGTCACGGAATTCCGCGTAGCGCACTGTGCCTCCTGACCTGAGAGATTCGGTAAGGTAGTATGGCAGGTCCGACGAATGGTGCGCGAAGGAGAGTGTCGCGATGATGCCATTCGCATGGAATGGGTAGCGTTGATGGGGAACGAAGCAGTGGCGCTGAAAACGAAAGCCTGGACGTTAGTCGTCACCATTGGTAACCATTCGTCACCACCGTTGACCGTCTGACGTTTGAGCCCATAATTCCTCGGTCCCGCCGAGCGCGCGGACGAGAACGAAAGATGCGGAGATAAGCCATCAGGCGTCCCCTTTCGGATATCATCAAGAAGATGGCGTGTACTGTGCTCAGGCAGCCCGAGGCGCAACCGTCGTCGGAGGCGGCTCATGCTGCGCTACTCTTGGCGCATGTGGCTTGGAATCGCGCCGCGGGCTTCGGAACCCCTGACTATCGTCCGATTCTCAGGGACTGTCGGCGCGCATGAGAAAGTGAAGAAATTTTGAGCAGTAGCCGGACCGTTTACAGTTCCACTCATTTGCATCGGTTATAGTTTCCAGCTGCTTTCTCACATAGCTTCCGATTCGGTGGCGGGTTCTCTTGGCCGCCTGTGCGCGGGGGCATGCGTAGGCAAGCCGAGTACCCCACTCGTGAGCAGCGACGGACGATTTGATGGTGACGCAGTGAGCAGCGCCGCTTGGCGACGCAGCCTGAAGTCGCTCTGCGTAGGGTCGCTCGGCAGCGGGAAATCCAGCAGATGAGACGCGGTCTGCATGCTTTTCTGCTTGCACCAGAAACTCCGTCTCGTACTTCCTATTCTTAAATCCCGGAATACGCAGCACGCGCGTCGAGTCGGTTGCCGCAGGATGGCCTCCTGCACGAGTCAAATCCACAGAAGTCCGGAGTGCGCGCGTGCGGTCGCCGGCAGAGCTGACGGTGGTTCTGCGCCCGTGGGCGCGAACACATCCAGCTGCTCTCCCGGATTCGCGGTCGGATCAACGCCAAGCGGGAGTAGTTTGTTGCGATTGGGGCGGAGTTATCGGCGGCCAGTTGTGTTAGGTTACATGTAACCTGTTACGGAGGTAGATATGGGAACACGAAGTCGATCCAAGTCGTCTCGCGACAAGGTCAGAGCACATCGCAAGCGATTGCGACAACAAGGCTTACGGCCCATCCAGATCTGGGTGCCCGACATGCGCTCGCCCATTTTCGTCGCAGAGGCACGCAGGCAGTCCCTGGCTGTTGCCAGCAGTCCCCATGCCAAGGAGGACCAGGACTTTATCGACGCCGTCTCCGATTGGGGCGGGAAGTGAAGCGCGGCGCGATTTGGACCGTTTCTGGTGGAAAGGACTACGCAGGAAAACCGCGTCCGGTGGTGATTCTCCAAGGTGACCGATCCAACCGATGCTCCTCTTTTTCGGCTCCTCATTAAGCCGAGCGCGAGCAACGGACTGCGAGCTGTTTGTCGCTTGATGGTGGATAAGGTCACGACTGTTCAGAAAACAAAAATCGGCGTGAATGTTGGTCGTCTTGCTGACGAGGATATGGTGCCGGCTTAATCGCGCCGTTCTGGTCTTTTTAGGAATTGCTGCCCCAACTGGAAACGAGCCACTGGAATCGCCATAACTTGTCCAGCGGACATGCGAGGCAGTCGAAGATAAGTTGTGGGAGACTTAATGGTTCTGTACGGAAAGCCATGATTAAAGAGCCTCCCAATGTCGTCGAATTGCCAATGTCCGAACGCGGTCTGATGGCGCTCAAGGTGGCCTTCAAAAAGGCGATTGAGGAGTACGCGCGAGCAGGGTTGCGAATCTACGTCTGGCGTGATGGCAAGGTGGTGGAAATCCCCTCCGATGAATTGCGGGCGCAATTGATCCTCTTGGGCGCGGAATCAAAATAGGAATCCCTCCTTTCATATGAATATGAGCCTGCTGCCTCATGTTCTAGGCTTGACCCGGAATAATCTCCTTTAGAGAAGCCCTGTTAGTCACCGCACGCGCGTGTCCCGCTTCACGCTCAGAGAAGGTGCGCGTTCTCTGTCTAGCGTCCCTCCCAACCTGATTCTCCCGATCGACCCTCGCCGCGAAATGTTAATTGGATGTGGCCTGCTCACTTTCTTAGCGAAAATCCGAAGTCCCCGTCTTGGGGGTTGCGTCACTCCGCGGATGAAAGGAGAACGACACAATGGAACAGTCTGGAACTCTTGGCGCACTGCGGCAGTTCGAAAATCACCCGAGAAGAATTAAAGGTGATCCCGACGCCTGCGGCGAGCGCAACCCATCAACCCCTTCCGCACGTCGAAATTGTTGGAGCGCTGGTCGAAACGCTGAGCTTCCGACAGATCTCGGTCGTGCGGGAGGAATACGCCGTGAGACGGCATGAAGATGTTCGGAGTCCTCGACCTTGAAACTACCTTCGATGGA
>Ga0209471_1000310_pt1 | contig 33991 bp, 38 predicted proteins | sample GraSoiAngelo_128_FD_185885 | JGI IMG/M metagenome (GOLD analysis project Ga0209471, IMG submission 185885) | Grasslands soil microbial communities from the Angelo Coastal Reserve, California, USA - 14_0927_12_20cm (SPAdes) (version 2) | ecosystem: Environmental > Terrestrial > Soil > Grasslands ... | reverse complement strand
GCGTTGCCCAACACTCGCTGAAAGGGACCCCGGAGTCCGCAAGGCCGACCAAATGCCCGCTTCGACGGGACTTGGAGAGCCGAGGCAGGGGACCCACCTGAGCATGCTCAGGACAACCCACCCCCGCTGCCTGGAGGGAGTCTTGTGGATCAGGCCCGAGGGCGTCTCGCGGATCAGGCCCCCTCTCCCCCCAGGGGAGAGGGATCAGGGGAGAGGGGCGTGAAACTCATACCCCCTGGTCTCATCGTGGCAACGCTGCTTGTCCTCGTCGTCTCCCAGCTCTGCTTCGCCTTCCTCCCATACCGCCGCCGCGCCTACATCCCCATCGTCTTGATGACCGCGCTCGGTTTCGGCCTCGGCCAGCTCTGGGACTACCTCGGCCTGCCGTCCGCCCGCCTCGGCCAGGCCAACCTGCTGCCGGCCGCGGCCTTCGCAGTCCTGCTTCAGCCGCTGGCACGCTTCGTCCCCAGGCCCTCCCGCGAATCCAGGGAACCGACTTCGGGCAATGAGGGGACCCGCACTTAAGATTGCGGATGTGTTTGCGCTCCGTGCGCTGAGGGTATTCACAGAGTGAGCAGTCAAAGCTTCATGTGGATCGCGTTCGGGGTGGCCGCGTTGATCGTGGCGCTCGCCCTGGCCGCGCTGCTGATCCGGCTGCGCGGAACACTCGGAGCAGTCGAAGAACTGCTCGATACGACCAACGAAGAGATGAAAGAGACACTGCCCGAGGTGAGACAGACGATCGAGAACGTGAACGACATCACGTCCGGCGTCAACGTCGGGCTGAGGACCGGCGGTCGCGGGATGGCCGCGTTCGGCCGCGGCATCAGCGCCGCGGTGCATGGCGTAGGGGAGGCGGGTAAGAGCCTCGTTCGCTCGGTTAAAGGAGGTTAGCGGTGGCTGACGACAGCAACGGCGGCGGTGGTTTCGGCTGGTTCATCCTCGGCGGTCTCGTGGGGCTTGCCGTTGGCGCGTACATCGCGTCGGGCCCTGGCAAGGAGCAGATCGACAGTCTGCGCAGCAAGACGATCGAGCTGAGCGGCAGTGAGCCCGTCCAGCGCGCGCGTGACGCGGCGCAGCGGGCACGGCAGATGGTCAGCGACCCCGATCACCCGGTCGGCAAGGCGATCCAGGACGGCGTTGCGGCGGCGAAGCGGAAGCGTGAAGAGCTCGAGGCGACTGCGGCGCGGAAGATGCAGCGGTCGACCAACCTGGAGGAGTAGGGCCCCAAAGATGGCCAAGCGAAATCTCGCCGAGCTGAAGATCCCCGCCACCTCGGCGTTCATCCCGGTGGCCAAGCGAGTCGCGACCACGCTGGGCGGTCAGCTCGGTTTGAGCTTGATGGACCTCGACGAGCTCTCGATCGCGCTCACGCAAGCGTGCGACAGCGCAATCTCGGCAGCCGAGGAGCTTGGCACTCCCGCTGACCTGAAGCTCACCTATTTCGCGACCGACCGGGCGCTCGTCGTCGACGTCGACCTCATGCCGATCGGCACCGCGTTGCCGATGCCGGGGATCAAGCACGAGTCAAACGTCGACCCTGAGCTGCAGCGCCTCGCCTACGAGATGATCCGCTGCTTCGTCGACGACTTCCGGCCGACCATCGAGCCGCTTACGGGGCATGTGAGCTTCCGGATGGTCAAGCACCTGGCCGGCTGACCGCCAAGCGGCGGAAACTAGAGTTCTATTGGCATCACCGCCGCGGATACCGCGCGAGGAGCTGCGGGCGCTCCATCGCCGCTACAAGGAAACCACGGACCCGGCCGAGCGCGATCGCGTCCGCGCCCAGCTCGTCGAGGCCTACCACGACTTCGTCTATTTTCTGGCTCGGAAATTCCAGAACCGCGGCGAGCCTCTGGACGATATCGTCCAGGTCGGCTACCTCGGCCTGATCAAGGCGATCGAGCGATTCGACCCGGACCTCGGATATGAGTTCACGACCTTCGCCACCCTGACGGTCGCGGGGGAGATCAAGCGCTACTTCCGCGACAAGGGCACAGCGATCCGTTTTCCGCGCCGCCTCCAGGAGCTGCATCAGTCGGTGGTCCGGGTCAACGAGCAGATGAAGATCGAGCTCGGTCGCGAGCCGACGGTGTCTGAGCTGGCCGAACGCCTCGGGGTCACCCCCGATGACGTGACCGAAGCAATGGAAATGGGACCGGCCTACGTACCGCTGTCACTCGACCAGCCGGTCGGAACGGGTGATGGGCAGGACAGCCGATCGGTGGCAGAGCAGATCGGCGGCGCCGACCCCGAGCTCGAGCGCGTCGAGATGCGCGACGTGCTGGATCGCGCCATGGAGCACCTGACCCCACGCGAGCGCGCCATCATGGCGATGAGGTTTTACGAGCAGATGTCTCAGTCGGAGATCGCGCGTCGCCTCGGGATCAGCCAGATGCATGTATCCCGGCTGCAGCGCGCCGCGCTGGAGCAGCTGCGGAAGTACGTGCCCCAGGAGAGCGCGGGCTGATGTCCCTTCTGGAAGAGCAAGCGCCCGGCGACCCCTACCAGCTCTTCAGCAAATGGTTCGGCGAGGCCATGGACGCCGGCGCTCCGCAGCCCGATGCGATGACGCTCGCCACCGCGGGAGAAGAGGGACCGTCCGCGCGCATGGTCCTGTACAAGGGTTTACGGAAGGGCTCCTTCATCTTCTATACCAACTACGACAGCCGGAAAGGCCGAGACATCTCTCACGACCGCCGGGCTGCGCTCGTCTTCTACTGGTCGGTCACGCGCCACCAGGTGAGGGTCTATGGGGTCGTGCACAAGATCAAGCGTGAAGACGCTGCGGTCTACTTTGCGACCAGGCCGCGCGGCGCGCAGCTCTCCGCCCTCGCGTCGCCTCAGAGCCGGGTCGTGCGATCGCGGGGGGTCCTCGAAAGGAGAGTGTTGGAGCTGGCGGAGCTGCATCCCGAGACGGTGCCACTCCCTCGCACGTGGGGTGGCTACGCCCTTCGCCCGGTATGGATCGAGTTCTGGGAGAGCCGCGAAGACCGGCTGCACGACCGCCTCCGCTACACGGTGAACGACCGGGGCATTTGGCGCATGGAGCGGCTCGCCCCTTAAACTCGGTTCACCCCCGTGACCGGGAACGAGATCCGCAGACGCTTTCTAGAGCATTTCGCGAGTCGGGAGCATCTGGTCCTGCCAAGCGCGCCGCTAGTGCCGCAAGGCGACCCGAGCACGCTCTTCATCTCGGCCGGAATGCAGCCGCTTCAGCCCTACTACCTGGGCTTGAGCCAGCCGCCCGCGCCGCGTCTCGCGAGCGCACAGAAGTGCCTACGCACAGGCGACATCGAGGAGGTGGGCAAGACCGAACGCCACAACACCTTCTTCGAGATGCTGGGCAACTTTGCGCCGACGGGCGACTACTTCAAGGAAACGGCAATCCCGCTCGCGTGGGAATTAGTGACAAAGGGCTTCGGCATGCCGGTGGAACGCCTGCGTGCCACGGTGCATCCATCCGACGACGATGCGTTCGAGGTCTGGACGACTAAGACTGCGATTCCAGCCCAGCATGTGACGAGGCTCGGCGACAACTGGTGGGGACTTGGACGAGGGCCGTGCGGACCGGACTCAGAGATCTGGTGGGACCGCGGGCGAGAGGCGGGATGTGGGCAGCCGGACTGCTACCCCGACCACTGCGCGCGCTTCACCGAGTTCTGGAACCTCGTGTTGCCCCAGTACGACCAGCGCGGGGACCTCTCCGGACCGCCGTCGACCGCCGAGTCGATCCAGCGTGGGATCGCTGACGGAGCGCTGGTTCCACTCAAGCGGCCCGCGATCGACACCGGGATGGGACTCGAGCGGATCAGCTTCATCCTCCAGGGCAAGACCAACGTGTTCGAGTCAGATGTTCTCGCGCCGCTGGTCGAGTTCGTGCGCGAAAACTCTACGAAGCCGACGACGCTGTCCGAGCGGATTATCGCGGACCACGTCCGCGCCATGACGTTCTGCGTCGCGGATGGCGTCGTGCCGTCCAACGAGGGTCGCGGCTACGTTCTGCGGCGCCTCATCCGCCGCGCGGCCTTGCACGGGCGCAATGTCGGCTTGACCGCGAAGCTTTCGGACGGCGCGCGCCTCGCCGTGTCCATGTTCAAGGATCACTACGGCGAGCTCACGGAGCGCGAGCGCTTGATAGTCGACGCCGTCGACGACGAGACCGCCAGGTTCACCCGGACCCTCGAGCAAGGCATGGAGCAGTTTCAGAAGGTCGTGGCCCGCGGCACGAAGATCGTCTCGGGCCCAGATGCCTTTCGCCTGCACGACACATTTGGGTTTCCCCTCGAGCTGACGCGTGAGCTGGCAGGAGAGCGTGGTCTTCAGATTGACGAGGAAGGATTCAAGTCCGAGATGGCCCTGCAGCGCGAGCGCTCTCGGCGCACGTCGCCGCATCAATGGGCGTTGGTGAAGGACATTCCGAAATCGCAGTTCACTGGTTACCACGAGCTGACCACTGAAACGAAGGTCGTGGCCCTTCGCAGGAATGGCACAAGCCTCGAGAGCGCGCGCGAGGGCGATGAGGTCGTCGTCTTCCTCGTGCGAACGCCCTTCTACGCGGAGTCCGGTGGCCAAATCGGCGACACCGGAACCATCAAGACGCCGAGCGGCCTGGTGCGTGTCGAGGACACGCAGAAGCCCGTTGAGGGCGCGATCGCGCACCTGGGCGTCGTCATCACCGGCGAAATCGTCAATGGCGAGAGAGCGTCCGCTTCCGTCGATGAGAAGCGACGGCGTCAGATCATGCGTCACCACTCCGCCACGCATCTGCTGCACAAAGCGCTGCGCGAGACGCTTGGCGAGACCGTGGTGCAAAAGGGTTCGTGGGTTGGCCCTGACCACACGACCTTTGACATCCCGCTGAATCGCGCCATAACAAGAGAAGAGCTCGGCCGCATCAATCGTCGCGTCATGGAGAAGGTCCGCGCCGCGCTGCCGTTTCACGAAAGCCAGAAGCCGTACAAGGAAGCGGTGGCGCAGGGCGCGATGCACCTCTTCGAGGAGAAGTACGGCGACGTCGTCCGCGTCGTGTGCTTCGGCGAGTGGACCTGCGAGCTCTGCGGGGGCACACACGTGACGAACACCGCCGACATCGGGACGGCGGTCATCGTCTCCGAGTCGAGCATCGGCTCGGGGCTGCGCCGGATTGACATGGTCGTCGGCGAGGCCGCGGACGATCTGGTGCACAAGGACCGCGATCTGCTCTCCGACCTCGCGAAGTCGTTCAACACGACTCCGGAGCAGCTACCGGAGCGGATCCAGGCGCTCCGCACCCAGCTGAAAGAGGTCGAAAAGGAGCGTGAGCGCCTGCGGGACCAGCTGCGCGCGGCCCGGGTCGGCGGCACGGACGGGTTCGCTGTCAAGCACGGCCGGGTCGACTACGTGGCGCAGACCGTCGACGCGACGAGTGACGACGAGCTCAAGGCCTACGCCGACCGCTACCTTGAACGGGTCAAATCGGGGGTCGTAACCCTTGTCGCCGGAGACAAGTTTGTCATCAAGGTGTCCAATGACCTCGTGCCGCAGATCGATGCCACGCGCCTGAAAGACCTTTTCGGCCGTGGCGGCGGCCGCCCGAACCTGGTGAGCGGCAAGCTCACCGTCCCCGCAGACGAAGCCTTCAAGCGTCTCGAGCAAGAGCTGAATTGACGAAATTCAAATTCCTGCGCAAGCGCAGCGACTACTACCGCCACTTCACGGTGCTCGACATCGGGACCGACCTGATCAAGGTCCTGGTCGTACGCCGCGAGGGTCCCGATGGGGAAGTGCTCGGGGTGGGACGGGAACCCCAGGCTCCGGCCGCCATGTCAGGCGGCGCGATCGCAGACCTCGAGTCGGTCATCCAGTCCTGCAACAGAGCGCTGGAGTCGGCCGAGGACATGGCGAGGACGGTCCCCGGCCAGGTCGTGGTCGGCATCGCCGGTGAGCTGATCAAGGGGTTTTCCTCCACGATCGCCTACCCACGGGAGAGCTCGAAGTCGCGAGTCCGGTCGAGCGAGATGTCGACCATGCTCCAGATGGTCCAGCGGCGCGCACTGCGCGAGGCGCAGCACCTCCTGGAGATGGAGCGCAGCTACGGCCAGCTCGAAGCGCGCCTGGTTCATTCCGCTATCACCAACGTGAGGGTGGACGGCTACCCGGTCACGAACCCGGTCGGCTTCACCGGGAAGAACCTCGAGGTCACGGTGTTCAACACGTTTGCGCCGATGACACACATCGACGCGGTGGAGACCGTGGTGCGCGAGCTCGACCTCGAGCTGGCGGCCGCCGTCGCCCAGCCGTACGCGCTGGCCCGCGCGTGCGCCAACGAGGAGATCTGGGCCGAGGGCGGCCTCTTCGTCGACGTCGGGGGTGGGACCACCGACGTGGCGCTCATTCGCGACGGTGGCGTTGAAGGCACGCGAATGTTCAACCTCGGAGGCCGCGCGTTCACGCGCCGCCTCGCGCTGGCGTTCGGCCTGAGCTATGAGGAGGCCGAGGCGCGGAAGCTTCGCCACTCTGAAGGCTTGCTGTCGGCCGAGCAGCACCGCCAGGTCTCCGAGCTGCTGAGCGCCGACGCGGAGGTCCTCCTGCAAGGCCTTGCCCTGAGCATCAAAGAGCTCTCGCGCGGCGAGCGCCTGCCCGCCAGCATCTACCTGTGCGGAGGCGGGAGCCTCCTTCCCGAGCTGACTCTCGAGATGGTCAAGAACAGCTGGGCCGCGGGTCTTCCGTTCCCGCGCGAGCCGCGCGTGCGGCACCTGGTGCCGTCCGACGTGCGCAACCTGACCGACTCGACGGGGCAGCTTTCGAGCCCCCAGGACATCGCCCCGATGGGCCTGGCGAACCACGCCTTGCGAACCGAAGCTGAGGAGCGCGACACGGTGAACACCGTCATGAGACGGGTCCTAAGCGCTATAAAAGTCTGACCAGAGCCCGAGGAGACAGCTAAACGCCATGGCAACAAACCCGATCTACGTCGAAACAGAGGAAGAGATTCCCGAGCTCGTGGAGCGACTTCGCCGCTACCACGGCGAGGACACGATGCTCGTGTTGCCCATGCGCTCGCGCATCGGACAGAGCCGGTTCAACTTCCAGCTGCTGCGCAACTACTCTGCCCGCCTCGGCAAGAGGGTCACTGTCGTCTGCGACGACCCGGCCGTGCAGAAGATGGCATCGGAGAGCGGGTTCCCGGTCTTCGGAGCGGTGAGTCCCGACGGAGAGGGCATCGCCTCCGAGCCGGAGGCGCCGGCGCCGATCCGGAAGTGGTGGCAGGGCCGCCGCGTCACGCCAACCACGCACATCGGCATCGCCGCCCCGACGCGGCTCCTGACCAAGACCGCGACCGAGGTCAAACCCGGGCGCTTCCTTCTCTATGTGACGGCGGTCACGCTGGTCGTGGTCGGCGTGTTCGCGGCCTTCGTGTTCGTCCCGTCCGCCTCGGTCACGCTGGTCGCGCCACCGGTGGCGTTCAGCGAAAAGGACGTCGAGATCGCGGCCCAGCCCGGCAAGCCTCCGATCCACGTCAGGCCCGTGACGGTAAGCAAGGCCAACTCGCAGGGTTTCAAGGTCACGGGCTCGATCGACGTCCCTCTCGCGCCTGCGACCGGTGTGGTCGTTTACTCAAACGACTTCAACAAGCCAACCGGCAACTCGCCCGGCATCATGATCTTGTACGGACAGCGGCTGTTGAACACCAACGGCCTCGAATTCGCGCAGACAAGCGGCAACGTTGTTGTGCCCTGGAGGACGTCAGCCGGCCCGGGCACGGTGCAAGCCAACGTGATCGCGGTCAAGCCCGGCTCAACCGGCAACGTGGGCGATCACACGATCACGCAGATCGAGAACAGCCAATTCGACCCGAACAGGCTCACGGTGACCAACCCCCAGGCGACGGGGAGTGGCACCGACCCGTCCTCCACACCTCAGATGACCGTGGCCGACTTCGACGCCGCCCGCGCCCAGCTCGAGCAGGAGCTCCACCAGACGATCGCGCAGGAGCTGCAGGCCGGCGGTCAGGCGGGAGAGAAGCTCTCCGAGACCATAATCTTCGGCCCGCCGCAGTTCACCACCGACCACCAGCCCAACGACAAGGTGCCGAGCTTCACCGGCACGATGACCGTGAGCGGTGAGGGTGACTTCTACACGGACGCCGATGTGGTCCAGGCCTACAAGGCCGACCTGTCGGTCAAGGTACCCAACGACAAGCAGCTGCTGACCGAGAGCCCGATCGTGGTGTCGTATCGGCTGCTGAGCTCGGCGAAGGGCGGGTACCTGGTCTTCGTGGGCGGCGCTTCGGCGTACGTCGCGCCCAGGCTCGACGAGGCGAAGATCCGGGCCGCGATCGTCGGCCGGCCCGTGACCCAGGCAAGGTTTTATCTGGGGAAGCTGCCGGGCCTGCAGTCCGTAGCGATCAAGGAGGAGCCGCTTGCGCTGCCTCTGATGCCACTGCTGGACAAGCGCATCACGTTCCATTACAGGGTCGAATCGAGCGCCCCTTCGGCCGCAGCCGCGGCGCAAGGGGCGCCGGCATCGCCGTCGCCGAAGCCAAGCCCCTAGTGCGGGTCCTGGCGGTTGATCCAGGGTCGAAACGGGTCGGCATCGCGATCAGCGATCCGAGCGGAACGATCGCGCAGGCGCTGACGACAGTCGATGCCGAGCCCGTCGGGACCCTGGTGACCCGACTCGCGGAGATTGCAAAGCGAAATGAGGCAGCGCGCATCGTCGTGGGTCTGCCGCGCAGGCTCGACGGCTCCTATGGACCGGAGGCGAAGGCGGCGCGTGCGCTCGCGGACGCGGTGCGCAAGGCATCTGGCCTGCCGGTCGAGCTGGTCGATGAACGCCTGACCACTGTTGCTGCGGAACGGTCGATGATTGCGGCCGGCGCCCGCCGCGCGAAGCGTCGTGCAACAGTCGACCGCGTGGCCGCCGCGCTTCTCCTTCAGTCGCATCTCGACCGGAAGCGGTGAGCGACGAGATCACCCTGATCGACGAGTCCGGCGTCGAACGCCGTTTTCGAATGCATGACGCGTTCGACCTGGAAGGCGTGTCGTACTACCTGGTCGAGGACGTCACCGACCCCGACCGAGTGCTGCTGCTTCGCGAAGCGGAAAGCGGCCTCGAGACGGTCGACAGCGACGACTTCAAGAAGGTGATGCAAGCGCTCGAAGAGGACAAGGTTGACTGACGCACTCCCGGGGTTCCTTGCATCTTCGCGGCCTAGACGGCCGGGCGCCTTCGGCGCTGAAGCCGGCGTCAAGGGGCCCGGCGCTCACTCGTCGCGCATCAACGATGCGCTCCTCGTCGCGCCACCCTTTCCTTGGCTCCGGCCGTCGATGCCGCGAATCTGTGGCGGAAGTCCGGGACTGCGTCAGTCGTGAGCCGGCTGATCGCCATCGTCGTGATCCTGGCGCTCCTGGGCTTTGGCACGTCTCGGGGGATCGACTGGTGGAACTTCAACGTCAACACGCCGATCTCCAACACGAGCCACAGCGTCGCGTTCCACGTCGATCCTGGCGAGACCCCCTCGCAGATCGGCACAGAGCTCTACGACCAGAAGCTCATCCGGAACACCATCGCCTGGGACATCTACGAACGCGTGACCAACGCAGGGCCAAAGTTTCAGTACGGCGATTTCAAGCTCAACACCAACATGTCGATGGCCCAGATCGCCGCCGCGCTGCAGCATGGCCGGCCGAATGAAAAGACGATCACCTTCCCGGAGGGGTTTCCGATCCGCTACCAGGCGCAGCTCGTCGAGCAGAAGAAGTTCGGGACGCCGCCCAACTACATCAGCGGCGCGGACTATCTGAAGGCCGCGCAGGATGCCGGCTGGGCGTCGCTGTACAGCTTTCTCCCGAAGCAGTCCACCAACGCCGCGTACCCATTCGAGGGATTCCTGTTTCCCGACACCTATCTGGTCGACCCCGCGGCTGGGGCGAGGGGCCTGGTCAAGGAGCAGCTCGACCAGTTCAACACCGCCTTCACAGCCGAATGGCGCGCCCAGATCGCTCAGGCCACGGCGGCCCGCCCGGCGGAAGACATCCGGTCCATCGTGATCCTCGCCTCGATGGTCGACCGCGAGGCCAACAACAAGACCGCGACCGACAGGGGCAACGTTTGCAGCGTCTACTACAACCGGCTCGCGATCAACATGCCGCTCGGCGTCGACGCGACCCTGCTCTACGGCCTGGGCCGGCTGTCTCCCGAGCCCACCGGCACAGAGCTCGCGATGGACAACCCGTACAACACCCGCAAGCACGCCGGGCTCCCTCCGAGCGCGAGCAGCAACCCCGGCCGAGACGCGCTGAATGCGTGCATCAACCCGCCGAAGACCAGCTACCTCTTCTACTTCACGGACAGGCAGGGCACGACGCACTTCGAGACCAACCAGCGCGACTTCGATTCCGACGTGCAGAGATATGGAACCAGCGGAAGTTGAGGCACCCTCTCCCCCCAGCGGAGCGATCAGATGGCGCGCGCGTTGCGCGCGTCCTGGCCGCGCTTGCGCGCAGGGATCAGGGGTGAGGGGCGTCCGCTGAGGCTCTTTCTGCTCGGAAGCGGGATCACATACTCACGGAGTCCGGCCATGCATCAGGCCGCCTTCCGGGCGCTCGAGATGGACTGGACGTACGACCTGATCGACGTGCCGTCCGAAAGGCTCGCGAGCGCGGTCGAGGGGCTGCGAGCGCAGGACGTGGCCGGCGCGAATGTCACCATCCCTTACAAGCAGGCAGTGATGAACCAGCTCGACACAATCGCACCGGACGCCGTACGCGCCCGCGCCGTGAACACCATCGTCAATGAGGGTGGCCGGCTGGGCGGCTACAACACCGACATACCCGCAATCCGCGAGGCAGTCGAGCAGGTTGGCGTCGAGCCGCGCAGCGCAAACGCTGTCATCCTCGGCGTGGGGGGTGCCGCCCGGGCGACCGCTGTGGCGCTGGAGGGGGCGCACATCACCTTCGTGGCGCGCAACCCGCAGGACGCTGACGTACCAGGCACGGTCGTCAACTGGTCCGACGCCTCGGTCGCGACCCTGAGCAGGTCGGCGGACCTGCTGGTGAACGCCACGCCGCTAGGCCGCCGGGAGGAGATGCCGCTGCGGCCGGCCGCGCTGCCGCGGTCGGGCGCCGTGATCGACCTCGTCTACGTCAGCGGAGGCACGCCGCTTGTTCGCAAGGCGCGCTCGCTTGGCCTAGCCGCAGCGGACGGATGGGAGATCCTGCTCGCCCAGGGCGCAATCTCATTCCTGCTCTGGACGGGTCGCAGCGCGCCGATCGAGGCGATGCGGGAAACTCTCCAGCCGTGAGCTCATACCTGATCGCGGCCTTGTGGGCGGTCGTCGGCGGGGCCGCGGGCTGGGGCGCCAGGTGGGGCTCGCTCAAGCTCGCGAAGCTCGAAGAGCTCGAGTCAGGCCACAAGTGGTGGCAGGAATACGGTCCGCCGGTGCTGGCCGCCGTCGTGTTCGGCGTTTACGCCTTGCAGATCAGCCCGTTCCCGCTCCTCCTGGTGCGCAGCATCTTCGGCCTGGTCCTGGTGCAGGTGATCTTCTTCGACTTCGAGCATCACCTGATCCTCGACCGCGTCATGTTCCCTGCCATGGCGCTGGCCCTCCTGGTCAGCCTTTCTGCGCTGGTCGGTGGGCTGGGACTGTGGCACCAGGCGTGGTGGGCCGGCCTCGCGACTGGGCTGGGCGCCGGCCTTTTGTTTGTTCTCCTCGCCCTGGTCGGTTCGGCGATCTTCAAGGCCGAGGCGCTCGGCTTCGGCGACGTCAAGCTGGCCGCGTTCATGGGCCTCCTGCTCGGCTGGCCGTACACCGTGACCGCCATGTTCTACGGAGTGCTGCTCGCGGCGATCGGCGCCATCGCCTTCATCGTCACGCACCGCTCGCTGAAAGGCACGATCGCCTACGGGCCATATCTGTCGGCGGGAGCCCTACTGATGCTGCTTCAGCCTCTCAATTGATGCAGAATCATCGCCCATGAGCAAGCTCCTCCCCGGCGAGAACCTCGTCCTCAAAGATCACCCGCACTGGATCACGCTCATCAAGAGCCTGATCGTGCCGGTGGTGCTCCTGATCGTCGTCGCCGTCGCCGACTTCACCATCCTCGGTCCCGACTACGGCTTCTACACGCCGAACCTCCGCAAGGTCTTGAGCGTGCTGGTCATCGCGATTGCCGTCGTGTGGTTCGTCGTGGTGTGGATCCGCTGGCAGTCGATCACGTACACGCTGACCGACCAGCGCATAAAGATCGAGAGCGGAGTCTTTGGCCGCCAGGAAAAAGTGATCCCGATCGACCGCGTGCAAGACTGCACCACCAAGCAGTCGGTGATCGGCCGGATCTTCGGCTATGGACGGGTAGAGGTCGACGCCGCGGGCGCGCAGGGCGCCGAAATCCTCGACCATCTGCCGAAACCCGGAGACTTCCGGGACCAGGTTTTCACGCTCTCGGAGAAGCGGCGCGGCGGCGGTACGCCGGCGGCGCCTCCGCCGACGGCTGTTCCGGCCAATCCCAGCGGCCTGTAAGCGATAGCCGCTCGCAAACCGCTCGCGCTGCTCGGCTTCATGGGGTCGGGCAAGACCGTGGTGGGTGCGCTTGCGGCGCAGCGGGCGAATGCGCCATTTTTTGACCTTGACCATCTGGTTGAGGACAAGGCCGGCATGTCGATCGCCGAGATCTTCGCCACCCACAGCGAGGACGCGTTCCGCGCCTTCGAGAAGGAAACCCTGACCACCGTGCTCAAACCCGATTCGGTCGTCGCCCTGGGTGGAGGGGTCGTCCTGGATGACGACAACTGGCGCCTGATCTCCCGCAACGCGATGACCGTGTTCCTCGACGTACCCTTCGAGACGATCTGGGAACGCATCCGCGACCTGCCCGGCCGGCCTTTGATCACGAGCCGCACCGAGCCGGAGGTCCGAGCCCTCTATGAGGCTCGCCGGCCACGGTATGAGGAGGCCACCCACACGGTTGACGGCAAACAGCCGGCCGGTGCGCTGGCCGACGAGGTGTTGAAGCTTTGGTCCGCCTGATCCTCGATTCGTCAACGGGCGGTTACCCGGTCTTGATCGGCACCAACCTGGGGCGCGAGCTCCGCAACGTCATCACGCGTCTTGACCCGACGGGGGCCGCGATCGTCACCGACACGAACGCGCGGCCTTACGCCGTGAAGGTCGCCAAGGCGATCAAGCGAGCCGGATTGAAGACCGCCATCTACGCCATTCCGGCGAGCGAGCGCTCGAAGTCGATCGAGCAGCTGCAGAACGTGCTCGGGTTCCTTGAGCGGCAGCAGATCGACCGCGGTGGGATCGTGATCGCGGTCGGAGGCGGGACAGTCGGTGACCTGGCGGGTTTCGCGGCGGCTGTCTGGCAGCGCGGCGTGCGGCTGGTCGCGGTTCCCACGACGCTGCTGGCGATGGTCGATTCGAGCATCGGGGGCAAGACCGGGGTCAACGGCCGGAAATCGAAGAACGCGATCGGGGCGTTCTGGCAACCGTCGGCGGTCATCTCCGACATCGCGACGCTCGAGTCGCTTCCGGCGCCGAATTACCGGGACGCGTTCGCCGAGGTTGTAAAGTACGCCGTCGCCATGGACCGAGGCCTGTTCGACCTGCTGCAGCGAAACAGCCCTCGCCTGCTCGAGGGCGACACCTCGATGCTGGAACGAATCGTCTTTCGCTGCGTCGCGGCCAAGGCGCTGATCGTGGCCAAGGACGAGCGGGATCGCGGCCCAAGGGCGATCTTGAACTACGGGCATACCGCCGGCCACGCGCTGGAAGCGGCGACCGGTTTCCGCATCACCCATGGGCGCGCCGTGGCGTTCGGCATGCGCGTCGCGGCACGTATCGCGCTGTCCAGGGAGCTGTGCAGCAGGCGCCTCGTCGAGTCCCAGGACGAGCTGTTGAATGCGTTCGGCCTGCCTGACCAGCCGCCCCACGTCGAACCCAAGCGGATCCTGGCCGCCATGGCGCTGGACAAAAAGGCACGCAGGGGCAAGGTGGCCTGGGTGATGCCGCGGCGGATCGGCCACGCAGAGGTTGGCCACACGATCCCGGCGGCGCTGGTGCGCCGTGTGGTCACGAGGTCTTTGGGATGAAGCGGGTCGTTGTGGTCAACGGACCCAATCTGAACCTGCTCGGCATTCGGGAGCCTCACATCTATGGCACCCGGTCTCTGAAGGACCTAGAGGAGATAGTGCGGGCCAGGGCCAAAAGCCTGGACCTCGAGGTGAGCTTCTATCAGAGCAACCACGAGGGCGAGATCATCGACTTCCTGCAGGAACACGCGCCCGGGTCGGCCGGCATCGTCATCAACCCGGCCGCGCTCACGCACTATTCGGTCGCGCTCTACGATTGCCTGCAGGCCCTCGCGCTCCCCGTCGTGGAAGTCCACATCTCGAACATCCACGCGCGCGAGGAATACAGGTCCAAAAGCGTGACCGCCCGCGCGGCCCGCGGCGTGATTACCGGGCTCGGTTTTGCGGGATATGAGATGGCACTGGAGTATTTAGCCGCACAACAATGATCTCAACCAACGATTTCCGGAACGGGACGATGTTCGAGATGGACGGCCAGCTGCTGTCCATCGTCAGCGTCGAGCACATCAAGCTCGCGCGCGCCGGCGCGGTGATCAAAGCCAAGCTGCGCAACGTGCTGACCGGCTCGATCTTCGAGCAGAGCTTTCGCAGCGGCGACAAGTACAAGACCGTCCGCATCGACAGCACGGAGGCGACGTACTCCTACTCCGACGGCACGCACCACTACTTCATGGACACCAGGACGTACGACCAGGTCCCGGTCGATGAGGAGATGCTCGAGTCTGTGCTGCCGCTGTTGAAGGAAGGGAGCACGGTGTTCTTGCAGCGTTATCAGGACCGATTGATCGGCGTGGATCTGCCGATCAACGTCGACCTGAAAGTCGTCTCGACCGATCCGGGATACAAGGGCGACACTGTGTCGGGCGCCACCAAGCCCGCGAAGCTCGAAACGGGAGCGATGGTGCAGGTGCCGTTGTTCATCCAGGCGGGCGACGTGATCCGGGTCGACACGCGCGACCACTCCTACATCGAGCGCGCCTAAACCGCTTTTCCAACTCTGTCCACGGCCGTTGGCGTGTAGGATCACTCGGTTATGGGTGAGAACGGTTCGCTGGGGGCGGTCCGTGTGGCCAACGAGGTGATCGCAAGCATCGCCGCGCTGGCTGCGCAGGAAGTAGAGGGTGTGGACGGTATGGACGAGGCCGCGGCCCGTCATTTCGGTGATTGGGTCCGTCGCCAGGCGGCGCATCGCGGAGTACGCGTACACATCGAGGGCGATCGTTCGATCCATCTCGAGGTGTTCATCACCGTCGCCTCAGAGGCCAAGCTCGCTGATGTGGCCGCGGCCGTGCAGGCCAACGTCGTGGAGGCCACGGAGCGGATGCTCGGCCTGGAGGTCGGTGAGGTCAATGTGTTCGTTTCGAGCGTCGCCTTCGCCACGTAGACAGTCCGTAGGCAAGCGCCACCAGGCAAGAGAGCTGGCGCTCAAGGTCCTGTTTCAGCTGGAAGGCACCGGTGATGATCCCGACGAGGTGCTGCGCTACCACGCGTCCGAGGGCGCCGCGACCGAGGAGATCGCCAACTTCGCGGGCCAGCTCGTTCACGGCGTGATCGCAAATCGGGAGAAGCTCGACACGATCCTCAGCGAGACGTCCGAGCACTGGAAGCTCGCGCAGATGGCCAAGGTCGACCGCATCATCCTGCGCATCGCCGTGTATGAGATCGCAATCGACCGGCACGTCCCTACGAAGGCCGCGATCAACGAATCGATCGAGCTTGCCAAGACGTTTTCGGGCGAAGAGGCCGGGCGTTTTGTGAACGGAATCCTGGGACGGGTGGCGGCGACCGCGACTTGAGTCAGGCACCGTCGCTCGACGATCTGCTCGCCGACCTCGAATCGACCATCGCAAAGCTCGCCGATGGCAAGGCGCCGCTGGACGAGCTCGTCGCTGCTCATCAGCGCGCGCTGCGGTTCTTGACGGAGGCGCAGGCTCGCCTGGCGCAGCTCCGGGCTCGCGCCGACGAAACGGCACAATTGCTGTCTGAGTGAAGTATCTGCTCGCGCCGCTGATCGCCTGGGGCATCGCGCAGATCGCCAAGCTGACCCTGTACTCGGTCCGGCAGCGCAGGCTGAATCTGCGAGTGCTGGCCGAGACGGGCGGCATGCCCAGCAGCCACAGCGCGATCGTGATGGGGCTGACGACAGCGATCGGTAAATATGCGGGGCTCACCTCTGCTCCGTTCGCGATCGCCCTTATCTTCACGTTCGTGGTGATGTACGACGCAGCCGGCCTGCGGCGGGCGGCGGGGCGCCAGGCGGAGGTGCTGAACCGCCTGGTCGAGGATCTCGTCCACATGCGAGGCGTTCAGGAGGCGAGGCTGCGCGAGCTGCTGGGCCACACGCCGCTGGAGGTCCTCGTCGGTGCGGCGATCGGCCTGGTGGTCGGCCTGATCCCGTGGGGCGGCTAGCCGGCGAAATCGATGCCGCGGCTTGACGTGCTGGTGACGAAGAGCGGGCTGGCCGAGTCGCGCCAGCGCGCGCAGGCCCTGATCCTCGCGGGTAAGGTCCGGGTCGCGGGCGAGACTGTGCGCAGCCCGGCACGCAGCGTAAGCGAGGACGCGACGATCGCGGTCGACTCTGAACCAGGCTACGCGAGCCGAGGCGCCCTGAAGCTCGCCCCGGCGCTCGACCGATTCGGGGTAGATCCAACAGGGCGCGTCTGCGCCGACATCGGCGCATCGACCGGAGGCTTCACCGACGTGCTGCTGCGCCGCGGCGCCACCAAGGTCTACGCCCTGGACGTTGGGCGGGGGCTGCTGCACTGGCGGCTCCGGCAGGATCCGCGCGTCGTGGTCATCGAGCGCGTCAATGCGCGAAACCTCGAATCCCTTCCTGAGCCCGTGTCCCTGGTCGTGGTCGACGTCTCATTCATCGGCCTGGAGAAAGTGCTTCCGGCGGTGCGCCGCGCCGCGCCCGATGCGGAGGTCGTGGCACTGTTCAAACCGCAGTTCCAGGTCGGGCGGTCCGAGGTGGGGAAGGGCGGCATTGTTGGCGATGTAACCGCGATCGAGGCTGCGCTGAAGAGCTTCCGCGTGTGGTGTGAGGGCAATGGATACACCGTTGTCGCTGAGGCGCCGTCGGAGGTGACCGGCGCCGAAGGCAACCGCGAGATCTTCGTCCATCTGAGGCCGGTGACGTGCATTCAGTAAGTCCCATCGGCACCGCGCCTGCGCGCAAGATCTGCCTCATTCGGGGTTCCGGCGTCGAGCAACATGAGGTCGACAGCGTCTTTCACTCGATGAGGGCGAGGCAGATCGAAGCCGTCGAGCTGAAGCGGGACGCGAAGGCTGAGATGGTGGCCCAGCTTTTGCGCAACACCGACCTCATCCTGACCCTTGGCGGCGACGGGACCTTCCTCGCCGGCGCGCGCGTGGCAGCTCCACGCGACATCCCGATCCTGGGCGTCAACCATGGACATCTCGGCTTCCTGACCGAGATCGAGGCCGAAGAGATGGAGACCGGCCTCAGCCGCTACCTGGATGGCGCTTACCGGATCGAGGAGCGAACGATGCTTCAGGTCACGGTCGTGCGCAAGGGGCAGCGCACGGTGTACGAGATCGGCTTGAACGAGGTCGTGGTGGACCATTCGGGCGAAGCACGAATCCTGCGTCTCGAGATCGATGTGGCCGGGCACCGTGTCGGCGTGATCGACGCGGACGGCGCCATCGTGGCCACCGCAAGCGGATCCACTGCATACGCGCTGGCCAGCGGCGGCCCCATCCTGGAGCCGACGCTCGAGGACCTGGTGCTCGTCCCGATGAGCCCGTTCGCGCTGACTGTGCGGCCGATCGTCTTTGCGCCGGGAAAGGAGATCAGCCTGACTGTGGTGCGCGGCCCAGCCGAGATGCGGGTGGACGGCCAGGGGCGGGGGCACGAGGTTGCGATCGGCGACGTGGTCAGCTGCGGGTCGCACGCGAAGCGCCTCAAGGTCGTCCGGTTCAGCCCGCCGGAGAGCTTTTACCTGCGGCTCGCCGACAAGCTAGGTTGGGGCCGGCCACTGGTCCCCAAGAAATAGGCTTGTGCTCAAAGAGTTGAAGGTCCGCGACCTGGCCCTGGTCGCGGAATCCAGCGTGAGGTTCGGCCCGGGCTTGAACCTGCTCACTGGCGAGACGGGCAGCGGCAAGTCGCTGATCATCGACGCGCTCAGCCTGGCGCTTGGTGCGCGCGGTGGCCCCGACCAGGTCCGCCACGGTGCGGAGCGCGCGAGCATCGAGGCGGACTTCGACTCGGTCGTGCTGCAGCGCGACATCGGCAGGCGCGGCACGGCGCGGGTCGACGGCCGTCCCGCGACTCCGGCGCAGCTCCGCGAGCTCGGCGCCAACCTCATAGCGATCCACGGCCAGCACGCGCACCACGCGCTCCTCGACAGCGACACCCAGACCGAGCTGCTCGACGCCTACGGCGCCGCGCTCGACCTGCGCGCCGCAGTCGCGACCGCGCACGCGGCCTGGGTCGCCGCAGTCGGCTCCCTCCGCGACCTGGACCAGCTCCGTTCGCGCGGACAGAGGGAGCAGGAATACCTGCGATGGCAGTTGGAGGAGCTGCGCCAGGCCGACCTCAAACCTGGCGAGGACGAGGCGCTCGGCGCGGAGCGAAGCGCGACACGTCACGCGGCACGACTCGCGGATCTTGGACAGCATGCGCTGGACGCCCTGCATGAGGAAGGAGTGACGCGGGCCGCGGTCGCGATCGGGTCAGCCGCATCACTCGATGCACGGCTGGCCGAGCAAGCGATGCGCCTGGAGTCGCTCGCCGAAGAGATGGCGGACGTGGCCTCGGCCGTGCGCCGCTACATCGAGGTCCTCGACTCCGACCCCAACCGGCTGGAGGCGATCGAGTCGCGGCTGGCCGTGCTCGACGGGATCAAGCGCAAGCACGGCGGCTCGCTCGAATCGGCGATCCAGGAACGTGGGCGGCTCGAGCTTCAGCTCGGCGCGACGGAAGACCTCGATTCCGCGGTCGCCAGGGCCGAGGCGGATCGGGACAAGGGCCGCGCCGACCTCGAGGTCGCCGCCACTCGTCTGACGAAAGCGCGCACCACCGCCGCGCGCAGGATGGAGAAGGCCGTGGCGGCTGAGCTGCAAGGGCTGCGCCTGGAGGGAGCGCGCTACGAGATCGCCCTCGTCAAGAGTGCGGAGATCGGACCGGCGGGCGCCGAGGCTGCCGAGATGATGTTCTCGGCCAACCCGGGCGAGCCCATTGCGCCGCTGGCGAAGGTGGCCTCGGGTGGGGAGCTGGCCCGGGTCATGCTCGCGATCAAGACGGTCGGCGCCGACGCGGACCGGCTGCCCACGCTCGTCTTCGACGAGGTCGACGCGGGCATCGGCGGCGAGGCTGCGATCCAGGTCGGCCTGCGCCTCAAGGCTCTCGGCGCGCGTCACCAGGTGCTGGTCGTGACGCACCTCGCGCAGATCGCATCTTTCGCCGACCATCACCTCCTGGTCGAGAAGGCCCCCGGGAGCGACGGCCGCAACGTTGTCCGAGTGAGGGAGCTGACGAGCGACGAGGAGAAGGCGCGCGAGCTGGCGCGAATGATGAGCGGCGGCGTGACAGCGAAGGCGGTTGCTCGCGCCCACGAGCTTCTCGAAGAGGCTCGTCGCTAGTTGGCGGCGAGAGCTCCATTTCGCCTCGTTGTATCCAGCGGTCCCGATCAAGACAGGCGATTGCGATCCGTTGGAGCCAGCGAGGCGGAATCAGGACCTCGCTCTCAGGTAGGCTTGCGCGTCGTGGAGTCGCCGGGCGCTCCGACGCGCGCCCAACTGAACGTCAACACCCCCGTGTTCGAAGGTCCGCTGGAGCTCCTCCTCGCTTTGGTCGAGCGGGAGGAGGTCGACATCTTCAAGGTCTCGCTCGCGAAGGTGACCGACGCATACCTGGTGGAGATCGCATCGCGCGAGATTCCGGACGCGCAGGAGATGGCGGAATTTCTGTGGATGGCCGCGCGCCTTCTCTTGCTCAAGTCGATTCGATTGCTGCCAGGCGAGACGCCGACCGACGAGGAGACGGAGCTCCTCGGCTGGGAGGACGAGGTGCGCGAGCGTCTCGAGGAGTACCGCGCCTACAAGGAGATCGCGGGTGAGCTGCTGGAGCGCGCGCAGCAGGAAACGTTTGCGTTTCCGCCACCCGCGCGACCGGTCGAGGCGGGCGGACAGGAAGGGGCGCTCGACGTCGACTTTCTCGTGGCGGCGTTCAACAGCGTCCTCGCGCGCATCCCGCCTCGCCCGCTGGTGGTCCAGGGCCGGACGTGGACTCTGCAGGAAAAGGTCGACCTGATCACCGACCGGCTGCGGCGCGGACCGATCGAGCTCGTCGAGCTCATACTGGAATCTGAAGATCGCCTCGAGGCTGTGATCACTTTCGTGGCCGTGCTCGAGCTCGTCAGGCGGTCGGCCGTCAGCGTGCGTCAGAAAGAACGATTCGGTCCCATCCACGTCGAGATGCGGGGCGCCTGACGCGGCATGAGCACCGATGTCTCGGCTGCGCTCGAAGCGATTCTCTTCAGCTCCAACCGCCCGCTGAAGCTTCGCGAGCTCCAGCAGGCGACCGACACCGACCGCAACAGCGTGGAGGGAGCGCTCGAGCATCTGCGCGAGGCTCTAGAAGGTCGCGGGGTCATGCTGATGCGCCACCACGACGAGATCCATCTCGCGACGAGGCCCGAGTACGCCGCCGCGGTGCGTCGCGCCCTGCGCCCCGAAGTTTCCGGTCGTCTTTCGCAGGCGGCGTATGAAAGTCTCGCCATCGTCGCGTACCAGCAGCCGGTCTCTCGCGCGCGCATCGAAGATGTTCGAGGGGTCAATTGCGAGAGCGTCCTGGGCAACCTGGAGCTGCGCGACCTCATCACCGAGGTCGGGCGAGGCACCGGGCCGGGCCAACCGAAGCTCTACGGGACCACGATGCGATTCCTGCAGGTGATGGGGCTCGAATCCCTCGATCGCCTGCCAACGCCAAAACATGAAGGCGTGGAACTTTCGCAACGGGGAGGCGCGGACGGGGAGCCTCGACGAGATATTCGGTGATCCAGGGGCGCCCTCCCGTGGCTTCGCCACGGGGACCCCAGCGGAAGCGCCGAGCAGCGCAGCGAGCGCATCGAGCATGCGTAAGCGAGCAGCGCGTACCTCTGGGGCCCCCGGGCTGAAAGCCCGGGAGGGAGTGGGCCGCCTGGGCGCCGAAGATCCGTCGAGGATTCCCCGGCCCGCGCCTCAAGAACGGTTAAATCGTTTTCTGGCGCGCGCGGGCGTGGCCAGCCGGCGCGCCGCCGACGCGCTAATCGCGTCTGGCTCGGTCCGGGTCAACGGCGCGAAGCCGCCCGCGTCCGGCATGGTCATCGACCCGGATGAAGACCGCATCACGGTTGACGGCCGCCTCATCAGGCCGCCTACTACGCATCGCCATCTGATGCTGAACAAGCCTCTTGGCGTGATCACCACCTCGCGCGATGAGTCCTCCCGGACAACCGTTCTCGACGTGGTTGGGGAGGAGGGCATGGGGGGTCATCGGCTTTTCCCTGTCGGCCGCCTTGACGCGGACAGCACGGGTCTGCTTCTGCTGACGGATGACGGGCAGCTTGCCTACCGGCTGACGCATCCCCGCTACAAGGTGCCGAAGGAGTACGAGGTCGTGGTCGTCGGTGTGCCCACCAGCCGCGAAATCCGGATGCTGCGTGAAGGCGTCCAGCTCGACGACGGGATGAGCGCGCCGGCGGACGTCGAGCTCATGCACGCCACAACCGGCGATCGCGATTCGGGCCGCGCCGAGCTGCGGGTCGTAATTCGCGAGGGCCGGCACCGCCAGGTCCGGCGCATGGTGCAAGCGGTCGGGCACAAGGTCCAGTCACTGCGGCGGACCGCATACGGCCCGCTGAGGCTCGGCCGCCTCAAGACCGGTGGCTGGCGCGTGCTGTCGAGTGGCGAGGTCACCGCGCTGCGCCGTGCGACAGGCCTTGACACCGAATGATCGTCACCATCGACGGTGGTGTGGCATCGGGCAAGTCGGCGGTCGGCCGCCGCGTGGCGGAAAAGCTCGGCCTTCCCTTCATCGATAGCGGCCTGATGTATCGCGCCGTAACTCGACTGGCCGCGGACCGAGGCATCGATCCTCATGATGCGGATGCGATGACCAGGCTCGCCGAGTCAACTCCGATTCGGATCGATGGCGAGCGCGTATGGGCTGACGGATTGGAGCTGACCGAAGGCATCTATGACACCGACTACGCCGATGCGCTGCCGGTCATCTCTGCCACTCCCGGTGTTCGCAAGGCGCTCGTGGAGCAGCAGCGGCGTATGGCGCACTCAGGCGTTGTGATGGCAGGCCGCGACATCGGCACGGTCGTGTTTCCGGAAGCCGACCACAAGTTCTTCCTGGTCGCGAGCCTCGACGAGAAAGTGCGCCGGCGAGCCGCTCAGTACGAGCGGCGCGGCGAGCGCGTGGACGAGGAGTCGATGCGCAAGGAGGTCGTGCTGCGAGACCGCGTTGACTCCAACCGACCCGTCGCGCCGCTGAGGCCGGCGGAAGACGCTATGGTCATCGACACCGACAAGCTCGAGCTCGATGACGTGGTCGACCGCATCGTTCAGCACGTGCGTGAAACGAGATGATCTACGTCCTCCTCCGCGCGTTCATGCGCTTCGTCACCCGGGCCTACCTGGTCGGACTCTTCAAGGTCGAAGGCGTAGAGAACGTGCCACGCGCGGGGCCGTTAATCGTTTGCCCGAACCATTTCGGCACGCTGGATCCACCGATGGTGCCGGCGTTCCTGCCGCGAGCCGATTCGTGGAACATGGCCAAGGTCGAGTACTTCCGCAAGCCGATCACGAGATTTTTGTTCACGTGCTACCACGCGTTCCCTGTGGTGCGGCACACCGCCGACCGCGCCGCTTTGCGGCGTTCATTCGACCTGTTGAAGGCCGGTCACGTGGTAATCCTGTACCCGGAAGGCACCCGAGTCGACGCAGGCATGCTTGCAGTGCCCGAGTCGGGCGCGGGCTTCATCGCTCAGAAATGCGGATGTCCTGTGCTCCCCGTCGCTCTGACCGGGACCCGCGAGTGCCTCCCGAAAGGCAAGCTGTGGCCGCGGCGCGTCCCCGTGACGGTGCGTTTCGGTAAACCCTTCGTGGTGCTTCAGCGCCGGCCAAGCGGCGAGCGAGTCTCGCATGAAGAGGCGGCCGACGCGATCATGCTGGCGATCGCAGAGCTGCTGCCGCCAGAAAAACGAGGCGCCTTCAGCAACATCGAGTCCCTGCGACAGCGTCTCGAAGGAGTAACGACTCCCTCTCCCCTCAGGGGAGCACTTGATTAGTCCCATCCTGGCCGCGCTTGCGCGCAGGGTTAGGGAGAGGGGCGTGAAAAGCCCTAACCGATAGCCGGTCGTGCCCAGTCGTCCTCGACCAGGCTGCCGAGCGCGGGGTTGAAGCAGGCGTCGAACGCCTCCTTCAGCGATTGGGGTGTGAGCCGGGGTGACACCTGGCGGTAGTTCGCCAGGTCGACCAGGCGCGCGACCAGCGCGCGCGGGTGCGAGCCGCGGAGCGGCTTCTTGCCGTACAGGTTGTTGAGCAGGTATCCGATCGCCTTCTCATCGAAAGGCACCCCCTGGCGGTCGCACTCGAAGCGGAGGATGCGGCCGAACGCCTCGGGGGTTGGGTTTCCGATTCCGATCTTGTACGCCATGCGCCGGAGGAACGCCTCATCGACCAGCTCCGTGGGGGACAGGTTGGTCGAGAAGACGACCTGGCAGAGGAACGGCAGCTCGATCTTGCGGCCCGAGGCCGAGAGATCGAGATAGTCGATCTTCTTTTCCATCGGGACGATGAAGCGGTTGAGCAGTCGCATCGGGGGCACTTCCTGTCGGCCGAAGTCGTCGATCACGAAGACGCCGGCATTTGCCTTCCACTGGAGTGGCGCCTCGTAGTAGCGGTTCTGCGGGTCGTACGTAAGGTCGAGCTGCTGCAGCTTGAGCTCGCCACCGGCGGTCACGACCGGGCGCTCGACCTTCACGAGCCGCCGGTCGACCGGCTGCTCACCCTCTGCGACCTTGTGATAGACCGGGTCGATCACGCGGACGATCTCGTCGCCCAGCGCGACTGCGTGGGGGATCTCGATCGGCGCGCCCATCAGGAGCGCCATGCGCTCGGTGATGGTGCTCTTGCCGTTGCCGGGGGCGCCGAAGATGAACAGCGAGGCGCGCGAAACCATGGCCCCGCCGATCTGGTCGATGATGTGCTGCTCCAGCTCGAGCTCGCCCAGGGCCTTCTTCAGCTGCGCGTCGGTCACCGGCGATTTGCCGCTGACCTGCGAGCGGATCAGCGCGAGGTAGTCCTCGAAGTTGATCGGGCACGGGCCGAGGTAGCGCGTCTGAACCGCGGACATCTCGGCCGCGCGCTGGCGTCCGGCGCCCGAGATGGCGTAGTTCATCTTGACCGGGTAGGGGCGCCCCTCCAGCCCGGGGTCGTTCGAAACGCCGCGCGTGTCCATGAGCTGGTTCTTCTCGAACTCGTCGATGAGGGGCGAGAAGGTCTCGAAGGGAAGACCAAGCCGCTGCTCGAGAGCGGAACCGGTCAGCTGGTCGGCGAAGGCAAGCGTCCTGAGCAAGAGGCTTGCGACCAGGTCACGTCGAACGTGAAGGTCTTCGAGCCGCCTGGGAGCCTCGATCGCCCCGGTTACCATCGGGCGCACATATTACAGTTCGGGACTCACATCAAGACCTGTTTGGGGAGGCGTTCGTAATATCGCTGAAACCTTGCCGGAGTACGCAGCCCTGGACCTGGAGACCACCGGTCTCGACCCCTCGCGGGACCGAGTCATCGAAGTCGGCGCTGTCGCCTTCACCTCCGACCACGTCACCTCGACCCTGGAGCAGCTCGTCGATCCTGGCCGCGCCGTTCCCGAGACCGTCCTCCGCCTGACCGGGATCAGGCAGGAGGAGCTTCGCGGAGCCGCCAGCGCGGAGGCCGCCCTGGGCCGCCTTGCGGAGTTCATCCAGGGGCGCCAGCCCGTCGGCCACGGGGCGCGGCTGGACGTAGAGTTTCTCGAGGCAGCTGGGCTCTGGGACCCAGATCAGGAGATCCTCGACACCCTGGACATCGCCCGGATCCTGCTGCCCAGCGCCGCAAGCCACAGCCTGCCCCTGCTCTCGACCGAGATGGGGTTCAACCAACCGCGGCCGCACCGCGCCCTCGACGATGCCGACGCGACGCGCCAGCTCCTGCTGCGCCTGCGCGACGAAGCGGTCGCCCTGGACGAGGGCTTGAAAGAGTCGATGCTGGCCCTGGTCGCGGCCTATCCATGGTCGGTGGCGCGCTTTTTCGCCGACGCTTTGAGCGCCCCAAACCCGAACCCCGAGCCCGAGACCACGGTGCATCCCAAGCCGGCCGGCCGCAAGAGGTCGACCGAAACGCCGCCCGACGACCCCAACGCCGTCGCCGCCCTGCTCGGACCTGAAGGGCCGCTCGCCAACGTGCTGCCCGGCTACGAGCACCGCGAGTCGCAGATGCAGATGCTCTTGGCGGTGGCGCAGATCCAATCGAGGGGGGGGACGCTCGTGGTGGAGGCGGGCACAGGCACCGGCAAGAGCCTTGCCTACCTCGTGCCCTCGATCGCGCGCGCGGTCCGGCATCGCGAGCGCGTCCTGGTCTCGACCAACACGCACACGCTGCAGGAACAGCTGATGAGCAAGGACCTGCCGGCCTTGCGCGAATGGCTTCCGTGGAACTTCAAGGCGAACCTCCTGAAGGGCCGCTCCAACTACGTGTCGCTGCGTCGGTGGCGCCGCTTCCTGGCCGAGCCGTGCAGGGACCCGGAGGAGCTGATGTTCAAGCTCAAGGTCCTCCTCTGGCTGAACACGACGGAGAGTGGCGATCGCTCCGAGCTCCGCCTCTACGGCCGCGAAGAGGTCTTGTGGACACGCATCGCAAGCGACCCTCTCGACTGCGTTGGGATCCACTGCACGAAGGAGGACTGCTACGTCCACCGCGCACGCGCCGAGGCAGAGACCGCGGACCTTGTCGTGGTCAACCACGCCCTGCTGCTCGCGGACGCCGAGGTGGGGGGCGGCTTGCTGCCCGAGTACGAGCACCTCGTGATCGACGAAGCGCACCATCTCGAAGAAGCCGCCACTCGTGGCTTGCGCCAGGAGGTCGACGGACCCGGGCTCCTCGCTTTGCTGGAGCGGCTGTCCAACGGGCTGCTCGTGGATCTGCAGCGCCAGCCGCATCTCGGCGCGTCTGACGACGCATTCGGCGAGGCGGTCCCGCAAACGGTTTCGGCGGCCGAGCGAGTGCGCGAGCTGTTCAGGCTGGCTGACGTCTGGGTGGCGGCGCGACTCGGCGAGGCGGAGCGCAGAGAGGAGTCGGTCAGGATCACGCCGGCGCTGCGCGAGGACGAAGGCTGGACCGGCCTGCGCTTAAGCGCGGAGAACGCGGTCACCGCACTCGCCGCGCTTGACGCGACCCTGCGCCGCGCGGTCGCGGGTGTCCGCGAGTGGCTCGGCGGCGAGCAGCCAGATCAGGGTATTCGCGAGCTGGAGATGATCCGCGGACGGCTCGAATCCGCGCTCGGCCTGCTCGACGAGGCCGCGCTCCGGCCGGACGCGAACCGCGTCTACTGGTTCAGCCAGGTTTCGCGCGCCGAGAACCTCCTCCTGCGCGCGGCTCCCATCAACGTTGGCTCGCTCTTGCGCGAACGCGTCTACGCCGATCGGCGCTCGACGGTGTTCACATCGGCGACCCTCGCCGTGGGCGGGACGTTCGACTACTTCAGGTCGCGGGTCGGCCTCGGTCCCGAGAGCGAGGAGATGATCCTCGCGTCGCCGTTCGACTTCTACCACCAGGCCCTTGTGTGCCTACCGACCGACCTTCCGCTGCCCGAGCAGGAAGGGTTCGACGCTGCCGTCGAAGACATCATTGCCGCAGTGGCCGGGCGCGTCGGCGGACGCACGCTTGCCCTGTTCACGTCGCATCGGCAGCTGCGCGACGTGCACGCTGGGCTCAAGCAGCGTGTCGACCTCGACGAGGTGCTGATCCTCGGCCAGGGCATCGACGGGCAGCGCCGCCAGCTGCTCAAGACGTTCGAGGAGGCGCCGCGCCCGCTGCTGCTCGGCACCGCGACGTTCTGGGAGGGCATCGACATCCCGGGCGAGCGGCTCAGCTGCGTGATCGTCGTCCGGCTTCCGTTTCCGGTCCCCACAGACCCTGTGTATGCCGCGCGGGCGGAGCAGGTGCGCGACCCTTTCTCGCAGCTCGCGCTGCCTCAGGCCGCGCTGCGCCTCAAGCAAGGGTTCGGCCGGCTCATCCGCCGCTCGACCGACCGCGGCGCTGTGGTCATCCTCGACAACCGGATCCTGGGCCGTGACTACGGCAAGGCGTTCCTGGAAATCCTGCCCCCAGCCTCCCGCTACGTAGGTCCAGGGGTTGAAGTGGCAGACAAGGTCGGTGCTTGGTTAGAAGGGGTTTGAGTAAGTCAAGCCTCCGCTCCATTCATAGGGAGGTGGCTCTTCCCCACGTAGTGGGGAAGTACCGCCGCTTGCGGCGGGGATGGGGCAGCGCCGGAGGGGCTGTGTGAACAAGCTCTATGTCGTCGCCACACCCATCGGCAACCTCGAGGACGTGAGCGCCCGCGCTCTGCGCATCCTCGGCGAGGTCTCCACCATCGCCGCCGAAGACACGAGGGTGACCGCGCGCCTGCTCTCGAGACACGGCATCCGCAAGCCGATGGTCAGCTACCGGGCGCCGGTGGAACGGCGTGGGCTGCCTCGCGTCATGGCTGCGCTGGACGAGGGCGACGTCGCGTTGGTGAGCGATGCAGGTACGCCAACCCTGTCCGATCCAGGTCAGGCACTGGTTACTGCGGCGTGGGCGGCCGGCCACACAGTGGTGCCAATCCCCGGCCCCAGCTCGATCACCGCGGCGCTGTCCATCGCCGGCTACGGCGGGCCAGGGTTCACGTTCCTCGGCTACCTACCCCGCAAGGCCGGCGAGATGCGCCGCCTGATGGAGTCGCTCCGTGACGACTCGCGGCCTGCGGTCGCTTTCGAATCCCCCTTTCGCATCCACAAATCGCTGGGCCTCATCGCTGAATCTCTGCCCGAGCGGGCCGTCACTGTGACGCGCGAGCTGACCAAGCTGCACGAGGAGGTGGTGCGCGGCACGGCGTCGGAGGTGCTCGCCGCGCTGGGTGAGCGAGCGCGCGGCGAGTTCACGCTTGTGATCAGCGGCCAGGATCGATGATTACGCGCGTCTCGCGCAAAACGTGCGGGATACTGTCCCCGAGGTGATTGAGCGCAGAACCGTCCTCATCGCGCCCGCGTGGCCCTACGCGAATGGACCGCGACACATCGGCCACGTGGTCGGGTTCGCCGTCCCGGGCGACGTGCTCGCCCGCTTCGAGCGGCTGCGCGGGTCGCGCGTGCTGATGGCGAGCGGCACCGATGAGCACGGCACGCCCATCACCTACGAGGCCGACAAGAACGGCATACCACCCCGTGAGTTCGTCGACCGCAACAACGCGTTGATCGTCGACGACCTCGTGCGCCTGGGTGCGACGTACGACATCTTCACGCGCACCACGACAGCCAACCACTACCGCGTCACGCAGGACCTTTTCCTGAAGCTCTACGAGGGCGGCTACCTGATCGAGAAGAAACAGCTCGGCGCCTTCGACGCCGCCACTGGGCGCACCCTGCCCGACCGCTACATCGAGGGCAAGTGTCCGATCTGCGGCTACCCCGAGGCACGCGGCGACCAGTGCGACAACTGCGGCAACCAGCTCGATCCGATCGACCTGATCAACCCGCACCAGCGGGGCAGCGATGCGCCAGTCGAGTTTCGCGAAACGGAGCACTTCTTCTTCAACCTGCCCGCGTTCGGGGAGCGGCTGAAGGCCTGGATCGAGGAGCACGACGACTGGCGGCCCAACGTCCGCAAGTACTCGCTCGAGTTCGTGCGCAATCTCAAGCCGCGCGCGATCACGAGAGACCTGGACTGGGGTGTGCCTGTGCCGCTGCCCGGCTGGGAGGACAACCCGAGCAAGAAGATCTATGTCTGGTTCGACGCGGTCATCGGCTACCTGTCGGCGTCGATCGAATGGGCGATCCAGCGAGGCGAGCCCGAGGCGTGGAAGGAGTGGTGGCAGAACCCCGAGAGCCGGCACTACTACACGATGGGCAAGGACAACATCACCTTCCACACCGTGATGTGGCCGGCGATCCTCATGGGCGCGGGCGACCTGAAGCTGCCGGATGAGATCGTGGCGAGCGAGTTCCTGCACATGGAAGGCCGCAAGTTCTCGACGAGCCGCGGCCAGGTCATCTACGTGAAGGACGTTCTCGACCGCTATGACGCGGATGCGCTCCGCTATTACCTGATGATCGCGGGGCCTGAGAATCAGGACACCGACTTCACGTGGTCGGAATTCATCCGCCGCAACAACGACGAGCTCGTCGCCACGTGGGGCAACCTCGTCCATCGCACGCTCGTCAACGCGCACCGCAACTTCGGTGCAGTTCCAGATCCGGGAAATCTGTCTCCGGCCGACGAGCTCTTGCTGAAGGAGATCGAAGACGCGCTCGGTTACGTCGCCGGGCAGCTGCAGGAGGCTCGCTTTCAGAATGCGCTGAAGTACGCGATGACGATGGCGTCGAAGGTCAACGTCTACCTCGGCACCGAGCAGCCGTGGCAGACGATCAAGACCGATCGCGACCGCGCTGGCACGGTCCTCTACGTCGCGCTTCGCTGCGTCGACAACTTGAAGACGATGCTCACTCCGTTTCTGCCGTTTTCATCGCAGCGGCTGCACGCGATGCTTGGTTACGAGGACGTCATCGCGCCGCAGCCCGAGGTGCGTGAGTTCTCCGAGGATGGGACGTCGCACAGGGTGATCACCGGTGAATACGAGGCCGTCGACCGCTGGGTGCCATCGCGACTGGAAGCGGGCCGCAAGCTGCCCCCGCCTCAGGCGCTCTTCAAGCGCCTCGACGACCTGCCCGAGGAGGAACCTCCGGCATCTTCGTAGACACACACCTCCACCTCGAGGAGCTCGGCAGTGCAACCGAGGTCGTGGAGCAATCGGTGGCCGCCGGTGTGACGCGGCTGATCGCGGTGGGGGTCGACCTGGACCGAAGCGCGAGCGCCGTGTCGCTCGCTCACGCTTATGAGGAGGTGTGGGCGGGTGTAGGGCATCATCCGCTGGAACCAGGAGAGCCAAACCCAATTGCGATGCGCGACCTCGCGCAGGACGAGATGGTCGTCGTCATCGGCGAGATCGGCCTCGACTTCGAACACGTCGGCGGCCCACACCGCGACCTGCAGATCGAGCGCCTGAACGAGATGTTCTCGATCGCGACCGACCTCGATCTTCCGGTCTCGATTCACAACCGGGGCGCCCAGAGCGAGGTGCTCGCCGCCATCCATGCTCACCCGGGCATCCGCGGCGTCATGCATTACTTCGCGCTCGATTGGGATTGGGCGCAGCGGTTTCTCGAGGCGGGCTTCTACCTGTCCTTTGCGGGCCTCATCACGCGACCGAGCCGCGAGTCCTTGCGCGAGGTTGTCAGGCACTGCCCGGCGGACAGGCTGCTGCTGGAGACCGATTCTCCCTATGGCAATGCGCAGAAGCGGATGAACGTGCCGAACCGGCCGGCGTACCTTGTCGACACGGCGGAGCTCGTCGCCGAGCTGCGCGGCATCGGGATAGAGCAGCTCGCGGACCAGGAACGCGCCAACGCGATCGCCCTGTTTCAAAAGATGAAGTGAGCGCGCCACGGGCGCCTAATTGATCGACCCGGCGGACCCCCAGCAGCTCGAGCAGCTGTTGCGGCGGCACGGCATCACCCTGGAGCACCGCCTCGGTCAGAACTTCCTGGTCGACCCGGGCCTTCGTGATGCGATCGCGGAGGCTGCCGAGACCGGCCCGGACGACGAGGTGCTGGAGGTCGGTGCAGGAGCCGGCACCCTCACCATCGCCCTCGCGCCACTCTGCCGCAGGCTGATCGCAGTCGAGCTCGATCGGCGCCTGATGCCCGTGCTCCGCGAGGTATTGGCCGGCCACGAGAATGTCGAGCTCGTGCAGGCCGACATCCTGCGCTTCGACGTGGCCGGCGCATTTCCGCATGGCGGTGAGGTCGTCGCCGGCAACATCCCCTACAACCTGACGGGCGCCTTGATCCGCAAGCTGCTCGACCATTCACCCCGACCGCGCCGGCTTTCGCTTGTGGTGCAAAGGGAGGTCGCCGAACGGTGGACCGCCGGCACGGGCGCAAGCCTCTCCACTGTCGCCGTTCAGGTGTTCGCCGAAGCGAAGACCGTGATGACCATCCCGGCTGCCTCCTTCACCCCGGTGCCCAGGGTCGACTCGGCGCTCGTCACGCTCCAGGTGCGCCCTCGGCCGGCGGTCGACGTCGACGACATGGACCAGTTCTTTCGGGTCGTCGAAGCCGTCTTTCAATTCCGGCGCAAGCAGCTCGGAGGGACGCTGGCCCGAATTGCGGGCATTCCCAGCGCCGAGGCCGCAAAGCGGCTGGTCGAGATTGGAATCGACCCGGCGCGGCGTCCCCAGACGCTCACTCTCGAAGAGTGGGAAGCGTGCTATCGCGCATTGAAACCCTAGGTTCGATCGTTAGGCTCTACCGGGCATGGATCCGATCAGGCTGCCGGTCGAGGCTCCTGGCGGCTTTCGCGGTGCGCTGCGGCACACCGCGTTTCGCAACATATGGTTCGCGCAGCTCGCGGCTCAGCTCGCGGACAAGTTCCTGCTCTTCTCGCTGATCATCCTCGCCTACCACACCACCGGCGGCAGCACGGCCGTGGCGGTGACACTTCTTGCGTACACGGTGCCCGCGGTGCTCTTCGCGCCTCCTGCAGGCGTCATCGCAGACCGCGTCAACCGCAAGCAGATCATGCTGTGGTCCAACATCGGCCGCGCTGCCGTGGTGGCGCTGATTCCGATCGCGTCGATAGTCCCGGGAGTGAAGGACGACTTCCTGCACCTGATCGTCATCACGCTGATCTTCTCCGCGGTGGGTCAGCTGTTCGGTCCTGCCGAGGCGGCCGTGATCCCGACAATCCTGCCGCGGGAGGCGCTGATCACCGCGAACTCCATGGCGCTCCTGACGATGGTCCTCACGCTGGTCGTGGGTGGCGTCCTCGCGCCGGTGGTATCGAGGATTGATCTCTACGCGCCCTACTGGTGCGCGGTCGTCCTGCTCGTGATCGCGGGCACGCTGATCTTCGCGTCCGAGATACCGAAGCTCGAACCTAGGCACGACTCTCCGGTCGAAGAGAGCCGCAATCGGTTTCACCAGATGCTCGTCGACCTGCAGGAGGGCGTCGACGCGCTACGCGCTTCGCGGGGCCTGCGCCTCGCTTTTGGCCAGGTGAGCATCGCCGTGCTCGTCCTTTTCATGCTGTACACGCTCGCACCCGCTTACGTGAGCAAGGTCCTCGGCATCGCGGCCCAGGACACGTACGTCATCCTCGGGCCCGCGACCGCCGGCGCGATGTTGAGCGCGGTCCTTCTCGGCCAGTTCCTGAGCCACGTCGACCGCTCGCGCGTGCTGGCCGGCTCTCTGCTGGCGAACGGTGTCACCCTGCTCGCGCTGGCCGCGGTGCCGCAGGCAATGCGCCATTTCACGGACCTCCAGGTGCACAACCGCATCACCGGAGCTTCGTTCAGCTTCTTGCTCGGGGTGGAGTTCGGCGCGATCCTGATCCCCGCGATCACCTACCTGATGGAGTCGACGAGCGATGCCATCCGGGGCCGGATCTTCGCGCTGCTGTACATGGTCATCAACGGCGTATCGGCGATCCCGGTCCTGCTCGCGGCGGCGCTGTCCGACGCCATCGGCACGGCCCAGGTTCTCGGCGGGCTTGGGGTGCTGCTCCTGGGAGGCGGGGTGGGTGTTATCGCGGGCGGGATGCACGTGCCTGGGCAACAACCAAAATCAACACGATCAGCAAAAGAACCGTGAGGCCGCCGATGCCTATGTCGCGGATGATCGTCTCCAGAAGCGGAAGGTTGCTGCCAAGGGCGTAACCGGCCACCCCGATCACGATGGCCCACATCATTCCGCCGAGAGCGCTGAAGAACTGGAAGCGCCAGAAAGGCATGCGTGACATGCCGGCGAGCATCGAGCCCCACGTGCGCAGGCCGAGAAAAAACCGCGCCGCCAGGACGGCCTTGTCGCCGTGGCGTGCGAAGAAGAGCTCAGCCCGCGCGAGATGGTCCGGCCTGATGTGCAGGAATGCGCCGAAGCGCTCGACGAAGGGCCGGCCGCCGCGGTAACCCAGCAGGTAGCCGATGTCGGCCCCGGCCGTCGCGCCGAGAAAACCGAAGAAGATGACGATGACCAGCGAGTGATGGCGGGCGGCGGCCCACGCCGCGGCGGCGAGCAGCAGAGCCTCGCCCGGGAACGGAATACCTGAGCTCTCGATCAGGATGCCGAGTCCCGCCGACGGATAACCGAGCGCGTCCACGATCCGAGCCCAATCCATTAAAAGAGGGCTTCTCCCCATTTATGGGGACGTGGCTCTTCCCCACGCAGTGGGGAAGTACCGCCGCTTGCGGCGGGGATGGGGCTGCGCCGGAGGGGCCGCGTGGGCCAAATCAAGTATTTGTCATCCCCATTTATGGGGAGGTGTCGGCGAAGCCGACGGAGGGGCTGAAGGAGCCAGGCCAAAGCGGTTCATATACTGGACGACCCGATGTCTCACTACGGGGATCACGAGGCGACCGACGATCCGCTGCAAACGTTGCGGCACTCGACCGCGCACCTTCTCGCCGCGGCCGTGACCGAGCTCTACCCCGACGCGAAATACGGCATCGGCCCCGCGGTGGAAGACGGGTTTTACTACGACTTCCAGTTCAGCAAGCCGATCTCGGAGTCGGACCTCCCCGCCATCGAATCCCGCATGCGCCGGCTCGCGCAAG
>Ga0209471_1000308_pt1 | contig 34246 bp, 25 predicted proteins | sample GraSoiAngelo_128_FD_185885 | JGI IMG/M metagenome (GOLD analysis project Ga0209471, IMG submission 185885) | Grasslands soil microbial communities from the Angelo Coastal Reserve, California, USA - 14_0927_12_20cm (SPAdes) (version 2) | ecosystem: Environmental > Terrestrial > Soil > Grasslands ... | reverse complement strand
CGGCGCCACAGCACGTTGAGGATCTTCCAGCCTTCGGGCAGCCGCACCAGATGCAGGTACTCGACGTACACGTTGGTGCGCACCTTCACGGCGGCCATGGCCTCGTCCAGGTCCTGCAGGACGAGCTCGACGATCTGGTCGCCGGCATGTTTCCGGCCTGTGCCGCGCGCCGTCCAATCGACCATGGAGCTCGCGGTGTCCTGGTCCAAAGAGCGTCCGTCGGGCATCAGCGCACGCTTCGCGAGATCTGGATGGAGCGCGCTTTCCATACGCGCCGGGTCTCCGGTCCACCAGGCCTCGTAGTAGTCATGGATCACCGTCTTGATCGCGTCCTCTGTGGCCGTTCGCTCGGTGTCGATCATCTCGTCCTCCGCACTGGTCAGGTGACTTAGTCGAGCGACTAAACTCTACGCCTGCCTGTCAAGCTCCCGCGCGGTTTTTCCGTCGAGCCTCGGTTCGACCTAGGGTCCCCGCTCAGACTCCTTACTTCGTCATACTCGCGGCGGTGATAGCCCGAGCGCGCGAGAACGCCGGTGCGCTCTGGCTCCTCGCCGCGACGACCATCGCGAATGTCCTCGGTTTCGGCTACCAGCTCGTCATGGCGCGGCTCCTCACCGCCGAGCAGTACGCGATCCTCATCGCGCTCTTTGGTGTGCTGATCCTCGAGGCGATCTCGAGTCAGGTGATCCAGTCGGCTACGGCGAAGCTCACCGCGCAGTACCGCGCGCGCGGCGACGAGGCCGCGCTGCACCAGTTCGTGAGGCGCTGGTCGCTTCGCGTCGCGATCGCGATGGCCGGCCTCGCGCTCACGATCGTCGTGCTCGCGGGTCCGATCTCGCAGGGTCTCGCGCTCCCCGCGCTCGCGGTGACGATGCTCGGCGTCGGCCTCTTCTTCGCCGGCCTCTCGACCTTCGCTCTCGGTCTCCTGCAGGGTCTCGCGCGCTTCGGGTGGATGGGAAGCGTGCTCATCGTGCAGGCCGGCGCGCGACTGGTGCTCGGCGTCGCGCTCGTCCTGCTCGGCCTCGGCGTGAACGGAGCCTTCGCCGGCGCGACCGCGGCGATCGCGGTGAGCGTGCTCGTCGCCGCGGTACCGCTCGCCCCGCTTCTACGCGCGGCGCGCCGATCGAACGCCGTCGTCGAGCTCGCCGCGTCGGAGACCAGGTTCTTCGCGCTCGCCGCGGTAGTGCTCCTCGCCTACGCGGCACTGACGAATATCGACGCGGTCCTCGCACCCGCCGTGCTGGGCCCGGCCGACGCCGGGACCTACGCGGGCGCGGTGACACTGGGCAAGATCGTGCTGTTCGCGCCGATCGCCGTCGGCTTCCTCCTCCTGGAGCGCACGGCAAGCGCCCACGCGCGCGGCGAGCCGACGGAGCGCGCGCTCTTCCTGTCGCTGGGCCTGGTCCTCGCGACGAGCGGCGTCGCCGCGCTCGCCTACATCGTCGCGCCGGGCTTCTTCGTCGGCCTCATCGTCGGTAGCCAGTACCCGCTCACGGTCTCGGTCGCTCCCGTGTACGGGATCGCCGCGTTATCGAACGCGCTTCTGAATCTCTGGATCAGCTACTTCGTCGGTCGGGGCGAGATGCGCGTCGGTCTTGTCCTCGCGCTTGCGGTGGTGATCGAGGTCATCCTCCTCCTCGCCGTCGCGACCGATGCCCTATCTGTCGCGCGCATCGTCCTCATGGTCGCGCTCGCCACGCAAGCGGTGGCGATCGTCACCTTCCTCATCGAGCGGAGCGGCCAGGCCAAGGTGGCGCTGACGCCTCGCTGACACGTCGCGCCGCTACCCTCCGTGGTCGCATGCCGCCTTCCAGCACCCTCCTGCGCGCCGCGCTCGCGCTCACGGCGACGGGGATCGTCTCGGCCGCCAGCATCCGCCACGTGCAGGAGGAGAGTGGCGCCGACGTCATGTTCGCGGTGGCCTATGCCTTCTATCTCTCGCTGATCCTCATCGCGACCCCGCGCCACCCACCGCGATGGGCATCTCTGCTCGGATTCGTGTTCGCGGCGATCACCTACGTCGCCGCGATCATGACGCTCAACGGGAACGCCCTGGCGGTCGGCCTCTACCTGCTCGTCGCCCTCCTCGGCTACATCGCGACGCCCGCGCCGTTCCGTCCGCTGACCGTCGCCGCCTTCGCCCTCTGGACGCCGGCGATCCGGTTCTTCGGCCCGGATCCCCTCGCGGGGCAATTCCCGCCGCTCCTCGCATTCGCGTCGGTCCTGTCGCTGATCAACCTCGTGGCCACGCTCCTCGATCGAAGCGCCCGCGATCCCGACGAGCGTCTTCGCCGCATCGGCCTCGGCCTGCTCGCGGTCGCGACCGTGGCGACCGTCGTCGAGCGGCACCTGGCCGTCGAGTCGCTCGTCGTCGCACCGGACGATGTGATGGCACTCGTCGTTGTCGGCGTGCTCCCGCTGCTCGCCGTCGTTCGGCTGCGGCCATCGACGCGCGACGCGATCGCCACGGGTCTCGCGCTCGCCACGTTCATGCTCGCCGCGATGGCGCTCATCCTCGGCAAGGGCTACCACGTCGACGCCGTCACGGTGCCGCATGTCGCTGCGCAGCAGCTCCTCGCGGGTCACGACCCGTACGTCACGTTCGACCTTCCCGCCGCCCTGGCCCAGTTCGGAATGAACCCCGATCTGGTGACGCACTACGAGGATGGGACCGTCGTCCGCGCGCTCAACTATCCCGCGCTGAATTTTCTGCTGGTCACGCCGTTCATCGCCCTTGGTGTGACCGACGTCCGTTGGATCTATCTCGTGGAGATTGTCGCGCTCGTTCTCATCCTGCTCCGCAAGGTGCACATACCGTGGCGCCCTCTCGTCTCGGCCGGTGTCGTTGGCAACACCGTCATCGTGCGCCAGAACATCCTCGCGGGAGTCGATCCCACGTGGTGGGCGCTCCTGACCGTCGCCTGGATCTTCGTCGAGTCGCGATGGCTTTCGGCGATCGCGGTCGGGTTCGCGATCGCCTCGCGGCAGCCGGCCTGGTTTGCCGCTCCTTTTTATCTCGTCGCGATCTGGAAGCGGAACGGGCGCGCCGAAGCGATTCGCCGCGCGGCGATCGTCGCCGTCGCGGCGCTTGCCCCGAACCTCCCGTTCATCGTCGCCGACCCGGCTGCCTTCTTCGATGGCATCGCTCAGCCGATGCTGGGTGCGTTCGCTCCGTACGGCGTGGGCTTCGTTCGGCTCGGCCTCGATGGTCCGTTCCCGCTCCTGCCACGCGCGGCGTACGGAGTGCTATCCGCCGTTTCGTTCGTGGTCCTCATCGCGACCCTCTGGCGGTTCTGGCGAAAGGTGCCGATCGGCGCGGTGATCTTCCCGTTCGTTCCGCTCTATCTAGCATGGCGTTCGCTCCAGAACTACTTCGGTTCGATCCCGCTGCTCGCCATGGCCGGTGACGACGAGCTCATCGTCGGCGTGGCCGCCGAGCGCCGCGAACCCAGCGCCTTCAGCGCACTCGCCGCGTCGACGACGCCGGCTCCGGCGACATCGGCGGCGAGCCCGAGGTCGTCCGCGCTCTGAATCAGCGCGTGCCGAACGGCGCGGGCTCGCGCCACGCGAGACTCCGACCGCCTCGCGAATCGCGACGCCTCGAGCAGCAGCGCGCACACCCCGGCGACGTGGGGCGCGGCCATCGACGTTCCGCTCATACGGACGTATCGCGTCGCGATGCTGCAGCGGTCGCCGTCGAGGACCTGCGCGCGCGCACTCGCAACGCCGGATCCGTAGTGACACGAGCCGGTGGGCGTCGAGCCGCCGCCGACCGCGACGATGTCGGGCTTGCGCGCGGCCATACCGGCGACCGGGCCGCGCGAGCTGTAGTCGGTGATACGGCGATTCTTGTCGATGGCGCCGACCGTGATCGCGCCCGCCGCGCAGCCGGGCGAGCCGATCGTGCCTGGGGCCGGTCCGGAGTTGCCGGCCGCGACGCACACCAGGATGCCCTCGGCGCTCAGCGCGTCGACCTCTCGCGACAGCGGATCGTGTGGATCGCCGGGGCCGCCGAGCGAGAGATTCACCACGTCGACCTTCTGTCGGCTAAGCCACGAGAGCGCGGCCAGGACGGTGTCCTCGGTTCCGCCTTGCAGCGAGAGCCCCTTGGCGATCACCAGCGAAGCCCGCGGCGCCACGCCGCGATAGACGGCGCCCGCGCCGGCGACGATCCCCGCGACGTGAGTGCCGTGACCGACCTCGTCAGAGGTCCCGCTCTCGGTGAAGTCGCGGTATACGACGATGCGATCGGCAAAGTCGGGATGGCGGTCCGCACCGGTGTCGACGATCCCCACGCGGACGCGGTCACCCTCGAAGCCACTCTTCCAAACAGGCGCCACGTGGAGTAAGGGAACGCTCTCGTTCAGAAGCGCGTAGACCGGTTTCGGGGGTCGCGCGACGAACCCTGCCGCCTCGAGCTCGGCGCGCAGAGCGGCCTGACGATCTTCGGGAACGTCCAGCACCACGACGCCGGCGCGCCGGTGAGTCTGACGAACGACCGCGTCGTGCTTCCGGAGAACGACCTCGGGAATGCCTGTCTCGAGCGACGCCTCCTCCGCGCGGGCTGGGTCTTCAAGGGGCAGGACCGACACGCGGATTGGCCGTGCGGGCTCGACGATGAGACGCGTGCGCGTCCCGGTCGGAATGCCTCGATTGCTCGTCGCGAGCATGTCAACCGCATATTGACACGCGTGTCAAGGCCGACAATGCCCGTGTGCCGATCGATCGCCAGCTCCTCGAGCTCCTAGCCTGCCCCGACGACCATCACGCTCCTCTAAAGGAGGACGGGGACTTTCTGGTCTGCACTCAATGCCGCAAGCGCTTTCCTGTGAGGGACGGAATTCCCGTGATGCTCCTGGAAGAGGCACTGCCCCCGGCCGACTGAACGGCGCGTTCGCGGCTGGGGACGCGGCAGCGGGTGGCACGGGGGAGCGGGTTGCGCGCGAGCCGCTGACCGGCCGCGTCAGTCGCGGGCGATCCCCAATGGTGGGGAGCGGACCGGTAGGCGAGCGCGCGACCCCGACCCCGGGACAGGACCCGCTGCCGCTATTAGATATCTAACGCAAGCGTTCGCGCGGAACGACGATGCGGACGGTCGTGCCTTCTCCAGGCTTGCTCTGGACTTTGCACAGCCCACCCAGGAATGCGACGCGCTCGCGCATCCCCAGCAGCCCGAAATGTCCCGGACGCACGCCGGCTTCGCCCCACTGCTCTGTTTCGAAGCCGTGGCCGTCGTCGCCGACGTCGATCTCGAGAGTTTCTTCATTCTTGAGAAGCGCAAGGCGAACTTCGTGCGCTGCGGCGTGCTTCTTCACGTTGTTCAGCGCCTCGACCGCGACGCGATAGAGCGTCGACTCCGCCTCGCGCGAGAGCGGACCGGGATCGTCGAGCGCTTCCTCCAGCGTCCAGCCGGCCTCGTCGGCCATCTCGCGCGCCGCGGCCGACAGAGCCGCGACAAGGCCGAGGTCGTCGAGCGTCGCGGGTCGGACGGTCCCGAGGATCTCGCGCGTCTCGCGAATAGCGCGGCGAAGCAGCTCGGTCGCCTTGCCGACCTGCACGTTCTCGACGCCGGCGCTCTGCAGCTGGGCGTGGGCGGACACGAGGATCGGAGCGAGTCCGTCGTGCAGGTCGCGCGCAAGACGTCGCCGACTCTCTTCCTCCTGGGAGAGGAGCTGCCCGGTGAAGTGCTGAAGATCGCCGTACAGCTCCATCCGTTCGATCGCGAAGGCCGCCTGGTCGCCGAGGATGCGGAGATAGGCGATCGCATCGTTGCCGGGATGGCTCTGGCGGTTGACGTTCAGAACGCCCTGCGTCTTGGCGGCGACGAGCAGCGGTATGCAGATCGCGAACGGAACGTCCTTCGTATAGGGAGTCCCGAGCTCCTTCGGGGCGGGACCCTCGACGATCAGCGGCTCGCGGCGCTCGAGGGCCTGCCACGAGATCGAGGTTCCGACGGCGACGCGCGTGCCAACCAGACGCCCGGGACGGGACGCACGCACGATGAGGGCGTCGCCCGCGGCGTCCACCGTCATCAAAGAGGCGGACTCGTACGCGACCGCCTCATGAGCGGCTTCGAGCACGAGATCGAACAGCTCGTCGGCGCTCGCGGCGTTCCCGATGCGCACCGTCGCGCGCTCGAGCGAGCGGAGCAGGGTTGAGGGGGTCAGGTCGCGGTCGAGGACTCGACGAGGCCGTTGCGTACGGCGTAGATCGCGGCCTGCGTGCGATCCGAGACGTTCAGCTTCTCGAGGATCGCAGCGACGTGACTCTTCACGGTCTCCGGCGATAGCACCAGCTTGTCCGCGATCTCGCGATTGCTGAGGCCCTCGGCGACGAGTGCAAGGATCTCGCGCTCGCGCTTGGTGAGATTGCGGGCGGCCGGCGCTGTGGTCGAGCCCGGCTTCATCTCCGAGAGCATCCCCTTGAGCATCTGCGACTCGATGAACGCGCCGCCCGTCGCCACCTGCCGGATCGCGTCGATGAGGTCGTCCTTCGACACGTCCTTGAGGAGATAGCCCGCCGCGCCTGCTCGGACCGCTTCGCGCAGGTACGCCGGGTTGTCATGCATCGTGACCATGATCACCGCGGTCCGCGAGCGCTCTTCCTTGATGCGCCGGGTCGCCTCGAGGCCGTCCATATCGGGCATGCGCACATCCATGAGCACGACGTCGGGGAGCTCTTTGCGCGCGGTCTCGATCGCCTCGCGCCCGGTCTTGGCCTCGCCCACCACGGTGAGGTCCTCGGCCTTGGCGAGCATGGAGGCGACGCCTTGCCGCACGAGCTCGTGGTCGTCTACGAGAAGTACTCGAATCGTCATCGTCGAGATTCTAGGGGTCGATCACACGACGGCGATCCAGATGAGATAGAGGAGCAGGCCCGCAAGCACGAGCACGAGCACGCCGATTCCGAACAGCGCGAGTGAACCGGCCTCGGTCGTCAGGGAACCTGTCAACAAGTGTTCTACACTGGCGACCAGGTCTGCCGAGGGTGCGTCCTTTGCCACCCAGCCCTGCGGATTGTCGACGGATCGTTCAGCAGCGGCGGCTTCGGCCGCTCCTCCCGCGAGGATCAACGCGGGAGCGCCGAGCTCGGCGCGGCCGTCGCGGCGTAGGACCAGGGCGTCGACCAGAGCGAGGTCCGCCGGCCAGCTTCGGGCGAGGTTTACGGCCTCGGCGAGCTTCGCCGCGCGACGCACCTCGTAGCGTCGCTCGAGGCGGAGGATCGTCTCGATCGCCGCTCCGACGCTCGGGTGCGAGACGACCAGGAGGACCCTCGGTCGGCTGATGGCCGGACGATACACCGTTGTACGGTTCCGCTACACCGGACCTACACCGTTCCTCCCCCTCACGTCTGATGTCTTGTAACGCCCAAGAAACGACTCTTTCCTCGTGCCAAAGCGGATTCTCATCGCGGACGACCACCTCGCCGTGCGCGAGGGGCTCCGGTCGCTCATCGACCCGGATCCCGACTTCAAGGTCGTGGGCGAGGCTGCCGATGGCAATGAGGCCGCGCGCAAGGCGCTCGAGCTCCGCCCCGACCTGATCGTCCTCGACAACTCCATGCCCGGCATGACCGGCCTCGAGGTCGCGCGAATGCTCCGCGACAACCTCCCGCAGACGAAGATCGTCTTCCTCACGCTCGACCCCGGCATCCGCGACCTCGCTCTGGCGACGGGCGCGGCCGCGCATGTGTCGAAGGACCAGCCCCCTCAGGAGATCATGCGAGTGGTCCGCGCGGCCGTCGGCATCGCGGCGCCGAAGCCACAGTCGAGTCAGTTGGTTGGCCCGCAGGCCAAGCTCGCCGAGCTCCTCATCTCGGAAAAGCTCCTAAACCCCCGGCAGATCCAGGACCTCGACCGCGCGCGCGAGGGCAAGCAGACCCTCTCGAACGCGATCCTGCGATCGACCCTCGTGGCACCGGAGGCGCTCGCAAGCGCGTTCGCTCGCGTGAGCGGTCACCCGGTCGCTTCGCTCCGCGTTCCTCCCGAGGCCGCCGTCGTCCGTCAGCTGCCGCGCCGCTTCTGCGAGCTTCGCGCCGTCGCTCTCATCGAGTTCGGACGCACGAGCGCGACTCTCGCGATGGCCGATCCGCTCGATGAGGCGGCCCAGCGCGAAGCGAAGGACATGCTCGGAGATATCGAGCTCAAGGCCGTCACGGCCACGCTCACCGAAGTTCGTGACGCGATCCACCACGCGCACGCGCCCGCTCTCGTTCCGCTCGTCGCGATACCGGCTCTTCCGAAGAAGCAGACACGACGTCCGCTCGCTATCGCCGCCGCGCTCGCCGCCGCGCTCCTCCTGATCGCGACGGGCACCGGGGTTTTGCTGAACCAGGCCACGGTCGTCGCGGCGCGGGCGAATCTCACGATCTTCCAGGGCACGGTCGAGGTGCGTCACGGGACGGGTAACCTCGCCGCGGCATCGACCAACGATCTCGTCGAGCAGGGCGACACCGTTCGGACCGCGTCGGGCGCGCACGCCGCGCTGACGTTCTTCGATCACACGCTCGTGGTTCTCGAGCCTGACACGCAAGTCGTGCTCGAAACTCTTCGCACCGTCTCCGGCGGTCGCGACATCGACCTCGTCCTCCGCCAGACGACGGGCAAGACCTGGCACGTCGTGGCGCACAGCATCGGTGAGGGCGGCCGCTACGCGGTGCTCACGCCGACTTCGACGAGTACGGTGCAGGGAACCGCTTTCCAGGTGCGCATCGATGCGCTGGGCCGGACGATCGTCAGCACGACCGACGGCACCGTCCGCACGTTCGGCACGGACGCCGCAGTTCCGCCGGTCCTCGTCGCCGCCGGAATGCAGAGCATGGTCACGCAGACCGGACCTTCCGCGGCTGAAGCGATCACCGAACCGACGCTGACCTTCACGTTTGAGGATGCGAATCAGGCCTTCGTCGTGAACGCGGCAGGCCAGGCCGCGGGCACGAAGGAAGGATCCGTCCTCCGCTACATCCCCGGATCGTCGGTCGCGCAGGACAACGGCCGCGTCGCGGTGACGGTCCCAGGTTCGGAGGCGGGGCGGTTCAGCGCGATCGTCGCTCCGAAGAGCAACGTCGCGCAGGTGCGCATCGCAACCGAGCTCAACCAGGGCGGTAAAACGACAGCGGTCACCGAGACCAGGCCTGTCGAAAACGGAACCGCCAAGGGTGGCGTCACCGTCACCGGGACGACGATCATCATCCTGAGCGATTCGGCCGCCAAGGCCGCAGCGGCACCGGTCGTCGCGAGCGCGCCGCCGTCGCCGACTCCTTTCAATCCGCTGACCGTGATTTCGCAGGGCCCGCAGGGGAATCTCGGACCGGCGGGTCCGGGCGGTCTGAACGGCGAGCCGGGTGCGCAAGGGCCTCCCGGCGCGGTCGGCCCGACCGGTGCGCCCGGCGCCTCCGGCAATCCGGGCTCAGCAGGGGCTACCGGCGTTGCGGGACCCGCCGGCGAGAACGGAGCCGCAGGCGCGAACGGTCTCCCCGGTACGACTGGGGCTCCTGGCGTTCAGGGTCCTGCGGGCGTAGCTGGTGCGGCCGGCGCCGCTGGTCCAACGGGTCCTGCAGGCGTCGGACCCACGGGCGCAACTGGCGCGGTCGGACCGACCGGGCCGCAAGGCGCGACCGGTGCGACCGGCGCGGCTGGTGCGACGGGCGCGACGGGCGCGACCGGTAACAACGGTGTTGACGGGGCGACCGGCCCGACCGGCGGCAACGGCGCGACAGGCGCCAACGGCGCGACAGGCGCCACTGGGGCGACTGGTAACAATGGTGTTGACGGCGCGACCGGCGCGACCGGAGCGAACGGGGCGACCGGTGCGGCTGGTGCGACCGGGGCAGTAGGGCCGACAGGTCCTCAAGGCCCGAGCGGCGCGACCGGCGCGACCGGCGCGACCGGTAACAATGGTGTTGACGGCGCAACCGGCGCCACCGGTGTGACCGGTGCAACTGGTTCGATCGGAGCCACCGGCGCGAACGGCGCGACTGGTGCGACCGGTGCAAACGGCGCAACCGGCGCGAATGGAGTAACGGGAGCGACCGGATCAATCGGCGCGACCGGTGCTAGTGGTGCAGACGGCGCAACAGGTGCGACCGGATCGAACGGTGCGACGGGCGCTCAGGGTCCGACTGGTGCGCAGGGCCCGACCGGATCGGTTGGACCAACGGGTCCACAAGGTCCGACGGGTGCTAACGGCGCAACGGGCGCGACTGGATCGAATGGCGCAACGGGCGCGAATGGTGCGACGGGCGCGAACGGCGCCACAGGATCGAACGGCGCGACTGGTGCCACAGGATCGAACGGCGCGACCGGTGCCCAGGGTCCGACCGGGGTGCAAGGGCCGACGGGTTCCGTTGGACCAACCGGTCCTCAGGGTCCGACTGGCGCCAACGGTGCGACCGGTGCCACGGGCGCGAACGGCGTGACCGGTGCCACGGGCGTGAACGGCGTGACCGGTGCCACTGGTTCCAATGGCGCGACCGGTGCGACAGGTTCGAACGGTGCGACTGGCGCGAACGGTGCGACTGGCGCGCAGGGCCCGACGGGTTCTGTTGGACCTACCGGCCCTCAGGGTCCGACGGGTGCTAACGGAGCGACTGGGGCTACGGGCGCGAACGGCGCGACTGGTGCAACCGGGACAAACGGCGCCACTGGCGCGACTGGATCGAATGGCGCGACCGGAGCGACTGGGGCAAACGGTGCGACCGGTCCTCAGGGTCCGACGGGTGCTAACGGAGCAACGGGCGCGACCGGTGCCAATGGCGCGACTGGCGCGACCGGATCAAACGGCGCAACGGGTGCCACAGGATCGAACGGTGCAACCGGTGCAACGGGATCCAACGGAGCGACCGGTACAACTGGCGCGAACGGTGCGACAGGTGCTCAGGGTCCGACAGGTTCAGTCGGCCCCACCGGGCCTCAGGGTCCGACCGGTGCCAACGGCGCGACGGGCGCGACGGGCGCGAACGGCGTGACTGGTGCCACAGGTTCAAATGGCGCGACAGGCGCCACCGGTTCAAACGGAGCGACCGGTGTCACGGGCGCGAATGGCGCAACCGGCGCCACTGGCGCGAATGGCGCGACTGGAGCTAGTGGCGCGACTGGAGCTCAGGGTCCGACAGGCGCGCAAGGCCCGACGGGCTCTGTCGGCCCCACCGGTCCTCAGGGTCCGACCGGCGCAAACGGAGCAACGGGCGCGACCGGTGCCAATGGCGCGACTGGGGCGACCGGGTCAAACGGCGCGACGGGTGCCACAGGTTCGAACGGTGCAACCGGTGCGACGGGATCGAACGGGGCGACTGGTGCGACCGGGGCGAATGGCGCGACCGGCGCACAGGGTCCCACGGGTGCACAGGGCCCAACCGGTTCCGTTGGCCCCACCGGTCCTCAGGGTCCGACCGGAGCTAACGGCGCGACGGGCGCGACTGGTGCTAACGGCGCAACGGGTTCGAATGGCGCAACCGGCGCAACGGGATCGAACGGTGCAACTGGTGCGACGGGATCGAACGGTCCGACGGGCGCGACCGGAGCAAACGGTGCGACCGGTGCGCAGGGTCCAACTGGTGCGCAGGGTCCGACCGGCTCTGTCGGACCAACCGGTCCTCAGGGTCCGACTGGTGCTAACGGTGCGACTGGGGCCACGGGCGTCAATGGCGCCACTGGTGCGACCGGCTCGAACGGTCCGACGGGTGCGACCGGACCTAACGGCGCGACCGGCGCGACTGGATCAAACGGTGCGACCGGTGCCACGGGCGCGAACGGTGCGACCGGCGCGCAAGGTCCAACTGGTGCGCAGGGTCCGACCGGCTCGGTAGGTCCGACCGGTCCCCAGGGTCCCACCGGTGCCAACGGCGCAACGGGTGCAACTGGATCGAATGGCGCCACTGGGGCAACTGGGTCGAATGGTGCAACGGGCGCAACCGGATCGAATGGTGCAACTGGTGCGACGGGATCGAACGGCGCGACGGGCGCGACCGGCGCAAATGGCGCAACCGGTGCACAGGGTCCCACGGGCGCACAGGGCCCAACCGGTTCCGTTGGCCCCACCGGTCCTCAGGGTCCGACCGGCGCAAACGGAGCGACGGGTGCGACTGGTGCCAATGGCGCGACTGGCGCGACCGGCTCGAACGGTGCGACCGGTGCGACAGGGTCGAACGGCGCGACGGGAGCCACCGGATCGAACGGCGCTACCGGCGCGACGGGATCCAATGGAGCGACGGGTGCAACCGGATCGAATGGCGCGACAGGTCCGACAGGTGCGCAGGGTCCGACAGGATCAGTGGGGCCGACGGGTCCTCAAGGTCCGACCGGAGCTAACGGTGCGACCGGCGCGACCGGTGCGAACGGCCCCACTGGCGCAACCGGAACGAGCGGTGCAACCGGTGCGACTGGGTCGAACGGCGCGACCGGCGCAACGGGATCGACCGGCGCACAGGGTCCGACAGGTTCTGTGGGCCCAACCGGTCCGCAGGGTGCGACCGGAGCTAACGGCGCGACTGGCGCGACCGGATCGACTGGCGCGACGGGTGCTACTGGCTCGACCGGCTCCACGGGTGTTACTGGCGCGACCGGCTCGACGGGTTCGACCGGCGCGACCGGCGCGACGGGTGTCACTGGTGCGACAGGAGCAACCGGCTCGACTGGTTCGAACGGTGCGACCGGCGCCACCGGCTCGAATGGTGCGACCGGCGCAACCGGAGTTACCGGGGCCACTGGTGCCACGGGCGTCACCGGTGCGACGGGTGCGACCGGTCCGACCGAGACGTTCCAGCAGAGCGGCACGACCGTCGGCACGCGAAGCACCGTGGACTTCACGAACGGGTTCGCGGTGACTGACAACGGCACGAAGATCACAGTCGACGGGTCGGGCTTCGTTCACACGACCGGCACCGAGTCGATCGCGGGCGACAAAACCCTGAGCGGCAACACGACCTTCAGCGGCACGACCTCCGTCACCAACGCGACGAGCACCGGCACGGCGTCGTCGATCAATACGGGCGCGTCGCTCACCACCGGTCAGAACTTCAATTCGACCACCAGCAGCGGCGCCGCTATGACCACCGGCACAGGGTCGACTGCCGGCTTCTTCTACGGCGGTGTCGGACAGACTGACCTCTACCGTGGCGCGAACTCCTTCGTCAGCACCGGCAACTTCGCGGGGACCCTGGTCGCGCTCACCGCTGACCAGACCACTGCCGGCACGATCCTCGGCATCAGCGCCAGGAACCTCACGAGCGGCAAAGCCATCGACGTGTCGCTGGGCACGTTGTACTCGGGCCAGACCGACTCGGTCGCCGGGTACACGATCGGCGCGGTCAACGTCCGCGCGCAGTCGTTCACCGGCAACATCTTCAACGTCTCGGCTTCTGGGGCATCGTCTTCGACCGGCAACCTCGCGAACTTCTCGAGCAACCAGCAGGCCGGAACGCTCTTGAACGTGCAGGCGAACGGGACGGGGACCGCGACAGCGCTGAACGTGTCGGCCCTGAACCAGGCTGCCGGCGGCAAAGCCGTCGCGGTCACAGTGGGCACAGCTGGCACGCCGATCTACGTGAACACCGCGAACCTCTACTCAGGCAGCCTCGTGTCCCTGAACGTGAACAGCGCGGCGGTCATCACGATCGACCAGGCCGGGAAGATCACCGGTCCCGCGAGCGGCAACTTCGTGATCGACGCCGGAAACGCGGCCGCGATCAACATCGGGGGCGTCACCGCGAACGCCGTGAACATCGGCTCCGCGACGGCACCGACGACCGTCCTGGGCAGCCTCGGTGTGACCGGGAACTTCGCGGTGGCCACGAACAAGTTCAACGTCACGGCCGCGAGCGGCAACACCACGATCGCCGGCACCCTTGACGTGACGGGCACGAGCCTGCTTCGCGGCGACGTCACGATCGGATCTCCGGCCAAGTTCACGGTCGCCGCGGCCACCGGCAACACGAGCATCTCGGGCACGCTCGGCGTGACCCTCGCGACGACTCTCTCGAACACTCTTGGTGTCTCGGGTGCGACCACCCTGTCGAGCACGCTCGCGGTGGCGGGCAACGCAACCTTTGGTGGTTCGATCACCGGACCGGCGGTGGCCGCGACCGCGTTCGTGATCGACAACGGGAACGCCACCGGGGCCATCAACATCGGTGGCGCGACGGCGAACGGTGTGAACCTCGGGAAGTCGACGACGACCACGGCCATCCTCGGTGCGGCGACGGTCGGCACGACCCTCAATGTGACCGGGTTGATCACGGGCTCGGCCGGCGTCGCGATCACCGGCAACAGCACGATCGCCGGCACTCTCACGAACCTCACGGGCCTCACGTCCTCGGGCGCGATCACGTTCAGCGGTCTCACCACGGGCCTCGTGTACAACACGACCGGGCTGCTGAGTCAGGTCGGGAACGGCACGGCCGGTCAGGTCCTCACGAGCAACGGCGCGGGCAGCGCGCCGACGTTCCAGGCAGCGGCCGGCGGAAGCGGCGGGAACGCCGTCTACGGCGATGGCAGCGACGGCACGAATGCGGCGGTCGGCTGCGGAACGATCGCAGCGAACCTCACGCTGTCACGTGACATCTACTGCACGTCGCTGACGGTAAATGCCGGTGTCACGCTCACCACGTGGGACGCGAGGATCTTCGTCACGGGCATCGCGACGATCAACGGGACCCTCAGCGAGGTTGGTACGCCCGCCTCCGGCAAATTCGGCGGCGGTGCCGGCGCCGCGGGGACGATGGGCTTCGGCGGGACCGGTGGAACCGGTGGTGTCGGGGCCGTCGGGACCGCGGGTGGAGCGGCGAACCCCGGGCAGGGTGGCAACGGCGGCGCGGGCGGCACGAGCGGCGGATTCGGCGGGGGCGCGGCGGGTGCGGTCACTGTGCCAACTTCCCTCCAAGGCAGTCTTCGCGCCTTCAACCAAGCCCTCACCGGCAGGCGGCTCGATGGCACGCTCATCCTGGGCGGCGCGGGCGGTGGCGGCGGCGGCGGCGCCACGGCCGGCGACACCGGCGGCGGTGGTGGCGGCGGCGGCAATGTCGTCTTCCTCGCGGCGAAGACGATCACCGGTACCGGCACGATCACGGTCGCCGGGGGGGCGGGCGCGGCCGGCACGGGAACGAACGCCGGCGGCGGCGGCGGCGCGGGCGGCGGCGTGATCATCCTGGTCTACAACACGAACACGTACACGGGCGCGACCAACGTGTCCGGCGGCGCAGGCGGGGCCAAGGTCGGTACCGGCGTAGCCGGAACCGCGGGCGCGGCCGGGGTCGTCATCCAGTTCCAGAACTAGTACGGTTCCGCGATTGAAGGACGCGATCGTCGTCCCGATCAGCGCGCTCCGCCGGATCTTCATCGGGCTGTTCCTCCTCATTCTGCTCATTGCCGTCGTGCTCGTCGTCCGCACGCAGCTGTTCCGCGCCGGCATCGCAACGCTCTTCGCGCCGAGCGCCGCAGAGGTCATCGACCACGGCGCCTACCAGGCGGTCTTCCTCGCGAACGGGTCGACGTATTTCGGGAAGCTTCAGTCGCAGGGCGATGAGTGGTTTCTGCTCACCGACGTTTTCTATCTCTCGTCATCGGACCAGGCGGGCACGCAGCTGATCAAGCGTGGGAACGAGGCGCAGGGGCCGAAGGAACCGATGATCATCCCTGCGGCGCAGGTCTTGTTCATCGAGAACCTGCGCGATGATGGCGACGTCGTGACATTGATCAAGAAGTTCAAGTCAGGGCAGCTACCCGTCGCGACCCCGCCGCCAGCAACACCGACACCAGCGGCCTCCACCGCTCGTCCAAGCGCGACGCCGAGTCCGACGCGCTGACCCGGCTCCGTTTCGCCTACCGTCGCGCGATCCGCTGGGTCATCGAGAGCTGGCGTCTCGAGCGCAACCTCGCGATCGCGCTCGTCGTCTTCATCGCCGCCGTGCTGTTCACGCAGTGGTGGGACTTCACCGTTCCGGCCTTGGGCCGCGCGCAGTACCAGGCGGTCTTCCTCACCAACGGTCAGACCTACTTCGGCCGCTACTACGACCGCATCGGCGCGTACGCCAAGATCGAGGACGTCTATTACCTGCAACAGGTGCAAGGGAGCGACTCGAGCGCGACAACCGACACCCGTCTTCTGCGTCGTGGGAGTGAGCTCCATGCGCCTGCCTCGCGGATGCTGATCCCGAAGTCCGCCATCCTCTTCGTCGAGGACCTGACCGACGCTTCCCCGATCGCCGAGTTCATGCGGCGTGACACCGGCCGATGAGTCTCTATGACCCCGAACGCGATCGGGTACGTCTCGCGGGCCGCTGGTTGCGTTGGGGCGCGCGATGGTTGGTCCTGCCCGCGGTGCTCGGCATCTTCGTCTCCGCGAACGTCGACGTCCGGTCCCTGCCGTTCTTTGGATCCGAGCGGATGTCGGCGGTCCTCTTCCTCGATGGCCAGGCCTACTTCGGACATCTCGACGACTCGGGCGAGAGCGGGACCCTCGTGTTGCGCGGCGTTTACTACTTCAAGAACAGCGAGGGCAGCTCGACGGGGCTCGCAGTCGGTCTGGTGCGCCGCGGGACCGAGGCGCACGAGCCGGCGGACGGTATGCGCATCAATCGCGACCGCATCCTCGCGATCGAGCGGGTCGGCAACGGCTCCGCCGTCGCGCAGGCGATTGGGGTCGAGCGCGAGCTGTTGCGCGCGAGCTCCGGCGCCCTCTCGCTCAATCGGAGCGCGGCCGCCGACGCGGCGGCGCTCGCCGCACAGCGCGTCGCGGCGGAGCACGACATCGCGCGCGCCTGGTCCGCGGCCGTGGTCCAGCTCGGCAAGCTGAACGACCTCGTTCTGCCCGTGAGCAAGACCGAGGCGCAAACGATCACGGAGAAGGCGGTCCGCGACCTCCGCACGGTCCGGCGCAACGCTCTCATCAACCTCGCGGGCGCGCTCGGGATGTCAGCGGCCGACGCCGAGGCGTACATGCGCGTGACCGATCCGCTGCTCGAAGGTCAGACCTTCCCCAACGACCAAGGTGTCCTTCTTGCTCCGGACCTCGATTCGATAGTCACCCGCACGACGCAGCAGTACGCGCAGGTGGGCGACGCTGCAGCGAAGCAGCTCACCCAGCCAAAAGCAACGCCGTCTCCGAGCCCGTCGCCAGCATCCAGCCCTCGCCCCTGATCGGACGTCAGTTGATCGGTCGGGGCGCCGCCTCGAATGACGCGGCCTCCACGACCTGAGCGGTCGTCGGGTCCTGCTGCAACGCGAGTGCGACGGCCTGCGCGCGGCTGTGGACTCCGAGCTTGAGCAGGATGTGTTCGATGTGCTTTTCTACGGTTTTGGCGGCGATCACCAGGTCGCGCGCGATCTCGAGATGATCCATGCCGCACGCCAGCAGGCGAAGGATCTCGAGCTCGCGGCGCGTCAATCCGGCAACGGCGGTGCGAGGGAGCGGACGCGAGCGCCGCGCGAGCCGCTGGACCCTCGCGAGGAGCTCCTCCAGAACGAAGGGCTTGATCATGTAATCGTCGGCACCGAGAAGCATGCCCGCGGCTCGATCGAACGCTTCCTTCCGCTCGCCTGAGAGAAGGATGACGCCGATCGAATCTCCCAAATCCTCGCGGATCCGCCGGCACACCTGATAGCCGGAGATATCGGGTAGCCGAACATCCAGGATCACCACGTCGGGCGTCTCGCGATCGATGAGGTAGAGAGCTTCGCGCGCGTCGGACGCGCGGCGGGTCTGGTACCCATGCTCGGCGAGCGTGCTTGCGACGAGCTCGCAGATGACCTGGTCGTCGTCCACGACGAGCACCCGACCGCGGGCTCGCCCGTTCTCTCTCACGTGGTGTGCCTGCCTGCAAGAAACACACCGGTGACGGTTAACCCACGGCGGGCCAACAGCCATTAACCGCTGAGCAACAATCGCTCGACACATCTGTTGCCGCCTTCTGCGATGCGCAATCCGTACGGCGCATTGCTCAGGCGGATCTGCGGTCAAGATGCGGTGGTGACCGCTCACTTCGGGCGGCATGCCCTTTCTAGCGTCCGAACTCGTCGGGAACTCCGATGAGAAAACTCCAAAAGGAGAAGTCGGACGCATGCGATACGCATTCATCGAACGCATCGCGAGATCACGAACGGCTTCCGCCATCGCGATCCTCGCCGTGTTGGTGAGCATCGCGCTGTCGGGGAGCCTCGCCCAAGCGCGTGTCACTTTGCCCTTCATCTCGCGGGCCGCCGCTGATCTGAGTGGGGACACCGTCGCGAAGGTGACCGGTGGCGGCACGGTGTTGGCCGCACCGCTCTACCCCAACACCGTGGCCACGTTTGGCGTGAACGCCCGGCGACCGCCAGGCTTCATCAGCGGAGGCCAGGCCGTAGGCCGCATCCACTACGACCGGCACCGCAACACGACGGGCCGGCTCGTGAATGCGCCGGTGGTGCTGATGGAGGGGGCGATAACGAACCCGCAGACCCCCAACGGCACCGGCGGCAAGGCGGCCCTCGTCGGCGACTGCACCGCAGTGGGTGCTACGTGCCCGACCGGAGACATGTCCGTGGTCGTCTACGTTGAGGACAACTCCGACTCCGGGGCCAACTCCGACATCTTCAAGATCTACTTCTGCACGGGCGGCGTCACGCCGCCTCCGCCCGGCTTCGCAGGTGGAGCGCTCCCGGGCTGCGATCCGCCGGAAGGCGGCACCCTGCGAAGCGGAAACATCCAGGTCCGCTCGACGCCGGGTGAGGTCGGCGAGACGACAACGACCGCAGCCGCGGCCGGCGTCTTTCCAGCGTCCGCGAGGCTCAACGGCGTGGAGCTCGCCGGCGGGATCTTCGGCGTCGGCGCACAGAACGCCAGCACATCGAATGGGGACGTCGAGGTCCAGTTCACGGGAATGAGCCTCCTCGGCCTGTCCCAGCAGGTGACCATCGTTGCCTGGATCACGAGCTCGACCATGGTCGGCGGGACGGCGACCCTCAACGGGACCGCGATCCTCGACATGGGTGAGGGGCCGCCTCCGACCGGCGGGCACCCGTTCTCCGTCACCGTCAGCCCAACGGGCATGTCGCTGACCATCGACGGGACGGCGCTGCCGAACCTGCCGCTGTCCGACGGATTCGTCGCAGTCGAGTAGCCCGACCGACTGAAACGCTACAGATGCCGTGGACCGAAAGGTCCACGGCATCGTCGTGTCGACCCGGTGTCTCCCCCGAAAGTCCGACGTAGGTAGGAGGTTTGGCGGGCTACCATCGCGCCGGAGTGAAGGGTCGACTTGTCGCTGGTCTCCTGTTGTGCGGTCTGGCGCTGGCCGCCTGCGGCGGGCCGGCGTCCGGCGCCGAGACCGCCGCCGATGCCCTCAACCGCGGCCTCCAAGCGCAGTTCGCCGGCAAGTACGACGAAGCGAACACGGCCTACTTCCAGGTGCTCGCGAAGGAGCCGGGGAACACCGCCGCTTTCTTCAACCTCGGGCTCATCGCGCATCTGCAGAAACGCATGACCGCGGCCGAGTCCTACTACCGTCTTGCCCTCGAACAGGACCCGAACAACATCAAGGCGCTCTTCAACCTCGCCATCGTGCGTGCCGCGGTCGGACAAAATCAGGATTCGGCGGCACTCTATCGAAAGGTCATCGCGCTCGAGCCGAACTACGCCGACGCGCACTTCAACTTGGCGCTCGTGCTCCGCGATCTGGGTCAGAACGCGGAGGCCCAGCAGGAGTTCGCGACGGCGCAGCGGCTGGATCCGAAGCTCGTCGCGCCGAGCGCGCCGGCGACACCCGCCCGCCCAGCGAGTCCGTCCCCGACGCGGTGACGGCGCTCCGCGACGTGCGCCGCCCGGACTTCTACCTCGTCGCGTCCTCTCCGAACGCTCCGGTCGTTCCGATCGAGCTCCCCGTGGTCGCGGTCGTCATTCCCGCATATCGCGCCGCGCCGACCGTCGCCGGCGTGATCCGAAGCGTGCCCGCCTTCGTCCGCCACGTCGTGGTGGTCGACGACGGCAGTCCCGATGACACGGGGAAGGTGGTGAGAGACCAGCGCGACTCGCGGATCGAACTGGTGCGGCTCGAGCGAAACCAGGGTGTCGGGGCCGCGGTGCTGGCGGGCTACGCGCGTGCCGCCGCTCTCGGTGCGGAAGTAATCGCGAAGATGGACGCCGACGGGCAGATGGACCCCGATCACCTGCTGACGCTCATCACGCCGATCGTGATCGGGAGAGCGGACTACACGAAGGGCAATCGTTTCCTGCACGCGCGGGAGCTTCGCTCGATGCCCGGGCGTCGGCGATTCGGCAACGCCGGGCTTTCGTTCCTGACGAAGCTCGCGTCGGGCTACTGGGACATCTTCGATCCAACGAACGGCTACACCGCGATTCACGCGTCGGTCATCCCGCTGCTCGGCGAGGCTCCCATCGGGAAGCGCTACTTCTTCGAATCGAGCATGCTCCTGCGGCTCAGCCTGCTTCGCGCCGTGGTCCGCGACGTCTACATACCCGCGCGCTATCCGCCCGGCGCGGCGAGCCATCTTTCGGAGTCTCGTGCGGCACTGCAGTTCCCGTGGCGGCTCCTTCGCGGTTTCGTCAGGCGCATCGTTCAGCAGTACTTCGTCCGTGACTTCACCGCGGTGTCGCTCTATCTGGTCTTCGGGATCCTGCTGGGGCTGTTCGGCGCGATCTGGGGCGTGTGGCACTGGGCCCTCGCATCCGAAGCCGGAGTCGCGGCGACGACGGGAACGGTCATGCTCGCGGTCCTTCCGATCATCGTTGGCGTGCAGCTCCTCCTCCAGGCGTTCACGCTCGACATCCAGAACGTCCCGACCGAGCCGATCCACGCGAGCGTTCGCCTGGTCACCGCCGACAACGCGCGGGTGGGACGGCCGTAGTCGCCGGGCCGCGCCCTCGCGAGAAGCGCGTCCTCGTCCTCGGCGGATCGGGGATGCTCGGCCACAAGCTCTGCCAGGTGCTCTCCGCGGAGGCGGCCACCTACGCGACGTTCCGGAGTGCGGCACCGGACCTCGCGCCGTTCTACGGAAAGACGGAGCCAATCGCGCACGTCGATGCGCTCGAGATCGAGTCGGTCTCGGACGCGATCACGCGTGCGCGCCCCGAGGTCGTGGTGAACGCGATCGGCATCGTCAAGCAGCGGTCGACCGCGACCGATCCGGTACTGAGCATCGCGGTCAACTCGCTCTTCCCGCATCGCCTCGCGGAGCTCTGCGATGCCGCCGGCGCGCGTCTCGTGCATTTCAGCACCGACTGCGTGTTCTCCGGCCGGCGCGGGTCGTACGTCGAGGACGACGTGCCCGATCCGATCGATCTCTACGGGCGCTCGAAGCTCCTCGGCGAGGTCGATGCCCGGCGAGTCCTGACGATCCGCACGTCGATCATCGGCCACGAGCTCGAGAACATGACCGGTCTTTTGGAATGGTTCCTCGGCGAGGCCGGCGGCCGGGTGAAGGGATTTTCGCGCGTGCGTTGGAGCGGCGTGACCACCAACTTCCTCGCGCGAACCGTCGCACGGCTGATCCGCGAGGCGCCGGATCTCTCCGGCGTGTTCCATCTCTCCGGTCCCGCGATCTCCAAATACCAGCTGCTGGTGTGGCTCAACGAAGCGTTCGGAACGACGACCACTATCGAGCGAGACGACGCAGTGGTGTCCGACCGAACGCTCGTCTCGGACCGCTTCTGGTCCTCGACCGGCTTCGAGCGGCCGGAGTGGCCAGAGCTGGTGAGCGAGCTCGCCCGGGAAGCGAAGATCTATGGGGGGATCGCCAATGCTCGACGGTAAACGCGTCCTCGTCACGGGTGGCACGGGCTCTCTGGGCCGCGCGCTCGTGCGCCGACTCCTATCGGGCGAGCTCGGAAAGCCGGCGAAGGTCGTCGTCTTCTCCCGCGACGAGGCCAAGCAGCACGAGATGCGCGCGGAGTGGAACCGACCGCGAGTGCCGACGGAGGACGCGGCCTATCGCGACTACAAGCGCGTGCTCGAGTTCAAGATCGGCGACGTGCGCGATTACGACTCCATCGCGGCGGCCGTGCGCGACGCGCAGCTCGTGTTCCACGCCGCGGCGCTGAAGCAGGTGCCGTCCTGCGAGTACGAGCCACTCGAGGCCGTGAAAACGAACGTGCTCGGCGCGAGCAACGTCGTCCGTGCGATCCTCGCGCCCGGCGCCGACGTCGAGGTCGCACTCGCGATCTCGACGGACAAGGCCTGCAAACCGGTGAACGTGATGGGCATGACGAAGGCGCTGCAGGAGCGGATCTTCGTGAACGGCAACCTCGGCCACCGCACGAAATTCCTCTGCGTGCGCTACGGAAACGTCATCTCCTCGCGCGGCTCGGTCATCCCGCTCTTCCTCGATCAGATCCGCGCCGGTGGACCGGTGACCGTGACGATGGATCGCATGACCCGGTTCCTCCTGACGCTGGATCGCGCCGTCGACACGATCTTCGCGGCTCTCACGAGCGGCGAGGCAGGAGACACGTACATCCCGCGCGCTCCGTCGGCGTCGGTCATGGACGTCGCGAAGGCCCTCATCGGCGACCGGAAGATCGCGATCGAGATCATCGGCGTGCGACCCGGCGAGAAGGTGCACGAGATCCTCATCTCCGAGGAGGAAGTCTTCCGGACCATCGAGCGCGGCGAGTACTACGTCATCCGACCGGTGCTGCCCGAGCTCGGCGCGGCGGGCGCGCCGGCCCGTGACACCGAATACTCCTCGAGCGACGTGACGTTGGACGTCGCCGGCGTGCGCCGGCTTATCGCCGAATCCGAAGCGGGGCGATCGCCCGCGGCGGTCGCGAGCCGCTAGCGATCAGCCGAGAGGCTTCTTCGCGGCCTCGTCGCGCAAGAGCGACGCGAACTTCGCGGTGACCGTGTCCCAGTCGTCGCGCCGCTGGATCGCCTCCCGGCAGGTCTCGCCCAAGCGACGCGCGATCGCCCGTATGGAGAGCGGATCCCCACCGTCGGCGAGGGTCTTGATGCGATCGATCGCGTCCTCCGGCCGGTCGACGTAGACGATGCCCGGAAGCCCGGCGAACTCGACCTCGAGCCCCGGCAGGCGGGTCGCGATCACGGCCTTCCCGTGCTCCATGTACTCGACGACCTTGGTCGGTACGAGGTGCTCCATCGTCTCGTTGGGGTACGCGGGGAGGAGGCCGAAGTCCGCGGCTTCGATGAGCGCCCCAACCTCGTCGACCGGGAGCTGGCCGGTCATGATGATCTGCCGCTCGAGCCCGCTCGCCGCCAGGGCTCGCAGCAGCTCGTCGTAAAGATCGCCGCGACCGACGATCGCGACACGCAGCCAGGGCACCTCCGATCCGCGACGCGCGAAATCCGCGACCAGCTCGCGCAGACCTGAGAAGACGTACTGCCATCCGACGAAAACGAGGAGCACCTCGCGCTCGCTCACGCCGAGCTGCGCACGCGCGCGCGATCCGGCCGCGACGTCGGGGCGGATCTTGCGAACGCCGATGGGGATCACGGCGAGTCGATCGGCGCGCGCGCCCATGCCGCTGGCGTATCGCACGAGGCCCTGGCTCACGACGATGACCCGGTCGGCGCCGCGCATCGAGAGGCTCTCGATGGCTCGGGCGATCCAGCGCACCGGCGGAGCCTCAGCGTGCGTGTGCAGCGCGTCCATGACGTGGTAGACGAACGGCCGCCCCGCCGCGCGGCTCACGGCGAGCGCCAGGAGCGCGTTGGAAATGCCATACGCGACGACAACGTCCGGCTTCGCGCGCCGGAAGATACTGCGGAGCTCACGCCAGTTTCCGAGGAGCCACGAGAGCCGCGCGATGGGCGAGAAGCGGATCATCCCCGGCCGGACGAGCCGGATGCGCGAATCGGCGAAGTACTTGTGGATGCCTGCGAACTCCTGACGGCGTTGCACGAGCGGACCGGCCCTCGAGGCCCAGTCGATGTCGTAGTCGATCACGGTGACGTCCGCATCGTGGGTCGAGAGCCACTCGAGAAGGCGGTGATGGATGATCGGGTTGCGGCTGATCCAATCCGTCTCCTGCGTGGCGACGATCCTCATCGGGCGAGGCGTGCCCGGGCCGCGCGCCGCCACCGGTCGAGACGCGGGCGCATCCCCCGGACGCGCTCCGGCAGGTCGCGCCGCGCGAGGATCAGCGCGACGAGCGCGAGGAGCCCGAACACGAAGAGAGGCGTCTTGATCGGCGTCGAGCGATAGTCGACGACGACGAAGTGCTCGCCCGCCGGAAGAGGGATCCCGATGAAGCTCGGCGACGCCATGAACGTCTCGACCGGCGCTCCATCGACCGTCGCGCGCCAGTTGGGGTGGTAGGTCTCCTTGACCACGAGCGTTGCCGGAGTGGGACAGCTCGCGATGAAGTCGAAGCGGCTCGCCTGGACCCGCTCGTACCGGAGCGTTCCGGACGGGCACCCGGCGATCTCACCGGAGAGGACGCGATCGGCCGGCGCCGGATAATCCCAGCGGATGTACGCGCGCGCGGCCGGGCCGGGGCCGTTCACGAAGGCGCGGTTTCGTGGAAAGAGGCTGGCCGCGCTCGACACCTGCTCGCGGCCGGCGAGCGCGACGTACTCCGCGTGTCCGCTCGACGGCGTCGCGTACAGCACGTAGCGGGTCGTCGTTCGCAGCGGCTGCAGGAAGCCCGGCATCGCGAGACCGCGGGGTGCCACGACATATCGGACGTTGTACAGGTCGTACTGAGCCGCGACCTGGTCGTTGAAGTCGAACTGCAGGTCGGAGTTGAGCGAGGCCCCGCCGTAGGGTGGTGCGAGCATGCGGAAGCGATCCGTGACGAGGTACTGGTACGCGTGGACCGAGCGGAATGGGATCGCGAAGTCGAGCTGCTCGCCCCAGTTCGAGCGCAGCCCTGCGTAGACGCGGCCGGCGGGAAGATCGCGAAGCGCGCCGATGATCGCGGCCATTTCGGTGTCGGAGTCGATCGCCGACTTCGTTTGCCGCATCCACAGCCCGTTGAGGTTCTCGAAGTCGAGACGCTCCTTGATCGCCGGGACGAGGAGGATGGCGATGGCCGCCGCGGCGATGGCGGTCCGCGTGCTCGACTGTTGCGCTCTGACCAGCGCGAAGATCGCGCTGCCCCCGACGCCGATCAGCATGATCGCCGCGATATGGACGCCGCCGATGAACCGATGAAACAGGAGCGTCTCCTGCAGCGGGAGCAGCGACGCGAGCGGGCCGAGCGTCCCGCGTCCGAAGTAGAGCACCAGCCACACCGCGAAGAGCGCGAGCGCAAACGCCGCGGAGCTGGCGCGAAGGCGGATCGTCGCGACGACTCCGATGGCGAGGAGGGCGGCAAGGACGGGCACCCGGCCGTAGTCGGTCAGCTCGCCGCGAACGAGCCACCCGAGGATCGTGGGCGCCCCGAACGAGGCGTACTTCTCCGGCTGCAGGTACGGGCTCGCGTTCTGGAAGCCTCGTTCGAGGATGTAGGGCAGCCACATCCACGACGTCAGCGCGAGCGCGATCGCACCGGCGCCGGCAAGACGGGCGATGCGTGCGAGCGCGTTCGCGCGGGTCACGCCCCACACGAGAAGAAGCGCCGCGGTCACGACCATCATGTAGGCGTAGAGCAGATGCGAGAGCACGAGCGCGCCGAGTACGACCGCGGTCCAGCGGAAACCTGTGCCGTAGCGGAGCAGGCGCCACAGGCTTGCGAGCGCGATGAATGAGAGGTGCATCGCCCAGATCTGGGTGTACAGACCGAGACCGCGCCACAGGTAGCTCCCGACGTCGAAGCCGTAGAGGAAGTTCGTCGCGAAGAGCGTCGACGCCGAGGCACCCACGGCGGCGGCCACCACGTCGAAGTCCATCCGGCGCATCGACCAGAAGACCGTGAGCGGAAGAAGAACGATCCCGAGGTAGCGGACGATGTTGAAGACGGTGAAGATGTCGACCGTCCCTCCAAGCAGGCGATGAAGCGCGACGACGGAGAGATGGGGGAGGTTCTGGTAATAGAGGAATTGCGGGAAGCCCTCGTCCATCTCGGGGACCCAGAACTCGAGAACATTCTCCCCGCGCGCGAGCGCATCGCTCGCGTTCTCGATGTAGAGCGCGTGCTCCGTGTCGTCGTTGACGTTCGCGACCGGGACGGTCACCTCAGGGAGGAGGCCGATCGCCTGCGCGGCCATCGGTATCGCCACAAGGAGCGCCAACGCCGCGGTCCTCAGGGTGAGTCGATCGATCACCCTGCGCGCCGCCGCGCTCACTCTCGAACGCGGAGCCAAAGGAGAAGTGTCGGTTTGACGATGCTCCACCAATCGCGCACGCGGCGGATCTTGGAATAGTTGCCGCCGCCCTTCGGGTAGGTCTTCGAGACGCCGACCTCGATCACGCGATAGCCGAGCTTGATCGCCTTCCAGTGCAGGTAGTACTCGAGCTCGTATCGGTCGAGCCAGCGCTGGTCGATGCGGATCCGCGGATCGTCGAACAGGGAGAGCCTGTACGCGCGAAATCCGTTCGTCACGTCCGTCCCTTTGAATCCAGACAGGACGCTGAAGAGCCAGGTGTAGCCGCGGATCATGAGACCCCGACCGCGCGGAAGATGCACGCTCGCGCCACCCTCCGGGAGGAACCGCGATCCCTGGACGTAGTCGTATCCCGCCCGCAGCTGGTCGATGAGGCGCGGCGCCTCGGCGGGGTCGTCCTTCCCGTTCGCCGCCAGGACGACGACCGCGCCGTGGCCGTTCGCCCGAGCCGCCTCAATCCCCGTTCGGATCGCGGCGCCGACACCGCGGCGGCGATCCTGCGAGATGACGCGTGCGCCGGCTTCGCGCGCGAGGTCGGGCCCCCCGTCGTCGGACCCGTCGTCCACCACGATCGTCTCGGAGATCGTGGACGGCACGCGACGGACCAGCGCGGCGATGGCGTGTCGCTCGTTGAACAGGGGAAAGATCACGGCGACGGTCCCAATCTCGGCCACGACGGCACTCTACGAGACGCGCGACGGGCGTGACGCGCCTAGCGGATCGGATCCTTCTCGAGCAGGCCGCGGTTATGAACGTACAGCGCGGCCTGCGTGCGGTCGGTGAGCTCGAGCTTGCTGAAGATGTTCGAGATGTGGGTCTTCACGGTGCGCTCGCTGATGCCGAGCGTCGCCGCGATCTCCTTGTTCGCCCTCCCGCTCGCGACGAGCTTCAGGACCTCGCGCTCGCGTGCGGTGAGGTCGCTGTAGCCCTCGTCGTCGCCGGTCGGGCGGTCGCCGGCGCGCAGCCGACCGAACTCGTCCAGCACGCGCTTCGCCACCGACGGATAGATGAGCGAAAACCCATCCGCGACGGTGCGGATCGCGTTCGTGAGCTGGCTGCCGGTGACCTCTTTCAGGAGGTACCCGGAGGCTCCCGCGCGGATCGAGCTGAAGACCAGCTCGTCCTCGTCGTAGTTGGTGAGGACGATCACGCGCGACGAAGGCACCGAGTTGCGCACGCGGCGCGTCGCGGTCACCCCGTCCCAGTCGCCCATCTTGATGTCCATGAGGATCACGTCGGGCAGAAGCTCCTGCGCGACCGCGAGCGCCTCGTGCCCGTCGCCGGCCTCGCCGACCACCTCGATCTCGGGCTCGGTGTCGAGGATCGAGCGAAGCCCGCTGCGGACCAAGGCGTGGTCGTCGGCGATGAGGACGCGGATCTTGCGGACCTCCCTCATCGGCCGAAGAGCCTTCCCAGGAAGCTCGCCTTTTCGGTGCGCTCGAGGTCCTCGATCGCGCCGCGCTGATCGGTGTCCTCGACCGTGTCGGTCCAGCCCGGCGGCGTGCCATCGATGGCGACCCGGTAGGGGATCGTGGCCCGAACGATCGTCCCGCGACCCGGCTCGCTGCGCACCACCAGCTGCCCGCCCACGCCCTCGGCCCGCTCGCGCATACCGACGATGCCGTAGTGGCCCCGCTCTTCGGCGGTGCTCAGCTCGTTCGATTCGAAGCCTTTGCCGTCGTCCTCGATGGTCGCGACGACCTGCTCGTCGTCGTATCGGAGGATGACCTTCGCGTTCGATGCGCCCGAGTGCTGCCCGACGTTCCGCAGGCCCTCGCCGATGATCCGGATGACGGCCCGCTCGACGAAGGGCTCGAGCTGCCGCTCGGCACCGGTCTCCTCGAAATCCACGGCGACTCCGCTCTGCCTGCGGAGATCGTCCGCGAGACGAGCGACGGTCACGGGAAGATTGAGGCCGCCGGATTCTTCGGTTTGTCGCAGGGCCGCCATGTACTGGCGCACGTCGGAGAGCGTCGCACGCGCGTCCCGGGCGGCCTTCGCGAGCTGCGGCCCGAGCGCGGACGGGTCACGGTCGAGCGCGCGCTGGCAACCCTCGAGCGCGAGGACGACGCCGGTGAGCTCCTGCGCCACACCGTCATGCAGCTCCTGCGAGATGCGACGCCGCTCGTTCGACGCCGTGCGCTGCACGAGGTCGGTGGACGCGGATTTCTGCAGCATTCCCGAGAGGTACTCGCCCAGGGTGGCGACGAAGTCCGCCTCCGCGGACGTGTAGGGGGTCGTCGCGCGGCCGAGGACCAGGACGCCGAGGACGACCCCGGTCTGCGAGCCGCCGATCGGCGCGAGGAGGAAGTGCGTCGACGAGGGCGCGGCCCAATCCGGACGGTCCTCCGCCATTCCGTACTGCGCCGTCGCCGTGCGGCGCTCGCGAAGGACCTGTGCGAGCACCGTGTCGGTGCCTGAGGTGGAGATGTCCGACGGGGTGATGTCGCCGTAGCCGGTCGCGGCCCTGAGGTGCAGGTGATGCTCGTCCGCGGCCCACACGCCGACCGCGTCGTGACGCAGGTTGTCGGCGAGCATCGCGACGGCGCTCTCGAGATCGTTGTGCGGATCGTTCCCCAGGGTCGCGAAGCGCGAGAGCTCGTACAGCACGAGCGCCTGACGGCGATCCTCCTCGGCTCGCTGGAACTCCTCGGCCGTGAGGAGCGCGGAGGCGATCTCGGACGCCGCCTGCGTGAGCGAGTCCACCTGCATCTGCCCGTACCGTTCCTGCTGGGCGCGATGCTTCACGCTGACCACACCGAGCGTGCGACCGTTGGATCGGAGGGGAGCGATCATCGACTCGCTTGCGGTCGGGTCGGACCCGCCCTGGACTTGCCCCGAGAGCAGCATCGACCGGCCGGTCTGCGCCACCGTTCCCGAGATGCCTTCGCCGATCCGCTTCCGGTCCAGCTTCGCGGCATCCGGGAGTCCGCGCGAGCTTCGCACCGACAGCTGGCCCTGGTCGTCCGCGAGCATGATCGAGACGCCATCCGCGCCGAAGACGTCCGCGAGCTGCGCCGTCGCGCGCTCGAGCAATTGATCGGGGTCACGCTCCTTGCGGATGATCGCCTGAAGGTCACGGGAGGCCTTGAGCTTCGCCTCGGCGTCCTGTCCCTGGCGTTGCGCCCGCCAGAGCGCGTTCGCCTCCGCAAGCTCGAGCCCGATCAGGTCGCCAACACGGCCGAGGCTGGCGAGATCTTCGGCTGAGAAAGCGCGACCGACGAGCAACGCGGAGAGGCCACCGACGATTTGATCCTTCCAGATGACCGGGGATACCGCGAGCGTGTCAGCGATCCGACCGTCCGAGAGCCCGAGCGCGACGCCGCTCGTCGCTTGATCGGTAACGCGCTCGCTCATCGCCTTCGCGAGCATCGCCGCGGGGAGTCCCTCGCTCCATTTGATCTCTGTCGGCAGGTTGTAGGCGACGTAAGTGGCGTAGCCCTCGCCCTTCATTTGCAGGATGACCGCGATCGCATCGGCCCGCGCGACCTTTGCGAGGTAGGCCATGCGCGCGTTCCAGAATTCGGCGTCGAGTCGGAGGGTCAAGGGGAGGCCTTACGCCACGCCGGCGCCGGCCTCGCCCTCGATGCGGAGCTCCAGAGAGGTGCCGCCGCTGCGCTGCAAGGCGAAGCGCGGCTGTTCCAGGGTCGCGATCGCGGACCAGAGCTCGTCCACCAGCATGGGTACGCGAAGTCCGACCGCGAGCGTCGCGACGCCTCCCCTGAAGTCACGCACGTAGAGCGTACGGACCTGCGCCAGCGACTGGATACGCCGTTCGATGTCCACGAGCCGGGCAAAGGACGGTACGGGAGAGAGCATCAGCACAATGTTGCTGGTAGGAGCCGCCGCCTCCTCCCTCTCGGGAGTGAGTTGCTCCGATTCCGTTACCGCTTGGCTCGTTTCGCGCTCCACCACGGTCAATTCGGGCGCCGCCGGTGGGATCTCGGCGGGTGCCTCGGGCTGTCTCGAGAAGACTTCCTCTTCCTCCACGACCGGCGACGGCTGAGCCGCCCGCGCCGCCTCGGCCGCGCGCGCTGCCTCCTGCGCCGCGCGTGCGGCCGTATCCGCGATCCGCGCTGCCTCGACGATGCGCAAGGCTTCGTTCGCCGCCGTCCGTCGCACTTCCTCGGCTGCGAGCCGCGCCTCTTCGGCGCGCCGCGCCTCGTCCTCGCGCCGCTGCGCCGCGAGGCGTTCGTCCTCGTCGCGTCGCTGCTGGTCGCGACGCTCCTCTTCCTCACGCCACTGGGTCGCGCGCCGCTGCTCTTCCTCGCGCCATCTCGCGACGCGGCGCTCCTCTTCTTCGCGTCGCTGCTGCTCGAGACGCGCCGCGTCGGCAAGACGCGCTTCGTCTGCGGCGCGGCGCGCGTCCTCGGCCGCACGCACCGCGGCCATCGCGCGTTCCGCCTCTTGTGCTGCGCGCTCGGCCTCGGCGGCGCGATCGGCTCCGGCTGCGCGTGCGGCCTCTTGCGCGGCGCGCATCGCTTCCTGTGCCGCGCGAGCGGCCTCGGTAGCGCGCTCTGCCTCGACCGACCGATCGGCATCAGCTTGCTGCTGCGCGAGACGATGGGCCTCGGCGACCCTCCGCGCTTCGTCGGCGGCGCGAGCCGCATCTTCCGTGGCGCGCTGCGCCTGCTCCGCCACGCGAGCCGCCTCGGCAGCGCGCTGCGTTTCGGCGGCGCGCTGCGCCTCGAGAGCGCGCCGCGCTTCTTCCTGCGCCGAGCGCGCTTCATCCTGAGCGACGCGCGCCTGCTCTTGCGCGGTCTTCGCCTGCGCCGCCGCGGCGTTGGCTTCGCGGGCCGCGTCGGCGACGGTTCCGGCCTGGCGGCGGATGTCTTCAAGGAGCTCGGTGAAGACACCGCGGAGCGCGTCCGCCGCGAGGGCTCGCGAGTCTGGCGTGGTCTCCTCGGCCGCCTTCTCGGGTGCGCCGGCGGACTCCCGGCGCGGGCCGCGGAGTGCGGAGAAGCCGCTCCGCCGGTTCGACGCGATCTCGTCGGCGAGACCGTCGCGCTCCTCGCGGAGCCGCTCGATCTCTTTCATCAGCATCTTCCGCTCGTCACGGGCCTGCTCGAGGATCTGCTGCGCGGCGTTCTCGGCTCGCGCGCGGATCTCGTGAGCGGCGCGGAGCGCGCCGGATAGAGCGTCGCGGACGGTGGCGTCGAATTCCTCGTAGACAGCGACACGTTTCCGCGCGGAATCGAGCTCCGACTCGAGCGACCCGACACGCTTGGTGAGCTCGGTGACCCGATCGGAGAGCGCGCCGATGATGTCTCCGGACGCGCTTAGACCCCTCGGCTCCTCGGACACGCGGTCGCCCTCCAAATGCTCGCTTCTCTGCCCACTTCCCCGCGTGTGACGCCAAGCGTATACGACCGCGCCAAGGAAAGGCATCATCCGCGCATCACGCGGCCAAAGGTCTTGCTCGTCGTGGGGCACCCGACCATCGGCGCGGCGCTCGAGGCGCTGCTGCGGATAGAGGATCGATACGAGGTGAGGCGCGCGCAGTCGTTAGAACAGGTCGCATCCGGCTCGGACGGCTGGGTCGCCGACCTCGCGCTCGTCGACGGCGTGCTGGTTCAGAGCGGAAGGACGGAGGTTCTACCGATGCCAACCCTGGTGCTCTCGGGCAATCCGCGCGACGGCCGCAGGCTGTCAGCGCAATTTGCCCAGGGACAAGGCTGGCTACGGAAGGACGCGACGGCGGAAGAGCTGCGCGTCGCGATCGATCGCGCGCTGGCGCCGGCAGGCCGTCGGTGGTCGGTAATGATCGTCGTGGCGATATTTGTGCTGGCGGTGATCGCGTTCGTCATCGCGCGGTACGCGCTGCAGATGTAGGGGGTCGGCGTGGCCAAGGACGACAAGAAGAAGAAGGACAAGGGTCATGAGGACGTCTTCGACCTGGCCGCGCGGATCGGTGCGCGCCCCTCGCCCTCGGATCCGACGCCACCCGAGGCCGCCCCACCGGCGGCGCCGTCGCCGCCTCCGACCAGGCGGCTCGACGGTCCGATCCCGTCGGCTCCGAAGCCGCGTCTCGTGCCGGCGAAGGAGGACCGCGCGCAGAGCGCGATGATCCAGAAGGCTCTTGTCGACGAGGATCAAAAGCGTGAGCCGGCGATCCCATCGCCGCGAGCGGCGCCAGGACCCGGCGAGATCGATCTCGTCGTGACCCCGCTTCCCACGCCCGACGACTGGCATCGCTTCGAGCTCGCGCTGCGCAAGGTGCGAGGGGTGGGGCAGCTTCGCACCGAGTACTACCGGCATGGCGTCCTCAAGGTGAGGGTCAGCTATCAGGGAACCGACCGCCTTGCCGCGGCGCTCCGGTCGGGGGTTCCGGGATATCGCGTGCGAGTGATCGGTGAGGATCGCGCGACGTTGCAGATCCTGGTCACATCGGACGGCGAGGAGCGCCGGCCCGGTTGAGCGGAGCGCGCAGGTCGATCTAGCCGATAGAGTGGACGCGATGTCCGACTTCGAAGCCCGCGCCCGGAAGGTCCTCCCGCCCGTACTCGGCCACTACACCTGGCTTTCGATCGAGCGCGGGGAGGGAAGCTGGCTCGTCACCACCGACGGCCGGCGCGTGCTCGACATGACCTGCGGCATCGCCGTCACCGCGGTCGGCCACTCGCATCCGCGCGTCGTGAAGGCCGTCGTCGATCAGGCGCAGCGCCTCATGCATATCTCGGCCGGGGTCGCGAAGTACGAATCGAGCATCGCGCTGGCCGAGCAGCTTGCCACGATCACACCACGCGGCCTGGACACGGTGTTCTTCGGCAACAGTGGCGCCGAAGCGGTCGAGGGGGCGATCAAGCTGTGCCGCCAAACGACCGGCCGCGAAGCGATCATCGCCTTCCGCGGCGGATTTCACGGACGCACCGTTGGCGCGGCGACCCTCACGACTTCGAAGGCTCAATACCGCCGCGGCTACGGGGCACTCTTGCCCGAGGTGTATATCGCGCCCTACCCCTACCCACTCGCGTGCGCGCTGCCCGAGCCACATGACGCCGAAGCGTGCGCGAGGCATTGCTTCGCCGAGCTCGAAACGATGCTCGAGCACGAGGTGCCGCCGGAGCACGTCGCGGCGATCGTGATCGAGCCGGTGCTCGGAGAGGGCGGATACGTGGCCGCCCCGGCGTCGTTCCTGCGATCGCTGCGCGAGCTCGCGACAAAGATCGGAGCGCTGCTCGTGTTCGACGAGATCCAGACCGGCATGGGCCGGACGGGTGCGTGGTTCGCGGCGCAGAAATTCGGCGTGACGCCCGATGTCATCACGGCGGCGAAGGCGCTCGGCGGCGGCTTGCCTCTCGGCGCGGTGATCTCGACCCGCGAGCGGATGGAGAAGTGGCGGACTGGTACCCACGGCTCGACGTTCGGCGGCAACCCGGTCTCGTGCGCGTCGGGCCTCGCCACGCTCGAGGTCATACGCGACGAGAACCTCGTCGCGCGGGCCGAGACCATCGGCGCGATCATGGTCGAAGAGCTCGCTCCCCTTCGATCGCATCCGCGGCTGCGCGAGATCCGGCGATTCGGCGCGATGGTGGCGGCCGAGTTTGACGAGAAGTCGGTCGCGAAGGCGGCGATCGCCGCGTCGCTCGAGCGCGACGTCCTTCTTATCACCTGCGGTTTCCACGACCAGGTCGTTCGGTTCATCCCAGCGCTGAACATCGGCGAGAGCGATCTTCGCAAGGGCATGCGTTCGTTCGTAGAGGCCGCTCGCTCGGCCCAGGTGGCCTCGCCCGCCTGACCTCAGCGGCCGTTTCTGGTCGCGAGCGATCCCGATCGCGAGCGGCCGCTACCAGATTTTGTACCGGCCCTATTGATGACCCCTAGTCCTTGACATCATCTTTTTTCGGGTCTACGGTCGCCGCCTGCACCGCTAGATGTTGGGTCTGACCGGGCGGCTGGACCCAGATGTAGTGGCAAAGGGCTTAAAGTCAGGGAAGGTAAGAAGGAGGGTCAAATGACCCGTCGGCCATTCGCTTTCGCGTCCGCAGGCGAGAGGCTCCTTCTCCTTCTTTTACGGGCTCTGGCGAGCGGCTCAAAC